>Ga0209060_10003475_pt1 | contig 13161 bp, 14 predicted proteins | sample Coa_R1_8_FD_187155 | JGI IMG/M metagenome (GOLD analysis project Ga0209060, IMG submission 187155) | Surface soil microbial communities from Centralia Pennsylvania, which are recovering from an underground coalmine fire - Coalmine... | ecosystem: Environmental > Terrestrial > Soil >...
CGCACTTCATTCTCGTTCCCGACTGTTTTCAGCACCGTAGGTGCGCCATACTTTAGCCCAGCCCGTCAGGGCTGGGAACCTGTCCAAAAAAACGCCAAGTGCCGTAGGCGCGCCACACTCTCCCTCATTTAAATCCCATCTCCCGCCTCTTCTTCTCTGTGACCTCTGTGCCTCTGCAACCACCGCCCCCGCACCTCTCCACTCCCCAAAGTACAGCTGCTCCAAATCCGTCTCTTCGCTCAATTGTTTCGAATCTCTTTTCGTTCTAACGTTGTGCATGAGCTTCCGACTCACGTCGCTCCGCGCGGCCGCTTCCAAGAATTTTGGTCAGCCGCTGCCACTCGCCACGAGCCCGTCCTCTACGGGCTTTCGCCAAACGCAAAACGGTCAACGGTTCACCCAGGCCAATCACAACACGGGTGAACCATTCGCCAGCCTCCCAATCCCCGATTCCATTCCTTCGACCTTGCACCCTGCACTCCTAACTCGCTTCTTTTCATGCTCATCCAAACGCCTCCGCCCGCAACCTCCTTCGTTTGATACTCATACAAACTCCCCGGAGGCGGCGTGGCCCTCCCCGTCTCAAACTCCTTTGCTCTTTTGCTCTTTGCTTCACTCTTTCTTGCCCCGAGGGATTTCTGCGAGGGGTGCACGAACGGCACGCTCTTTTGCCGCACACGGCAACTCATCTCCTTATTTTTCAATCGCTTGCGCACTCTTTGCAAAAACACCCGGGGTGTACCCCCTGCCGCTGACACAACTTTCCGGCTCCAACGTAGTACTCTCTGAGCGCGCATCCAACATTCACATGACCACAACTCCTGGCCCAACCGATCCCATCGCCCTCCAGCTCGACCACGTCTCCCGCCACTATACCCTCGGCGCCTCCGCCATTCGCGCCGTAGACGATGTCTCCCTCACCATCCGCACCGGCGAATTCGTCGCACTCCTTGGCAGCTCCGGCTCCGGCAAATCCACTCTTCTCAATCTCATGGCTGGCCTCGATCGGCCTACCTCTGGCGCGATTCACGCCGACGGAAAAAATCTTGCCGCCCTGTCTTCCCTCGAACTCGCATGCTACCGCCGCAACACCATCGGCATGGTCTTTCAATCGTTCAATCTTCTCCCGCGCATGACCCTCGCAGAAAACGTCGAGCTTCCCCTTCGCCTCGCGGAAGTAGATCACGCTGAGCGTGACGCGCGCGTCACCGAAGCCTTGCAGCGCGTCAAACTCGATAAGCGCTCGGCCCACCGTCCCGCCGAACTTTCCGGCGGCGAACAGCAGCGCACCGCCATCGCCCGCGCGCTCGTCAATCGTCCGAAAATTCTTTTTGCCGATGAGCCCACCGGCAATCTCGATTCCGCCACCGGCGAAAACATCATGAACCTTCTCATCGAAATCAAGGAAACCCTCGGCATGACCATCGTCATGGTCACGCACGAGCGTCCTCTCGCTGAAAAATTCGCCTCCCGCCTCGCCATCATGGGCGACGGCAAACTCTTGAGCGACGGCGCAACCACCGGAGTCAAACAATGAAGCTCCGCGACATGACGGAACTCGCCGTCCGCAATCTTCGCGAAGCGATCTTTCGCAATTCCCTCACGACGCTTGGCGTCGCCGTTGGTGTCGCTTCTCTCGTTGCCATGCTTTCTCTCGGCGTCGGCCTGCAACAACTCGCCAGCAATCGCCTCACCAAGAGCGGCCTCTTTGACACCGTTTTCGTTACCCCGAAACTCAATTTGCGGGGCGGTGGCCCTCCCGCGGCCGCATCGCAAAAGCCGGAAACCCGTCTCCTCGACGAAGATGCGCGTCAGGAAATCACCAAACTTCCCAACGTCATCGAAGTTTTCCCGCAGATTCGCTTTCCCACTGAAGTTCGCTTCGATGGCAAGCCTTTTCCCACCGTTGTTGCCGGCATGCCGCTCTCTTCCAAACTCAGCGGCGCCTTCGACGGCATGAAAGGAAATTTCTTTTCGAGCGAAACTTCCGACGAAGCAATTCTTCAAATCGAATTCGCGAAGGAACTTTCCACCGACACCGCCTCTCTCGTCGGAAAAACGCTCGCCATTCGCTATGCCGAACGCCAGCAGCTTGACGACGGCACCGGCGGCTTCAGTATCGTTCCGAAAGAAAAGCAGCTAAATATCATCGGCATCGTTGAAACCGAACCCGCTTCCGGTTTCGGCGGCTACGGCAACGGCCGCCTTTTGATTCCGATCGGCGTCGCGCAATCGCTTCGCGCCGCTCAGGTCAATGACCTTCGCGACGTCGTTCGTGGCGGTCCGTCCAAGCCGACTTACGCCAGCCTCACCGTCCGCGCCAAATCCACATCGAACGTGGACGACATCGAAGCCGCCGTCAAAAAAATGGGCTTCGGCGCGTTCTCGCTTCTCGACGCATCCAAAAGTCTCAAAATCTTTTTCCGCGTTCTGGATCTTCTCCTCGGTCTTTTCGCCAGCCTCGCGCTCGCCGTCGCCACTCTCGGCATCGTCAATACGCTCGTCATGGCCATCCTTGAACGCCGCCGCGAAATCGGAGTCCTCAAAGCTCTCGGCGCAGCCGACAGCGATGTCAAAAGCCTCTTCTTCGTCGAAGCCGGCGTTATGGGTTTTGTCGGCGGAATCGCCGGAGTGATTCTCGGCTGGCTCATCGGCCGCGCTCTCACTCTCGCGACCAACATCTATTTAAAACGCCAGGATCTCCCGGGTGTTGAAATCTCCAGTGTGCCGCTCTGGCTCGTTCTTTTCGGAATCGGTTTCGCCGTCGCCGTCAGTTTGATCGCCGGCCTCTACCCCGCCTCCCGCGCCGCCAAACTCAATCCCGTCGAGGCCCTCCGCTATGAGTAGGTCTCACAATCTCCAAAGTTTCGTCATCGTTCGGCGAACCAAGAAGTTCGCCAATGGATTCCAGCGCGACACGTTGACGACGAAACGACTGCTGATCTGCGCTTTATTTTTTCTGCTGGTGCCGTGTCTTGCGAATGCGGCCACCGGCCGCGTCGCATGTAACACCTTCCTCAGCAAAATCCTCGCACACGCTGTGGACTACTGCGTTCTTCTTCCGCCCAGCTACGACTCCGACAAATCGCGGACCTATCCGATTCTCTATTTCTTTCACGGACTCGGCGATGACGAACAAATGTTCGTTCACACCGGCGGCTTTAATCTGGTCGAAGATCTTTGGGAAAGAAAGGAGCTCGGCGAATTCCTGATCGCCACTCCCGCCGCCGGCGCAACCTTCTACATCAACTCGCACGATGGAAAAGTCCGCTACGAGGATTTTCTCGTGCGGGAATTTTTGCCGGGCATCGAAAAGAAATTCCGCGTCAAGCCCGGCCGCGCCAATCGCGCCGTCTCCGGAGTTTCCATGGGCGGTTACGGAGCGCTCCATCTGGCATTTCGCCACCCGGAACTTTTTTCCGCTGCCAGCGCGCACAGCGCCGCGCTCATCGAAAGGTTTCCGTCGTTTCTCGGAAGCGGCGCCGCGCAAAACTCGCCGCGCGCACGCGTGTTCGGCGGAACGTTCGGCAATCCTCCCGACGCCGCATTCTGGGAACGCAATTCTCCCATCGCGATGTCCCGGACCGCGGCACTCGCAAATCTAAAAATCTATTTCGATTGCGGCGACGCGGACGATTTCGGTTTTGAAGCCGGTGCAACGGCGCTCGATCGCGCTCTCACGTCCCGAAAACTTCCGCACGAATTTCATCTCTACCCGGGCCGTCACGACTGGCAATATTTCGCGACACACCTTCCCGCTTCGCTCGAATTCCATTCGAGGCTTTTCGCAAAATGATGGGGGAAATTCCTACTGCTGTTGTTGATGCTGGCTCGCGAGTTCCGCCGCCGCTGCTCGCGCAGCATTATCTCGCGGCGAGCGGATGATCATCGCCGGCGGCAACTCTTCCGGCGCCGGCGCGTCCACTTCCATCACGAGAACGGAAACGCGCAACTCACTTTCCGCTTCGCCGCGATGCACACCGCGCGTCGGCGGAACATCCGCATAATCCCGCCCCACGGCCACTCGAATATGCCGCTCGCAACCCAACAAATTATTTGTCGGATCGAACGCCACCCATCCCAATTCGCCCAGATACGCTTCGACCCACGCGTGAGTGGCTCCGGCGGGAGAGCGGTCGTGCGCCGTGTCCGCGTGAAACAGATAGCCGCTCACGTAGCGGCACGGAATTTTCAGCGGACGCACCAGCGCAATCATGATATGCGCAAAGTCCTGGCACACACCGCTGCGCGAACGCAACGCATCATCGATCGGCGAATTCACGTTGGTTGTATTTGTGGCGTAATCAAACAATTCGTAGAGCCGCGCATTCAATTCCTGCAACAACGCAAAGGGCATATCGCGACGTTTCAATTCAAGTTCCGATTTCAATTTCTCCAGGAGTTCCGTCGGCGATGCAAACTGGCTCGGAACCAGCATTTCCCAGTAATCGCCTTCGGAAACGCGCTCGTCCAATTCCTCCCAATTACTTCCAGTTGCGCCGTCCAGATCCGTGCGAGGCGAAACGTCCACAATCGCCTGTGCGGTCACTTCGATTTCCTTATGGCGGCCGGGAATATCGAAATGATGCACGGCGTTGCCAAAAAAATCGCGATAGAGCATCACGTTTGCGCGTGGCCTTACGTCGAGCGAAAAGGTAAGACACCTTTGGCGGACGTCACTGCGCGGCTGCGTACGCACTTCCATGACGCTTTCGCCGACCGCGGGCTCGTAGCAAAAAGTTGTCGAATGGCGGATCGAGTAGGTCATGACGCGAGTTCCGTTTCGATCGGGTAGTCGAAATAAATGTCGTGAATCGCGGACTGAATTTCTCCGCACTCGTTGAGGACGCTTTGAAGATAAGCGGCCACGCCGCCTGACATAATTTCTTCGATCTGGCTGAAGCTGAGTTGCGCGCGCAAACGGCCGGCGATTCTCGTGGGGAGTTTCGCGCGGCGCTCGGTGAGATCGCCGATGATGTGAAGCGCGGCATTCACGCGATCGACGGAGAATCGCACGGAGTGAGGAAATTCCGGATTGAGCAGAAGAAATTCCGCGACGCGCAACGGACGAATTTCCGCGGTGTGCGCCTTGCAATACGCTTCAAACGCGGTGCAGCCGCGCAGCAAGCCGACCCACTCGAGGTATTCCGGATTTTCCACGGCGTGATCGGCCAGATGCGTGATACGCGCGAAGTGAGTTGTCATTAATTTCGCGAGCGTATCGGTGCGTTCGACATAGCGGCCCAGCTGAATGTACTGCCAGCCTTCTCCGTGGCTCATCGTTGCGTCGGTGACGCCTTGAAAGAGATGAGCGCCTTCCTGAACCAGTTGGAAGAACGCATGCGAGCGCAAAACCCAGCCTTCTTCCGGCTTCCAGTCCATCACTTCGAGATAAAGGCGGTTCATCTGTTCCCACATGCGAGTGCTGCATTGTTCGCGCACCTGGCGCAGATTTTCGCGCGCGGCTGCGATACACGAAACAATGGAAGATTGGTTCTTGCGGCTGAAGACCAGTGTATTGACGAGGTGCGTTGGATCGACGGCGCCCTGCACTCCCGGAGCGCGCAACGCTTCCAGCACGAATCTCCAGCGGCCTGCGCCAACGTCCGGCGACTGGTCGAGCCAAAGCTGAAGTTCGACATCGACGAGGCGGGCGGTAAATTCGGCGCGCTCGAGATAACGGCTCATCCAGTAGAGGCTGTCCGCAACGCGCGAAAGCATGCCGGCTTCGCGCTGGAAAGAGCCCGCATAGTAATTTCTAGGTGGGCGCATCGTTTACGCGAGCCTGCCTTCCTGCCGGGCAATTGTTTTCAATTTCGCAGCGTCGGCGGCGAGGTCTTCGCTGACTTCGCCTTCGCGCAAGACCCAGGTGTCTTTGCTGCCGCCGCCCTGCGAAGAATTGACGACGAGCGAACCTCTGCGAAGAGCGACGCGCGTAAGGCCGCCGGGCACAAGCGTGACTTTTTCGCCCATCAAAATGTAAGGACGCAAATCGATGTGGCGGGATTCGACGGCGCCGTCGATGAGGCAGGGAGCGCAGGAAAGCGAAAGAGTCGGTTGCGCGATGTAATTTCTAGGCTCGGCGAGGATTCGCGCACGAAATTCTTCGCGTTGCTGGAGCGTGCTTTGAGGACCGATCAGCATGCCGTAGCCGCCGGATTCGCCGACGGCTTTTACGACCATATCTTCGAGATTCTCCAGAACGTGCTGGCGCTCGGAAGGATTGGTCATCAAAAATGTGGGAACGTTCGAGAGAATCGGGTCTTCGTTGAGGTAGTACTTGATGAGCTGCGGCACGTACGCATAGATGGCTTTGTCGTCGGCGACGCCAGTGCCGATGGCGTTGGCGAGCGTGATGTTTCCGGCACGGTAGGCGTTGAAGAGGCCGGGCACGCCGAGCGTCGAATCGGTACGGAAACAGAGGGGATCGAGAAAATCGTCGTCGACGCGGCGGTAGATGACTTCGACGCGGCGGAGGCCGGCGGTCGTGCGCATATAAACAATGTTGTCGTGAACGAGCAGGTCGCGGCCCTCGACGAGCTCGATGCCCATCTGCTGGGCCAAAAAAGTGTGTTCGAAGTAGGCGGAGTTGGAAACGCCGGGCGTGAGGAGCACGGTGGTCGGATCTTGCGGGTAGGAACAATTTTCAGGTGCGAGAGAGCGCAACGTCGCGAGCAGCGCTTGCGGATAGTGATCGACGGGCCAGACGCCGTAGTCGCGAAACATCGAGGGGAAAACGCGCTTGAGGACTTTGCGATTGGCGAGCATGTAGCTGACGCCGCTGGGAACGCGCAGATTGTCTTCGAGGACGGCGAACGTACCGTCGGGAAGACGGACCAAGTCCGTGCCGCAGATGCTGACATAGATGTCGCGGGGCACGTTGAGGCCGCGCATTTCGCGGCGGAAGTGCTTGCAACTGTAAACGAGTTCGCGCGGGACGATACCTTCGGCGAGGATTCGGCCTTCGTGGTAAATATCGCGGAGGAAAAGATTGAGAGCGGTGACGCGCTGGGTCAGACCTTTTTCGATTTTTGCCCACTCTTTGGCGGGGATGATACGGGGCAAAAGATCGTTTGGAAAGATTTTTTCGGTACCTTCTTTGGCTCCGTAGACGGTGAAAGTGATTCCTTCATGAAGGAAGGTGAGATCGGCGGCTTGCTGGCTTTTACGCAGCTCTTCAGGAGGCAGACCGAGAAGTGTTTGATGCAAGGCGCGATAGTGCTCGCGGGGCAAACCGCTGGCTTCAAACATCTCGTCGTAAGCCGTGTCGAGCTGATAGTTCACGAACGAGGAGGGTACCTTAAAAAGCGTTGGTCTTGCTGCCGCGGTCATAGGTCTTACCAAAAACGGAGTGCGATGGCCTCTTTGGCGTTCGAAGTTGCAGACGCGACTTCCCAGAGGGTGCCGACCGGAACAGAGGGCGGTAACCCAGAGTGGCACTCTAGGCGCGCGGTGGGACGGCGTCCAATCGAATTTCTGGATGCAGCGGATTGCAGTTTTGCGTGGAAGCAGCGTCCGAAGCGGCGAGTCCAGCTATTTCTTGGTTTTTTCGAGGGTGATGGAGCCGTTAGTGAGAACCTGAAAAAGGAAGTGCTGCGTAGCCACCATTTCCGGCACGCGCGGATCCTGAGTAAGCACGTGGAAGACATCGGTGTCTTCGGGTAAGTCGCTCAGGATATGGGTGTGAAAGCCTGCTGCGAGCTTCTTACCGTTGCCGGGAGGTGGACCGGTTTCGAGGATGGATTTATGGAGTTGGCGCTTTCCGACGATTTTCGTGCCATCGGCGGAAATCAGATAACGGACATCGCCGCCGAGCGGATAGACGCGCGCCTTGGTTTGCGCTGGATAGACGTAGACGAAGAGCTGGTCTTGCGGGGCGGGCAGAACGGCCATGTTGTAGGGGCGATTTTCGCCGTGGAACTCATGTTGAGCGAGTTCGATGGCGCGGGCGGCGAAAAGATAGAAGCTGTTGTCGGCGCGTTGAGCATATTCCTGGGAAACGCGGAATTCGCGAGGTTGTTCCTGCTGGACGGCTTCGTAGTGAATTTCGAAGAGATTTTTGTCGGCAGTGAGTTTGCCGAAGACGACGGTCCAACGGCCATTTTCTTTTTTGGCGATGTAGTGCTGGCCTTCAACGGTTTTGGGATTGGCGGTTTGCACGGCGTCGGAAGCGTGCCATGCGGCCTGATCGTATTCGTTCAGCAGAATGCCGCGCTCGGTGATGGCGGCCAGGTCGGCAGGGGCCGGCGCTGTGGGAGTTTGCGCGGAAAGATGCGAGGCGCCGATGGCACAAAGCAAAATGTTTGCCGACAGCATTCCGGCAAGTTTTTTTGTCCGCAAAGCTTTCCGCTCCGAAAGAGTGCGACTTGGAGTAACACACTATTGTCTATTCAATGCGGGAGCGGCGTCCATGATTTCTCGATGTGAGGAAAATTCGGGCTCGGGGACGAGATTAGAAATGGATGAGGCGAAAAAAGGGCCAGCAAAACTGCCGGCCCCTTTTTGCTTGGGCGCTGCGGGGAAGGTTTCAGGCTTGTTCCTTGTTCGCACAGCAGTCGTGGATTTTGGCAGGTTCAACATACTGAGCCTTGGCGTCGACGACTTGATTGTTTTCATATTTGTCGTGATGACGGACCCAGGCCATCGAATGCTTCAAACCTTCTTCGTTGCGGCCTTTCGGGGCGATGTCGAGAAAGTTGTACGCACCGAGAAAAATGTCGAGCCCGCGAGCGTAGGTTGAGTAAGTGTGAAAGATGTTGCCGGCCTCGTCTTTGTAGAAAGCGCTTGCGCCGGGGCCTTCTTCACTGGGGAAGGTCGTTTCGGAATAGTTGTAATGGACTTTGCCTTTGGCGCGCTCTTCCGGCGTGAAGGAGACGTGATAGTCGTAGTTGAAATCGGTGCCGTTGGACGAGACCCAGTTGAACTTCCAGCCCATGCGTTTTTTGAAGGCGGCAATTTGCGGCATGGGGCCACGGGAGACGGCGGTGAAGCTGACGTCGCGCGCGTTGATGTGCGGCAACATCCCGTCGAAGTGATCGCCGAGATAGGAGCAGCTGGGGCACCCTTCCGCCCAGTTTGGGCCGAACATGAAGTGATAGACGATCAGCTGGCTGCGGCCGTCGAAAAGATCGGCCAGGGTAACTTTTCCGTTGGGGCCATCGAAGACATAGTTCTTTTCGATTTTTTCCCAGGGAAGATCGCAGCGCTGTTTGCTGAGTTCGTCGCGGAGGCGCGAGAATTCCTTTTCCTTTTTGAGGAATGCCGTTCGCGCTGCGATCCACTCGTTGTGAGATACGACTTTCCTGCTTGCTGCTGCGCTTGTTGCCATTTCTGATTCTCCTTAATCGAGTTTATTGCCGTGCCTTGATCGCGAAGCTGTCGTCGACCCGGATTACCACCACGGCCAACGGCGTTCCAGCATCGTCTGTGACGAACGGACCCAGAGCGCCGGGCTGGTTCCCGCCGAGCATTGAATTTTCGTAGTGTGGGGAAAAAACCATCATATGAGGATGCCAGTGGCCGACGGAGCCAAGAATCTGGTCCGCGGACCACATGTACGCGAAACTGACTCTGTCCCTTTTGGGCAAGGCGCCGGTGGAGTAAGCGTCCGAAACCGCCTTTGCGATCTCGTCCGGGGTTTTACCTTGCAGGCCGAGCTTATGGCGGAGTTCGTAGTAAGGCACTACCGTTTGCGCAGCTTGCGGGTCGAAGCAGATAGGCGCGCGGAGTTTGGAGTCATAGACGAGGTTGCGAAGGTCCGCGGGCGTAAAAGTTGGCGCCCCGAACCCGCGCATCACCAGGCAGACAAATCCATTGTCGCCTTCATGAACGACCTGAAAGCCGGAGGCAGTCAGGACTTTGATCGTGGCTTTGCCGGAGATGTTGTCAGGAGCAGCGCTCTTTGCCAGAGCAATTTCGGCGTCTTGCGGCATCAGGTACTCACTGACAGGCGCGTACTTCATTTCCTGTGCAGAAGTTCCCAACGCGGCAAAACCGGTCAGCAAGAAAAACAGCGAGAACTTGAGATATCTCATATCGATTTAGATTTCCTCTCTGTCACTTTAAAGTTTCGAGGTGGCGCTGAAGTTATGCCGCGACGGCTTTGCCGCCCTGCTTGGCTTCGCGCATTTGCGAAATGACTTTGCGGATGGCGGCGTTGGAGCCGGGGCTGGTCCTTTCACGCCAAGCTTCGAGGCGCGCGCAGTGAGCTTCAAGATTGCCGAGGAATTTTTTGCTGGCGAACATCTCGCGCCAGCCGGCGAGGACTGGCTTCACCTGCTGGAACACGGCCCACTCTTCACCACCGTTTTCGAAGAGGAGATCTTCGTTGACGAGGCCGCGATTGGACATGCTGGCGACCATTTCCCAGTAGGTGAGGACCTGGCGCATGTGGGCGTTTTCCCTGGTGCCTGGCGGACAGATTTGCATCACGTCGTCCAGGTTTTGCGGATGGAAATGATCGGAAAACCATTCCCTCGCTTCCCGCAGACGCGGCTCGCGCCGGAGGTCGTACAACTTGATTTGCAGATTGGCTTGCTCGAACGTTGCTTCACTCATGATTCCTCCTGAAATTTAACCGCTGAAAAATTAACCGCCGGAAAGTTTTTTGGTGTTGCGTTTGAAACGCAGCCTTGCAAGGAGCGCTGCCACGCCCCCGGTTGATACAAATCCGCCGAGCAGGAGAGCTGTAGTTGACATGCACGCGGGACACATTGGAATCCTCTTGAGGAACGGCTAGGCCGCCGACTGAGCCCGTTGCACAAACGGCGCCGGCTCATCGGCACTTGGGCCCCAACTCGCCGGCACGGGCACATTGAGGATACGGAGATAGACGCTGAACTGACCGCGATGCTGGTACCAGTGATTGAGCATGACGTCGCGAATAAATTGCTGGCGGGGCATGGCGAACAATTCCTTGTCGCCCTGGAGCAAGCGCCAGGTTTCCTGGAGCTTCTGGTCATCCATAGCCGACAGCAGGCTTTTGGCCGTCGTGACGCTTTCCTCGAACGCCTGCAGAACTTCCTGGCGGCTGGCAGGCTGCGGCATGTTGGCGAAGTCCGGAGCCTGCGCGGTGGTGTTTTGCAGGGCCCGGATGACGCCGCCGGGGGTGCGCGCAAGATGCAAAGCGAGTTGGCCCGCTGACAGAGATTTTTCATGCGGCTTCCAGGTCAAGCGGTCTTCCGGCAAACGCTCCAGGAATTTGCGGGTTACTGGAACTTGCCCTTCGAACTCCTTCAAAATAGCTTGTGCAATCGACATCGTGATTCTCCCTTTGATGGTGTGACTGGTACTTCTTTCCGCTGCGACAACTACGGACCCGTTTGGAGCCAGTTTCAATTCGGCTTGGCGCGTTCAGCGGCCGCTTTGACGCGGGCGTGAATCGTGGCCCAGCCCTTAACGACGCCTTTGCGGTGTTCGTCTTCGATGAGGCCCAAAGCCAGATGCCGGAACTTGATCAGGGTGCCGCCGGGTTCTTCGCTAAGGCGATATTGCAGATTGGAGCTGACGGGATAGGACATGAAGAGCGGGCCGCTGAATTCGAGAAGCGTGGGACGCTTGATGGCTTGCACGCTGGCCCAGAAGTGGCCGTTGCCATCGCCCAGATCGCGGTACCAGCGGCCGCCGGGCCAGGCTTCCAGGATCATCGGCATGGGGCGGCTTTCACCAGCTTCATTGAGAGGCCCGAGCTGTTCGAGAAGCGCTTCGAACGTCTTTTGAATGGACGCGCGCACGTGGATTTCTTCGGTGATGCTCAGCGTAAGGTCCTCGATGCTTGCGTGAGTTGCTTGTTTTGCCGTCGGCATTACTCTCTCCTTTTTTGTTTGCAAAAAAAATGAGGCGAACAACTACAAATCCGATTTCTTCTCCGCGTTCTCTTTCACCTTCGCCAACTGGTGCCGCCACATCCGTTCAAACGTACTCGTCCACTCCCACAGCGGGCGAATCGCCGATCCATTCACTCGATAGAGCATCTGGCGTCCCTCCCTGCGCGCTTCGACAAGACCGACTTCCTTCAGCACTTTAAGATGCTTCGAAACGGAGGGCTGCTCCAGTTCGAGCGCATCGACGATTTCGCTGACGGAGCGCTCCTGCATCGCGATGAAGTTAAGGATGTCGCGACGGCGAGGCTCGGCAACGGCGTTGAAGGCGTCGGAGGTTGTGGAAGCGCGTGCCATGGTCCAAATATATTCCCATATCGGAATATGTCAAGCATTATTTTTTGGGGCGCTTTCAGGGCAGGGCTGCTGCTCATTGCTCGCAGTTCGTGGCTATACTGTTGCGGCCAATTCATGACCCGACCATCGCTTGCTCGTGTTCTCTGTTTTCTGCTTCTAGGCCTCGCGTTTTCTTCCGCGACATATGCCGCCAACTCGTGGGTAGGAGTCTTGCTTGATGCAAGCGGCAAGCCTGTTGCCGGGGCGACGGTGCAGTTGCATGCGATAGCGGACGGGCGGGAGTACGAAGCAAAGACTTCCGCGGCGGGAGAATTTCATTTTGCGGCGCTGGAGCCGGGGGAATACCGGCTGTCAGTCGGGTTTGAAGGAAAGACGTGGTTGCTGGCGGCGCCTTATGCCGTGTCGGATGGATCGCCGCTGAACGCGTCGATTATTTTGTCATCGCAGGACCAGACTTTGGCTCTGCGAGGCGCTGCGACAGCACAAGGGAGCGGCGGGGAGCACCTTTCGTCGGGCGAAGTGTCAAGCTTGCCGCTGAACACGCGCGATTTCAGCAAATTGCTTTTGCTTGCCGCGGGGACGATGACGGACACGAACGGCGCGGCGAACTTCACGCAGCAGTTTGCGGTGAATGGGCAGCGCGGGACGGCTTCGGTGTTTGCGGTGGATGGCGGGGATACGAGCGATCCGGAGCTTGGCGGCGCGACGTTTTCAAATTTCAACGTGGATGCGATTCAGGAGGTGCAGTCAAGCTCCGGAGTGATGCCGGCGGAAATCGGGCATGGCGCGGCGGGGTTCACGAACGTGGTGACGAAGTCGGGGACGAATCAGATTCACGGCAGCGCGTTCGAATTTGTGAGGAACGCGGCGTTCGACGCGCGGAATTTTTTCGATCATCCGAATGCAGTCGATCCGCGGCGGATTCCTCCGTTTGCGCGGAATGAGTTTGGCGTGACGATTGGCGGGCCGGTGGCGCTTCCGCATG
>Ga0209060_10003481_pt1 | contig 13145 bp, 13 predicted proteins | sample Coa_R1_8_FD_187155 | JGI IMG/M metagenome (GOLD analysis project Ga0209060, IMG submission 187155) | Surface soil microbial communities from Centralia Pennsylvania, which are recovering from an underground coalmine fire - Coalmine... | ecosystem: Environmental > Terrestrial > Soil >...
GTGCCAGCCCTTTGTTGCCGGAATTTTTGTTCCCCAGGCTTTTTCAAACTTGGCGCGGATCGCGTCATTTTCAACATGCTGGAAGCCGGGCAGCCGATCTGGAATCGCGCCCATGTCACCGCCGCCCTGAACGTTGTTCTGTCCGCGCAAAGGGCAAACGCCGCTGCCGTATCGGCCCACGTGACCGGTAAGCAGCGCCAGATTGATCAGCGCCACCACATTGTCCACAGCGTTGTGATGCTCAGTAATTCCTAGCGTCCAGCAGAGCTGCGCGCGGCCAGCCTTGGCATACGCATGCGCAACCTGCTTGATGGCCGCCGCTGGAACTCCGGTTTCGCACTCGGCGTGCTCCAGCGTGAACTTCTGCACGTGCTCGCGATAGGCCTCAAATCCGCTGGTGGCGTGCTCAATAAATTTTGTGTTCGCCAGACCGGCATTGATAATTTCACGCGCCATGGCGTTCGCCAAATAAATGTCTGAACCCACGTCAAGACCGAGCCATGTGTCCGCCCATTGCGCGGAACTAGTGCGCCGCGGATCAATCACAAACAGCTTTGCGCCGTTGTAAATGCCTTTGAGGACATGATGAAAAAAGATCGGATGCGTTTCCCGGGCGTTGGAACCCCAAAGCAGAATCACGTCAGCATCTTCCGCCTCGCGATAAGAACTTGTGCCGCCGCCCGCTCCGAAGACCGCCGCCAGACCGGCGACGCTGGGGGCGTGTCAAGTACGGTTGCAACTATCTATATTGTTTGTCCCCACCACGGATCGGACAAATTTCTGTGCCGTATAGTTCAGCTCATTTGTGGTCTTGGAGCAGCTGAACATCCCAAAATTTCGCGGATCGTTTTTGGCAATGGACTTCTTAAACGCCACGGCAACGCGGTCCATCGCTTCATCCCATGTAGCAGGACGATGTCCGCCGTTATCGCGCACCAACGGCTGGGTAAGTCGGGATTTTATTGGCTTAAACATTGCATCCACTCGAAGATCGGGCTACCCGAAAAAGGCGCATTAGCAAAATCGTAGCACTTTTTGAGTTGGAATCCACCTGCCGTACCGCAAGGGTACCCTTGCGGGTAGCCCCGGCGCGGCATAGCAGGTGGAACCCAGCTCTCATCACTTACTGCTTGGCGGTGCAGGCGCTGTCGCAGCCCCCGGCGCAACTGTTGTGGTAGCTGCCGGAGGTGATTGAAATAGTTTGCGTGCATTCTTCCAAAGCTGTGTAACTCCCCAGGTCCAGGGAAGCCCAACAAACAGCCACGCCAGCAGCACCAGCACCGCAGGCGTTTTCTTGATCTGACCTTCCATGATCTGCTCCTTATATTGTGAATCGCCTAGCGCAATGATCCGCCGGTTAGGCCGTCGCCAGTTCCTTGCTTGCTTCCTGAGCTTTGTACCAATACCTGGAACTTACAGGGCGCACAGCGGCATTGGCCAGCAACCCGACAATCAGCAATCCGACCATTACATACAAAACGGTGGAGTAAGAGTCGGCCAGCGGCACGCCACGGTTCTTCTCATACTCACGGATGTAATTGACGAGCACGGGACCGCAAATTCCCGCGACCGACCAGGCGGTCAGCAACCTGCCATGAATAGCCCCAACTTCCATGGTCCCAAAAAGGTCGCGGAGGTATGCAGGAACGGTGGCGAATCCGCCGCCATACATGCTGACAATCACGGCTGAGATGATCACGAACAAAGGAACGCTGTTCATGCCGCTCACGCCCGTACGCGGCGCCAGGTAATAAAGCACAGCGCCCAGGACAAAGAACACATAGTAAGTATTCTTGCGGCCGATATAGTCAGAGACGCTGGACCAGATAAAGCGTCCGCCCATATTGAAGAGGCTGAGCAAGGCCACGAAGCCGGCTGCCGCCACCGGAGTAACTCTTCCCCGGAAAAGCTCCTGGATCATGGGAGAGGCTTGTTCCAGAATTCCGATTCCCGCAGTCACATTCATGCACAAGACAATCCAGAGCAGCCAGAATTGAAGTGTGCCGAACGCAGCATTCACTTCAACGCTATGGGCCGTGACCAGGGCTTTAGGCTTTGCCGGAGCCACCCAGCCTTCAGGCTTCCATCCCGCTTGCGGCACTCGGATGGTGAAAACGCCAAACATCATCGCGACAAAATAGATTGCGCCCATTACCAGAAAAGTCTTCTCCACGCCCAGGTCGAAGTTCGTGCGGAAGTAGCCCATAAGATTTGTGGCCAGCGGAGCGCCGATCAATGCGCCGCCGCCAAAACCCATGATCGCCATTCCTGTCGCCATGCCCGGGCGATCAGGAAACCACTTGATCAGCGTTGAAACCGGGGAAATGTAACCGATCCCAAGACCGATTCCGCCAATTACGCCATAGCCCAGATAAATGAGCCAGAGTTGATGGACTTGCACGCCGAGCGCGGAAACAAAAAAGCCGCTGGCAAAACAGATGGCGGAAGCAAACATCGCCTTGCGCGGACCAGCCCGCTCCAGCCACTTGCCAAAGACGGCTGCCGAGAGACCCAGGAAGACAATAGCAAGACTGAAGATCCAGCCCAGGTCGGTAAACTTCCAGTCCAAAGCGTTAGGGCTATCCACGCCAGGCAGGGCCTTCAATCCGCCGCCAGCGACGGAGACCTGCACCAGGTAATTCAGCGGTTTCTTGAACACGCTGAAGGCATACGCCTGGCCGATCGCCAGATGTATGGAGAGGGCCGCCGGAGGTACCAGCCAGCGGCTGAACCCCGGCTTGGCGATAGAGTGGTTGCGATCAAGAAAAGATAATGCACCCATGGTGACACCTCATTCGTGAAATGGCCTTGCCTTACGAATGCAGCGAGCCGGGGCTTTCGATTGAAACCGGCTGCGAGTTTCCCCGGAAGTGGGTCTGGTTCGCGACAGCGAAAGCCAGAGCGGTCTTTCAATTCGTGGCAAAAGACTAACAGATCGTAATACGATACATCAAGTGCTTTCTTGCTGTTGTCGGAAAGTACAGCCATCTGCAAAGCAGGATGTGCCATCCCATAGAACATGGGATGGATTCAGGATTACCGCCGCCAAAGCTCACAAGATTCTCACCAGCAACAGGATGTGGAAAGCCAGTTCGCCGCTGCAGCGCGTTCACGCTGGCGTGAACTGGGGGACGAACTGCGCGATGACGTGGAGGAATTTAACAAGCAAGGCACAGGCGCTGACCTGGCGGTGGAGGGCGAAGATACCTACCGCGTCCGCAACTCCGGGTCAGGACTGGAACTGGTGCTGAAGGCTGACTTCGACAATCACTCGGCAAGCTATGACTATGCGGCCATCAACCAGCGCAGTGCGGGCGTTCCTGAAGGCGGCATGCTTTCCATGCGGCAGTCACGGCGCGGCAATGTGGAGTTTTATTCCGCCGACGAGCGGCTTACGTCAGAAGAAACACGACAGGTGCTGCTGGAGCCGCTGCTGTTTCCCAAACAGTCATCGGCAGCGTAGCTGGCGATCATTAGGCACTGCCAGCACGCAACAGCGCAGAAAGCTCTGCCAGCGCGCGGACTTCATAAGTCGGAGTTGCTGTCCCCGGCCTGGCCGCTCCTGATCCGGGCCTGATGGACGGACGGTTGACCCAAACATTCTGAATTCCCAGTGCATTCGCTGGCGCGATGTCATGGTAGAGGCTTTGTCCGACGTGCAGGACTTGGTCTTTGCTCAAGCCGCTGCGGCGGATAGCTTCCTCAAAATTTCTGTGGGCCGGCTTATAGCTCCGCATCTGCTGCGCCGTCACAGCAAAATCAAATTTCACCGGCGCCAGCTTTTTTCGCGTTTCGACAAAAAGGTCATCATCCACGTTGGAGATAATCCCCAGCCGGAACCTTCTGGCCAGAGATTGCAAAGCGGGCAAGGTGTCGATAAACGGCTTCCAGCGGGTCAACGATTCGGCAAAGGCGCTGCCTTCTTCAGCTGACACTTCTACCCCCAAGCGGCGGCCCATTTCCCGCGCTGCCTGCGCCAGCACCTGCCGATAAGGGAGGTATGGACCGGATTCAAGTTCAGCTTCAATCTCGCCGTAAAGCTCTAGGATCTCCTTATCGGGAACATTTCGACCGTCTCTGGAAAGTATCGGCCGCAAAGTTGCCAGCATGCCGTTTTCCCAGTCAATCAAAGTGCCGTAACAATCAAACGTGATCAGGCGGATGGATTCAAAGGGCATTGAGTGAGGATATCAAGCCAAAGACGCACTCCTGCCCCATCCATAATGGCCCGCGGCAATTTATGCGTATTTGATCCATTTCATAATTTCCGGCAGGTTCGGCTTCTTGCCGTACATCAGGATGCCTACGCGGTATATGCGTCCGCAGAGCACAACCATGCCGTAAATAGTAGCAATCATCAGCGCGATGGAGGCCGCAATCTGCCACACTGGGGTCTCCGGTTGTATAGCAATGCGGCTGAACATCACAAGGGGCGCGGTAAACGGAAAGAGGGAACCGAAAATCGCTATTGTTGACGATGGATGTTGGAAGATATTCACGATGAATATCACGGAAAGGATCATTGGCATCATCACCAGGAACTGCATCTGCTGCGCTTCCTGTTCGGAATTGACCATGGAGCCCACGGCGGCGCAGAGCGTGCTATAGAGCACGTAGCCCAGCAGGAAAAAGACGCCAAAATAGAGGAGCAGCTTCACGCTGAGAACTCCCTTAATCAAATCTGCGCTGGCCACCAGCGCGCTGGAAGAAAAAATCCCAGCGGTCAGGGCCCATATGCCAACCTGGGTCAGGCCCACGGCGCCTACACCAAGAATCTTTCCCGCCATCAAGTCTTTTGCACTGGCGGTTGACAGCATGACCTCCATGATGCGCGAAGTTTTTTCTTCCAGGATGGACCTCATCACGTTCACGCCGTATAGCAGTACCGTCACATACATCACCATGACCATTCCCAGCGTGGCAATAAACATCATCTGCGGATTTGGCGCGTTTTTTCCCAACGGGCTTTGCGGGGCAACTTCCACTGACTGCAATGAAGCTTCGATATCTTCATCCTTCAGCCCCTTGCTCTTGAGCGCGCTGCGGCGCAAAGCGTCATTGACCGCAATGCCCAGAAAGCCGTTATCGATAAAACTGGAGACGTCATTAGTGACAAAGTCCAGCTTGCCCGCTTTGATCGCATCCGGCGTGGCCCAAAGGAAGGCATCCAGCTTCTTGTCCTTCACTTGGGCTGTAAGCGCCGCGCGTTCTGAGTCCGCGGCGTTCGTGCTTATCTCGACAGTGAAATTGGTTGGCGGAAGGCTTCTCTTTTGGCGCAGCTTTAGGCCGCTTTTGCCTGCGGATTTCTCCTGTTCCTGTTTCTGCTCAATACGGCTGCGGATCATCTCAGCCGTGTCGCGGTCACCTGCTACAACCACCATGCGCTTGGTTTCGTCTGATCGGCGATTGGCCAACATGGTGGGCACCGCGGTAAGGCCGAACATCAGCAGCGGAATAAAAAGAGTCATGATCACAAACGAGCGCGTGCGCACCCGCTCCAGGTATTCACGCTTGGCGATAATGAGAATGTTATGCATTAGTTTTGCCCACCGTATTGATGAATATCTCTTCCAGTGACGGCTCCATCAGCTCAAACTTGTTGATCCGTGATCTCTCCGCCACCATGTGCAGCAATTGCTGCGCGTCCGCACCCGGCGCCAGACGCACTTCAACGTAATTGCCATAATTGTTATAGGCGCTCACCAGCGGGTTCTTCTCCAGAAAATCCCCGTTGCCTTCATATTCGATTTGTACGTTGCACTTGCCGTAGCCGGACTTAATGGTCTTTAGATCGCCCTGAAGCACGGCATTGCCTTTGTTGATGAGGCAAATGCTGTCGCACAGCTTTTCCACCTGGTCCATGCGATGGGTGGAAAACAGGATCGTCTTGCCCTGCTTCTTCAGGTCCAGCATTACATCTTTGAGCAGGGTGGCGTTGACGGGATCAAGCCCGAAAAATGGCTCGTCCATGATGATGAAATCAGGATCATGCAGCAACGCAGCAATGAACTGGATTTTCTGCTGCATGCCCTTGGAGAGCTCTTCCACTTTTTTTTGCAACCAGGCGTCGATTTCCAGCCGCTTGCACCAGTTCACAGCTTGCTGCCGCGCATTGCCGGCGGTCATGCCGTGCAATTCGCCCAGAAAGATCAGTTGCTCAATGATCTTCATCTTCTTGTAGAGCCCGCGTTCTTCCGGCAGATAGCCAACTTTGTTCAGGCTCTTACGCTCAAAAGGCTTGCCAAAAAGATTGATCTGGCCGGAATCGGGAGCGGTGATGCCGATCATCATGCGAATCGTACTGGTCTTGCCGGCGCCGTTGGGCCCCAGCAGGCCAAAAACCGCTCCCTGCGAAATGCTGAAGGAAAGGTTATTGACCGCCACAAACTGGTCATACGATTTACGCACGTTACTGAGTTCAATGGTTTGCATAAGAGCGGAGTCCTGCCTCGGATGTTATACGCTGGGAGCGTTCCAAAGTTACACGATTTCCAGATATTGATCGATCCAGCCGCGGACCTTCAGCCGGCGTTCGTCGGTGGGATCAAAGCGCATGCCATACACTTTGTCGCTGTCGCGGTACCAGCAAACAAACGCCCGGACATATTGCTTCTCTATCCCGGGCAACGTGAGGGTGAGTCGAATGGGATCAGATTTGGGCAGCGGCGAAAGGCAACGTATAGAGATACCGCCGGAACTAACTTCCACGGTTGTCCCCATAACGGTCCTGCCGTTGACCTCAAATTCCACCTGGGAAGAAACGGGGATACGCACATAGCGCCGCAGTTCATGGATCACCAGCAGGTGCGTGGCGCGTACCACCTTCAGCACACTTTGCCGATCCAGAGGTTCATCCAGCACGGCATTGATTCCATAGCTCGAGTAACGAAGCGCTTCCTGCGTGTTTCGCGCAATCCCATAAACCACAAGGCGGCGGTTGGAAGGTGAGTTGCGCGCCGCTTTCAGAATCTTGTCGGCCTCCGGGTCATACAGGCGCAGCACGCAGGCCTCAAATTTCTGTCGATTCAAGAGTAGGATCGGGTCCCCTTCAGCCGGAACCACCATGATACCGAATTGCCGGAAACAATCATTGAGAAAGGTGTTACAAGCGGGATCAATATGGATGCTGGCGATCCTGGCAGTAATCTTGCCCGAAATGGCCGCGACTGTGGTGCTGCTCATATCTCCCTGGATTCTATTATCTGGAGGCGGAATACTCTTTCTTTGTGTCGGCCGAGGCCACCTTGTTACGCCCTAATTGCTTGGCTTGATACAGCGCGGCATCGGCCGCAGCCACTACTTCATCGCGCGTCACGCCGTGTGCGGGATAGTCCGCGACGCCGCAGCTGATGGTAACAGGCCGCGGTACTCCGGGAAAGAAATGGGTTTCCACCTGGCGCCGCAACTTTTCCGCAACGCGCACAGCGCTTTCTCCCGTTGTTTCCGGCACAACAATCGCAAACTCGTCACCACCATACCGGCACACCATGTCCATCTTGCGCAGCTGCTGCTTCAGGATGGTGGAAACCGAGCGCAGCATCTCGTCGCCCAGCAGGTGCCCGAATTCGTCGTTCATCTTCTTAAAGTGGTCAATATCAACCATGATGACGGACATACGGCCCTGGAAGCGGCTGGCACGCTCCAGCTCTTCCACAATACGCATCTCAAAGAATCGCCGGTTGTGGATTCCCGTAAGTCCGTCCACATAGGCGAGCTGCTTCATGCGATCAAAGTTGTGCGCGTTCTGGATCGCCGCAGCACAAATGTCCGCCACCGACTCCAGAGGCTGAACATCATCGTGATCAAACGAGTTTTTCTGGGCGCTATCCAGCGCCAGCACGCCTAATTTCTCACCAAAGATCACCAGCGGCACGCACATTTCCGACTGCGTTTCGGCAAAGCCGGCGATATACCCTTCAACGGTTTTAACGTCATTTTCAATTACGCTTCTTCCTGACGTCATTGCCCGTGCCGCCAAGCCTGCTCCGGGAGAAAGAATCTCTCCCATAGTCATGTTCGGCGTGAGCCGGCCTTCATGCGCGCGCACTCGCAGGCTATCGCCTTCAGCCAGCAGCACGGCGGCATGGTCAATGCCAAACAAATCCATCAGCAGGCGGCAAACCACGGTCAAGAGTTCATCCAGATCGAGCACGCGCGTGGTCTTTTTGGCCACGGCATTAATGGCCTCAAGCTGTTTGGTCCGGCGGCGCTCCGCGGAATACAGCCGCGCATTTTCCAGGGCCATAGAAGCCTGCGTGGAAAACAGCGTGAGCAGATCAATCTTTTCCAGGTCAAAGTAGTCAAGCTGGTCGCTTTGAAAATCCAGCACGCCAACCACTTCGTCGCGGACCATCAGCGGTATCGCAACTTCAGATCTGGTTTCTTCCACCCGGCGCAGGTAACGCGGATCTTTGCTCACATCGGGCGCATACACCGGACGCTTGATTTCCACCGCGGCCCAGGTCAGGCCCTTGCCTTTGGGTATCCGGTAGCCAACGTCGAGGTTGCTGCGGCCAAGATGGGCACGGACCTGAAGCTCCTGCCCGGATTTGTCCATCAGCAGCACGGCCCCATTCTGCAACTGAAAAAAGTCACGAATGATGGTGAGGATGCGGTTCAACACCTCATCCAGATCAAACGTAGACAGGATTGCCTGACTGGCGTCATACAAAATAGCTATCTTTTGCATCGACTCGAGCAAGACGAATCCTTCTCCAATGAATAAATTTTGGACTACGCAGCTCCCGGCGGGATGACTTTACCGTCTGCCGGAGGGGGATGTGAGCTCGTTCAGCCTAGTATTCAGGGTTAAGTAATTTTATAGCGAAAACCGACCGAATGAAAGGTGATTTTAGTCACCCAGTGTAAGTCTTTGGTCACCAGTGCCAATACGCGATTCTTTAGGCTGAAAATGAGATCTATCGGAACAAGACGGGCTGAGAATTTGCAGGAATTTTACTTGCAAATCTTTCAATATCAGTAACTATCTTTGCAGGTTTGGGCACGCTGGGACTTCATGGCGTGGGCCGCACCGACACGTGATATCGCTTTGGCCAATCGCAGCTAGCGTTTTAACAGATCAATTGGCTCACGCACGTCCGTCACGCGGAAATATTTCGCCAGCGATGGATGTTTTTTTGCCACTTCTTCATACATGGCATAAGCCACGTTCCGGTAGGAAAAGTGACCTGCCGCGCCGCTGCGCAACTCGGAAATATACAGCGCTTCAGCAAAATCCATCTTGAACAGCGTCCGCTTGCGGAACGCCATGGGCAGCAGATAAAGCCCCGCGTGTGTTCCAGCCGTGTTGACTTTGTCGCTGGCCTGGATCGCTTTCTGGATCGCCGTCTTATAGCGCGCGGCCAGCCCGGCTTCTTTGATGTCAGGCGGAGTGTCATAACCATGATGGCGCGTGAAGCCTTGCTCGATCTGCGTGCAGCGACGGTGGCGATGCATGTCGCGAAAGCCGCCAATGTCCATGAGGATGTCAAACTTAAATTGCTGCCCGGCATGGAAGCTCCGCAAAAGTTCATCATGCCGCCCGCGATGGCGCATTCCCAAATCAATAATCTCGCTACGCTGCTTGGCCGTGAGCGCCTGCACCCGCTCTGTGACCTGCCGGTAAGAGTGATGGCAGGCTGAATACAGCAGCGTCGCAGCCATCTCCACTTCCAGTGGCCCATCCTCAACCAGATCGACCAGCGGAGCCGATTCAAGCGGCACTCCTTCCATCAATTCGGCGGCGGCGTGTTCCAATTCGGTTCGACTCTGGCTTTCATACTCGCTGGCGTTCGCATATTTCACCAGCGTAGGCGCGACGCGCGTTGGACGCAGAAGCTGTTGCTCAGCCTTCTGGCCCAAATCAGGATTAGCCGCCTTGATCTCCTCTACTAACGCGCGCATGGATTCGGCCTGGACGTTGTAAGAAGGTTCGCGGGCGGCATCTTTCAGCAGCGCTCCCAGATGGCGGACCTCGGCATAGGGACTCGAGAGCAGTCGCGCGATCTGCGTTTCTAGCGTGCGCGCATTCACGATCTGGCCCAGCGATGTATTTGTGGCCAGCGGTAGCAGGTAACGTGAATTGTCAAAGGCCCGAGCGCGAAGAGTGCGCGTGTACTGGTCTTCCGCCATCTCCGCCGGACGCGGAATCTTGCTGGTGTAATACCTCAGCATTTCCTGAGTAAGCGCTTCGTATTCGGCAAAAAGGAAATCGATGGTCGCGCAATACTCGGCGCAGGCAGATGCGTCTGATCCAAAGTCGGGAATAAAGTAGCCGCTCTTCTTGAAATTCTGGTAGCGCGTGGAGCGCTCCTGTCCGTCCCAGCGCTGCTCATCCACGAGCACGATCGCCGCCAGGATTGACAGCTTCTCTATGGCAAAGGCCAAGTGCGCCAGATCGGCGATCGAGCGGTGGCCGTACTGGAAATAAAACGTGTTAAGGAACTGTTCGGCCTTCTGCTCGCTGATCTCCTTGAGCGATTCCTTCATCGACAGCGCGGAGCGCGAATACTTGGCCATGGCATAGGCTTGCACCTCCGGCTCCACGCCGTGCACGGCAAACACGTTGACCTGCGGGCCGGAACTGGCCCCGTTCTTTTCTGTGGTTGCAGCCGGCTTGGTGGTGAGGGAGTCAGGCATGGGAGTCAACTCAATTTTATTCCATTCCGAGAAGTGGTGAATTCCAATGGGCCGCTCTTTGGACATACTTCGCCGGGTTCGCTCTGCGGGCCGCGCTGTTCGCTGGAATCGTCCATGGTAGCCGGATCATGCCCGCCATCAACACAGTCTTAAATCATTCAGGGTCATCATCGCCGATTTCCTCCGGGACGGGTTGGTCGAGGAATACAAGGGCGTCTTCAGCATCCTCCGGCTTCACTCGAAGTTTCACTCCGCCCAGGACGATCGACATACCCCAGTCCAAACGCACCATGTTGTCATCGACCAAGTAACATTCGACGCCAGCAGATTCCAGGCTGCTCTTGGCCAGCCATGCCTGCATCACGTCTGGAAAGCTGCGAATTGTGACCATAGGCCGCAGCGCCGTTTCGTCTTGCAACCCATCTGGGTCTAGTTGTGACGGATCCGGTTGTAACGGACTAAGTTCTCTGCGGGCCATCTCATCATTCAAGACCTGACTCGCCAGGCCGGTAAGCGAAGCCTTATCTTCCGCAAGCTCCTGCAACTCGCCATCCGTCATGTGGGAATAAACGTCCATCAGACGCTGTCGTTCTTGCACAGGATCGATTGCCATTGTGCCCCTCACCTTTCTCACTCTCAAAGTACGCGGCAGAAAAAGTATAGTCGGCCCTCCCCCAGATAGTAGAGAAGTCCGCTATGAATGACCCTTCACCCGATAATTCAGTTCTACTAAGCCGTCTGGAAATGCCTTGCTGGAGAGTAACTTCAGCGGAATCGATCGGTGCCGAGGCTGAATGAGCGGAATTCCCTCTCCAATCAGAATTGGGATAACGTGGAGCCTGAACTCGTCAATTTCTCCTTCGTCCAGAAACGAGGCGATGAGCCCTCCGCCACCCATCATCCATATATCTTTTCCGGGCTGAGCGCGCAGCCGTTGCGCGAACTTCTTGACTGGCTCGCTCGTCCACTCAAATCCCGGCAGCAATGACTTCCGAGGACGGCGGGAAAAGAGATAGTTCTTGGTTCCCTGCCCGAAGTCCGTGCTCTTCATGCCCATCTCAATCCCTTTATCATAGGTTTTGCGGCCCCAAAGGATAGTGTCGATGCTCTTGAAGAATGCACCCATTCCATAATCTTGCTTTGGCCCCGGGCGGTCGAGCCACGCTACGTCACCGTCAGGCCGTGCGATGAAGCCGTCTGTGCTCATCGCAACGGACACGACAATCTTCCTGCGCCTTTTCATGGTTCTTTGCTCCCCGAATGTCGCCTAATATAACTCCGAATGGAGCACCTGAACTTGGCTAAAGATTGAGGCGAGAAAAATCTTGGATTCCAGCCTCCTTATCCACAGCCGCGGCCTTTCTCCTCTGCCCCGGTAGATGATAAAATTCATAAAATCCACTCCTCGGAGTTCCGATGCAGGCTATCCTTGCGCTGGAAGATGGACGAATCTTCAGCGGCATAGGTCACGGCGCGAAAGGCGAATGCTACGGGGAAGTTGTTTTTAATACTTCCATCACCGGTTACCAGGAAATCTTTACCGATCCTTCTTATGCAGGGCAGATTGTTGTCCTGACCAATCCCCAGATCGGCAATTACGGCACCAATCCTGACGATAACGAAGCCACACATCCTTATATTGAAGGCTTGGTCGTTCGCGAGTTTTCCCCCATCAGTTCCAACTGGCGCTCGCAGCAGGTGACCGATGAGTATCTGGAAAAATTCAAGATCCCTGTCATCGCCGATATTGACACCCGCGCTGTCGTTCGCCACCTACGCACCAACGGCGTGATGCGCGGCGTGATTTCCTCGATTGAAACCGACCCGCAGAAGCTTATCGCCAAGGCCCGCGCGCTGCCTAAGATGGACGGCACTGACTTGGCCAAAGTCGTAACGACGAAGCAGCGTTATCAGTGGGAAACCGGGACGCGCTCACATGAGCCCACGGAAGTTGTCGGCGTAAAAGACCGGCCGCCGAGCAAGCATGTGGTGGCATATGACTTTGGCATCAAGCAGAACATTCTCCGCATGCTCGTCGACCAGGGCTGCCGCGTGACCGTGGTCCCCGCGATGACGAGTGCGGAGGACGTGATGTCTCTGAACCCAGACGGCGTGTTTCTTTCCAACGGCCCCGGCGACCCTGAGCCCTGTACCTATGCGGCAGAGAACATCCGCCGCCTCATGGGCAAAACGCCGATCTTCGGCATCTGCCTTGGCCATCAACTGGTGGGACTCGCGTTGGGCGGCAAGACGTACAAATTAAAGTTCGGCCATCACGGCGGCAACCATCCGGTAAAGCAATTGGAAACCGGAAAGATTGAGATCACAGCGCACAATCACAACTTTGCCGTCGATCCCGATTCGCTCAAAGATTCAGAAGTTTTGAAAACGCATATCGACCTGAACGACAATACTCTTGAAGGACTGCGCCACCGCTCGCTGCCGCTCTTTACAGTTCAGTATCATCCGGAGGCCTCGCCCGGCCCGCACGACTCGCACTATCTGTT
>Ga0209060_10003485_pt1 | contig 13113 bp, 11 predicted proteins | sample Coa_R1_8_FD_187155 | JGI IMG/M metagenome (GOLD analysis project Ga0209060, IMG submission 187155) | Surface soil microbial communities from Centralia Pennsylvania, which are recovering from an underground coalmine fire - Coalmine... | ecosystem: Environmental > Terrestrial > Soil >...
AAAGTCGTTGCTGGTTGTGTCCGCTCGAAAGGCCGTGCCGGTGGCGGTCAAGAGACCGCCATTGCCCACCACGATCTGTGTCGTCGCTCCGTAGCTGTACTTCAAGGCCACCGTCGATCCTGAGCCGAAATTCAACGTTCCATTAGCCGTGAGCGTCACACCAGCGTCGATCTGGACATTGACGCCTGCCCCAACCGTCAGCGTCACGCCTGGATTGATCGTTGAGTTGCCATCAAACTCGTAAGTGCCGCTCGTGGATAGGAACTCCGAATCACTCGTGAATGCCTGATGGTACTTGCCTGGCGCGAGCGTCACAGGGGCCGGCACCAATCGAGTCTCCAGTTGTTCAACCATCAGTCGCTGTGTCAACCGGCATTGTTTTCTGGGCAACTCGACCCAGGGGCGATTCAGGACGTCAACCCACCGCTTGATCCACGGGCGCCGGGAATTCGCAGACATGGTACCAGACCCTCCAAGAGTAAAAGATCGACTGAGCGTAGCGCTCTCCTGTCCAAACGGACTTATCGGTGTGTCCGTGCAAATACGAGCCCTTCCTCAATTTGCAGGATCGCCGCGTTCATCTCGACAATGGATTTCTGGCGGTGTCCCTGCATCGGCGCCGCCTGCTTTGCTTCAGTCTGGGCTTGATGCAGTCTCGTGAGCGCGAGTTTCATGGTCGGATAATCGCTCGCTTGATTCAGAGGGCGGAGGTTCATCGCCTCCATCATCGGCTGCCCAGGCGGGCCCTGGACACCGAGATTGAGCTCCGTATAGGCCACGACAATCAGCTCCATCGCCGCGAGTTGGTGGGCACCGAAAACTGGCGGCGCCTTCTCCAGCGCCACCCAGGCTTCGTGAAGCCTCCGCATCGCCGCCAACACATGCGGGTGCTTGTGGACATGCGGATGCGGCTTCGGCAGAGCCGGGGTAGCCTGGGCCGGTGACTTTTGCTTCTGCGGCGCCGGAGCGGGCTTGGGATTGTGTTTCTTGTTGTCGGCGCATGCCGAAGGCAAACCCTGGCTGAAACCGCTGAGCAGAAAGACGGCTAATACCCCCAGCCGAATGGCACCGCGGAGCATCGGGAATACAGTGGATGGCAAGCGCATGGTGAGAATCTCCTCAGGGAATAAAAGGCCAAGAATGCGCGAGGGCGCTACAAGCGTTTGCAGCGTATGCCGAAGCGATCAACGGGATTTCCGCGTGGCAGGCTTTGGGTGAGCGGATCCGCCACTGGCAATACTCGGCATGCACATGGGCCAGGGCGGCCGCGACCAGACCGAGGACGAACGGGGCAAAGGCGAAGTCCATGGGATTTCCTCCCCTTGCTTGACCCTGCTTCCGGGTCTACAATCAAGCCGCGCTTTGAAGAAAACTCACTATTGAAAGAGTGCGCGAGGTCGGCAAACCTATCAGCAAAATGCACAGGGCTTGGGATTGCTTCAGGGGACCAATGCACAAGCATTTAGGCAAAGCCGACCCCGACTCGCTCACCAGTAAATACGTTGGGGCTTAACACGCCCCCGATTTTCTCGGCCATGACTGGGCTAACGCCGCCTTGGGTGTGCGGCCGCGTTAAGCTGCCGCGTATTAGAGGGTAGAGGCCGGGAGCCGGTGAGCCGCCGCACAGACGCATGGAGCACCGGCCATGGCAGACACCGACGACTTCCCAACTCAATCCAACCTGCTCAGGCAACTCCGCAGCTTGGAAAACCAGGAAGCTTGGAAGGAATTCTTCGATGGATACACCGGGCTGATCGACCGATGGTGCCGGCGGCGGAAATTGCGGGGCGATCAAGTGGAGGAGGTGGTCGCGCAAATCCTGGCGAAACTGGTACGCGCCCTGCCGGGCTTCGCTTACAACCGGGACAAGGGACGCTTCCGGGATTGGCTCCGCAAGATTGTCTCGAACGAAGTGAACGAGTATTGGCGCAGGTTCCAACAAACTCCCGGTGGCCAGGGTCGCGGCGCCGATGGGAAGGAAGGCCAACTGGAACAACTTCCTGACTCTGCCAGCATCGAGGAGCTGTCGGATGAATTAAGTGAGCAAATGTGCCGCCATCTACAACAGGCCGAACAGATCATGGAAATTGTGCGCGACAAGGTTGAGCCACACACCTGGGAAGCCTATTGGCTGACGGCCATCCAGGGATGGACGGCTCGTGAGGCGGCCGACCACCTGAAAATCACGCTTGCTGCAGTCTCGCAGGCCAAGTACCGGGTTGGCAAAATGCTCCAGGACGAACTGCAGCAACTACAGAAATCTTCCGGGGGCTGATTGCCCGATATCCTGGGGATTTTCAAGCGAAGCTACGGAGAGTGCTAATGGGCGAGTGCCCCGCATCCGAGATGCTGCAGGGACTGCTGGACCAGTCCTTGCCCGAGGCCCTGCAGAAAGAGATCGAAAGCCACGTCGAGCATTGCCCCGGCTGCGCGGAGATTCTGGAGAATCTGACCAAGGGAGTCGGTGGCGTCCTCTTCCCGCTGGCTGCTTGCATCCGCCCCGACCAACTGCACAGCGAGCCAGTCCCGCCTACCTCTCTGCCGAGTATTCAGAACTACGAGATACGCGCAGAATTGGGCCGCGGCGGCATGGCCGTCGTGTACAAGGCCTGGCATGTGCCGTTGAAGCGTACCGTCGCACTGAAGATGATCCTGGGCGCCGGCCATCTGGATCCGGAACGCCGGGCCCGCTTCCGGACCGAAGCCGAGAGCGTGGCCCGGTTGCAACATCCCAACATCGTGCAGATTTTTGACATCGGCGAGCATGCAGGTCGGCCGTTTTTGGCGCTGGAGTTCGTGGAAGGGGGCAGCCTCGCCAAAAAGCTGGCCGGCCAGCCGCAGCCTGTGCAAGAGACGGCAAAAACGGTGGAAACCCTGGCGCGGGCCATTCACCATGCGCACCAAAAAGGCGTTATCCACCGCGATCTCAAGCCGGCCAATGTCCTCGTGAACACGGATGGCCGGCAAATGATCACCGATTTCGGCCTGGCCCAGGCAGCGGACGAACCGGCGCGGCTACGGGACGGCACAATCATCGGTACGGCGGAGTACATGGCGCCCGAGCAGGCCGCTGGCCAATTCAGCAGTGTCGGTCCGTCGACCGATGTGTACGCCCTGGGTGTGATTCTGTACGAGATGCTGGTCGGCCGGCCGCCGTTCCGCGGCCAAACACCCCCGGATACGTTGGAGCAAGTGCAGACGCTCGATCCTGTGCCGCCGCGGCACCAGCAGCCCAAGGTGCCCCGCGATCTCGAAACCATCTGCCTAAAATGCCTGGAAAAGGAACCGCACCGCCGTTACGGCACCGCCGAGGCGTTGGCTGACGATCTGGATCTGTTTCGGAGTGGAAAGCCGATCCAAGCCCGTCCAACCGGACCTCTGACTCGCAGCTGGAAGTGGTGCAAGCGAAACCCGAGCGGGGCCCTGGCGATCCTATCCTTGGTTGTCGGCTTCTTGGTATCCGCGGTCCTCGCCGGCATCGCATGGGAACAGGCCACCGTTGCGAAGCAACAGAAGGCCAAGGCAGTACGAAATGCGTTTCTGCGACTGGTGACCCTCAACGACGTCCTTGAAATCGCTGCGGGCGAACGTCTCCGGCGCAGTGGTCACGTTCGGCTCCAACACGAAATCTTGGAGCGGCTCATCCCGCGGTTCGATGAGGTGCTGGGCCTGGAGGACAAGGACGACGCAACCCTCGAACAGCAGGGCTTGGCCTGGAACAGCCTCACTCTGATTCGTCGGGCTCTCAACAAGGACCACGATGCCGCGGCAGCGACGGCACGTGCCGAGTCGATTTTCCGTGATCTGGCCAACCGCCCGCTCGTTTCTCCCTCCACGCAGCTTGGGCTGGCTTCGTCCTTGAGCCATTCGGGCGCCCTCCAGGGACTAGCAGGGAATTACGACGACGCTATCCGCAGGCTCCAAGAGGCCAACACGCTCCTGAGCGGCCTGCTTGACGAAGGAAAAGAGGATGCGAAACTCCGTTACCAGTTAGCGCTCGTGCAGAACAACTGGGCCAATTGCTTGATGCGAAAAGAACAAGGGGCCAATGCAGAGACCCATTACCGGGCTGCGATCGCCCACATCGCCGCCGCCGTAAGAGCCGACCCCGCGGAAATCCTCTTCCGGGACTGGCATGCCCGAACGCTCAGCAACCTCGCTCTGCTCTGCATGCAGCACGGTCAGCCCGACGAGGCCAATAATCTTTCCCAGAAAGCTGTCGACATCGCACGTCGACTGACCCTTGACTTTGCAGGGGAGCTCGATGGCCGAGAATGCTTGGCCGTTTGCCTGACCAACGAGGCGGAGCGGCTGCTCCAGGGTGGCGATCATGTCGGAAGTCTTCTGCTCTATCGGGAAGCGTTGTCGTTGTACGAGGGATTGGCCCGCCAAGTGCCGGTCTACGTGGAGTTCCGTTGGGGCCGGGCGATGGCGGAATCCAACGTGGGGGCGGCTCTCGCAGCAGGACCGGCAGAAAATTGGGGCCAAGCGGAGAAACACTTCCACGAAGCCGATCGGCTTTATCAGGATTTGCGTAAAGGCAATCCAGGCAACAGGGAACTGCAAGTCTACATCGAGGAAAACCGCAACCGGCTACGCCAGCTCGAACAGAAACGCCCGGTTCAACCGTGACGGAATAGCACGCGGACGAACGCGAATCCGCGTTTCTCCGCGTGCTATTCTCCCTCCGACTTCTCGAAATACGCGCTTGCATTGGGATAGTCGACCGTAACACGAAAGTGCCCGAGAAAGTTGCCGCCAATCGATGCCGGGATGGGCCTATCCATGAACGTCGATATCCACGCATAGATGTCATTCGTTCGGCGAGTGAACCAGACCGGACCTGCTTTCAACCCAGCAGCCTCGACCTCGGGAACTTCAAGAATGGCTTCCCAGCTCCACTGACAACCTTTCTCCATCACTCGCCATTCGGGATGCGCCTGGTGCCAATGGTGGAAGAGTTCCGCCGATACGAAACTCGTGGCCCGCTCGGCCGGCTGGTCATCGGCCGCCGTCCGTAATGCCTCCGCGCTGAGCCAAACGGTGGCTCCAGTGTCCAGCAAGGCGTGCACCTTCTCCCCGGAGATCGACATGTCGAATCGAGGATGGTTGGACGTGCGCACACCCCATTCGTGCCGAAAGCCCAGGGAGACGGACTGGCGGCGCATTTCGCTAGTTGGCACGAAAGGGGTCTGGCACAACACCAGTTTCTTTGCTGGGTAATCGAAGGTCCAAACTCCCCCGGCGAACCAACGCTGCCCAAGCATGCCGTCGCCCTCACCATCGGAGAGTGCGATCCAGCGCTCTCCTCCCGTTGGCTCGGGAATCCAGGCATCGGGCCGAAAGCGGGGCAGGCATGCACGGGGTTGACCCAGAACGTTGATGCGAGTCATGCCACACCGCTCGGCACAGGCGTTCGTTAGGAACAATCCGCCCCCCGTATCCGTCAAAAGGCTCAGCTTCTCGCCTGTTGCCGTCACCGGTTCTGCGTAAAAACGTCCGCCAGCGTAACGCGCCGGCAACCGGTAACCACCACCACACGAACCCCAGAAAACTTCCTACACAAACGAGGACGCCCAGTATCAGCCCACGCAACCAGCGGCATTTAGGTTTCGTGATGGACGACGTCTTGGGCATGCTAATTCTGTCCCCTTCGTTTCGCTGCACTCAGGGAACCGACCGAACCGCCACCGCGAACGTCCCGCGCGCATAGCTGGCTTCGTCCGTGGTCATCTCGAAGCTTCGAATCGTCTTTTTCTGCGGATCATAATCCAGAAAGCCAATCAGGTTGGCCGTGACCATGTTGCCGTCGTCTTTGTAATAAAAATTGTGCTGCATCTTCAATTTGCCCCAAAGCCGGACTCGCGTGAGGCCGTCACGCTGGGAAAGGATCCGACCTTTCATCTCCTCCTGCTCGATACGGTTGGTGGACACCGCGTTGTTCTCGGTCGCCGGATAGAAATAGGTCAACAGCTCGCTCGCCGTCTCCTTGTCGATGTCCCACGATTTGCCAGAATCGAGGTTTCGAGGCGGAAGGAACTTGGTCCACTGCGCCCGCTTCAGCACGATCCAGTTCTCCACGGGAAATTTATCCCAGCCGCTGCCGGGCTTGACCACCCGCGATGTCAAATGGAGGACCAAGGCGTCGGCATCGTGTTTGGGCGGCGCCGATAGCGAACCCGGTTTCACGACCGGAGCGCCCGGCCGCGGCTTCAACGATTGCACCGCCCGCTCCAATAGAGGAATCAGGTGTTCCGGCTGGCATGCCTGGGCTACGTGCAGCGAATCGATGGGATGGCCTTGTGGGTTGAGAATGTAAACGTGAACCGTACCGGTCGACAGACCGGCCTTGGAGGCTTCGGTGTAGATCCGGCCGTACTCCGCTTTTTCGGCCGGGTCGCCGGTTCCCCAATGAGCGTCGTCTTCGCTGGAGACAAACACCGGCACGAAATAGCGGTTCAGAAGGCTGATCACCTTGGCGTCGGAGAGCGAACTCGCCCTCATGGTGAACGCACCGCCTCAGCAGCGGCCGATGGCCATCCGCCCGAGATGGGTGAACAAGAATACCGGCCGGCCGTGCTTCTTGGCCAGGCGCAGCGCATCGCGAATATCCTTGGCCCATCCGATCTCGTCGAGACGCCGCTCCGCAGGAGTTACCTCCAATTCGTGAACGCGCTTTTCTACCCAGCTGGGGAGGAGACGGTCGCCGATCGCATCCGCCCAGTACCCCGCGGCCTTGCCGGTCCGTGGCGGATCGTTTCCTGCCCGGGGTTCACCTGGGAGTAAACTCGTCAGGGTCAAGGCCAAGAGAGCAGCCAGCCATATTATTCGCTTGGTGCAGAATTTCATGCGCTCACTCCGTGTAGTGTCTCCGGGGCGGTTCGTCTGAATTATGATACTTTAGCAGCGTTTGATGAGACATTCCATCTCCCCCCTGGCTCGGAAGCCGATCCTCGGAGGGGTTCTTATGATCGATGCAATGCGGACCGTGCTAATCTGCCACGCCGACGCCGCTCTCGATTTGCAAGGGCTGGCGCGGTGGCTGGCTTCCTTTTCGCAATTGAGCGGCATTGTGGTTCTCGACGAAACCCGCCAGCGCCTCTGGCGGCGCATTCGGCGGGAAGTGCGCCGCGTCGGTCTTCTCCGCTTTGTGGATGTGCTGGCTTTTCGCCTGTACTACAAAATTGTTCTCCGAGCGCGCGATCGCCAATGGGAAGAGGAACAGTTGACGCAACTGTGCGATCGCTATGCTCCGCTGACCCCTCAAACCCAGATCTTGCATGCCCACAGCCCGAATACACCGGCCGTCGAAAAGTTCCTGCGACAACAGAAGCCGAGCATCGTGATTGCCCGCTGCAAAACGCTCCTGAAACCCAGCATCTTCACGATCCCCAGTCACGGAACGTTTGTGCTCCACCCAGGGATCTGTCCGGAGTATCGCAATGCCCACGGCTGCTTCTGGGCCTTGGCGAAGGATGATCTGGACAAGGTGGGTATGACACTGCTCCGGATCGACAAGGGAGTGGACACCGGTCCGGTCTACGGCTATTTTCGCTGCGGCTATGACGAGACCACCGATTCTCATATCATCATTCAACAGAAAGTTGTCCTGGATAACCTCGATGCCCTGGGAGCCCGCCTGCTGGAGATCCATGCCGGTCAGGCCAAACCGCTGGACACGGCCGGCCGGCCATCGGGGGAATGGGGCCAGCCTTGGTTGACTGCCTTCTGGGCCTGGCGCCGCCGGGCTGCTCGGAGGAAAACCTTTGCCGATCGCGCTCCTGTACCATGATGTGATTGCGCGGGATCAGAGCGACGCCAGCGGCTTCCCCGGAGGAGGCGCAGCACGCTACAAGCTGACGCCGGCCGAATTCCGCCAGCACGTCAACGCTCTCCAGCACGCGGTCTGCACGCCGCCGGTCCTCGCGCCGGATTTGCTCGGGCACGCCGGCAAGGAGCCGGGCTGGCTGCTAACCTTTGATGACGGCGGCATCAGCGCGATCGATCCCATTGCGGACCTGCTGGAAGAAAATGGCTGGAAAGGGCATTTTTTCATCACCGTGAATTACATCGATTCCCCGACTTTTGTGTCTGTGGAACACATCCGCGCGTTGCACCGACGTGGCCATGTCATCGGTAGTCATTCCTGTAGCCATCCCGAACGAATGTCCGCATGCGGGAACGCTGAATTGCTGAACGAGTGGCAACGGAGCCGGGAAGTCCTCTCGGACATTGTGGGCGAGCCGGTGACGACGGCGTCGGTGCCCGGCGGCTACTATTCGTTGGCCGTGGCACAAGCCGCGGGGCAAGCCGGCTTCCGCGTTCTCTTTAATTCCGAACCCACCACGCGACCGCAATCTGTGGATGGCTGCCTGGTCCTGGGGCGGTATACCATTTACCGGGGGATGTCGGCAAAGAAAGCCGCCGCCTTGGCCGTCGGCCGCTTCGGTCCCCGGCTTCAGCAAACCTTGTTCTGGAACATCAAGAAGGCGACCAAGGCGGCCGGCGGCCGGCTGTATTTGCAGGTACGCAAACGGCTGTTGACGCTGGCCTATGAACGGAAAGGGGCCGGCGCGCTTACTGCCGGACAAGAACAAAGTGGGAGGGCCGCAGAACGGGGGACAAAGAGCGCCCGAGGCCCCCAATAGCGTTCTTTTTATCTTCGAAGCTGGCCGGGCTGCCCATATTTGACTTGAGACGAGTTTGTAAGATATTATGATGGGGAGGTAAAATCCCCTGGACAGGGACGTCAATCACGCTTTTATTGCTGTTCCCCAATGCAACCCACCGGCACGGAGTGCGCCTTGATTGCGTCAGCAACCCGCCTTGCGACCGGGGGTTTGTGCGACTTCCCTCACCTTCTCGATCGCCATGGCCAACGATACTAGGAACACAATGACCCCAGGCGTCCTGGCCAAGCTGGCCTGGTCGCTGCCGTGGTTGAGCCGGTATCCATTCTGGCGCGCCCGCGAGCTGCTGTCACGGGTTATGGACCGGTCCGGCCCCTGCCACCTGATCTTCCTGGTGGTGAATCATTTCGAGCCTTCCTGGAACGAAAACGGCGAGGTGCTAACCTGGGCCACCCAACGGGCACGACTCGACGACTGGGTCCGCAAGGCCCGCGCGATCGGCCAAGCGGTGCGCGACAGCGAGGGAACCCCGTATCGCCACACCTACTTTTATCCTGCCGAGCAATATCACGTTTCCTTGCTGGAGAAGTTGGCGGAATTGCAATCGGAAGGGCTGGGGGAAATCGAAATCCATCTCCACCACGGCGTCGATAAGCCCGACAACCCCGCCAATTGCCGCCAAACGTTGGAGACGTTCCGGGATATTCTCGCACAGGAACACAAGTGTCTGTCGCGGTGCAACGGCGTCGGCGACCCGATGTATGGCTTCGTCCACGGTAACTTGGCGCTGGCCAACTCGTCCGGTGGCCGGTACTGTGGTGTCGATTCCGAAATGCAGATCCTGGCCGAGACCGGCTGCTACGCCGATTTCACCTTGCCGGCCGCGCCCTTGCAGCCGCAGGTGCCGCGCATCAATGCGATTTACCAGTGTGGCCACGCGCTGGACCAGGCCAAGCCGCACCGCTCGGGCCCGAGCTTGCGCGTCGGCGTCCGCCCTCAGTTGCCGGTGATCTTTACCGGCCCGCTCGTGTTCAATTGGCGCCGCCGCGTTTGGGGATTTCCCGTACCGCGGCTCGACGATGGCGTGCTCATGGAGAATTATCCCTTGGATCTCGCCCGGTTGCGGCGGTGGCGCGGCGCACACATCAGCGTCCGGGGCCGGCCAGAGTGGATCTTTATCAAGCTCTATTGCCACGGCTTCTTCCCTCTGGATCAAGCCATGACCGTGGGCGAGCCGCTCCGGCGCTTCATGGGAGAAGTGCTGGAGTATGGCCACCGCAGCGAGGAGTACAAGATCCATTTTGCCACGGCCCGCGAAGCGTTCAACATTGTCATGGCCGCGGTGGATGGGCATTCGGGAGAACCCGGGCAGTATCGCGATTACCTCCTTCGCTCCCTTATGAAGGGGGAACCGGCTCACACGGCGGCCGATAGCTTCTGCCCGCATGCAAACTTTGACCGACCCCGGGCGGGCCTCCCGTAATGCGACCGCAGGTGCTTCATCTGATCAATAGTTTTCACCAGGGCGGCACGGAGCGGCAAGCCGTGCAGCTGGTCCGTCTGCTCCGGACGAGCGGCCAGTATGGCATCCACGTCGCCTGTCTCGATGGCAGCGGCGTCCTGCGCAAGGAGATTGAGTCCCTCGGTTTGGGCGACATCCCCGAATTCCCGCTGACCAGCTTTTACAACCGCAATGCGCTGGTCCGGCTCCGACAGCTTGCTGGCCTGTTGCGTGCCCGCAATATTCAGCTGGTACACGCGCACGATTTTTACACCAATATTTTCGGGATGGCTGCGGCTGCCCTGGCCCGTGTCCCTGTGCGGATTGCTTCCCGGCGCGAGACCGAAGGATTGCGCTCCGCAACCAAGAAACGGCTCGAACGGTGCGCGTACCGCTTGGCCCATGCGATCGTCACCAACGCGGAAGCGGTGCGCCGCCACCTCATTTGCGAGGGCGTGCCGTCCGGCAAGGTGGTCACCATTTACAACGGGATCGACAGCGAACGGCTGGTGCCCAAAGCCGGTTGCCGGCGCAGCGAACTCCTGGCCGCCTGCAAATTGTCCGACCATGCCAATCGGCGTTTTGTGACGATCGTCGCCAATCTGCGGCACGCCGTCAAAGACCATCCCACCTTTTTGCGTGCGGCCCAGCGCGTCAAGCAGGAAGTCCCGGAGGCGGCTTTTGTCCTTGCAGGAGAAGGCGAGTTCCTGGAGCCAATGCGGGCCCTGGCCGCTCAGTTGGGTTTGGCCCAGGATACGTTGTTCATCGGTCGCTGTGGCAGCGTGGCGGACCTGCTTGCGGTCTCCGAGGTGTGCGTCCTGAGCTCGATTGCAGAAGGTTTCTCGAACGCGATCCTCGAATACATGGCCGCGGCCCGGCCCGTCGTCAGCACGGATGTGGGAGGTGTCCGCGAAGCTGTGCAGGAGGGCAAGACGGGGTACATCGTGCCCGTCGGAGATGACCGGATGATGGCCACGCGGATCGTGACTCTCCTCCGGGCACCGGAGCAAGCACGGGCCCTGGGCGAATTGGGGCGGCAAATTGTCTTGCAAAAATTTTCCTGCACGGCCCAACTGGAACGGACGCAGGAGCTGTACGGGGAACTCCTGCAGCACAAACTAGGTAGAGATCGCCGCGCAGCCGATTTGGCCTGTTCCGCGGCGAGCAAGGAATAGAACGCGGAGAAACGTGGATGCAGCGGATTTTCGCGGATCCGATCCGCGCCGATCCGCACGATCCGTGTTGCTCCGCGTTCTATTCCTTCTTCCTTTGTCTGGAATGCGAGCATGGTCCGGCGTCTTTGGAGCATGGTGAACAAAATCAAAGGGCGCAGCCCCGACGAGCTTCGGGTGCGCTTGGGACAGGCTCTGGCCGCCTATGGGGAACGGTCCGGCTGGTCGTCGCAGGCTCATCTGCCAAGCGATGGGGCCTTTTTCCGCTTGCTGGACCGCGCACAGCTTTCGGGCGGAGTGTTGTCGCCAGAAGCGTTGCTTGCGCATTTCCGGGGACGAAGCACACCGAGCTTTTTTGTGGCATTCGAGGACCCCAAGAAAACGGTGGCAGCTCTCCGCCAACGGTTCGGCCCCCAGGCCGAGCAGCATGTTCTCGAACGGGCTCGCCGAATCTGCGCGGGGCGATTTGACCTGCTGGGTCTACATGAGCTCCAGTTTGGAGACCCCATCGACTGGCAGCTCGAGCCAGTTGCCGGTAAGCGCGGGCCGCGGGTGCACTGGAGCCGCATCAACTACCTCGATGCGGCCCAAGTGGGAGATAATAAAATCGTCTGGGAGCTGAACCGGCATCAGCATTTCCTGACGCTTGGCCGAGCGTATTGGTACACGGGGGACGAACGCTTCGCGGAAACGTTTGCGGCTCACCTGACGGGGTGGATGGAGCAGAACCTGCCGAAACTAGGCATCAACTGGGCCAGCAGCCTGGAAATCGCTTTCCGTGCCATTTCCTGGCTGTGGTCGTTCTATTTCTTCCGTGAATCGCCCCACTTGACCCCGCACTTGTGGATGACGGTGCTGAAGTTCCTCTATCTCCACGCCCGGCATCTGGAGACCTACCTGTCCACCTATTTCAGTCCCAACACACACCTGACCGGCGAGGCATTGGGGCTGTATTACCTGGGAACGCTGCTGCCGGAATTCCGCCGTGCCCGTGGCTGGCGCGCGACCGGCAGAGAGATCTTGCTCCGCGAGCTGCAGCGGCGGCATATCCGGGCCGATGGCGTCTATTTCGAACAGTCGAGCTATTATCACCGCTACACGCTCGATTTCTGTGCCCACTTCCACACCCTGGCCCAACGCAACGGCGAACCAGCGGAGCTGGGTTTCCTGGAGAAATACGCCGCCCTGCTCGATCATTTGATGGTTCTCACCCGGCCGGACGGTCGCACGCCTCTGTTCGGCGATGACGACGGCGGCCGATTTCTTCCACTCGATGACCGAGACGTGAACGATTTTCGGGCCGCCCTCGCCACGGGGGCCGTGCTCTTTGCCCGTCCCGATTACAAAGCCGTGGCCGAGGCGCCGGCAGAGGAAACCCTCTGGCTCTTGGGAGAAGAAGGTCAGCAGACTTTCGACCGCCTCGATGCTCAGCCGCCCCAATCCACTTCGCGGGATTTCCCGGAAGGCGGGTACTACGTGATGCGCGACGGTTGGGAGCGGACGAGCCATTATCTCTTGGTGGATTGCGGCCCCCACGGATTTTTCAACTGTGGCCATGCGCATGCCGACGTGCTCTCCTTCGAGCTGGCTGCGCATGGACGGAGCCTGCTCGTCGATCCGGGAACCTATACGTACACCGGGTCGGCCTCGGCACGGGACTGGTTTCGCAGCTCCGCGGCCCATAATGTGCTCACGATCGATGGGGAATCCTCCTCCGCGCCCGGTGGGACGTTTTCTTGGAAAGCGGTTGCCCGAGCCCAGGCCGTGTCCTGGAGGAACCATAACCGCTTCGACTTTTTCAGCGGCATGC
>Ga0209060_10003489_pt1 | contig 13102 bp, 6 predicted proteins | sample Coa_R1_8_FD_187155 | JGI IMG/M metagenome (GOLD analysis project Ga0209060, IMG submission 187155) | Surface soil microbial communities from Centralia Pennsylvania, which are recovering from an underground coalmine fire - Coalmine... | ecosystem: Environmental > Terrestrial > Soil > Unclassified...
CGTAGAAGACGGCGTACGCTTCACTACGGAGGGTGGTATCGCTACCCCACGGTTCGCCGCCCACGGCATTGTAATTCGTCGCCAGCAGGATCTGGAATACATCGAGCACGGTGTTATTGGTCACACCGAAGGCCGGTCCGCTGCTGCCGATGTTCCACAAATAGGCGCCGAGGCCATCGCTATTGACGGTAAAGCCATAGTTCTGTCCCAGCGTACCGCCCAGGGAGGAAGTCGTGGTAAAGACTTCCAGGGCCGTGGCCAGGACTTCCGCATCCAGGCGGTTCCCTCCTTGGGGATGCAGAAACAGGCTCTGGTAATAGGTGCCGATCTGGGCATTGGTAAACGAACTCAGATTCGCGGCACCGCCCGCGCCCCCGTAGAGGTTGGGCAAGGTGGTGGCCAGCCACTGGCCCAAGGTTTGGTTAGTGCTCGTCACGCCGAATTGGCGGATCAGTTCTTGGCCTTGGAGCCCTTCCCAGAAGCCGATCGGCTTGACCATTCCTGCGGGCACGAATTGACCGAGATTGGCCACCGTGGTCTGGATTTGCACTGGCGCCGTGAGTCCTCCGTGGGAGATCGTGGCGGTGATCGTGTACGTGGTGGTCTGGGCATAGGTATGGGTGCCATTGACCGTGAACACGCCGCTGCTGAAGGTGATACTGCCTGTCGAAGTCGCCGTGTTATCGCCCCAATTGATGGTAGCCGAGTAGTGCGTGCCATCATTGGGCTCCGCTCCACCCGGATCGGTAAAAGTCGCGACCGGCCCGCTAAAGGGTGCACCCGCCGTGGGGCTGACAGTGGCAGGCGTGGCTGTCACCGCCAGGTCCAGCACGCTGATCGTAAAGGTTACGGAACCCGTGGCATTGTCGCCCGTATCGGTAACCATCACGGTCACCGTGTACGTGCCTTCTTCGCTGTACGTGTGGGAGGGGGTTGCAAGCGAGCCCGGCGCCGATGGGGCTGGCAGCGTGGTACTCGTACCATCGCCCCAGTTGACCGTTGCCGTCCACGGGCCGGGGCCCATATCGCTGAAGCTTCCCACGGCGAAGGTGTGCGCGACCCCCTCGTTTACCGTCTGGCCCGATCCAGGCTCCACCATCGGCGGGCCGCCGACGCCGATTGCGGAGATTTGGACATCATCGTAATAGGAAGTGCTCGTGTAGTAGCCATTACCGCCGAGCTCGAGGGCGCCGTTGTTGTTCGTGCCGAGGTTACCGGTGCCGCTCATTTCGACGTTGCCGTTGATGCTGACGACCCAGGGGGCGTTGCCACCCGTGCCGATCACGGCACTGATCGTGTAGATCCAGTTGGGCTGTAGCACCGTGCTGCCGGTAGCCAGCAGTCTGCCGTAGCTGTCATAGAAACCCAGCTGACCGGAGCTGTTCAAATGCAAGGCGGCCTTGTAGCCGCTGGCCGTACCGTTGAAGTTCACGACGGCGTTGTCGCCTGAGTTCGAGGTGTACCCGAATTCGAAGCTGTACGAGGCGGTGGGCAGATTATAGTAGGTCGTGCCGTTTCCGCGGATCTCCGCGTTGGCCACGCTATTGCTGCGCTGGAGCTGGAGGGAGTACTTGCCATCCAGCACCGGGCTGCTCACGATCGCGGCGTTGGTTTGCGTGGCCACCTGACTGAAATCACCGGTTTCGAAATTGACAGCGTTTACCGGGAGAGGAGGATCGTAGACGAGGCATCCGGTAACGAGACCCAGAGAAGCGCCGCTGTTGCTACCCGTGCTGACCCGCTGCTGCGCTGGATCGCCCTGTGAATCTGCTTTTGGCCAATCGCTCGGTAGCTCCGGAAACGCCGTAAGCGAGGGCGAGATCGGACTAATGGGATTCAAACAATCCACGAAGATCGTGTTGGAGGTGATCCCTGTCATGTCTGGACCACTAAAGGGCCCCATGCCCACGGCGATGCCGTCTGTCCCAACTAGGTTGCCCGCGGGCAACGTGTTGTTGCTATTGATGACAAGGGTTTGAAGTGGTTCCGAGGGGGGGACCAACACGACCGCGCCGGTATCCCCGCCGATACCTTCTGTGCAGGCGAATACCTTGCCGTTATCGGAATCCACCGCGATCGCATCAGGCTGAGCCTGCTCGGGGTTTGCGTCCATCCCATTCGCTGCTGGGAATGCATGTCCGAATTTCATCAACATGGGGTTGACGGAACCGGGGGTTAGATCCTCCCAGACTTGCCCCTTCGTACCCGTGTTAATGACATTGCCCCCTTGATCCAGCACATAAAGAACATCGTTGGAACTGTCGAACGCGATCCCGGAGAGCACGCTGATCGTATTCTGCTGGTTAGTGCTCAGGTAGAACTGAGACGATCCGTTGAGGCTAACTTGCACCAGGGAATGCGTGAAGAACGAGGAGTCCCCCGCGTTGATCACATCCAAGGACTGATTGAAATTATTAAAGGCAACGCCGACCGGCCCGTCCAGGTCGTTGCCCCAGGCGAGAAGGCTCGCGCTGCCGTTCCTGGGGTCTACATGGATGATCGCACCCGCGCCGAGGGCGGTTTCGTCCGCAACGTAAATATTCTGTTGTTGGTCCTCAGCTAGACCTTGGGGTAAAGAGAAAAGTCCCGGCTCTCGGGTCAGCGTCGCGGTGTCCAGATTACCACTGGCGAGCGAGTAGGTCACGATGCCGGTGGGAAACGTCGACGTATCACGCTTTTGAGCGGCCAGGGAGAGCGCCTGTGCCTCACTGAATGTCAGATGGGGAGAGGGACTGGTCGCGATATAAAGGGTGCTGCCATTGCAGTACATCCCCTTGGCCGCGCTGAGAACCTGCGCCGGCATCGGCAGGACACTCGGAGTATAGGTGACGCCGTTCTGGCCGTTGGGGCTGGGCTGGAGCTGCCAGACCTGGGCAGGGGCGGTTGCGGTCTCCGCTGTATCCACGTAGATCGTACCCGGAACCGTACCGGTCGGTGGATTGACGGCGATACCAGCCACGCCACTGCCCAGATTCGCAATTGGTCCCGTGGGCCCTGGAATGGAGTGGACACTGCCATTTACGGACCCACTTGAGCCAGTCAAGGTGACACTGACAACCGTGCCTCCACTTGCCGCCTCGACGACATCGAGATTCCCCGTGTAGGGGTCGTAGGCCATATCAACGGGCGAGGTCAGGGCTGCAGTAACAACGTACGGGCCACCGAGCGTGCTGTTAGCGCTCCCCGGTGTTGGCAACGTGAAGTCGAGGACTTCCCCGGTCCCGCCGGCGCCTCCATCGAGCACGAAGAGGTCGGTCGGGGCCCCGTTGTTGTCTTGGAACTGCGGGCTGACCGCCATGCCGATCGGATCGACCAGGGCGTCCTGGGAGGGTTGATTGGGCAGGGGGAAGGGGTCGGCGACGGGATCGGGGTAAACGACAACCTGTTGGTTCAGGCCTCCTGCCATCGTGATGGGATCGGACTCTCCGTGGTACTTCTGGGAAGGATTGGAAGGATCGACCATCACAATGTTCGGATTGCGATCGCTGGGATTGGCGGATTCGTTAACTGTAATTTGAATGGGGGTCCCGTTGAGGAGTTTTGTCTCGGTGCTTTGGATTATGCCGCCCGTCGAATTGGGGAAGTTATCGCTGCCTGAAGAGGCAACGAAAAGCATGCCTTTGGACTGGGTGTTTCCGCCGACATAGGTGGGGATCAACACCATGGCAGCGGGTGCGGTGAGGGTCGGGACAGCATTTTCCGTATCCCGCGTGCGGTCCGGCTGTACGCTATAAGTCGCCATGGTGGCGACGGCCGTCTCGTTGTCCGGGACCGTTGGCGTGGGCGGGCTGACCTGGAGGATGGCACCCTCACCTCTCCCGAAGGCGGTGTGGTCCGCGACATAAAACCCTTGATCGGAAGGAGTGTTCGGAAGCGTGTCGGGGACGATGTACTCCGGCATCGCCATGAAGCCGGTGCGGTCCCCCGCAATGGCCGATTCGTTCCCGCTCGGGGGGGAGCCGAAGTTCGTGTGGTCGACGGCAATCAGACCCGTTGCGGTGGTCGGACTCGGAAAGCCGTTGAGAGCGTTCGCAGAGCTTGCCACAAGAACGTCACCCGGTTGAATACCGGTGGTCGGGGCGAGCCGATCCTCCAGGCGTTCCAGGTAGGGGCGGCATTGCCGGCGCGTGTGGAAATTGCTTCTGCGGCGTGCGTTGCTGCTTGTGGGGGTCATGGACGGGTCCTTTCCTGGTTCGGGTCTGCAATAGACAGCAGAGGAATGACTACATCCCTTCGCGGGAATGCGCGGGGGCGATAAGTCTCTGGCAGGGGAAGAACGCACCAACCTTCGCGGACGGGGCGAAGTGGAGCATGGGATGTGCCATCAAGGCGCGCCGGAGATGTTCCGGTTTGCGTGTGAGGGGGATGCGACGCCGTTCCGTGGAGCGTGCACACAGAAGGAATAGCATAAACACTGGAACGGAGCAAACCGCGCCCCTGCGGTAATCCGGTCCTTCTCTTGACGTCCGCTTCCAAGCGGACGATACTGGTAATTCGTGTGCCCGAATGCACCGATTCACCGGAGGGCGTCCACGATGAAACGGCAGCTTTTCAGCATCGCCGTGCTGAGCCTGGTCTTGAACCCGTGCCTGCGTGCGCAGGCAGATTACGTGTACAGCCCGTTCGACCCGCCCGGAGCGGGCGGTTCCGCAGCCAGTGGCATCAATAACTCCGACCAAATCGTGGGTATGTCTTCGGGTGCCACGGGGGACCATGGCTTCCTACGGAGCGCGGGCAGCTACACCACGGTCGAACCGTCCGGCGCACAGTCGTCCTATGCCGTGGGGATCAACAACTCCGGCCAGGTTGTGGGATCGTACACGAGTAGTGACGGTAGAACCACGCAGGGCTTCCTGCTGGGCGGGGGCAGCTACACGATGCTCAGCGTGCCCGGCTCCACCAGGACCGGAGCCTTTGGGATCAATTTCTTCGCTGAGATCGTCGGGTCCTATGATGTGGGCGACAAAACCTACGGCTTCCTGCTGAGCGGGGGCCGTTACACGATGCTCAACGTGCCCGGCTCGACCGCGACCATTGCCAATGGCATTAACAATGCGGGTCAAATTGTGGGACAGTACGTGGTCAGCGGCAGGGACATCGGCTTCCTGCTGAGCGGGGGCAGCTACACGATGCTCAGCGTGCCTGGCTCGATCCTGACCGCTGCCAATGGCATTAATAATGCGGGCCAAATTGTGGGAGACTACGAGGATGCTGCTGGGAAGATGCACGGCTTCCTGTTCAGCGATGGCACGTACACCACGCTCAACGTCCCCGGTGCAGGAATGACACAGGCCCTTGGCATCAACGACGCGGGCCTGATCGTGGGTGATTATGAAATGAATGGACCTTTCTTTAATGAACACTCCTTCCTGGCCACTCCCACTCCGGAGCCCGCCACCGTGGTGCTCATGGGGATCGGCCTACTCGGGATCACCGCCTACGGGTGGTGGAAGCGGCGAGCCCTCAGCAGCGTATCCGAGTGAACGGATCCCGGCCATTGCGGCAAGGAAACACTCCACCGCGTCGGCCCATTCTACTGGTTGGTTATCGTCCTCTTGCGTTTTGCTTGCCAGATGCCGGCAGTCAGAAATACACTCAAAAGGGTTGCAATGGTCTCTCGAAGCTCTTTCGAGAATCCATCGTCTGTCGTAAACTGCCCCGCCGGCCCGCCGTGGCCGCGAGGGACTCACGCCTCTCCCCTTGGCTGGCGTTGCTTTCCTAACCTGGGTCATGATCGGCCGTCTGGTTAAACACGGCGCCGTACGCTTGCCGCATCCGCTGGGCTCGAAGCAGCGAATCGAGTTTCGGCAAGAGCTGGCTCTGCCGCAGACTGGCTTGCCGTTCGGCCCGACCGAGTCGCTCCTGCAACTGGCCAATCAGGGTTATCAAGCGGGTGCGGTAACCTTCCAGCTCCGGGCTGGGCTCTCCTGTGGATTGCAACCAGCGCTGTTTGGGTTCGGCGATGCGCTGCTCAATCTGGACGATGGCGTTGAGATCCGTCAAGATGCTTCGAAGATGTGGCTGGGCGTCCTGGCCCTGCTCGACCACGCCCGGCAGTCCCTCGGCAATTTGCAGAGCCCGTTCATAGTGCTCGATCTCGTCCTGAAGAGCGGCTCGGAGAGTCGCGGTATCGCCGCTTGGGCTCATGGCAGGCTCTCCAGCTCCTGAAGCCGTTGCTGCGGCGCGCGGAGTTGTTGCTCCAGGTCGCGTTGCCAGCGCAGCGTGGTTAGCTGCCACTGGGCACATTCCGCCAGGACTTCATCCCCCTTGGAGCCAGCCACTTCACGGTAGATGGCGGCCGCCTCATCGAGCCTTCCCAGGTGCTTGAGGCAAGTGGCCGTTAGGTACTCGACCGGTCGCCGTTCCTCCGGCTTCAGGCCGCTCAGGTTGACTTGACGAAACGCCTTCAGAGCACCGGCGAAGTCATGGGCCCGGAACAAGGTGCGGCCCAGGGCCAAGGGATCGATGGGGGAAGTGCCCGATTCGCTGTCCGAGAGACTTTTCCCTGCTGGCGAGAATGGCCTCGTCGGCTCGATGGATGGAGGCGTGACGGAAATAGGCGGACCGGTACGCCCTTTATCAGGAACCGGGTGGACGGCCAGGCGGCCGAGAAGCTGGCCCAGGCGCAATCGCAGCTGTGCGATTTTCTCGGGGCTCGGCTCATTTTCTTCCAAGGTTTGCACAGCCGAGGTGCGCTCCGATTTCAAACCCTCGCGCTCGCTTTTGAGCCGGTTCAACCGGCGTTGCACTTCCAACGGATCAATTTTCGGCACGAACGGTTTCTGGATAGGACTGGGTCTAGGTTCCGTAGGCGGAGATGGAGAAACTTGCACCGGCGGTGCAGGAACGACTGCCGGCCGGGGCAATTCTTCCGCCGGGGGAGCCTGGTCGCCGGATCGTACCACCACCGCCCGCGGCTGGGCTGGTCCCGGCGGGAGCGGCTGCGGGTTCTGCGCCGACAGTTCCTGTGCGCAAGCGGCGAACAGCACCAGAAAGAGCACCCAGCCAATGACTGATTTCGTCATGGTCAAGACGGCCTTTCTCCGCGGAAACAGCGGGCTGCCTGCTCGATATCGCCAGCCTGTTCAAATGCTTGGCCCATGAGCTGCAACAAGGCAGGCATCTTTTCCGGCGGCTGCACGGGCAGCAGCTGTCGGCACCACAACAACGCTTCCTTCGACCGATTCTCCACGAGAGCAATCTGCGCCAAGCGAAACTTGGCGGGCGCGGCCCAGCGGCTCCCATCAAGGATGGCCAGCGAAAGCAACAACCGCTTGGCATCCTCTACTTTCCCCAACGTGCGATACGCTTCGGCCAGGGAGTAGGACATTTCCTCGGCCACCGGCCCGCGCGCTCTCCGGAGTGTCGGTTCGTAAACGACGATCATCTGATCCATCATGCCAAGCTCCCGATAGGCTTGGCCGACGAGCAAGACCCCCAAGGACCCGAGATACGATTCTTCCCCCATGTTGAGCATGGCAGCGAGAAGGTCGGTTGCATGGCGCGTCTGGCGGCGGTCGGACGCCGCCTGGAAGCGGCTGAACGCATCGAGGAATGCAGCCAGCCGGTGATTCGGCGGCTGGTTGACTTCGGCGCGATAGGTCAGCAGGACGGCATTGGCAGCCTGGGGGTTGCCCGACCACAGATAGCTGGCGGCTAGAGTGATGGCGATCACCGGCTGAACTGGGGGGCTGGCAGCTCCCAGGGCGCGTCGCAAGGGGGAAATGGCCCGAGCCGGTTGGCCTTCCTCCAGCCAGGTGCGCCCCAGGGCCAGATACGCCATCGGGGCCAACACATGGCCGGGAGCCAGATCCACCACCCGATAGAAGGCTTTCTGGGCGGCCAAAGCGTCGCCCAAGCGGTGCTGAACCAAACCGAGGTTGTAGTTGGCTTCCGTTAACAGGGGGGATCGCTGGTTCTGCTGGATCAGCTGCTCATACTTAGCCACCGCGGCCGGGAGTTGGCCGGCGCGCACTTCCAGGTTGCCCAGGTAAAGGTACGCCGCAGCCGCCAACTCGTGATTCTCGTGGGATGCGACGGCAACTCGCAGAGCCCGCCGAGCCACCGCGGACAGAAAAGCAGCCCGTTCTTCCGGTGGCGTTTCCTCCATTACCGCCCAGGACACCACGCCCTGTTCGATCTTCCAGGTCAGTTGAAACGGGCCGGCAACGTTCTGGACTACATCCAGGAAAGGAACATTCTCGACTTCGACGTCCACCTCGTGTGCCTTCACCTGTTCGCGGGCTCGGACCGTCCACTCCGTCTTGAGACCGCACACCGCAGCCAGCTGATCGAGCAACTGGGGAATCGGCATGGGGGCAAACGATGCCCGGACGGAGCTTTCCTCCGACGGGGCCACGAGCTTCAGGGCAGCAACTCCTGGCGGGGCCGGTTCGTGGATGGGCGGCCGCTCGGTTTCGAGTGGTGGATCGGCCCATGCCAGCGCCCGCGCAATGGAGAACGTGATCGCCGTGGGCTCACCCAGCGGCATGTGCAACTGCCCCGGAGTTCGCGCGAGGCCGGAAGATTGTGCCTGGGCCGCGGCGCGGGTCAGAGCAAAAGCCAGCAGGAATTGTGCCTCTTCCAGGGCGGCTGAACAATGTTTGGTGTACCGAGCGGAATGCAACAGCATTCGGCACAGCAGGTCCTGGATCTCCTCCGGCCGGCCTCGTTGGAAGGCAATCCGGGCTTGCGCCACTTGGGCCGCCGCGGTCACGCGAACATTCGGGCCCTGAGTGATCAGGCCTCGGTACGTCGCAACAGCTTCATCCCAGCGGCCCATCCCTTCCAGGCATAGCCCGATCCGGTACTGGATGAGATCGTGCAGCGGCGGCGCGATCGTGGGCCCAAACCCACGGAACACGGGAAGCGCGAGGTCAAATCGGCCCGATCGGATCAGCTTGTCTCCACGGTCCAGATCGTCCGGATCGCTGCTGGCGGGTGGCTGCAAAATGTGTTCCGGCGATACAATTCGTGGGTGCTCTGAAGGCGTGGGCACCTCTTCGGAGTGAGAGGCGGCGGTGCGTATCTGCTTGGAGAGTACATACCCACCGATCAGGAGTCCGAGTTGAAGAAAACACAAGGCCGGCCAGAGGAGCCGTCGGCTCCGGCCGGGCGGGGAAGAACCGAGAGTGGGCTGGGCCGCGCTTTCCTCGGTGGGAGTGCTGGTTGCGGGCCGGGTAGGTGCCGGGGCACGCTCCACCGGCGGTGCCACAATGTTAGGATTCGAACCAAGTTTTGACGCGGTAGATGATTGCATTGGCCTACGTAATCGATATTACCGCTAACCTTTACCCACCTTATCGAGAAGGATCGTCCGTGGGAAGCCTGGTACTTGAGCAGAAAAAATCTAGCAAGTCCCCGGCGAAAACTTCGATAAAGTCTGGCAAGACCCTTGCTCGTCTGTTAAGGTTGCTAACGAGGGGAGCCAGGCAATGCGTATAGATAATACCTACCTCAAAAACTTGGAAGTGCCTTCCAACAGCACAGCAAGCGGCGCCGCTCGGTCTGCCGAAACGCGTTCGAGTGGGGAAACCGCCAACTCGCTCCAGTCCCCCAGCCAGCATGTCCCTTCGCCGGAATTGCTCCGTTACCTGGGCCAACTTCAAGAGACTCCGGAAGTACGCTCGGAGGAACTGGCTCGGGTCGCCGCCCGACTGCAACAAGGACACTACACGACTGGGGAAGCGGCACAACAAACGGCAGAAGCCATTCTGAAGGCGGCGGAATAGGGCCGCCCCTCAGATTTGATTGGAAAACACAACCTGCAGAATGCAAAAGAGAATTTGCATTCTGCAGGTTGTGTTTTCCGGCCAGGAAGTGGACGCTTTCGGCTTCGCGGCCATGCCCATTCTTCGCTTTTTTCCTCTTTTCGTCCCTTTCCCCGCAAGTTCTCCCGGATCGGTTCGATAAGTCAAAGCAAGGAAGATGAGCTTAGGACGGGCGGGACTGACCGATTACTTATTCGCCTAACATGGGAGAACAGCAAAGATGGCCTTAACAATCACGAACAATGTGTCCTCCTTGACAGCCCAGAACAACCTTTCACGGACGACCAATGCGCTGAATACGTCGCTGGAGCGGTTGTCGTCGGGGTTGAAGATCAACCGCGGTGCCGATGGCCCGGCGGCCTTGATCATTTCCGAAGAGCAGAGGGCTCAGATCAATGGCCTGCAATCAGCGATCACCAACACTTCCAATGCGGTCTCCCTTGTGCAGACCGGTGAAGGTGCATTGAACGAGATCGCCAGCCTGCTGGACAAGATTCGTGGGCTGGCCGTGGACTCGTCCAACATCGGCGTCAATGACTCGACTGCCTTGGCCGCCAACCAGTCGGAAATCAACAACGCCCTCCAGACGATCAACAACATTGCCAGTCAGACGCAGTTTGGTCAGAAACACCTGCTCGACGGCACCGTGGGACAGCAGATCACCACCACGGTCGGCAGCCAGAATCTGTCGAGCGTCACCGCCACGCCCGATACGGCGCCCGGCACGTACACCGTGAACGTGGTGCAGCAAGGCGTCAAGGGCCAAGTTACCGGAACGAGCAACTTCACGGCCCTGACGAATAGTGTCTCGGTCACCTCCGGTGCGGCGAATATTAGCGGCACGCCCACCGTCACCAACAGCACCGTAGCGGGACTGTACAACATTCAGTTCGTTCAGCAAGGTGTGAAGTCCAACATCACGGCCAACACCGCCGCAGCCACCGAAACGGGAACCGAGAACCTCACGATTTCCGGCGGCGGCATCTCCGGTACGGTGAATGTTCAGTTCGTCAACAACGACACGGCCGCCAACCAGGTGACCAAGATCAACACCGCGTTGACGACGGCAGGAGTAACCAACTACACGGCCTCGCTCGCAGCCAGTGGAAAGATCCAGATCGTCGCCAATGCATTTGGAGCCACGCCGAGCGGCCTGACGGTTGCCTCGGATGGCGGCGGCGGCAACGGCAGCGGCTTCGCCACGGGCGCGGGCCAAACTGGACAGGCGGGGGCCAATCTTCAAGTTTCCGTCAATGGCGGAACGGTCATCAACGGCAGCGGCGCCAATGGCGACCAAATCAGCGTGACCAGCGGTCCGGCCACCGGCCTGGCGTTCACGGCCGCCAGCGGTGCGGGTGCCTTCACCACAACGGCCGCCTCGGGAGCGACCTCGCAGCTCAACATTACGGGTACCGACCTGCTGACGCTCAACGGGACCCAGATTCAGCTCAACGCGCAGAATGCGAACACCTTGACCGCGGCCATCAGCACCATCAACTCCTTCTCGACGCAAACCGGTGTGACCGCCAGCGCCAACGGCAGCAAGCTCCAGCTGACGGCGAACGCTTTTGGTGGCAACGTGTCCGAAACCGATTCGGGTACGGCCGGCGGCTTTGCGGGTGGTGCCGGTGTCACCAACACCAGCAACGGCCAGGCGCTGATCGCCTCGATCAGCAACGGCACGACCTCTACCGGCAACATCACCGGCAGCGGGACCACTGGCAATGCCATCACCGGAACCACCGGCGCCTTCAAGGGCCTTACGTTCAATATCGCTCCGTCCAGCCAGACGCAGACCGTGGCCGGCGGATCGACGGCGACCACAACGATCCAGGACGGCTTGACGTTCCAGATCGGGGCCAACTTCGGCCAGACAGCGAGCATCTCGATCAACAAAGTCAGTACCGATAACCTCGGCGTGAACGTCAGTGGACTCAACAACGCGGCCACCACGAGCCTGTCGAAGATCGACGTCACTGATCCGACGGGCAAGAATGCGGAGGACGCAATCAAGGTTGTGGACCAGGCGATCAGCGACGTCTCGACTCTGCGAGGTCGGCTCGGTGCGTTCCAGGCGAACACGCTGGAGTCGAATGTCAACAACCTACGCACGACGCTGGAGAACACGACGGCAGCCGAATCCACCATCCGCGACACGGACTTCGCAGCGGAAACGGCCAACTACACCAAGAGTCAGGTGTTGGTCCAAGCGGGCACGGCGGTGCTGAAGAACGCGAACCAGACGACCCAGCTTGTGCTGGGGTTGCTTCAATAACGCGACCCTTCCTCTCAGCTCGGGTAACGGGGCCCGCAGTCCTCCAAGTGGGGATGCGGGCTCACCCGGGCCTGCAACCGCCGACGGAAATCTTCCCTCAGCAGGGGGAAATACTGGCCAGGACACGAATCCTGAGCCAAACTTGACCAAGCCCAGAAACCGCGATCCGCCGAGCGGAACCGTATCAATGTGACGCCAGGCGGGGTACAGGGGCATCCTTGGACCCCGCCTGGCTGATTCCCGTCGCCCCATAAAGTTCGTCCGCAGAAGTGATCGAACGGTTCGGGTGGAGATGCGATTCACCGGCACAATCTCTCCCGGGAGCAATGTACCATGTCATCCCTTTCTTCTGTGAGCAACCTGACCGGTCTGAATACCAGTGGGATTAGCTTCAACGGTCTTGCGTCCGGCCTGGACACGAATCAGATCATCCAGGCCATGCTCAGCCTCCAGCAGGCCCAGATCAGCAACTTGCAGGCCCAACAAGCCAAGGTTGTCGCTCAACAGAATGCCTTTCAAACCATCCAAAGTGATCTCTCCGATTTTCAAACGAAGTCGGAAAACCTCGCGCAGGCCTTGAACAGCCCGCTGGACGCCAAGAAAGTCAGTTCCAGCGATGAAACGCTGGCGACGGCCGCGGCCTCGGCCAACGCTGCTCCTGGAGTGTACAGCTTCGTCGTCAATACCCTCGCCCAGGCTCAGCAGATCGCTTCGCAAGGATTCAGCAGCCCGACTGCAGCCATCACGCACGGGTCATTGCAGATCCAGATTGGAACCGGCGCTACCACCACGATCAATGTCGACAGCTCCAACGATACGTTGCAGGGCCTGGCCAATTCCATCAATAACTCCGGCGGAGGCGTGACCGCTTCGGTCGTCAACACCGGCGCTGCCAACAACCCCTATGAGCTGGTGCTGTCTTCGAACAAGACAGGCGCGGCCAACACCATCAACATCACCAACAACCTCGCTGCCAACAGCGGCGGAGCCGTCAAGCCGCTGCTCACCACCACCGTCCAGGCGGCGACCAATGCTTCCATCACGATCGGTTCCGGCC
>Ga0209060_10003490_pt1 | contig 13096 bp, 13 predicted proteins | sample Coa_R1_8_FD_187155 | JGI IMG/M metagenome (GOLD analysis project Ga0209060, IMG submission 187155) | Surface soil microbial communities from Centralia Pennsylvania, which are recovering from an underground coalmine fire - Coalmine... | ecosystem: Environmental > Terrestrial > Soil >...
GGTCGGTGAGGTTCTTGTGCGCATTGTCAATGATGCCGAGCCGCTCATGCAGCACGCGGAGTGAATCCATGGTGTTGCGGGTCGACTGCTCCATCGACTGGCCGACACGGTGGGTGACCGAATCGAGCCGCTCGTTGACGGCGCGCGCCATCTCAGCCTGGCGGCCGGCGAGCGCCTGCGCCATGGCATCGACGCGACCGTTGGCTTCGCTTTGCGCGCGGAGCATGTCGTCGAGACGCTGTTCCAGTTCATCGGAGCGCGTGGCCTGCATCAGCGCGGTCGCGGCCTCGCGCTTGCCTGATCGTGCGACAGCGATGGTGATGACGAGCAGGAACAGCAGCGTGAGCGCCGCAAAGCCGATCAGCGCGTCCGCGAGATGCACCGGCCAACCGCCGACGACAAAGAGGATCTGAGTCATGTTCATGCGTTCTCTCTAGCCGATTCGCGCCTGGATGCGAACGAAGAGCGAACATTTATGATTAATAACCGGTCAATTTTTATGGTTAACGCCGGCTCAAAATTCTTGGTTAGCATGGGGTTAATGCGGGGTTGGCCGCATTGACCCCGCGGGAACTGCGTCTTAAATCGCGCGCCTGAACACTGATAAGACCATGGCCATCCGCGACATCATCATCCTGCCGGACAAGCAGCTTCGCCTCGTCTCGAAGAAGATCGAGAAGGTGACCGCTGAGATCCGTCAGCTCGCCGACGACATGTTCGAGACCATGTACGATGCGCCCGGCATCGGGCTCGCTGCGATCCAGGTCGCGGAACCCGTTCGGCTGATTACCATGGATCTGGCGAAGAAGAGCGAGGAGGGAGAGGTCAACCCGCAGCCGCGCGTCTTCATCAATCCGGAAATCTTGTCCTCGTCGGAGGAAACGTCGGTTTACGAGGAGGGCTGCCTGTCTATCCCCGAATATTATGAGGAGGTCGAGCGGCCGGCGAAGGTGCGGGTGCGCTTCACCGATCTCGACGGCAAGGTGCACGAGGAAGACGCCGAGGGGCTGTTTGCGACCTGCATTCAGCACGAGATCGATCATCTCAACGGCGTCCTGTTCATCGACTATCTATCGAAGCTAAAGCGCGACCGCGTGCAGAAGAAATTTTCCAAAGCCGCCAAGCGCGGGGAGTAGTGAGAGACATGGCTGGCGCGGCGAACTCACTCGGCTCTCTCCCCCTTTGTGGGGGAGAGCTGATGGAGGGGGCGGTATCACGCATTCGCTGCCACTTGCTCACCCCTCTCCCCAACCCTCCCCCACAAGGGGGAAGGGAACGTACGGAGCAAGCGTGATGGCCCTCCGACTGATCTTCATGGGCACGCCGGAGTTTTCCGTCCCGACTTTGCTTGAGCTGGTCGCGCACGGCCATGATGTTGCGGCGGTGTATACCCGCGCGGCAAAGCCGGGCGGGCGCGGAATGAAGTTGCAGCCAACGCCGGTCGAGGTGGAAGCACGGCGGCTCGGAATTCCCGTGCTGACGCCGAGGACGCTGAAGACGCCGGAGGCTCTGGCGGAATTTGCCGCGCATCAGGCGGATACGGCCGTTGTGGTGGCCTATGGCATGATCTTGCCGCAGGCGATCCTCGATGCACCAAAGCTCGGCTGCTTCAATCTGCACGCCTCGCTGTTGCCGCGCTGGCGCGGAGCGGCGCCGATCAATCGCGCCATCATGGCCGGCGACGCCGAGACCGGCGTCATGGTGATGAAGATGGATGTGGGGCTAGATACCGGTGACGTCGCGATGGCCGAGCGCATCGCGATCACGGATCAAATGACTACGTCCGACCTGCACGACGCCCTTGCGCGGCTGGGTGCCGATCTCATGGTGCGCGCGATGGGCGCACTGGAGCGCGGCGCGCTGCAACTCACCAAACAAAGCAACGAGGGCGTCACCTACGCCGCAAAGATCGAGAAGACTGAGGCGAAAATCGATTTCACGATGCCTGCGCGCAAGGTGCTGCGCCATATTCATGGGCTGTCGCCCTTTCCGGGTGCGTGGTGCGAGGGACGAATCGAGGGCGCGTCAACCCGCATCAAGGTTCTGCGCTGCGAGCTGGCAAAGGGAGCGGGCGCCCCGGGTGTCGTGCTCGACAATCAACTCACCATCGCTTGCGGCAAAGGCGCGATCCGCATTGTCGAGTTGCAGCGCGCGGGAAAAGCCCCGATGAAGGCGCCGGAGTTTTTGCGCGGCGTACCGATCGAGCCAGGTGCGCGATTTGATTGAGACTGTCATGCGCGGGCTTGACCCACGCGACGACTGAGAAGAAGCCGATGCCCCGCTACAAGCTTATTATCGAGTATGACGGCACGCCGTTTTCGGGCTGGCAGATTCAGGACACCGCGCCGACCGTGCAGGGTGCGCTGGAGATGGCCGTCAAGGCGATCTCGGGCGAAGACGTGCGCGTGCATGGCGCCGGCCGCACCGATGCCGGCGTGCATGCGCTGGGCCAGGTCGCCCATTGCGATATTGCAAAATCATTTGCGCCGGGCCGTCTGCGCGATGCCCTTAATGCGCATCTAAGGCCTCATCCGATCGGCGTGCTTGCTGTCGAGATCGTACCCGAAACGTTTGAGGCGCGATTTTCGGCGGTCAAGCGGCACTATCGCTATCGCATCCGGAACACGCGCGCGAACCTCGCGCTTGAGGTCGGACGAGTTTGGCGCGTGCCGCGGCGTCTCGAAGCCGAGGCGATGCACGTTGCCGCCCAGCGGCTCCTGGGCAAACACGATTTCACGACCTTTCGCGACACAGAGTGCCAGGCGAAGTCGCCGGAGAAGACGCTCGATCAGCTCGATGTCGTGCGCGAGGGAGACACCATCGACATCTTTACCTCGGCACGCTCTTTTTTGCACAGTCAGGTGCGTTCGATGGTGGGCTCGCTGGTGTGGGTCGGCGAGGGCCGCTGGACCGCGGACGATCTTGCCGCAGCGCTTGCCGCGCGCGACCGCGCTGCCTGCGGCCCCGTCGCGCCGCCCGAGGGACTGTATTTGGTGCGCGTGGATTACTAGCCCGAATTTCGACAGTTAAAAGGAACGTCATGGCCGGGCTTGTCCCGGCCATGACGGAGCTCAACTAAAATACCTGTCCAATATTCCGCGATAGATTTTCGTCAGCTTCTCCATATCAGAGACAGAGGCGCGCTCGTCGATCTGGTGCATGGTCTGGCCGACCAGGCCGAACTCGATCACGGGGCAATAGCTTGCGATAAAGCGCGCATCCGACGTGCCGCCGGTGGTGGAGAGATCAGGCTTGCGGCCGGTGACCTCCTCGATTGCAGCCACCGCAAGGTCGGTGAAGTCGCCGGGCTTTGTCACGAACACATTGGAGTTTGACGGTTCCCACACGATATGCGCCTTGATGCGATTCCCCAGCGCCTTCGCAAGGCGCGTCTCGACCAGCTCGCGCAGAGATTCGCGCGTATGCAGGTCGTTGTAACGGATATTGAATTTCGCCCGCGCCTGACCTGGGATCACGTTGAACGCATTGTTGCCGACATCGACCGAGGTGAATTCAAGATTCGACGGCTGGAATTGCGCGCTGCCGCCATCGAGCGGCTCCTCCGACAAAGCCATGATCAGCCGCGCAATATCCGGCACCGGGTTGGACGCGCGATGCGGATAGGCGACGTGGCCCTGACGTCCCTCCACATAGAGTGTGCCGGATTGCGAGCCGCGTCGGCCGACCTTAATGCAGTCGCCCATCACCTCCTGGTTGGAGGGTTCGCCCAGCACGCAATGATCGAATTTTTCGTCGCGGGCCTTGACCCAGTGCAACAGTTTGATGGTGCCGTTGACGGAAACATCCTCCTCGTCGCCAGTGATCAGGAACGAGATCGATCCTTTGGGCTTGCCGCCGTGATCTCCGAGATATTGCAGCACGGCCGCGACGCTGCAGGCGATGCCGCCTTTCATGTCGACGGCACCGCGGCCGTAGAGGAAGCCGTCTTTCACGTCGCCCGAGAACGCGCCGACGCTCCAGGCGGATTCATCGCCCGGTGGCACCACATCGGTATGGCCGGCAAAGGTGATGTGCGGCGCGGCGTCGCCGATGCGGGCGTAGAGATTGTCGATGTCGGCGGTGCCAGGTTCGGAAAAGGTGACGCGGTGGACCTGGAAGCCGTGCGATTTAAGGAGGCTTTCGAGGACACCCAGCGCGCCGGCATCGGCCGGGGTTACGGATGGGCAGCGGATCAGATCGCGGGCGATCGAGAGGGCATCAGTCATGTCCCCGATTAACATGCATGGCTGTGGGAGGGCTACCCACCAGCATGTGCTAGGTCTTAACCTCTCCTTGAAAAGGGGTGGTCGCTTTCTCGATCAGGAGCAAAGCGGGAGCGGATCAGGCCCCCTCCCGAGCCCTCCCCCTCCCAGCGAGAGGAGCCCCACTGCCGACGAAGTCAATCCCGCAGCAACTCGTTGATGCTGGTTTTGGCGCGGGTTTTCTCGTCCACGCGCTTGACGATGACGGCACAGCCGGTCGAAGGCCCGGGTTGGCCGTTCTTCAGGGGCTTTCCGGGTAACGCGCCCGGCACCACCACGGCATATTCCGGGACTTCGCCGACAAAGATCTCGCCGGTGTCGCGGTCGACGATCTTTGTCGACGCACCCAGGAACACGCCCATGGCCAGCACCGCGCCCTTGCGCACGATCACGCCTTCGGCCACCTCTGAGCGCGCGCCGATGAAGCAATCGTCCTCGACGATCACGGGCTCGGCCTGCAATGGTTCGAGCACGCCGCCGATGCCGACGCCGCCGGAAATGTGCACGCGCTTTCCGATCTGGGCGCAGGAGCCCACCGTCGACCAGGTGTCGACCATGGTCGCCTCATCGACATAGGCGCCGAGATTGACGAAAGACGGCATCAGCACGACGTTGCGCGCGATGAAGGCCGAGCGGCGCACGATCGCGCCGGGCACCGCGCGAAAGCCGGCGTCCCGAAAACGGTTTTCGCCCCAGCCTTCGAATTTCGACGGCACCTTGTCCCACCATGAAGCCTTGCCGGGCCCGCCGGGAATGGCGCTCATGTCGTTTAAGCGAAACGACAGCAGCACGGCCTTCTTCAACCATTGATGCACTTTCCACCTGCCGTTGGTTTCGCGTTCGGCAACCCGCGCCTCGCCCTTGTCGAGCAGCTCGAGCGCGTGGTCCACGGCCTCGCGGACCTCGCCCTTGGTTGCGGTCGAGACGGTCTCGCGCGCGTCGAAAGCAGCATTGATGGTCGATTCGAGCTGGGTCGCGGACATCGGAGTTTCCTCGAACGAAAGGGCAGGGCAGGCTTTTTCCGGATTTGGGGAGCGAGAGTCAAGGCACACTCGCGTCGTCCCGGCCAAGCGAGCACCGCGAGCACGAGCTGGGACCACCCACCCACAGGACTTTGTTGTTGCAAAAGTCGGCGCCCGGCGTGCCGAACAACGACTCCCCGAGGTTATGGGCCCGGCTTTCGGCGGGGCAACCAAGCTATTGTCACTTCACCAGCCCTTGCAAAAACCCGGTCAAATCATCCGTGACATAGTCGACATGGGCGGCGTTCTGGCCTTCCAGCTCCCAATCCTCACGCACGACCTCGCGGGCGCCGTCGGGCACCACCAGCACCGTGGTCATGCCGAGCTGATGCGGCACCACGAGGTTGCGCGCCAGATCCTCGAACATCGCCGATCGCGTGGGATCGACCCGATGCAGGCCGAGGAATTTTTGATAGGTCTGGGCCGCGGGCTTCGGTTCGAGGTCGGCGGCGATGATGTCGAACACGGCATCGAAATGTGAGGAGAGGCCGAGCCGCTCCAGCACCTTGTCGACATGATCGACCGAGCCGTTGGTCAGGATCAGCTTGCGGCCGGGCAGCTGTGCGATCGCTGCACCCATCGCCGGGTTGGGCTCGAGCGGCGAGTGATCGATCTTGTGAACGTAGGCGAGAAAATCGTCGGCGCGCACGCCGTGCTCGGTCATCATGCCGCGCATGGTCGTGCCGTAGCGGCGATAATAATCTTTCTGGATTCGCCGCGCCTCCTCCGCCGGCATTTTCAGCCATGCCGAAACGAACTCGTTGATCCGCGCATCGACCTGTTGCCACAGATTGACATGATGCGGGTAGAGCGTGTTGTCGAGGTCGAACACCCAGGTATCGATCTCGGTGAAGATGCGGGCCGCTTCGTTCATCGCTCTCTCATATCGTCGTCCTGGCGCAAGCCAGGACCCATAACCACAAACCTTTGTTGTTGCAAAGGACGACGCCCCAGCTTGCTCAACAATATCTGCCTGGGGTTATGGGTCCCGGCGTTCGCCGGGACGATCGCGGAGTGGGCCGCGGGCTCGCTTGTCTGGGACGACCGCGGAGTTTGTGGCGCGGCGATGAGCATCACAGCACGCATCACGGCATCGCAAAGCGGAGCGTCTTGCCGCCGCTCGTCATGTCCACGGGCGCAAACCCGGTTGCTGCGAAGCCGCGGCTGCCGCAATCGCCCTGCTCATTGGTCTCGAACTTGTTCTCGCGGGTGCAAAGCGGTGTCGTGCCGCCCCAGTTGAGCGGCTTGTCCTTGTACTTGATGGTGTGGTTTTCGGCATCGACCGCTTCAGCGAAGCTGAACACCCGTTTCGATTGGCCGGCGACGTCGGGGTGCAGGCATTTGCCGGGATCGATGCGATACCAGCCGCGGCTCACCACCGATTTCCCGTCGTCGGTTGCCACCGCTGCCATGATCTTGTGCGGGGTATCGTTGCACCAGGTCAGCCCGGTCGAAGACGGCGACTGCACCGCCTCGATCATCGTGTTGAAGAAGTTCGGTGATCGCACGACGTCCGCCGTTAGCCCCCGGCTTTTCAGGAACGCGGCAAGCGCTGCCTGCGTCTTCGGGCCGTCGACGCCGTCGATCGGCGCCGCATCATAGCCGGCGATCACGAGCAGGCGCTGAATGCCGGCAAGTCGCGCCTGGTCGTCGTCATATTCGGAATCCTCCGCAAGGTAGGCAACGAGGTTGCCGTCATCCGCCTGTGTCGGGGTGATCTGGGTGAATTGCGCCTGTGTCTGCCCGGCGCGGCACTGACGTGCCGCCGCGATCACGAAATTGTCCTGCGCAACGCACAGAGTGTCGGTGCCGTTCTGTGGGATCGGCGAAGATCCATAAAGGGTGAGCGCGCGCGCATTCAACAGGATGCGGTCTGCCGAGAGCGTACCCTGCACCACGACGCGGCAGGCGGCCGGCTCGATGCGGAACCAGCCGCGCGTTGCGGTCGCCGCCTTTTCGTCGATGCCGAGCGCGGCTTCGATGACGTAGCTCATGCGATTGCAGATTTTCAGGTCGGCGAGCGCCGGCTCGGAGGAGGTCAGAAAACAAATCGCCGCCGCGGGCAGCGCGAGCAAGGTCCGGCGCCATTGTCGCCAAAGGCTCGGGCTACGGCGGACGTTTGCTTGCATCACTTGTGGATCAGTGTGCCCGTGCCCTGGTTGGTGAAGAGCTCGAGCAGCACGGCGTGCTGCATCTTGCCGTCGATGATGACGACGCCTTCGACACCCTGCTCGAGCGCATAGATGCAGGTCTCGACCTTCGGAATCATGCCGCCCGAAATGGTTCCATCGGCGATCAGTTTTCGCGCGTCCTTGATCGACAGCTGCGGAATCAGCTTTTTGGATTCGTCAAGCACGCCGGGAACGTCAGTCAGCAGCAACAGGCGTTTCGCCTTCAGCGCGCCGGCAACGGCGCCCGCAAAGGTGTCGGCGTTGATGTTGAGCGTCTGGCCATCTTTTGAGGTCGCAAGCGGCGCCAGCACCGGGATCAGCTCGTAGCCGATCAGCTGATTGAGCAGCGTCAGGTCGACCTTTTCCGGTTCGCCGACAAAGCCGAGATCAACCGCCTTCTCGATATGGGAATTCGGATCGACCATGGTGCGCGTCGTCTTCGATGCCTTCACCATGTTGCCGTCCTTGCCGGAGAGGCCGACGGCCTTGCCGCCGGCTTCGTTGATGTAGCCGACGAGCTGCTTGTTGACCGAGCCCGCCAGCACCATCTCGACGATCTCGATGGTCGCGGCGTCGGTAATGCGAAGACCGGCGGCAAACTCCGAGACAATGCCGAGGCGCTTGAGCATGGTCGCGATCTGCGGTCCGCCGCCATGAACCACGACCGGATTGATCGCGGTCTGCTCCAGGAGGACGATGTCGCGCGCAAATGCCTTTGCCGTGTCCTCCGCGCCCATGGCATGGCCGCCATATTTGATGACGATGGTTTCATCGTCATATTGCTGCATATGCGGCAGCGCCTCGGACAGGATGCGGGCTTGATCGAGCGGGCTGATTTCGGTCACGGGCGCGTCGGCCATGGAGCGGTTCTCGTGCGTTCGAAAGGGGCGGGCGAGGTTCTATCCGATTGGTGGCCTCGCGCAAAGTGTCACATTCGCCGCCGCAAGGCCGCGCAAACCGCAAGCATGAGCCAGCTCGCAATGAGCAGCGTGCCGCCGATCGGCGCGGCAAACGGAAACAGGCGGTGACCGGCAAATTGGCGCATGGTGAGGTCGCCGGCAAACAGCGTGGCGCCAACGACAAAGCCGAACGCGGTCAGATTTCCGGTTTTGCCGTGAACGAGACCGCGCTCGAGAAGCAGCGCGACCGCAAGCACGGCCGGCGCATGAAACAGCAGCATCGAGGAAGCCGCCTGAAGCCCGCCGGCGAGGTGCGCGGCTGCGGCTGCAAGCGCAACCCCTGCCGCGCCCATGAGACCCGCGAGGATGACCAGGCTGCGCGTCATTTGCCTCGTTCCTCCAACAGCCGCGCCATGGCCGCACGCAGCTCGGGAATGCCATCGCCTGAACGCGAGGATGTCGCTGCCACGTGCGGAAACGCTGCTGGATGCTTTGCCATCGCGCCTGCGATCTCGGCGGTTCGCGCAGCGAGTTCGGCCGCCTTCACCTGGTCGGTCTTGGTGAGGACGACCTGATAGCTGACGGCCGCCTTGTCCAGCGTCTTGAACACGTCGCTATCGACATCCTTCAATCCATGCCGCGCGTCAACAAGCACATAGACCCGCGCAAGCGAGCTGCGGCCTTGCAGGAATTTGTGAATCAGCGCGGTCCATGAGGCGACCTTGGCCTTGGGCGCGGCGGCATAGCCATAGCCGGGCATGTCGACGAGCCTCAAGTCGGCTCTGTCGGAACGTGCGAAGAAAACCAACTCCTGGGTGCGTCCCGGCGTGTTCGAGGTGCGTGCGAGCGCATTGCGAGCGGTCAGCGCATTGATGAGCGAGGATTTGCCGACGTTGGAGCGGCCGGCGAAGGCGATCTCCAGCCCGGCCATCGGCGGCAGCGTCTCGATCGAGGGAGAGGCCCAGACAAATTGCCAATCGCCGGCGAACAGCTTTCGCCCCGCTTCGATCAACTTCGCATCCAGATCGGTCGTCATGCGAAGGCCCCGGACTCCGTCATGGCCGGGCTTCGTCCCGGCCATTCCATGTCTTGTTGCTGGTTACCCTCCAAGACGTGGATGCCCGGCACAAGGCCGGGCATGACGTACGAGAGAGCATTTTTCTATCGCTTTATGTCTTCGACTCGACCTTCTTCCAGGCAAACGTCGATTTGAGATTGTCGAGCAGCTCTACCTTCACGCCGTTGCGGCGCATGATGAAGCTCTGCTGCAGCACCGATAGCGTGTTGTTCCACGCCCAGTAGATCACGAGCCCCGCCGGAAAGCCCGCCAGCATGAATGTGAAGATCAGCGGCATCCAGCCGAAGATGAGCTGCTGGGTCGGATCCGGCGGCGTCGGGTTGAGCTTCATCTGGACCCACATCGTGATGCCCATGATGATCGGCCAGATGCCGAGCGCGAGATAGTGACCGAACACCGGGATCTGCGTCGGATCGTAGTGCAGCAGCCCGAACAGGGTGAACAGGTTGGTCGGATCCGGCGCGGACAAATCCTTGATCCAGCCGAAGAACGGCGCGTGTCGCATTTCGATGGTGACGAACAGAACCTTGTAGAGGGAGAAGAACACCGGGATCTGCAACGCGACGGGAAGGCAACCGGCGATCGGGTTGATCTTCTCCTTCTTGTAGATCTCCATCATCTCCTGCTGTTGCTTCACCTTGTCGTCGGGATAGCGCTCCTTCAGCGCCTGCAACTGCGGCTGCACCGATTTCATCTTCGCCATCGAGGCGTAGGACTTGTTGGCGAGCGGGAAGAACAGGAGTTTCACGATCACGGTGACGAGCAGGATGGCGATGCCAAAATTGCCCACCAGGCGATAGAAGAAGTCGAGCGCCAGGAACATCGGCTTGGTGATCAGGTAGAACCAGCCCCAGTCGATCAACAAATCGAAATGGTTCAGCGACAGCTGCGTGTTATAGCCGTCAAAGCCCCAAAACAGGAATTTGACACCGACAACGCTCGCTTCCTTGGCGCCCGCGAAGACCCGCGTATTGGCCGAACCTGTTCCGCCAATATTGATCGTCTGCGCGGGCAACAGGTAATCCGCCTGATACCGCTTTTGCTGTCCGCCGGTGGAGAAGCGGGCTTGCATCAGCGTCTGATTGGTTTCGGGGAGCAGCGCCGCCGCCCAATATTTGTCGGTGATACCGAGCCATGCATTGGTGACATCGGCAAATGTGAAGCTCTTGTCGTCGACCTTCTTGTAAGTCAGCTCCTGCAGGCCATGGTCGCCGAGATAACCGATGAAGCCTTCATGCAGGATGGAATAGCCGGAAACCGGCGGCGTGCCACCGCGCGAGATGAGCGCGTAGGGGTAGAGCGTCACCGGTGCGTTGCTGGTATTGGCGACGTCATCCTTGATGGTGAAAAGGTACTTGTCGTCGACGGAGATGGTGCGGTGGAAGAGAAGGCCTTCGCCGTTGTCGTATTTCAACACCAGTGGCGAGGACGGGGTCAGAGGGCCCGAACCCTCCTGCTCCCAAGTCGTATTCTGGTCGGGCAGCCGCACAGTCGACCCTGCGGCGGGAACCCAGCCGAATTCTGAATAATAAGGATCGGCCGTGCTCGACGGCGAGAACAACACAATCGGCGGCGATTTGGGGTCGACGGTCTCGTGGAACTTGATCAGCGACAAATCGTCGATGCGTGCGCCCTTCAGCGAAATGCTGCCGGCCAGGGTCGGCGTCTCGATCTTGACACGCGGCGTGGCTGCAATCGCGCTCTCGCGGCTGACCACGGGCCCACTGGAGGCAGCCGGCGCGCTGGTTGTTTGTGCAGAGGGACTGCCAGCCTCAGGGGCGCTTGAGGGTGCCGCCGTCTGGGCGGGCGCGGGCGCCGGCTTTTTTGCGAGTTCGGCCTGCTGCTGGCTCTGCGCGCGCTGCCGCTCCATCTGCGGGACGTTGTAGAAATATTGCCAGGCAATCAGCACCAGCCCGGAGAGAATGACGGCAAGAATGGTGTTGCGGCTATCGGTCATTGGTCAAGGTCTCGTCATTCAATCCGTTTTGGCAGCCGCTCTCGTTGAGTCGCGCTGCGCGCTCGCTCGCTCGATCCGACGGAGCGCTGTGCAGAGATCGTCGACCATGTCAGCGAAGTCCCGCGTCAGCGCCGGGCGGCGTCCAACCAGCACATAGTCACTGTGCGGCCGCATCGCCACGCAATCGATGCGTTTGACCACCTCGCGCAACCTGCGGCGAATGCGATTGCGCTCGGTGGCCGTGCCGTTCTTCCTGGTGACGGTAAAACCGATCCGGATCGGGCCCAAATCGTCGCGGCGGCGGCTCTGGAGCGTAAATGCCGGAGCCTGAACCCGCGCGCCATTGGCAACGGCGAGGAAGTCCGCCCGTTGCAATAGTGCGGTGGATTTGACATTCGCTTCCGTAGCTCGGCGAGTCGTCATGGCGAATGTCAAATCCAAAACCGCACTAGAATCATAATTCTAGCTTGTGTCCCGTTGGTTCTGGCATTCGTAAGAGAACTCGCTGCCACCGGATACGAATGCCAGAACCGGGACGCGAGCCCGATCCTCGACGAGAATCTCCGGAAGACGCCTCGTTCAGGCGCTGAGACGCTTGCGACCACGGGCGCGGCGGGCAGCCAAAACCTTGCGGCCGCCGGCGGTTGCGAGCCGCGCGCGGAAGCCGTGACGGCGCTTGCGCACGAGTTTACTGGGTTGATAAGTCCGCTTCACGGGTCCTTCTCCCGGGCAATTCTGCCAGTTGGATTGAGAGCAAGTCCGGTGATGCTGACTGTGCCCAAACGGACCTGCTTGAGGCCCAAACGAGCCATCGGCGGCCCAAAGGGGGCATCTCGGACAATTGGTCGCGGCTTATACGAGAGCGACCGGTTTTCGTCAATCAGGCCGCTGGTTTGCAGCTACCTCACCTGGCGCAAAGAAGCGGCCGAGTGTTCGAATCGGACCCAGATTCACCAAATCGTCGCGATTAGCGAGAATATATGGATATTCGCGGTGTTCTTGCGGGCGAGGATGGCGCCCTCCTTGCCAAAATCATACATGAGCGCCGGATCCGACATTAGCGATCCGTAATTTGACGTTGTGCGGCGCCAAACCGCATCTTCGGACCGGGCCAACGAAGGCAGGTATCGTGTCAGCGACCGACGAACAGCCGACCATGGAAAGCCCGCCGGCAAAACTGCCGCGCCGTCTTGGACTTTCCGGCAAGCTTCTGTTGCTCACCATTCCGCTGGTCATGATCGCGGGATTGATGATTTATGTGCCCGCGATCGCCAATTTCCGGATAAATCGGCTGAACGACCGGCTCGCGGCGGCCAATACCGCGGCGCTGGTGCTCGATGCAGCCCCGTCGGGCATGGTTCCCGATTCGCTTGCCCGACAAATCCTGACCAGCATCGGCGCGCGTGCGGTCGCCATCAAGATGGGCCAGCAGCGCAGGCTGCTCGCCAGCGCCGATCTGCCTGATTCCATCGACCACGTCATCGACATGCGCACCATGACGGTGTGGGATGCGATCACCGGTTCATTCCAGATGATGCTGGAGAACGGCGACAAGACCATCCGCGTGATCGGGCCGGCGACGGGCGGCGCGCAATTCATCGAGACGGTGATCGACGAGAAGCCGCTGCGGCAGGCGATGTACCGCTTCTCGCGCAACCTGCTGCTGGTCTCGCTCGGAATTGCGGTCTTGACCGCGGCGCTGGTGTA
>Ga0209060_10003494_pt1 | contig 13083 bp, 6 predicted proteins | sample Coa_R1_8_FD_187155 | JGI IMG/M metagenome (GOLD analysis project Ga0209060, IMG submission 187155) | Surface soil microbial communities from Centralia Pennsylvania, which are recovering from an underground coalmine fire - Coalmine... | ecosystem: Environmental > Terrestrial > Soil > Unclassified...
CACCGTGATCGTCAATGGGTAAGTTCCGGCCGCCAACTTCGGTATTTGAACGTCGGCTTGCGCGAGACCGACGAATCCGGGTGACAATCCCAAGAATGTCACATTCGCCTTGGCAGTCCCGATGGTTGCGCTATACGGTTTCAATGCGTTGAACAACGGCGGAGGAGCCGGTGTTGGAACTCCGTCCATCTCGGGCTGGCTCACCGGCCCTTGCCCCGTCATATACACCACCAAGAAATCGCCAGGCGAGGCAGGATGCGCCGTACCGTTGGCGGAGCCATCGGCATTATTCAAAGCGGCGAAAAGCCCGGGATTCACGGATTGCACCTGGAACGAAAACACCGCGCTAGGAACTCCGTTCGTCTCTACGATCGCGGTTGCGGCGCCTGCGGGAGTTTCCAGCGGTATCTCGAAATTGATCTGCGTGGGATTGATGAAGACGATTGGCGCGGGGCGCTGGTTGATCTTCACCGTAACTCCTGCGAGCATCACCGGCAATGGAATACTGGACGCATAAACCTGCGGCGCGAAACCCGTCCCGAAGATGGTGGCCAACGATCCCGGGGCAACCGGTCCGCCCCGCTGGAAGGATGCTCCGTTCACCAAGCTGCCAATCGAGGGCGTGACCGCTCCTGGCGTACTTACGGTGAATGGCAGCGAGAAGAGCTCGGTGGAGTTGTCGTACAGCCGAACCTGCCAGGCGCCCAACTGATTGCTGGGAAGACTGGCGATATTAAAGCTGGTGGAGAGCCCACAATAGTTTTTCCCCGGCTGAAGGCCCGGATAGACCGTGAGATAAACCGAATTGTCGGGAGCGAGCCACGAGATCACGAGACGATCGTTGGCCGTGATGGTGGCTTGGAACCACAAGTAAATCGTTCCATCGGTAGTAACGAACGAGTTCATCGCTGCAGGCGGAGTGCATGCGCTCGGCGGGGATGCCGTCACTCGCTGGTTGGAGTAACTGAGTCCCATCGATTCGGAGGCGCTCACGGTGAAGTAAAAAGTGGCGGATGCTTTTCCGCCCAGCGAAACCGTCACCGCCGCGATTCCAGGAATCGCGATCAGGCTGGCATCCACTTGCACTTGCAATTGCGTTGCGCTGGCCACAGTGGTTGGAAGCGAGGCGCCGTTCCACTGAACTTGTGAACCTGCGCCGAAATTCGATCCATTTACCGTCAGTTGGAAGCTGGCGCCTCCCGCGGTGGCGGACGCAGGAGTCACGCTGGTGATGGATGGCGTCCCGGCCGCAGTTCCGTTCCATTCCATGACCAGATTGTAAGCGTCCACCGAACCGAGTCCGGTCGCCAGATCGTATCCAGGCCCGGCGCTATATCCGAACTGTCCATTCGCGCAGTCCGGCGATTCCGGTTCGCACGGAACAATATTGTTTCCGGCTACGATGTCGTGAAAAATGCCGGGCGTCGATTGCGCCAGCCGGTACAGATCGGGGTTGATGTTTCCCGCTCCTCCCGCCGCCAACGATTCATTCAACAGCGCGACGATGCCCGCGAACACCGGCGCCGCCGCGGAGGTCCCGCCCACTCCCATCAACTGCCCGCCCGACACGATGTTGTACGGATCGTGTCCATTTCCGGCGTCCATAGCGACGTCCGGCAAATCGCGAGCGCCGTCGTTCGGAACGCCGGGCCCGCTTTGCCAGGAGGGTTTCGAAAACACCTTGCTTACTCCGCCTCCTCCGGACGACATGTATCCCAAGTACGCCGTGTCGTTCCACGCCATTTCGGGGACATACGAAAGCGCCGACTCACCATTCGCGCCGTTGGTTGCCGCCCAGAACGCGTCCGCTCCCGTGCCCTCGTTGAATTCGGTCCCGCCCACCGCCGTTACTTCTGGAAGGTTCGACGGAAAACTGACGGCCAATCCTTGTGCCGCGAACGGCGACGGCCGGTCGCAATTCGCAGCGCCGGAATCTCCCGTGGCCACCACCCAAGTGATGCCCATCGCGTTCGCTTTTTTCGCCTCCAGTTCGTAGGCAGACGATTGCGCCGCGGATACAAACTCTTCGCAGATCCCAAAACTCTCGGAGAGCACCGGGGCCAGATTCTGATCGATCGCGTGAAGCACCGCTTGGTTCAGGTCCTTGCTGTAGACGTATAGCAGGGTCGCGTTGGGAGCCATCGCGCCCGACCATTCCAGATCGAGGTCGGCTTCTCCCAGAAAGTTCGGATTCATGCCCGGATCTGGTCCCGTCTGCACCAACTGAACGGCCGCATCGATCATGCCATAGGTCTTGCGGAACGCCTGGATATCCGCCAGATCCACGGCCGTTTGGCCGAGAACCGCAATCTTCTGCCCCGTGCCGTCGATGCCTGCCTGGTGCAGCCGCTGCACGCCATAGATCGTCCGCAGATCGTCCGGCGCCAGGGTGATCAATCCGTTGGAAAGCGTGATCGCCGGACGCGTCGGTTGAGAGGACTTCGGAAAATCGTCCAAACCGAGCAGTGCCTCCACCACGGGTTCGAGCGCTGCGGGAATGGATGGTTCAGCGGAAATCGCGAAATGGCTTTCGCCGTCCCACTCGTAGCGATGAACCGCGGCGCCAAACGCTGCCTCCACGCTGGATGCGGTTCCACTGAACGCAATCCAATCCCGGCCGCGCGCCGTGGCTTCCACCCGGAAGCCTTCGTGCTTCAACCACGCTGAAATCTTTTCGATATCGCGTTGGCTTGCCCCGAAGCGATCCGCGTATTGCTCGGGCGTCAGCCATTTTCGAAAACCGGGAGAAGCGGGATCCTGCTGACTCTCGATCAACCGATCCAGCTCCACCCGCGCCGTTTCCGCCGGCTTGAGCACCAGAGTGATGTACCGCATCGCGAAGGCCGGATCCACAGGCCCAACGTCGTACTTCATTTGCGCATGTGGATGCACGTGCCTGCGCAGTGGGATGCTTCGGCTCGTCTGAATCGGATCGCGGACGCGGTCCACTTGCGCCCGCGCGATGGATCCGAACAGGAATCCGAGCGCCGCGAATAAGCCGACGGTCCTCACTCGCGCACCGCCAGCGTGACGCCGGCTTGGCTCGAAGAAGTGCCTACCGTAAGCACCAGCGGAACAGCCGGGCCGGCCGCGATGCCCTTTGGCACCCGCACATTCACTTGCATCAATCCGGCCACTTGTCCCGGAGCTCCGCCCGAATAAACGACCTCCGCCGGCTGGCCGCCGATCGTCACCGACAACGGCAGCACAGGTTTCGGGCCTGGATTAGCAGCCAGTTTTCCATCCACTCCGGCTGGATCGGTCTGCCCTTCGCCCGTCGCGTAAAAAGCCACGATGGAATCGATCGAGGCCGGGTTGGCGGATGAGTTATAGCTGCCGTCGGCGTTCTGCAATGCCGCTTGGCCGTTTCCGGCGGCGGCTGTGAATATGGCGGGAGCGCTCGGCGCCACGGTCATCACGATCGCGCTCATCGTTGGAATTTTCTGAGCGAGCACCAGCGCCGTGGTTGTGGCTTGGCCGGCCACACTATAGGGCACGATGGCGCTTACCGTGTCTGACCGGGCGTACACAATTGGCGCCGGAACGCCGTCGAAAAACACCATCGTCTCTCCCGCCGATGTATCCAGTTTTCCCTCGCTGTTCAGTGCCGAATAGGCCAACTCGGGTGGTCCCAACTTGGAGCCGAAAAACGTCACGATCTCGCCCGGCGACACAGGTCCTGCGGCAAAGCTAGCGCCATTGACCAATCCGTTATTTGAGATATCTGGAACATCGGAGAGGTCGATTCGACTTACAAAGCCATGAGTGGGGGCCATCGTTCGACCTTGCATCGCGGCCCTTGGATCATCCACCGCGCTCGGAACAGTCTCTGGTGCCGTCAAGACATCCGTCGCGCCAGCGATGCTGAGCGAGAAGTGGTCCGACACCATGTTCACCGCGGAACTCAGAACTTCCAATTGCTGCGCGGTGATACACAGGAACTCGTCACGGGCCACCGAAGGTTGGAAAAACAGCGCGACGCCCAGGAAGGCTGGGTCCAGTTCCCGCCGAATGTATACGCCTCCTGGGCAGGCATCGTTGGAAAATACGGTGAAGATGAAGGTATCTACCAGCCGTGAATATGCCGGATGTCGCTCTAGCCGGCGCGGAGCGGCAACGGCCAGGCCGGGAGTGCTCACATAACTGGAACTCGTCAGGCGCAGGCCGTTTTGCGCCTCAAATCGAATTTCGAAACCGTTCGGTTTTCCAGGAATCAACTTCGTTTGCGTCGCATCTGAAGTTACTGGCAGATCTGGAGAGGTGGTTGAGCCGACAACCGTAACCGTCCCAAGACTACTGACAGCGATCGCACTTCCCGCATCGTCCCCGCTGCCTCCATAGAACAAAGCTTCCGTTAACTGCCCAATTGGATCGAGCCGGGCGATAAAGGCATCTAGCCCGCCGCCGAATTGACCTTGCGTTGCTGGAAAATCCGGGGAAAGGGCGAACCCGGTCACGAACACTTCGTCGTCACAGATCGCCAAGTTGTTGGCCGCATCGTCCTTGACTCCACCTAAATACGTGCTGTATAGAATCTGCCCACCGGGCGACAGTTTGGTGACGAATGCGTCGAAACCGCCTTTTAAATTTCTTTGGTACGGATTGAGGACGGGAAAATTCATGGAACGGGTAAATCCCGCGACATAAGCGTTGCCTCCTCGATCCACCACAATGCCCTGCGAGGCATCCTCCGCGGCGCCGCCCAGGTAGGTGGAGTAAATCAGCTTGGACCCGCTGGGGTCGAGCGCCAGCACAAAACCGTCGATCGACCCGCCAAACCCGCGCGCGAAGGTTCCATACGTGGGGAAGTTGGCCGACTTCGTGAAGCCCGTCACGTACGCAATGCCTTGTCCATCCACCTGGACCCCCAAGCCCTCATCGTCGTCCGATCCCCCGATGAACGTGGAATAGAGCATGGTCCCGTCCGGACCAAACCTGGTCACGAAAACATCGAACGCTCCTCCGCCATAAAACTTCTGGTAAGGGCTGATCGTTCGAAAGTCCATGGAACTCGTCGCGCCGGTTACGTACGTGTTTCCGCTGGAATCGAGCGCCACGCCGTAGGCGACGTCCGTTCCGCTTCCGCCAAAACCTGTGGCGAAATCGGTCACGGGATCGATTACAAGAGGCCGGCTTCGGTCGTAGCGCGCAAGTTCAAATCCGGCGGCGCGGCGCCCCCTCCGCACAAAGCGTCCCGCGATTTCCTTCCGCTCGCCGTCCGGCAATTGCTGATAGACGCGCGGCTTCCGCTGCCGGATCGTCCCGGCGCCGGTTTCAACCAGGAGGTCGCCCCGCCTGTCAATGCGGATTTTGCGGGCGCCCCGGAATTCGAGTTGAATCTGAGCCGGATCCGCGTAGGGCTCCACCACGAAGTCATCCTCCAAGCCGGCGCCTGCGCCGTAAAACACGGCGTCGATGCCCGGATAGACTTGCCGGTACACCAATCTGCCGTATTGAGCGACGCCCGTGGCCCAGTGCGAGGCATCCGGGCCGATCAGGTAGTTCACCTTTTGCGAAAGAAGTTCCATCGGCTCGATGCTTCGGGCTTGCGAACCCACCAGCACCATCTCGACTGGCTTGTTTTGGCGTGTTCCACCGGAACTCACAAACGATACTCCACGATCCGCAAAAAGGATCGCGGCGCCTGGCTGGCGGATTAGAAATTTCACTTCCCCGTCCGCCTGACCGCAGTTCGGTTCGAAGTGGTTGGGTTCGAAGCCGAGCGCTGCGGCTGGGCTTTGGATGGCGGCTTTATGGACGCGCAACAGGGATTCGAATTCCCGCGAGGTGTCTTGGGCGGTCGCCGAGAACGGAGGGAAGAGCCATGCAACAACCGGCCAGATGAGTTTCCGATTGGACCACATGCGATTGCACGGCAAAGATCTCACTCTCCTTCTGGTGCGAGATAATATTTGACACCCTTGCAACGCCCAGCGTCCTGAGAAGGCGCTGAATTTTCGCTGAAGAATCGCTGAAGGCCGACATGCAACCGACGCCGAAAGTCATTTACGAGTTCGGGCCGTTCCGGCTGGATCCGCAGCGGCATGCGTTGTTCAAAACCGGCCAACCTGTCTCGCTTCCCCCGAAGGCGTTCGACATCCTGACTCTGCTGTTGGAGCGGCGCGATGCCCTGGTCTCTAAAACCGATCTGCTGTCGCGGATTTGGCCCCACGCATTCGTGGAAGAGAACAACCTGGCGCAACATGTGTCGCTGTTGCGCAAAACGTTAGGCGAAACTCGCGAAAATCCGCAATATATCGAGACGCTTCCGCGCATTGGGTACCGGTTTATCGGCGAAGTCCGTGAGGTTCAGGACGGGCGGGAGAACGGCATTTCGCCTGCCGCCGTTCTTCTGCCCGGCGTTGCCGCGCCCGAATCGGGCCCACGCCGGGCGAACCTTCATCGAACATTCTTGCTTCTGCCGGCCGCGGCCTTGGCGCTCGCGGGGCTGGGTATTTTCTTATTCCAGCGGACCCCGGCGCCCGTCCTTTTGAACCATGGCCAACTCACGCACGACGGATACCCCAAGTACGGGCCGCTGATGGCCGACAGTGAATTCGTCTATTTCACCGAGATCCGAAACGGAGCGCGCGTCTTGGTTCGCGTGCCCGCCGCCGGGGGAGATCCCTTCGTGTTGCCCGCCGATCCGCCGGATCTGCAGGCACTGGATCTTTCGCCTGCCCGAGGCGAGATTCTTGCCTTGCAGGCGGGGCCTACCGGCGCGGAGCTTCCTCTATTCGCGGGGAACGCGTCCAACGGAAAGTACCGCCGCGTGGACGGCATCCAAGCGAACAGTGCCGCATGGTCGCCCGGTGGCGATCGTATCTTCTACGCGCGCGGCGCGAAACTGTACATCGCGAAACCGGACGGCAGCGAATCCAGGCAACTGATGACTGCGGGCGGTCGCGTGGCGTGGTTGGTCGTTTCTCCTGGCGGACGCTGGCTGACTTTCGAAATTCATCGCGACTCGGGATCCTCCGACGAACTTTGGCAAGCGCGCACGGATGGAACCCAAATGCAGTGCATCTCCGCTGAATTGTCTACCGCCGTGGCCCATCCTGTCGCGGCCTGGACGCCGGACGCCAAGTATCTATTTTTCTCGGAGACCGATGAATCGAAATTCTGGTTATCCGGATTCAAACGCCCGCGCTTTGGATCCGGCCTGGGGACGCGCTTCCATCTCAATTCCGGATTGTTGAATGTCACCGCCCTTGCCGCGGCGATCGGCGGCAGCCGCCTATTCGCGATTGAGACCCTGGATCGAATGGGCATTTTCCGTTTGGATAAGTCCAGCAATCTTGCGCCTTACATGCGGGGTATTTCCGCGGATGGCCTGGCCTTCACCAGGCAGGGGGATTGGGTGGCATACGCCACTTATCCGGACCGGCGGCTGATGCGCAGCCGTCTGGACGGAAGCAGCCGCCTGCAATTAACCAGTCCCTCCGAGCCTGCTCTCATGCCTTCCTGGTCGCCCGATGGCAGCCGGATCGCCTACATGTCGCGCAGCGGCTCTGGCCCCTGGAAGATTTTTTTGATTTCCAAGGATGGTGGAAAGCCGGAGGAATTGTCGCCAAGTCCGGAAGACCAGAGCACCCCCACGTGGTCGCCCGGCGGGTCGTCCATCATCTTCGCCGGCGCTCCTTGGGTGAAGGGTTTCGCGCCCAACTCCACGCCCATTCAACAGGTGGATGTACAAACGAAACGGGTGACCACGCTACCGGATTCTGCCGGGCTATGGTCGCCGCGTTGGTCCCCGAACGGGAAATATCTGGTGGCGGAGACTCTGGATTCCCAGCGGCTGCTCTTGTTCCATTTCTCAACAGGCGCATGGAGCACTTTGGCGGGTCCGCAAAAGGAAGTGATCGGGTATACCAGCTGGTCCCATGATTCGCGCTACGTTTATTTCAATCGGTACGCCCATCAGCGAGGTTCCATCTATCGCGTTGACGTCCGTACCGGCGCGACGGAACAGGTTTGGGCGTCCGATGAACAAGGCATGGCGGCGACGCTCGGCCAGTGGTTTGCGCTCGCGCCGGACGATTCTCCTCTTCTGCTTCGAGACACAAGCGTCCATGAATTGTTCGCAGTCGACCTGCACTTGCCATGATCCGCCACTTCTGCTCTCCCCCGGCGGTGTTCGCTCATGAAAAACCTTGCCCCACGCGCGTACACAGCTATCCCACAAACGGACAGCTACTTAGCTAGCATCCGTCTTCCACCTTTATTTTTCAGTAACATTGGTAATGGCAGGGTACTTGCCAATTAGGTTCGGGAGCAAACTCCATGGATGTCCCTCGCGGTAAAGAAGTAGCACGTAAGAAGCTGATTCGCAGAATCGCGCTCATCACCGTCATCTTGGCGGCAATTCCTCTGATTACATGGGGCCTTTCGCGCCTCAAGCCTGCCGCCCCCTCGGTGGATCGGGCCACGGTTTGGATCGACACCGTCAAACGCGGTCCCATGCTGCGCGAAGTGCGCGGCCTCGGCACACTGGTGGTCGAAGAATACAACTGGATTCCCGCGCAGTTTGAAAGCCGCGTGGAGAAGCTCAACTTCCTGCCGGGCGCCAAGCTCCATCCGAACGACGTCATCATGATCCTCAAGAATCCGCAGATGGAACTCGACGCCGCGGATCTCGAAGCCCAGATCAAGCAGGCGCAGGCCGTTTACGACAACCTGAAGGTTACGCTCGAGACCGCTCGCCTCGCCCAGGAAGCAGTCACCGAGCAGGTGCAGTCGGACATGAATCAGGCGGAACTGCAGGCCGATCGCGACAAGCAGCTCAACAAGCTGGATCTGAAATCCGATATCGACGCGAAGCTATCCGCCGCCAAATGGCAGGATCTGAAGGACCGCTATGCGTTGTCCAAGAAGCAGCTCGATATCAACAATGAATCGGTCAAGGCGCAGCTCGAAAACCAGCGCGTCGCCATCGAGAACCTGAAAGCCAAATACGCGCTCAAAAAAGAGCAGGTCGATCAGTTGACCATCCGCGCCGGTGTCGAAGGCACGCTGCAGCAGTTAGGAACCACTGCGCTGCCGCTCGAACAAGGTATGCGCGTCCAGCCCGGCACCATTCTGGCGAAGATCGCCCAGCCCAACCGGCTGAAGGCCACGCTGAAGATTCCGGAAACCCAAGCCAAGGACGTCGCAATCGGTCAAGTGGCCTCCATCGACACTCGAAACGGAATTATTCCGGGCCATGTGACAAGAATCGACCCGGCTTCGACCAACGGAACGGTGGATGTCGACGTCAAATTGGAGGGACATGCGGACGGTATGCGTCCCGACCTCAGCGTGGACGGCACGATTACCATCGAGCGTCTGGCGGATGTAGTCTACGTAGGCCGGCCGGTAATCGGCCAGCCCGGCGCCAAGATCACCCTGTTCAAGCTGGATCCGGATGGAAAAGAAGCGTCCCGCGTCCCGGTGACGCTGGGCGTCAGTTCGGTGAATACGATTGAAGTGGTCGCCGGCTTGAAGGTGGGCGATCAGGTAGTATTGTCGGATATGTCGGCACAGGATGCTTATAACCGCATCCGTTTGAACTAATCTGTGCGTATAAGGTGCGTATAAGGAGAGGGAGCAATTCATGGCGAACGACCCAAATGCTTTAATCAGCTTGGATGGCGTGACGAAAGTATTCGTCACCGACGAAGTGGAGACGCATGCCCTCGCCGGCATTCACCTGCACCTCAAGAAAGGCGAATATCTTTCCATCGCCGGTCCTTCGGGCTGCGGAAAGTCGACGCTTCTGGCGATTCTCGGTCTGCTCGATTCGCCGAGCGACGGTTCCTACGTCCTTAATGGAAAAGAAGTCCAAGGTCTGAAGCTCTCTGAGCGTGCTCGCATCCGCAATCGCGAGATCGGATTCATTTTCCAGGCGTTCAACCTCATCGGCGACCTTACCGTTTACGAAAACGTGGAACTGCCGCTCACCTATCGCGGAATGCCGTCGTCCGAGCGCAAGAAACGCGTGCACGATGCCTTAGAGCGCGTCGGTATGTCGCACCGCATTAAGCACTACCCCTCGCAACTCTCGGGCGGTCAGCAACAGCGTGTCGCTGTGGCGCGCGCCTTGGGCGGCGATCCCTCCATTCTGCTCGCCGACGAGCCGACGGGAAACTTAGACTCCACCAACGGCGAAGCCGTCATGGAGTTGCTGCGCGAGTTGCATCGCGGCGGCGCAACCATTTGCATGGTAACCCACGATCCCCGGTATGCCCGCTATGCGGACCGTACCATCCGCCTCTTCGACGGCAGGATCGTGGAAGAGAGCGTAGGTGATCGCAATGTTGCGATGGAACATTGATTTTTTCGCGGTCCTGTTTATTGCCGTCGTGATGTTTGGCTTCTCGAAGATGCCGTCTTTGCGGCTTTCCCCGGATGCGATTGACTCCATCCAGATGCAAAACGCCGTCAGCGCCGATTCGGATTCGTGCGCGAACGAAGTTCTCGCCCGGATCGCTTATATCCTGAATCAGTAACGGCAATGTGGGGCAGGCGCTTCCGCCTGCCAACGGCTTTTTCCGGATTGGTGGGAGGTGTGTCCCGATGAACGCTCTAGTTCAAGATTTCCGATTCGCCCTGCGCACCCTCTGGAAGACGCCCGCCTTTACCGCGATCGCTTTCCTCGCGCTAGCACTCGGCATCGGCGCGAACTCGGCCATCTTCACAGTGGTGAATTCCGTCCTGCTGCACCCGCTTCCATTCCCGGATTCCTCGCGCATTTGCCACATCTACACACAACGGTTTGGGGACTTCACCGGCATCCCGGATGCCGCCTTCGTCGAACTGAAGAAACAGAGCACAACCTTTCAGAACATCGCTGCAATCAGCGGCGGCTCAACCAGTCTGACAGGGCTCGGAGAGCCAACCGCAGTGCATGGTGCGGCGGTGACGTGGGAATTTTGGGGCGCTTTGGGCGTAGGTCCCTCGCGTGGACGGACTTTTGGCGCATCGGATATCGATAATGTCGCGGTCATCGGCGATAAGCTGTGGCGCAGCCGGTTCAATGCCGATCCGTCCATTCTCGGCAAAGTGGTGAAGCTCGAAGGCGCGCCCCACACCATCATCGGCATCATGCCGGCTGGATTTGGGTTTCCCGCCGACGCCGAACTCTGGACGCCGCTGATCGTCAAGCTTCAGGAGAACCGGCAATACGCCTACAATGTCATCGGCCGCATGAAACCTGGATCCACCGTCGGGCAAGCGTTGGCCGAAACCAAGACCATCGCGCAGCGGCTGGACCCCAGGGCAAAAGACGCGGGCGCAAGTGCCGGCGTGGTGCCGCTGCACGAATTCGTGGTGGGTAAGATCCGCCCATCGCTGTACGTCTTGCTCGGCGCGGTGGGATTCATTTTGCTGATCGCTTGCGCGAATGTCGCGAATCTGTTGCTCGCGCGGGGTTCAGGCCGCCAGCAGGAAATCGCGGTCCGCGCCTCGCTTGGAGCCAGCCGCTTCCGTTTGATCCGGCAATTGCTCACCGAAAGCACACTGCTTGCGATTGCAGGCGGCGCGCTCGGACTGCTGCTCGCGCTGTGGGGCGTTCCACTTCTGGTCAAACTCGTTCCCGCCGGATTGATTCCGCGCCTCGCCGAAGTCGGCATCAACGGCCAGATTCTGGTTTTCACATTCGGTTTGTCGCTCGCCACCAGCTTGATCTTTGGACTCGCCCCCGCTCTGACTTTATCCAAAGCGCATTTGGCTGATTCGCTGAAGCAGGACAACCGGCGCATGTCCGGATCGCAAGGCTTGCGCAGCGTCCTGGTAACGTGCGAAATCGCCTTGTCGCTCGTGCTTTTAATTGGCGCAGGGCTGATGATCAAAAGCTTCGTCCGGTTAAGCTCGGTGGATCCGGGCTTCCATCCGGAAAGCGCTTTCGTCATCACCACCAATCTTCCCGAATCCGATCCGCGCGGCGCGAAGCAGCTGATCGAATATCACGATCAAGTGGTGGACAAACTCGCTGCACTCCCCGGTGTGACATCCGCCGGAGCCATCAACTGGTTGCCGATGGGAGATGCGTTCGTCCAAGGCGATTTCTATACGGAAGCCGGAGCGCGCCCGGCCGCTCATTTTACAGCCGCCAAACCGAGCGTCACGCCAGGCTATTTCCCCGCGATGGGAATCCGGCTGCTGAATGGGCGCTTGTTCGACAACCGCGACACGGAAAACTCAACCCCCGTGGCGATCGTCACGCAATCGTTGGCCCGGCGCGCCTGGGGCGACGCCAATCCGCTGGGCAAGCGCGTCACGCTCGAAGATCATCCGCAAGCCAAGGATTGGCTCACGGTGATCGGCGTGGTGGACGATGTTAAGCAGCACGATCTCGCGGAGAAAAAACCGCTGCCCACCGTATATCAGCCGATCCGCCAAGTCACGTTTTCGTTTTTCCTGAACCAGATGTCCTATGTAGTGCGTGCCAATGGAAACGACGCCGCTCTGCCGGGACTGATGCGTAGCCGGTTCCGCGAACTGGACCCGAACCAGCCTATTCAACTGATGTCCACCATGTCGGAAATGGTGAGCGCCACCACGGCCGAGCCGCGCTTTTATTCGCGCATGCTCGGATCTTTTTCGGCAATCGCCCTGCTGCTCGCGAGCCTCGGAATCTACGGCGTAATGGCGTATTCGGTAGCGCAACGCACGCGCGAAATCGGAATCCGCGTGGCGCTGGGCGCGCAGCGCGCCGATATTTTCCGATCAGTGATGCTGCGGAGCGCATTCCTGGTTTCGTCCGGCGTCGCGCTCGGCTTGGCCGGTGCATTCGGCATCACACGCGTTTTATCGAAGCTGCTTTTCGAAGTAAAACCCACCGACGCTGCAACATTCACCGCAGTTTCCGTTCTATTGATTCTAGTCGCGCTGGCCGCGACCTACATTCCAGCCCGCCGCGCAACGTCGGTGGACCCGATGGTCGCGCTCCGCTATGAATAGCCAAACGTGGCGCACGCACTCGTGCGTGCCGTGTTCGCACTCTTGCGAACACAAAGCTGCTTACGAGAAACGCGTTCACACGAGTGTGAACGCTGCACGCACGAGTGCGTGCGCTACGATGAGACATACACTATGAGTTCACCG
>Ga0209060_10003501_pt1 | contig 13060 bp, 7 predicted proteins | sample Coa_R1_8_FD_187155 | JGI IMG/M metagenome (GOLD analysis project Ga0209060, IMG submission 187155) | Surface soil microbial communities from Centralia Pennsylvania, which are recovering from an underground coalmine fire - Coalmine... | ecosystem: Environmental > Terrestrial > Soil > Unclassified...
CCGCCACCACGGGCACAATCAGCTTTGCCAACGGTGTCTTCGCCGTCAGCGGCAACCATAGCTATGCCGAGGAAGGCACGTACACCGTCACGGTAACGATCAACCATGAGAACAGCACCGCCCAGACGGTGACCAGCACCGCCACCGTGGCCGATCAGGCCGTGGCGGCCAATGGCGTCGGGGTCAACGCCACGCCCAATGCTTCCTTCACCGCGCCCGTAGCCACCTTCACCGATCCAGGCACTCCGGAAGTCCTGGGCGATTACAGTGCCACCATCAATTGGGGCGACAATACCCCCGCCACGATGGGAACGATTGCCATTAATAATGGCACCTTCACCGTCAGCGGCACCCATAGCTATGGGTCCACCGGCTCGTTCACGATCACGACAACCATTCACCATGACACGGCCAGTCCGACCACGGTGATGAGCACCGCGATGATCGCGAGCGCCACAATCCCGATCGTGACGGCAGCGGGGAACCAGACCGCGGCAGAAGGGGGATCGAAGACGTTCACCATCGGCAGCTTCCAGGATGCGGGTTCGGGTCCGGATAGTGGGAGCATCAACTGGGGCGATGGCACAACGGCCACCTCTCTGGGCACCGTCACGCCGGGCACCCTCTCCAACCAGACACATACCTATGCCGAGGAAGGCTCGTATACGGTAACGATCACCATCACCGATGCCGGTTCGTCGCAATCGGGCATGGGCATGTTCGTGGTGACGGTATCCGATCCGAACGTGGCGGCTACCGGCGGCCTGTCCTTCACCGCCCAGGAAGGGGCGCTATCGACCACGCAATCGGTAGCAACCTTCACCGATCCGGGCATTGCCGAGGCCAATGACGGCACGCACTACTCCGCCAGCATCAACTGGGGCGATAACTCCACCGCCACCACGGGCACAATCAGCTTTGCCAACGGTGTCTTCGCCGTCAGCGGCAACCATAGCTATGCTGAGGAAGGCACGTACACCGTCACGGTAACGATCAACCATGAGAACAGCACCGCCCAGACGGTGACCAGCACCGCCACCGTGGCTGATCCAGCCGTGGTGGGGACACCAGTGAACATCCAGTTCAATCCCGCAACGGCCTTTACGGGAGCGGTGGCCACCTTCATCGATCCGGGCGGGGCGGAGGCCAATGACGGCACGCACTATTCGGCCAGCATCGCCTGGGGTGATAATACGCCGACCACGGCCGGTACGATCACCTTCGGGAATGGCAAGTTCACGGTCAGCGGGACGCATACTTATGGCAGCGGTTCCACCTTCCCGACCACTATCCTGCTCTTCCATGAAGGAGCGACCCCGGCCATGGTCAACGGCACGGCCACCATTGCCAGTACCGGCCAGCCGGTGCCGCCGCAGATGACCAAGCCGATCAGTTTCTGGGCCAGCATCGTCGGCCAAGAACTCATCAAGCGGTTTGGATTGACCTCGGGTGGGCAGACCTTGGGGCAATGGCTGGCTACGACCTTGCCCAATCTCTATGGCGGCAGCAATGGGGCGCCTAACCTGACCAACCTTACCAATGCGCAGCTCGGGACCTTTTACCTCGGCCTGTTCAACAAGCAAAACACGCTGAAGCTGGATGCGGAAGTGATGGCCACCGCGCTGGAGGTCTTTACGACCACGATGTCCTTGGGCGGTACGCTGGGTCAGCAGTATGGCTTCCTGGTCAATAACTTCGGTCTCGGGGCGTACACGTGGAACATCGGCTTCAACGGTCCCGCCTTCGGCGTACCGAATTCCACGGTGGAGACGGTCTTCCAGATCCTCACGGCAACCAATAGCTTTGCCCAGGGAGGAGAGCCGTGGGGCAGCAATACCACCCTCCGCAATGAAGGCTACAGCGTCTTCAGCGGCATCAACGGCGGCTAACGTCTCCACGCAGCCGGGGCCCAATGCCGCTACCTTGTTAAGCCGTTCCTACAATTTCCCCGCTGGGACACAATTGGCCCAGCGGGGAAAATCGCTTTGCCCTCCAAGCTCGTGCTTCACCTTTTCATCACAGCCAATTCACGGTCTGGGGCTCGCACGATGGAGGTTCGGCCTCCCCGAACCGCGAGATGACAGTAACCGTCCAGCCCCTCCCGCAACTACCCCCCGTCGGCCGGAAATTGGTGTGCGGTAAACACTTCCTTCTATCCGCAGGAAACGCCGCTGCTTGGATTATTAGTTTATTTAATTGAATTTTTCCTTGCTATAAGAAAAGCCGATGATATTATAGAAATCCATGCAATTTGAATCCCTGAAAATGTTCTGCGACGTTGTTCGCAACAAGAGCTTTTCGTTGGCTGCGCTGGAGAATCATGTGACGCAGTCGGCGGCTAGCCAGGTAGTGAGCCAGCTGGAAAAACGGCTGGGCGTTGAGCTCATTAACCGATCCGGTCGGCCGCTCAAGCCTACCGCCACCGGACAGGTCTATTACGAGGGCTGCAAGGAACTGGTGGAGCGCTACCTCGAGCTGGAGGCTTCGATCCGCAATGCGCCACCGGAACTGCCGGTTACGGTTCACGTGGCTGCCATTTACTCGGTTGGACTGGGAGACATGGGACAATACGTTGAGCGGTTCGCCGCCTGGCATCCCCATGCCCGGGTCCAGATTGAGTACCTGCACCCGGACCAGGTTCATGAAAAAGTGCTCAACGGCACCGCGGATCTGGGCCTCCTGTCTTTTCCGCCCCGATCTCGCGAATTGCGCACTCTCCCCTGGAGGGAAGAGGAGATGGTCTTGACGTGTTCGCCGCAGCATCCGTTGACCCGCTATCCGGCTGTCCGGCCGGAACAGCTGGCCGGCGAAAAATATATCGGTTTCAGCAAGGATCTGACGATCCGACGCAAAGTGGATCAATTCCTGCGGCATCGCAAGGTTTGCGTTGAGATCACGCTGGAGCTGGATAACGTCGAGAGTATCAAAAAGGCCATCGAAGACTCGGTAGGTGTAGCGTTGCTGCCCGAACCCACGCTGCGGCGCGAAGTGCAAGCGCGGACACTGGTTGCCCTGCCGTTGCTTGGTAGCCGTTTCGTGAGGCCGCTCGGCATCATTCTGCGCCGACACCACAGGCTCAGCTCCAGCGCGTTGCGCTTCATCGAGCTGCTGCAACATCCCGACGTTGCCGGATTGGCCAATGGGTCTGCGAAACATCCCTTGACCAGTGAACTTTCGGCTTCGTCGGCAAATCATTCTTCTTATCGTGGCCGCAACGGCTCCGCCCGCGCTGCGAAAAAAAAGGACATTTAACATGAGTCCATTCTCTCCATCGAAGCAGGGATTGTATGATCCGCAGTACGAGCACGATGCCTGCGGCGTCGGCTTCGTTGTCGATCTGAAGGGCCGTAAATCCCACGATGTAGTCCTGAAGGCTGTCCAGGTCCTGAACAACCTCGAACACCGTGGTGCCTGCGGCTGTGAGAAGAACACCGGCGACGGAGCCGGCATTTTGTTACAGACACCCCACCGCTTCCTGGCCCAGGAGTGCGCGAAGCTGAATATCCGGTTGCCGGATTACGGCGCGTATGGGGTCGGGATGGTATTCTTACCGACGAACGCCGATGACCGGCGCCAATGCGAGGAGCGGTTCGAGCAAATCGTGCACGAGGAAGGATGCACATTCTTGGGCTGGCGCACGGTGCCCACCGACAATGCTTCGCTCGGACCTACCGCTCGGGCCGTCCAGCCGCTGATCCGCCAGGCCTTCATCGATTGCACGGGCGTGGCCTCCCAGGCGCAAGATGATCTTGCCGTCGAGCGCAAGCTGTACGTGATCCGCAAGCGCATCGACAACGCTATCCAGACCTCTTCGCTGGCCCAGCGCGGCATGTTTTATGTGCCGAGCCTGTCCTACAAAACGATCGTTTACAAAGGCATGCTCAACGCGGGGCAGATTACGCCGTTTTATCCCGAGCTTCTCGACCCGGCCGTGGAAACCGCGCTGGCGATGGTCCATTCCCGTTTCAGCACCAACACGTTTCCCAACTGGGCACGGGCGCATCCCTACCGTTATCTATCGCATAACGGCGAAATCAACACGCTGCGCGGCAACGTCAACTGGATGCATGCCCGCGAAAGCATGTTCGCCTCGCCATTCTTCGGGACCGATATCAAGAAGTTGCTGCCGATTATCGACGAGCGGGGTAGCGACTCCGCCATGTTCGACAACGCTCTGGAGATGCTCGTCCTCACCGGCCGCTCGCTCCCCCACGCCGTCATGATGATGATCCCCGAGCCGTGGACCGGGCATGAATCCATGAGCGCGGAGAAGAAAGCGTTTTATGAATATCACTCTTGCCTGATGGAACCGTGGGACGGGCCAGCCTCGATTGCATTTACCGACGGCTTGCGCATCGGAGCAGTTCTCGACCGCAATGGGCTTCGGCCATCGCGCTACTATGTGACCAAGGATGACCTGGTGATCATGGCTTCCGAAGTGGGCGTGCTTGACATCCCACCGGACCGCGTTCTCCTCAAGGGCCGGCTCCAGCCTGGCCGGATGTTCCTGGTCGATCTGGAACAGGGCCGAATCATCTCTGATGAAGAGCTCAAGGAAGAAATCGCTGCCGAAAAACCGTACGCGCATTGGCTGCGGGATAACCTGGTCACGCTCGAAGATCTGCCCGACGGCCCGGTGATCCACCTGCCGGACCACAAGACCGTGTTGCAGCGGCAACAGGCGTTTGGCTACACCACGGAAGACTTGAAGATCCTCATGGCCCCCATGGCCCAGGACGGCAATGAGGCCATCGGTTCGATGGGGAATGATGCGGCCCTCGCCGTACTCTCAGACCGGCCGCAGTTGCTGTACAGCTACTTCAAACAGCTCTTCGCCCAAGTGACCAATCCGCCGGTGGACGGGATCCGCGAAGAACTCATCATGTCGATGGAGACAACCATTGGCGCGGAGCAGAACCTGCTCGAACCGACGCCGCGATCCGCACGCCAGATCAAGCTCAAGTCGCCCATCCTCCGCAACGACGAGCTGGATAAGCTCCGTCAGCTGGACGGCACGTGGCGGCCGGGCGGTGCGCGGCCACTGATGGCGGACCGATTCCGCTCGATTACGCTGTCCACCTTGTACAAGGTCCAGGAAGGCGGACCGGGGCTGGAACGCGCCATGGCCGAGCTTTGCCGCCAGGCGAGCGCGGCCATTGCTTCCGGAAACGATTTTATCATCTTGTCGGACAGGGGCATTGACCGCGAACACGCCGCCATTCCTGCACTGTTGGCTGTGGCCGGTGTGCATCACCACCTAATCCGTGAAGGGACACGGACCCGCGTCGGTTTAATCCTGGAAAGTGGTGAACCCCGGGAAGTACACCACTTCGCGCTCTTGATTGGCTACGGCGCCGGCGCAATCAACCCCTACCTTGCCTTCGAAACCCTCGACGACATGATTCGTCAGGGCCAGCTGAACAACATCGATTCGGAAAAAGCCGTCAAGCATTACGTCAAGGCGATCGGCAAAGGCGTCATGAAGGTGATGTCCAAGATGGGCATCTCCACGGCACAAAGTTATTGTGGCGCCCAGATCTTCGAGGCGGTCGGCCTGAGCCAGGAATTCATCGACAGCTACTTTACTTGGACCGCTTCACGTGTGGGTGGGATCGGCATCGATGTCGTGGCCCAAGAGGTGCAGGCGCGACACTACCGTGCCTTCCCCGACCGCTCAGTGAACGGCCACACGCTTGATACTGGTGGACAATATCAGTACCGCCGCGAAGGCGAGTATCACCTGTTCAATCCCGAAACGGTCCACAAGCTGCAATACGCCTGCCGGACCAACGACTACCGGGTCTTCAAGCAATACAGCGAGCTGGTCAATAACCAGTCCAGGCGGCTGTGTACCCTGCGCGGCCTATTCGAGTTGAAGTTTGCGGAAAAGCCGATCCCAATCGAAGAAGTCGAGCCGGTCGAATCGATCATGAAGCGATTCAAGTCCGGCGCCATGTCATACGGCTCGATCAGCAAGGAAGCACACGAGACCTTGGCCATTGCCATGAACCGGATTGGCGGCAAGAGCAACACCGGCGAAGGGGGCGAGGATTCGGCCCGCTACGCACTCGATGCCAATGGGGACTCTCGCAATAGCGCGATCAAACAGGTCGCCTCAGCCCGCTTCGGTGTGACCAGCGAATATCTCGTCATGGCCAAGGAACTGCAAATCAAGATGGCCCAGGGCGCCAAGCCGGGCGAGGGCGGCCAGCTCCCCGGACACAAGGTCTATCCCTGGATCGCCAAGGTTCGCCACTCGACACCCGGTGTCGGTCTCATCTCGCCGCCGCCGCACCACGACATCTACTCAATCGAAGACCTGGCCGAGCTGATTCACGATTTGAAGAACGCCAACCACTACGCCCGGATCAGCGTCAAGCTGGTGGCGGAGGTCGGCGTCGGCACCATTGCGGCGGGCGTCTCGAAGGCGCACGCTGATGTGGTACTCATCAGCGGCCATGACGGTGGCACCGGAGCCTCGCCGCTGACGAGCATCAAGCACGCAGGCGTCCCCTGGGAGCTGGGCTTGGCAGAAACGCACCAGGTGCTGGTCCTCAACGATCTGCGGAGTCGGATCGTCGTCGAGGTTGATGGCCAGCTCAAGACCGGGCGCGATGTGGTCATCGGTGCGCTGCTCGGTGCTGAGGAATTTGGCTTCGCCACGGCACCGCTCGTCGCGCTGGGCTGCGTGATGATGCGCGTTTGCCATTTGAATACCTGTCCGGTCGGCGTCGCGACCCAGGATCCCCGGTTGCGCAAGAAATTCGCGGGCGACCCCAGCCACGTCGTCCATTTCATGCGCTTCATTGCTCAAGAGGTTCGGGAGCTGATGGCCCAGCTTGGCTTCCGTACGCTCAACGAGATGATTGGCCACACGGAACGGCTGGAGACCCGCAAGGCCGTGGATCACTTCAAGGCCCAGGGACTCGATTTTTCGAAAATCTTCTATCAGCCGTCGGTGCCCGACCACGTCGGCCGTTACTGCCAGATCCCGCAGGATCACGGTCTGGACCAAGCGCTGGACAACACGACCCTGTTGCCTTTGTGCGCCCCAGCCCTGGAAAGCCGAACGCCGGTCAGTGCCACGCTTCCGATCCACAATGTCAACCGCGTGGTCGGCACCATTGTCGGTAGCGAGCTCACACGCCGGTACGGTCCTGCCGGGCTCCCCGAGGACACGATTCGGCTCCACTTCCAGGGATCGGCTGGACAGAGTTTTGGAGCCTTTGTCCCGCGCGGCATGACGCTCATTCTGGAAGGGGATTCCAATGATTACATTGGTAAGGGTCTGTCCGGCGGCAAGATCATCGTCTACCCGCCGGCCGGCTCCACGTTTGTGCCGGAAGAGAACGTGATCGTTGGTAATGTGGCCTTGTACGGAGCGACCAGCGGCGAAGCCTATATCTGCGGCATGGCAGGCGAACGCTTCTGCGTCCGCAACAGCGGCGTCCACGCTGTGGTCGAATCGGTGGGGGATCACGGCTGCGAATACATGACGGGCGGCCGGGTCGTGGTGCTGGGGCCGACCGGCCGCAACTTCGCCGCCGGCATGTCGGGGGGCATTGCCTACGTCCTCGACGAAGTCGGCGATTTCCGGCGCCACTGCAATCATGAGATGGTGAAGCTGTTCCCGCTGGAGGACGCTGAGGAGATCGAACTCGTGCAGGACATGATCCGCCGGCACGCCCACTACACCAAAAGCGATCGCGCCTGGAAAGTGCTCGCCTTGTGGGATGAGCTGGTGCCGAAGTTCGTCAAGGTCTATCCCAACGACTACCGACGCGTGATCGAGACGCAGAAGCGGTTCAAGGCTCAGGGGTTGTCGGAAGAGGAAGCGATCATGGCAGCGTTCGAGGAGAATGCGCATGATTTGGCGAGGGTGGGAGGGAAATAGCAGCTTCCAACCATCCCCTTGTGGTTTGCCGGGGCTCGCCCAATCACGCGGTTGGGCGAACCGCTGCGAAGCTTGGAATTGTTCATGGGCGATGGTGGACAGAGCACCGTTAAGGAATGAACCAATGTTCGAGGACGGTTCCCTGACCTTCCGAGAATTCATGGCGCGCGAGCCGCTACCGCTGGCGACGATCCATAACGCGGTCGCCGCCTGGAGCGACCTGGTTGCCCAGGAGATTTTGCCCAAGGGCGAGGATGCGGGTTTTTGATTGGAAATGAGGGAAGAGGATGAATCGAGACACAGGGGTGCACTATGGGTAAGGCCACCGGCTTCTTGGAATTTCGGCGTGAGCTGCCGCTGGCCCGGCCGCCGGCCGAGCGCATTCGGGATTGGTTGGAGTTTCACGAACACAGTGAAGAAGAAAAGCTGCGCACTCAGGGCGCCCGCTGCATGGATTGCGGCGTGCCGTTCTGCCACACCGGCGCCCTGATTGAAGGGATGGCGAGCGGCTGTCCGATCAACAACTTGATCCCCGAGTGGAACGACCTGGTTTACCGCGGTCTGTGGAAAGAAGCCCTCGAACGGCTGCACAAGACCAACAACTTTCCCGAGTTCACCGGCAGGGTATGCCCGGCTCCCTGTGAGGGCTCGTGTGTGCTGGGCATCATCGAGCCGGCCGTCACGATCAAGAGCATCGAATGTGCCATCATCGATAAGGCATTTGACGAGGGCTGGGTCGTTCCGGAGCCGCCCGCTCAACGCACCGGCAAAAAGATCGCGGTTGTCGGCTCTGGACCTGCCGGCCTGGCCTGCGCTGCCCAGCTCAATCGGGCCGGGCACCAGGTCACCGTTTTTGAGCGTGCCGATCGAATCGGCGGCTTGCTCATGTACGGCATACCCAACATGAAGCTCGACAAGCGTGTGGTCCAGCGCCGCGTCGATTTGATGGCGGCCGAAGGGGTCGCCTTTATCACGAACTGCGAGGTCGGCAAAGATTATCCGGCCGAGAAGCTCCGCAAGGAATTCGATGCTGTGGTATTGTGCGGCGGTGCCACCCGGCCCAACGACTTCTTTGCCAAGACTGAAGGCCGCAACCTCAAGGGCATTCATTTTGCCATGGAGTTTTTGCACGCCAATACGAAGAGCTTGCTGGACGCCCAACACGCGGATGGACAGTACATCTCGGCCAAGGACAAGGATGTGATCGTGATCGGCGGCGGCGACACGGGAACGGACTGCGTAGGCACTTCTCTGCGTCATGGCTGCAAGAGCCTTTGGCAGCTGGAAATTGTCCCGATGCCGCCACCGAGCCGCGCTCCGGACAATCCCTGGCCGCAGTGGCCCAAGGTGTATCGCCTCGATTATGGCCAGGAGGAAGCCAAAGCCCTTTGGGGAGAGGACCCACGGAAGTACGCCATCCAGACGACCAAGTTCGTAGGCGACGACAACGGACATGTCCAAGCGATCCACACCATTCAGGTGGAATGGGTCAAGGACAATGGCCGATCGGTGCCGAAGAGTATTCCGGGTACGGAGCGGGTGCTTCCGGCTCAGCTGGTCTTGCTGGCGTTGGGCTTCAGCGGACCGGAGAACCAGTTGATCGATCAACTCGGCGTCGAGAAAGATCCACGCACGAACGCCAAGGCAGAGCACGGCAAGTTTGCGACCAGCGTGCCCGGCATTTTTGCGGCGGGGGATATGCGACGGGGGCAGAGTTTGGTGGTGTGGGCGATCAACGAGGGGCGCGGAGCGGCGCGGGAATGTGATCGCTACTTGATGGGGGAGACAGCATTGCCTTGAGGTACACGGGAAAAGGCGCAAGGCGGAAGAACATGGCATGAGGACGTAAACCGGGATGGTCGTTACCTTGCTGGAACAGATTGCCGTGGGTGAGGCACCGCCCTTCGTACCGATAACGGTCGAACAATACCACTCAATGATCCGCCTGGGCATCTTGCCCGAAGGGGCGGTGCTGGAATGGATCGATGGCCTCCTGGTCGGCAGGATCGTAGTGCCCGCAGATCGCCATCCAACCTCAGCCGATGTGATCGCAGCCATTGAGGTGGCGCACAACTCCTTACGCTTCGATCGCTCCACGAAGCAGCGCGCCTATGCACAAGCCGGCATTGGGCAGTACTGGATCGTGAATCGAGAGGAAAACCAGATCGAAGTGTGCCAAGAGTCCCTGCCCGCGGACGGAAATCTTAGTGCCCTGATGAGCGCGGACCAGGAAAACGTACTACCTGGGCCTCGCGGCGGACGGCAATAGACGTTGCATCAAGCGGTTTCGAATGGCTGCGTGGCAGGAGAGGCCGGGCAAGATTGCTTCTTTCCGGCCTTCCCGCTCACGGGATTGAGCGACCAGTCATGAGTCACATTCATGATGCCGCCTGGAATCGAGAGACCCCGCTCGAAAGCTGTGCGGCCGAAGTTGCCAGCACCGTCTCCTGCCAGCAATACCGAACACTGTTGGCAGTTGCGGAAGCGATCATTTCCCACCGAGAGCTGCCGGCGTTATTCCATGACTTGGCGGGTCGGCTCCACCGCGTGGTGCGTTTCGATTTTCTGATTCTGGTGTTGCATGACCGCGCCAGCAACACCATGCGCCGCCACATCCTGGAACCATCTTCCTTCATCAATGCCCCATCCATCGTTCCGATTGAAGACGGTCCTTCGGGCTGGGTTTGGCAGACTCAGCAATCCCTGATCATTCCCAACGTCACCGAAGAAGCGCGTTGGCCGCGGCTCCTGGAACCGCTCAAGCAAGTCATCGGCAGCTTGTGCTATCTCCCACTTACGACGGCGCGGCACCGCATCGGCGCATTGGGGTTCGCTTCCACGCAGATCGCTGCTTACGATGCTGGGGACGTGGATTTCTTGCAGCTGGTCGCCAACCAGGTAGCCATTGCCGTGGAAAACGCGCTGGCCTTCGAGTGCATCGACAAGCTCAAGGAGAAACTGACGCGGGAGAAAGTCTACCTGGAAGAGGAGATCCGCACCGAACACAATTTCGAGGAGATCGTCGGTGAGAGCGCCGCGCTGCGCCGGATCCTGAAGGAGGTAGAGACCGTCGCTCCCACGGACTCCACGGTGCTCATTCGCGGAGAGACCGGCACAGGAAAGGAACTGATCGCCCGCGCCCTCCACCATCTGAACGCTCGCCGGGATCACACCTTCGTCAAGCTCAACTGCGCTGCCATCCCGACGGGGCTGTTGGAGAGCGAGCTCTTTGGCCACGAGAAGGGCGCCTTCACCGGCGCCATCAGCCAGAAGGTCGGCCGTTTCGAGCTGGCGCACCAGGGGACCTTGTTCCTCGACGAGGTCGGCGACATTCCGCCGGAACTGCAGCCGAAGCTGCTGCGGGTCTTGCAGGAGCAGGAGTTCGAGCGCCTGGGCAGCACCAAGACCCTCCGCGTGGACGTCCGCTTGGTGGCGGCCACGAACCGGGATCTGGCACAGATGGCTGCCAACGGCGAATACCGCAAAGATCTTTATTACCGGCTCAATGTTTTCCCGGTCGTGCTGCCGCCGCTGCGCGAACGCCGTGAAGACATCCCCCGGCTCGTCCACCATTTCGTGCAACAAATTGCACGCCGGATGGGCAGACAAATTGAGACCATTCCGGTCGAAGCCATGGATGCTCTGGTGGCGTACCCTTGGCCGGGCAACGTCCGGGAACTGGAAAACGTCATCGAACGGGCCGTCATATTGTCCCCAGGGCCCACCTTGCGTATAAACCTCGGCGATCTGAAGACCTCAGTGGCGCCGGCCGACCCGCTCCCGGGCGGGGCGGTCACCTTGGCGGAGGCCGAACGAGACCACATCCTCACCATTCTCCGAGAGACAGGTTGGGTGCTGGGCGGCCCAAATGGCGCCGCGGCCCGCCTGGCGATGAAGCGAACTACCCTCCAATCGAAAATGAAAAAGCTCGGCATATCACGTCCCTCGTGATGCCGCTCCATCGGCATCTGCCGATCTATCGGCACTTCTTTCCTCGGCACTTTCCCCGCCGCAGGAACGTGCCTGGCCAGAGCCGCCTGCCAAATCGTTGCGAACCATCAGCTTACGAAAAGACCGGACAGGTTTTGGGTCTTTGGCCCGAGCCTTGCTTTGAGGAAGTGCGAAGCCAAGTGCTTCCGGATAAGAACGAGTCTACCGAATCCTACGCGAGAGTGGACCACCAGGGAACGAACCATGCTGCGGATTACGATTCACGATAGCCCGGCGTGCCTTACGTTCCAGCTCGAAGGGAAGCTGGCGGGGCCTTGGGTGCAGGAGCTGGAAGCTTGCTGGCAGAAGATGATGGCTGGCCGGCGTCCGCCGATCGTTCGCGTGGATCTGAGGGCTGTTACGTTTCTCGACGCCGCGGGCAAAGAATTCCTGGCCGCCCTGCATGCCCAGGGGGCCGAGTTTATGGTCGCCGGCTGCGCGATGAAAGCCATCATCGCGGAGGTCACGCGCTTACCGCTTCCTGGCCGCGATTGATGAGCCGCCACGCCGAGTGAATGGACAGACACGAACCCCGACCCGCCCTCATGGAAAGCGAGTGAAACCGATGCATTTTTCCTCCGTGCGTTTGCTGGTCCTTGGATTATGTCTTTGTCTGGCAGGCTGCGTGCAGCGTTCCGACGAAACACCGGCGACCGCTCCGATCCCGGTCACAGTCAGTTATCTTGTCGAGCGGGACATCACGGACTACGCAGACTTCACCGCCCGAACGGCTGCGGTGGACTCCGTCGAGGTGCGCGCACATGTCTGGGGGTATCTGGCCAAGGTCAACTTCAAGGAAGGGGTGCTCGTCAAGAAGGGGGATGTCCTCTTTGAGCTCGATCCCCGGCCATATGAGGCGCTCTTGGCCCAGGCCAAGGCCAAGGTCGCCCAGGATGAGGCACAGCTGGCGTATGACGAAGCCGAGTACCAAAGGAATCTCAAGCTGGTTCGCACGGGGGCGGTTGCCCAGTCGGACCTGGAAAAGACGGCCGCGGCCCGGGGCGTCGATAAAGCGAACATTGCGGCCGACAAGGCCATCGTCGCATCACGTGAGCTGGACCTGGAATACACCAGGGTCATCGCCCCGGTCAGCGGGCGCGTCAGCCGCTACAACGTTACGGTGGGCAACTTGATCCAGTCGGGAGACCAGGGCGGCGGCACCCTGCTCACCACGAT
>Ga0209060_10003503_pt1 | contig 13055 bp, 13 predicted proteins | sample Coa_R1_8_FD_187155 | JGI IMG/M metagenome (GOLD analysis project Ga0209060, IMG submission 187155) | Surface soil microbial communities from Centralia Pennsylvania, which are recovering from an underground coalmine fire - Coalmine... | ecosystem: Environmental > Terrestrial > Soil >...
GGGTTCCTGATGGCGTTCGGCGCGTACTTCTCCGCGTCCCTCGTCCTCCGCGACTACGCCCGGTCGGGCGGCGCGGCGGTCCGATGGACCCCGCCGGTCTCGCCGAACCCCCCCTAGCCCCGGCCTGCGCCGGCGGTCAGTGGTAGGTGTCGAACCGGTACGGGACCATCGGAAGTTCCCCGAGGGCCATCAGGAACTCCGGCGGGGTCAGCATCGGCTTCGCGTAGAGGTCCGCGTCGTCCAGGGCGATCCGGGGGCACGCGGTGTTCACGTAGGCGTCCAGGGCCCGCCCCTCCAGGTCCCGGGGGTCCAGCCGGTCGAAGACGATGATCTCCGCGTCCCGTCCGTGGGTCTGGGCGCGGCGTTGCAGGGCGAGGGCCGTCCCCGAACGGTCCTGGCCCGGGAAGCTCGACACCAGGATCCCGAACCGCCTCGCGTCGCGGCACGCCGCGACCCGGAGCAGCCGACGGGCGATCAGGCGCTCGCGATCGATGGGGGGTTCCAGGGTCCCCCGGAGCGGATCCAGTGCGTAGACGGGCTTCGCAACGGCGAACGCGAGGCCCAGCGGGTGGAACTGGCCCGTGCCGAGGAACAGGAACGCGTCCACGGTGCCGGAGATCGACTCCGCCGACGTGTAGTTGCACCCGAGGGCCTGCGCGGCGTACGCGAGCCGGCGATCGCCGGAACCGACCACGAGGGCGTGGCCCAGGGCCGCCAGCTCCTCGGTGAGCGCCCCGACCATGTCGAGGTGCTGGATCGAGGCGACGAGGCCGAGGCGCGGCGGCAGGTGCGCCTCGTGGACGACCCGGGCGAGGGCCTTGGGGTCCCCCGTGGGCTCGCGCATCTCGACGAAGTAGGTCGCCCGGTTCCTCGGCACGTTCGGGATCGGCGAGTGTCCGAGGAGCACGGCGGCGTCGGCGCCGGGCGCCTCGGCCAGCGACGGGAAGTCGCAGGCCCCGAAGCACGGCCGGGCGGCCAGCACCACCGGCACCCCCGTCTCGGCCCGGATCCGGGCCGCGAGCTCGTGGGCGTTCCGCACGAGACCGGCCGGCACCTGGAGCACGATCTTGGAGTGCCCGCCGGCCCGCAGCGCTTCGAACAGTTCCGGCCCGACGGTGGCAAAGACGCGGCCGGGGGGGCTCGCGACGATGGGCGGGGACGGGGACGACAGCACGCCGTCCGCCGGTTCTCCCGCCATGCCTCGTCGAGCGGTGGGCCGCGCTAAACGTTTGGGGCCGGGGCGTCCCCGGCCCGGGCGCGCAGCCGACGGACCGCCTCCCGGTTGTCCTCGTAGTGGAGCCGTCGCTCGGCCTCGTCCCCCCCGACCCATTCGAACGCGTCGTGCTCCCGGCTGAGGACCGGGGGAAGCTCCCCCGGAAGCTCGACCCCGTAGGCGTGGAGGCGCCAGGGTCTCCCGTCCGGTCCGTCGAACCGGACGTGCCAGTCCAGGGAGAACAGGTCGACGAGGTCGGAGAACCCGGTCTCCTCCCGGAGCTCCCGCCGCAGGGCCGACTCGAGGTCGGGGTCCGCGGGATCGACCTTGCCGCTCACCGGCACCCAGATCCGCCCCCGCTCCGGGGGCCGCCGGAGGATCAGGAACCTCGCCGGTCGGCCCGCGAAAAGGTAGCCCTCGACGCACTCCTGGGCGACCGGAGGCTCGCTAGGCGCCACCCGACCCCCGCCGCGCGAGGATCTTGAGGATCGCCTCGGCCGGGGCGCCGTCGGTGGCTTCGAGGGCCTCGATCGCCTCGTCCCGGGTGACCCCGGCCTGGTCCACCACGAGCTGGATGTCCTCCTCGGGAGGCCCCGAGGGCGCGGGGGGCGCGGCGGGGGCCGCTCCCGAGGACGGGGCGGCGGTGGCGCCGCGGGCCCGGACCTCGGGGGTCCCCACGACCTGGTAGGTCCGGACGCCCTGGACGGTGAGGATCGTGACCTCGGGCTGCTGGAAGACGTGCTCCTTCTCCTTGGTCCGGATGATCACCTCGAGGACGCCGTCCATCTCCTCGGTGGTCATTCCCATCCGGCGCATCATCAGCTGCATCTGGTGCGCGTTCCGAGCCCCGCCCGGCAGCATGATCGGACCTCTCCGTCAGTCGTCCCGCCGGGTGGCGGCCCGCATCCGGGCCTCGAGCTCGGGGTCGGCCGGCGCCTCGTCGGGGGGGATGTCGCGCAGGGACCTCCGCTTCCGGCGGTCGTCGCGCTCGCTGTGGCTCTTGCGCGCCTGCTGCTCGAGCTCGTCCATCAGGGTGGCGATGCCGGCGAACAGGTTCCAGCCGGTCTCGGAGGCGAAGAAGTTGCCCCGGTCGGTGGTGAGGCGGACCGAGACGGTGGCGTCGCCGGTCCGGTGGGTCCCCTGGGGGGTGACGTGGAGGCTGAGGACGATCGGGTTCGCGTGGCGGGCGATCCGCCGGAGCCCCTTGGCGACGAGCTCGTCGATCTCCGCCAGGATCGCCGGATCCCCCGAGCCCCGGAGGCCGTGGACCTGGACGTAGACGTCGCCGACGTTGGTGCCGGCCCCGCCCGCTCCGACGGCGAGGCTCAGGAGGTCCCCCTGGGAGACGACGCCGACGGGCCGCCCCTCCTCGAGGACGAAGACGCTGGAGGCCTTCGCTTTCGTCATCATCTGGGCGACCTCGCCGGCCGTGGTGCTGGGCGCCACGGTGAGGGCGGGGGTGTGCATGATCGTGGCGACCTCCACGTCCATCGGGTTCCCGCCCTTCTGGGGGTCCCGCTTGCCGCCCGAGGACGGGCGCCAGAGGACCCGGCCCAGGTCGGCGACGCCGACGGCGCCCAGGAGACGGCCCTTCCGGTCGATGACCGGCAGCGAGTGCTCCTCGAGGAGACGGACCTGACCGAATAGGGAGCCCACGGAGTCGTTCTCCCGGACGAGGGGGCCGATGGGGCTCGCCACCTCCTCGACCCGGTGGCCGGCGACCTCTGGGAACTTCGGGAGGGCCCGGATGAGGTCGGTCCGGGAGACGATCCCCAGGAGCTCGCCTGTGCGGCCTACCACCGGCGCGGCCCGCAGGCCGGCGGCCAGGAGCTGCTCCGCGATCTCGGGGAAGGAGGTGGTGAGGGTCACCATGGGGGGGAGGACGAGGAGGTGCTCGATCTTGGTGCTCAGGGGAAGGTTCGAGCGCCGGGCGATCGTCTCGAACGTGACCATCCCGACGAGCCGGTTCCCGTCGAGGACCGGCACCTCGTGGATCGACTTCGACCGCATCACTCCCAGGGCCTGGGAGAGGGACGCGTCCCGGGGGAGGGTGATCGGCCGGGGCGTCATCAGATCGCGGGCGGTGGGCCAGCTCGCTGCCATGGGGGGTACGGGTCGGGGAGGTACGGGGGGGTAAAGGGTTTCCCCGCTACAAGGGGCGGGCCATCTGGTAGCCGTTCTCGCCGTCGGAATAGTACCCGCGCAGGAGGTCGACCACCGAGAACTGGTAGCGCGTGTAGAACCGGATCGCCGTGGCGTTGCTGACCCGGACCTCCAGCGTGACACGATGCATCCCCCGCGCCCGGGCCCGCTCGAAGAACGTCTCCATGAGGCGGCTCCCGACGCCGCGCATCCGCCACGGGTGGTCCACCGCGAACATGAGGATCCGTGCCTCCCCCTCCACCTGGCAGACCCCCAGAAGGAACCCCACCGGGTCGTCGGAGCCTTCGACGGCGATCAGGAACCCGTCGGGCCACTGCTGGCTCAGGGAGGCGTAGAGGGAGGAGTCGTAGTGCTCGTGGAGCGCCTCGGCGACGATCCGGGAGACGGTGGTCACGTCCCGGGACCGGAACCCCCGGAGCTCCACCGACGGGGCCCGGGGCGGCAGACCGAACGACGTCGGCCTCGGGGCCGTGTCAGCGATACATCTCACCCGGCCCCACGGGCTCTACCTCCCGCATGGCGTTCATGGAGACCTGCTGCTTCGCGAGGTTCTTGCGGACCTCCGACTCGATCTCCCGGGCCTTCTCCCGGAGCGGCTTGGTGTCGAGGAGGAGGAGCGGGACGAGGGGGTTGATCGTCTCGATTACCTTCGCGGCGGCCCGGGCGTCCGGGTAGTCCTTGTGGGCCTGGGCGACCAGGCAGAGGACCGGGGTGGTCCGACCGATGGCGGCCAGGAGGAGCCCGCCGGCAAAGCCCGTGACGACCCCGTTGGCCGGATCGAAGTGGTACTTCTCGAGGAGCGGTGCCGCCGCGCGGTTCGCCATGGCGACGACCCGGGCGTCGCCCGCCACCTCCTCTTCCAGCGGCTGCCCTTCCACGGCGACGATGAGCTGGATGCCCTTCTGCTCGGCCCAGTCGAGGATCGACCGGCCCAGGTCGTTGAGCAGCTCCGGCGGGGGCTGGATGTCGCTGATCGCCACCACCAGCTGCTCGCAGCTCCGGTCGACGCCGCAGACCAGCTTGCTCGCGTAGAACCGGACGGGGGCGCTGACGACCCCCTCCTCCATGATCACCGTCGGCGGGAACGCCTCGCTGGTCATGTACGCGACGCTGGCCATGTCGAGGGTGTGGACGAGGTAGGAGGCGGCTACGGAGCCGACCAGCCCGTGGGTCGGGAACCCCACCACCATCATGGCCCCGCGGAGGGGCTCGTCCCGGGTGTCGATGATCTCGACGTCGGCCTTCGCCATGCCCCGCTCCACCGACGGAGTAGCGGTCCCCTCGATAAAAACCGTCGGTCGACCTACCTCGCCCGGGTCCTGTCCGCGACCGGCCCGTTCGCGCCCGCCCGACGGGAACGGCCGAAAAGGGGTACCCTCAAATACGACCCCTACCCAGCAGGAGGGCGGATGAAGGTCCTCATCACCGGGGTCGATGGGTACTCCGGATGGCCCCTCGCCCTCCACCTGCTCCAGCGGGGTCACGACGTCGCCGGCCTCGACAGTTTCGTCACCCGCCGGCGGGTCAAGGAGGTCGGGAGCCAGTCGGCCACTCCGATCCACCCGTTCCCGAAGCGTCAGGCCGCGGTGGCCAAGCATCTCGGGAAGGAGCTGAGGTTCTACCAGGGCGATCTCGCGAAGTGGGAGTTCGTCCGGGAAGTGCTGGAGCGCGAGCGGCCGGACGCCATCGTCCACCTCGCCGAGCAGCGCTCCGCCCCGTACTCGATGATCGACGTCCACCACGCGGTCCGCACCCAGGTGGAGAACATCACCGGGACGCTCCACCTCCTCTACGGGATCCGGGACGTCTGCCCGGACGCCCACCTCGTGAAGATGGGCACCATGGGGGAGTACGGCACCCCCAACATCGACATCGCCGAGGGGTTCTTCGACATCGAGTACAACGGGCGCAAGGACCGGGTCCCGTTCCCCCGGCAGGCCGGCTCCTGGTACCACTGGAGCAAGGTGTTCGATTCGGGGGATGTGATGTTCGCCTCCAAGATCTGGGGGATCCGCGCCACCGACGTGATGCAGGGGGTCATCTACGGGATCCGGACCCCCGAGATCTCCGACGACTCGCTCCTCACCCGGTTCGACTTCGACGAGGTCTGGGGGACCGCCCTCAACCGGTTCGTGGTCGAGGCGATCCTCGGGGTCCCGCTCACGGTGTACGGCGCCGGAGGACAGACCCGGGGGTACATCGCCCTCGAGGACTCCATGCAGTCGCTCCGGATCGCGGTGGAGAACCCCCCGAAGGCCGGGGAGTACCGGGTCTTCAACCAGTTCGACGCGGCGTACTCCGTGAACCAGCTGGCCGAGACCGTCCAGCGGGTCGGCGGGGAGTTCAGCCTCCGGCCCACCATCGCCCACCCGAGCGACCCCCGGGTCGAGGCGGAGCACCACTACTACCATCCGATCCGGGAGAACCTGACCCGGCTCGGCTACCAACGGACCCGGGACCTCGAGGAGGTCGTCCGGGAGCTGTTCCGGGACCTCACGCGCTACAAGCGCCGCCTGGCCGCCAAGGCGCACGTCCTCGCTCCCGTCGTGCAGTGGCGGAGCGCGGACAACCGGGCCACGGTGGACCGCCGGGCGCACCCGGCCCACGCGGCCCCGGGGACCCCCCCGGTCCCGCCGTCCTCGGCCCCTCCCTCCCCCCCCTCCACCTCCGATAGCCCCGCGTAGGCCGGATGCGCGGCGTCCTGACCCTCGCCGGCGAGGGGACCCGGATGCTGCCGTGGACCCGGGGGCTCCGCAAGGAATTCCTCCCGCTGTTCGACCGGTCGACCCAGGGCCCTCCGGTGCTCAAGCCCGTGACCCACCTGGTCCTCGAGGCCCTGGTCGCCGCCGGGATCGACGACGTGACCCTCGTGGTCGGCGCGAAGAACCTGGAGTTCGTCCGCCAGTACTTCACCATCGACCCCGGCTTCCTTCGGAGGCACTCGGACAAGGCCGACCGCCTCCACGAGACGCGCCGGTTCTATCAGACCCTCCGGGGCCTCCGGCTCCATTTCGCGGTGCAGTCGAAGCCCCGGGGGTTCGGGGACGCGGTCCTCCAGGCCGAACCGTTCATCGGCCCGGACGGGTTCCTCCTCCACGCGGCCGACGCGGCGCTCGTGGAGCGGCACCGGGGGACCCTCATCGCCCGGCTCGGCCGGCTCCGGGCCTCGGAGGAGCTCGACGCGGTCCTCCTCGTCCGGCGGGTCGCCGACCCGACGCGGTACGGGGTGGTGGAGGGCACGTCGGACGGCCGGTTCGAGGGCACCCCGCGGCTGCGGGTGACCGGCATGGAGGAGAAGCCGAAGCGGCCCCGCTCGAAGTGGGCCGCCACCGCGGTCTACGCGTTCTCGCCCCGGCTCTTCGACGGTCTCAAGGCGGTGCGGCGCGCCCGGCACCCCGCCGAGCTCGAGGTCACCGATGCGATCCAGTGGCTCATCGGCTCCGGCGGACGGGTCGCGGCGCTGGTGCTCCGGCCCTCGGAGGGGGAGTGGCGATCGGTGGGTTCCCCCGACGGGTACCTGCGGGCGCTGAAGCGGACGCAGGCCATCGCCCGGAGGCCGCCGGCCCCCGACGGCACTATTTAAGGCCCGTACACGAAGAATTAAGCGTGCTCGGCCCATGCTTCGGCCCACGCACCCCCGGGTGGTCCGTCAGCATCCTGCGGGGTCCGGAGTCGCTCACCGATGAAACGTCAGATGGTCGACATGCTGGCGGACCTGATCAAGATCCCGAGCGATCCATTCTCGGACAAGCAGGAGGTGCTCGACTACGTGCAGTCGTTCACCGACCAGATCCACATGCGCAACACCCTCTTCGGGGACTCGTCGACCCCGGCCCTGCTGGCGGAGTTCGGCCAGGGCGGGCTGGTCCTCTCCGGCCATCTGGACACCCCGCCCATCGGGGACTACTGGAGCTTCTCCCAGAGCCAGCTCGCCTCGGGCCGGATGTACGGTCGCGGCGCGGCGGACATGAAGGGGACCGTCATCGCCATGCTCCAGGCGGCCCAGGACCTGGTCTCCCGGAAGGTGCCGGTGGTCCTGGCCCTCACCACCGACGAGGAGACCACGATGCAGGGGGCCATGGCCCTCGCGAAGACCCTCCCCATGCGGCGGGCGAAGGCGATCGTCGTGGGCGAGCCCACCGGGCTCCGGGTGGCGTACGCGGAGAAGGGGGTCCTGGACCTCGCGATCGAGACGCGCGGGAAGGCGGCCCACGGGGCCATGCCGCACCTCGGCGAGAACGCCATCTCCAAGATGATGCGGATCCTCCGGGGCCTCGAGAGCTTCAAGGGCCGCATCGCCCACCCGGAGCTCGGGGCCGTCACCATGAACATCGGGACGTTCTCCGGGGGCTCGCGGCTCAACGTCGTGCCCAACAAGGCCACCGCGGAGGTGGACATCCGCTTCCCGCCACCGTACTCCCCCGACCAGCTCTACCGGGAGATCGAGGACCACCTGCGGCGGATCAAGACCCCGTTCACCCTCCGGCGGATCCTCAGCATGCCCTCGGTCCAGATCGATCCGAGCTCGGAGCACCTCAAGATCCTCCAGGAGGTCTCGTCGGCGGAGTCCACGGTCCTGGTCCACGCCTCCGAGGCGGTCCACTACTCCCAGGTGAACCCCCGGGTGGTGATCTTCGGCGCCGGCGAGGAGGAGCTCTCCCACCAGGCGAACGAGTACGTGAAGATCGAGGCGGTGGCCCGGGCCTCCGAGGTCTACAAGAAGTACGCCCTCCGGCTCGCGGGGTCGCGCGCCGGGTAGGCCGGGCGACGTGAAGCTCGCCCAGCTGTCGACCCGGTTCCCCCCCGCCCCCGGCGGGGTCGAGCGCCACGTCCTCGAGATCTCCAAGCGCCTCGTGGCCCGGGGCCACGCCGTCACCGCGCTCACCAGCGACCTCTACCGGGAATACCCGATGGAGCGCCTCGGGGCCGACGTCCCGCGGACGGCGAAGACGGAGGGCATCCGGGTCCGGCGGCTCCCGGTCTGGTCGCTCCCCGGGGACCTCCACTACCCGTTCTTCCGGGGCCTCGGGCGCGCGCTCGCGCAGGAGGCGCCGGACGTCGTCCACGTGCACACCTACGGGACGAACCACGCCGCGGTCGCCCGACGGTTCTCCCGGTCCCACCGGACCCCGTACGTCCTGTCGGCCCACTACCACCCGATCTGGTCCATGGAGGGCGGGGCGGTCCGCCGGAGGATCCGTTCGTTCTACGACCACCGCCTGGCCGCCCCCATCGTCCGGGACGCGAGCGTCCTGATCGTCCAGACCCGGGAGGAGGAACGGCTCATCCGCGAGAACGGGTTCCCGCTCCCGACGGTGGCCACGATCCCTCCGGGGTACACCCCCCTCCCCGATCCGGCCCCGGGGGACCCGCCGTTCGGCCGGTCCCTCGGGCTCGAGGGGCCGTACCTGCTGTTCGTCGGCCGGCTGGCGTCGAACAAGGGGCTGATCCCCCTGGTCCGCGCGTTCTCGGCCCTCGCCCGCCACGACCCCACGGCGAGCCTCGTCCTCGTGGGGGAGGACGGCGGGGTCCGGGCCCAGGTCGAGGCGGAGGTGGCCCAGCTCGGGCTCGGACCCCGGGTGCGGTTCACGGGGTTCCTGAAGGACGACCGGACCCTCGCGGCGGCGTTCCGGGACGCCCGCCTCTTCGTGCTGCCCAGCGAGTACGAGTCGTTCGGCCTGGTGCTCCTGGAGGCACTGGCCCAGGGAACGCCCGTGGTGGCGTCCCGGGTCGGCGGGATCCCGGAGTTCATCCCCGACGGATCGGCGGGGCGGCTGGTCCCCCCGGGCGACGAGAAGGCCCTCGGCGAGGCCCTACTGGAGCTCTGGGACGACGACGCCCGGCGCCGGGCGTGGGGGGCCTTCGGCCGCACCCAGGTCGTCCCGAGATACACGTGGGACCGGGTCGTGGACCGTCTCCTGGAGGTCTACCAGGGGGTCCAACGGTCGTGAGGATCGTCCAGGTGACCCTCCGGTTCGATGCCCCCGGAGGCGTCGAGACCAACGTCCGGGAGGTCGCGAAGCGGGTCCGGGCCGCCGGCGAGGACGTCCGGGTCTTCGCGAGCGACCTCTACGACGAGGACCGGTGGGACCGTCGGACCGGCTACGCCCCCGTCGTCGACGGCGTGCCAGTGACTCGGTTCCCCGTGGTCCGCCGGGCGATCCCCGGGGTCACAATGCCGATGTGGCCCGGGCTCGTCCGGGCCCTCTCCGAGAGCGGCGCGGACGTGATCCACGCTCACTCCCACCGGTACGGCCACGTCCTGCAAGCGGCCGCCGTCGCCCGTCGGCGGGGCATCCCGCTCATCGTGTCGACCCACTACCATCCTGCGGACCGTCACGAAGGCCGGCGCAAGCGGGGGCTCCTCCGGGTCCAAGACCAGGTGTTCGGGATGACCGCGTACCGGGTCGCCCGAGCCCTGGTCGTGGAGACCGAGCTCGAGGCCCGGCTCCTCCGAGAGTTCGCGCCTTCGCACCGGATCCGGGTGATCCCGCCGGGCGTCGATCTGGCGGAGTGGGGGACCCCCGAGGCGGACCGCGCCCCGGCGGGGCTCCCGGAACGGTACCTCCTTTACGCCGGACGGATCGCCTCCAACAAGGGGCTCCCGACCATCGTCCGGGCCCTGGCCCGGCTGCCCGCCGACGACCGGCCCCCGCTGGTCCTTCTCGGACGCGACTGGGGGGAGCGCTCGGGCCTCGAAGCGCTCGCCGCCTCCCTGGGGGTCCGGGACCAGGTCCGCTTCCTCGGCCACCTGGAGGACCGCAGCGCCTACCGGGCCGTGTTCCGGGGGGCCCGGGGGTTCCTGCTCCCCTCGGAGTGGGAAGCGTTCGGTCTCGTCCTCCTCGAGGCCATGGCCGCGGGCATCCCGATCGCTGCGTCCCGGGCCGGGGGTGTTCCGGAGGTCCTCGGGGAGAGCGCCGGCCAGCTGGTCCCCTATGGGGACGAGGCCGCCTGGGCCGACGCGATGCAGCGGCTCGCCGGCGAGGACCCGCGCCGGACCGGCTGGGTGGAGGCGGGCCGGCGACGGGTCGCCGAGCTCACCTGGGATCGGTGCGCGGAGCGCCACCGGGCGCTCTATCGGGAGCTCGCGGGGGGCTGACGCCCCGGTCCAGCTCGCGGAGCTCTCGACCGATCCCGACCGCGCCATCGCCGGCCGGAGAGCCCTGGACCCGGCCGGCGGCCTCCAGCAGGCATCCGGCGAGCCCGAGGATCATGCGGCGCGGGCCTCGGCGCTGTACTCCCGCAGGATGGCGAGCGCCCGCCGGAGGTTCTCCCGGGAGGCGGCGAACGACATCCGGAGATGGGAGGCGCCGAGGCTCCCGAACGCGTCGCCCGGCGTCGTGATGAGGCCCCGCTGGAGGAGAGCCCCCGCCACCTCCTGGGCGCTCCCGGGCCACGTGAACTTGGGGAACGTGTAGAACGCGCCCGCTGGCGGGACGCACTTCAGCCCCGGGATCCGGTTGAGCCCCGCGACGAACATCGACCGACGGGCGCGGAACTCCGCCACCATCGCATCGATGGTCGCCTGGGAGTGGAGAAGACCCGCGAGGACCGCCGTCTGCACCGGGGTGGAGGGGCAGGCGAGCATGTGGTAGTGGACCTTGTTGATCTCCACGGCCAGCGGGGACGGGGCCACGAGGAACCCGATCCGCCACCCGGTCATGGCGAGGGTCTTCGAGAACGAGTTCACGATGACGGCCCGGTCGGTCCGTCCCCAGAACGAGGCGAACTTCCCCTCGTAGACCATGCCCTCGTAGACCTCGTCCGAGACGATCGTGAGGTCGTGCTCCTCGGCGAACTCGACGATCTTCTCCACCATCGCCGCCGGAAAGACGCCGCCCGTCGGGTTCGAGGGGGAGTTCACCACGATGGCCCGGGTCCGCGGGGTGATTAGGGCCTCGAGCTGATCGAGATCCGGCAGGAACCGGCGGCTCTCCAGGAGCTCGTACGGCACCGGCGTCGCTCCGCATAGCTTCGCATGGGCGCCGTAGAGCACGAACCCCGGGTTCGGGATCAGCACCTCGTCCCCCGGGTCGTACAGCGCGAGGGCCACGGCCATCAGCCCCTCGGAGCCGCTGCCGGTGACGATGACGTTCTCCCGGCCGGTCGCCGGGTCCCGGTCCTGGTAGCGCGAGGCGATGGTCTCCCGGAGGGCCGGCAGGCCCGCCGTCGGCCCGTAGTGGTTCTTGCCGTGCCGAACGGCATCGCACAGGGCCTCGATCACCTCCTCGGGGGGCTCGAAGTCGGGCTCGCCGAGCCCCAGGTTGATGGCGTTCGGAGGGGCCGCCTCGAACATCTTACGGATGCCCGATATCTCGACCTCCCGGACGCGCTTGGAGACCATGGGCGCGCGGACCCCCCTCCCCTTCTTAGGGATTGTGTCGTCGCCGCGGAGCCGGGCCGCCGAGAGCGTCGGCCGGCACAAGAGCCATCTACCCGGGGCCCTCCCCCGGGTCGGGGGACTGGGTACGACCGTCACCGCCGTCGTCGGGGCGCAGTTCGGGGACGAGGCGAAGGGGAAGATCTCCGACTACCTGGCGGGCCACGCCCGCTACGTCGTCCGGAGCGGCGGCGGCCCCAATGCCGGCCACTCCATCCACCTCGCCGAAGGGTCCGTGGTCCTCCACCAGCTCTCGGTGGGCGTCCTCCGGAAGGGGACCGTGGGGGTCAGCGGGCCAGGGATGGTCATCAATCCGATCACGCTGGAGGACGAGATCCGGGACCTCCAGTCGAAGCACCTGTTCCGGGGCGAGCTCATGATCAGCGAGCGTGCGCACGTCATCCTCGCCCTCCACGCCAAGGAGGACGCCTGGGAGGAGGCGCTCCGGACGAGGACCGCGGGGACCGGCGGCCTCGGGACCACGGGACGGGGCATCGGGCCGGCCTATTCCGACCGGTACGGCCGGTGGGGGATCCGGTTCGCGGACTTGGTGCGGCCGAAGCTCCTCGCGGACCGGCTGGCGTTGCTGTATGCCGCGAAGGCGCACGTCCCGGACCTCCCTCCGCAGGCGGAGCTCCTCGCCCAGCTGAGCGAGGTCGGGGGGCGCCTCGCACCGTACGTGCGCGCCACCGAGCCGATCCTCTGGGAGGCGCTCACCCAGGGGGAGTCGATATTGATCGAAGGGGCCCAGAGCGCCCTGCTCGACGTGGATTTCGGCACCTACCCGTACGTCACGAGCTCCCACCCGACCTCCGCCGGGGCGTTGCTCGGGAGCGGGATCCCGCCCCAGGAGCTCGACGAGGTGATCGGGGTCGCCAAGGCGTACTGCACGCGGGTGGGGGCCGGCCCGTTCCCCACCGAGGCCTCCGAGGAGGTCGCGAACTACCTCCGCGACAAGGGAGGGGAACGCGGCGCGACGACCGGTCGGCCCCGTCGGTGCGGGTGGCTGGACATGGTCCTGCTGAAGTACGCGGCCCGGCTCAACGGGTTCACCTCGCTGGCCATCACCAAGGTGGACGTCCTCGGGGGCCTCGAGGAGGTCCCGGTGGCCGTGGCCTACACGACCCCCGCGGGGGAGCGGCTCACCGACTACCCGCCCGCGGTCGCGGAGGAGCTCGAACAGGTCGCTCCGGAGTTCCGCACGTTCCCCGGATGGCCCGAGTTCACCACGCGGCTGAAGGAGAGGATCCAACGGGAGGGCGTGCACGCGCTGCCCGCCGAGCTGCGGAAGTTCCTGTC
>Ga0209060_10003505_pt1 | contig 13050 bp, 12 predicted proteins | sample Coa_R1_8_FD_187155 | JGI IMG/M metagenome (GOLD analysis project Ga0209060, IMG submission 187155) | Surface soil microbial communities from Centralia Pennsylvania, which are recovering from an underground coalmine fire - Coalmine... | ecosystem: Environmental > Terrestrial > Soil >...
CGACAAGCTCCCTTTGGCAAGAGCCGCGGTGGGACGCCGATAGGCGTGCGCATCGCCAACGATGCGCGGCCGTGCCGCAGCACGGCAGGTTGGAAATTTGCGTCTGTCGGCGTTCCGCTTCCTTTGCTGTTGTTTGTCATTGCCAAGCGTCGGCGAAGCCATCCGGTGCCGCGGTGAGCCTAGCTCCGTGCAATGACGAGACCGCGACGTGGGCATCGGCGCAACCTGAAACGAAGGCCCCACCCCTTGTTTCTCCTTGCGCCGCCTCCTTCGCGCCTTCAGGTCACCGGCGTCACACCGCCACGCGCGCGCCAAGGCGCGGCGCGGGAACGGGAGCGTTTGTCCGAAAGCCTTTGTACGAAAGCCTTTGTACGAAAGCCTTTGTACATTGTGTGGGCTGGCCGGATTGTGTTGGTGCCATGCCGAAATTGTGACGGTCGGGCATCGCGCCGCTCGTGCGCCAATGCTGGATCTCAAATGCGATGCAATTTCTTAACCATAGGGACAAAACCGGCACCGTCCTCCCGCGCTCACGACACAATATGGTGAACCTTTTTCTGCCATGCTCGCGGCCAAATAAGCGGAAACGCTTAACGTCCTCGTCCAGTCTTTCAAGGTTGCGCATCCAGAACGGGCAACAGTGGGAAACGCCATGAGGGGGCAAATGGCGCGCGGGCAAAGATCGCCGACCTTCGCCGGACTGTTAGTGTTCGGCGCGCTTGCTGCCGCTCTGGCCGCACCGAATTCGGCGCAGGCAGGCTTCTTCGACTTTCTGTTCGGCGGTCCGGACAAGGGTCCGCATTCCTCGAACGCCTATGCCGAGCCCACTGACCGGATTTCGCCGCCGCCATTGGGCCAGGAAAGCGTGCGCGGGGCTGGCTCGACCGGTCGTCCCGTCGCCTATTGCGTGCGATTGTGCGACGGCGAGCATTTTCCGCTCGCGCATTTGGCCAATGCCACGCCGGTCGAGACCTGCAACGCGATGTGCCCGGCAAGCCCGACCAAGGTGTTTTTCGGCGCCGAGATCGATCACGCCGTCGCCAAGGACGGCACGCATTACGGCGATCTCGCCAATGCTTATGTCTATCGCAAGCATCTCGTGCCGAAATGCACCTGCAATGGCAAGGATGCCTTTGGGCTTGCAAAGTTGAGCTTGGCGAGCGATCCGACGCTGCGGCCCGGCGATATCGTGGCAACCAAACAGGGCCTGATGGCCTATAACGGCAACAAGAATCCGGGCGCCGCCTATACGCCGGTTTCGACCGCAAGCGTCGCCGCCCAGCTTAATTCCATCACCTCGGGTGCGGCCGCGAAAGGACAGACCGAGGAGGTCGCCGAAGACGACCCCGGAACCATCCAGAGCCGGCCGCCGCCGCTCGTGAATATTGGCATCGCCGCAGGCGCCGCGTCGGCGCGGTAGGGCTTTGGCCAGGGTCGTCTTTGCCAGGCGCGAAGCGACATAGCGGTGCACTGCCGAGAGGCCGTTCTTGGATTGCTTCGCTTCGCGCGCGATGACGCTAACAGCGTCATGCCAGCATTTTCGTCACGTCCTCGGCGATGGACAGCGACGCGGTGAGTCCCGGCGATTCGATGCCGAACAGATTGACGAGCCGCGGCATTCCGTGTGCGTCGGGACCGGCGATCATGAAATCGGCCGCCGGCTCGCCGGGGCCGGTCAGTTTTGGCCGGATGCCGCAGTAGTCCGGCACCAGCGAGTTGTCCGGCAGCCCCGGCCAATAGGTGCGGATGCGCTCATAAAAGCTGTCGGCGCGGCGCGGATCGATGCTGTAGGTCTCTTCGCTGATCCATTCGACGTCGGGCCCGAAGCGCATGCGGCCGGCGAGATCGAGGGTAACGTGAACGCCAAGCCCGCCGTCGACCGGCGTCGGATAGACGAGCCGCTTGAACACCGGCCGACCGGCGAAGCTGAAATAATTTCCTTTGGCGAGCACGAGCCGCGGCACTTTCTCCGCCGGGTAATTCGCGATGCGCCGCGCCAAATCTTGCGCGCCGAGCCCGGCCGCGTTGACGACGGCATCGAAGGCGATCGTGCCGGGCTCGCTGCCGCCGAATGCAACCTGCCATTGGCCGGCCTTGTAGCTCATGCGCTCGACCGGCGTTTCGAAGGCGATCATGCCGCCGCGCTCCTCCAGCTCGCCCCACAGCGCGCGCATGAAGCCGTGGCTGTCGACGATGCCGGATTCCGGCGAGTGCAGCGCGCCGATGCAGAACAGCTCGCCTTCGAGCGCGCGCGCTGCATTGCCGCCGATCATTTCCAGTCCTTCGACGCCGTTGATCTCGCCCTGTTTCTTGATGCTTTCGACCTTGGCGAGCTCGGTCTCGTTCGTCGCCACGATCAGCTTGCCGCATTTGCGGTAGGCGACGCCGTGCGCGGCGCAATACTCGTACAACATGCGCCGGCCGCGCACGCAGTGCTTTGCGCGCAGCGATTTGGTCGGATAGTAGAGGCCGCCGTGCACGACCTCGCTGTTGCGCGAGGACACGCCATTGGCGATGCCGCCGGTCATTTCGGCGACCGTGACATCGTGGCCGGCGCGCGCGGCGGTGCGTGCGACCGCAAGGCCGATCACGCCGGCGCCAATGACCAGAACTTGCATCGCGCGCTTCCTGAAGTCGTCGTTTCGGGCGCCGCGCGAGCGGCTCCTCGCTTCGCTCGGCCCCGCAATGACTATATAAGAATTGTTGAGGCAGCAACGATTGGCTCGGGAGGAATAAGGCAATGGCAGACAATGTCGTCCGCATCTGCGCGCAGGCCGATATTGCTCCGGAGAGCGTCCAGGCTTTTGATGTCGGCGACAAGCGGCTGGCCGTCTTCAATATCGGCGGCAAGTTCTATGTCACTGACGACGAATGCACCCACGCCTCGGCGAGCCTTGCCGACGGCATGCTTGACGGCGATGTCATCGAATGCGCCGTGCATATGGGCGCTTTTCACGTGCCGACCGGGCAAGTAAGAGCCCCGCCCTGCGCGGTGGCGCTGCGCACCTATAAGGTCGTGCTACAGGACGGTGATGTTTATGCCGATCTTGACCGTGACGCCGCCGGCGAACCGGCCTGATCGATGACGACCGAACCGGTTGCCATTATTGGCGGCGGCATCGGCGGCCTTGCGGCGGCGCTGGCGCTGGTCCGCCGCGGCATCGATGCCCACGTCTACGAGCAGGCGCCCGAGTTGCACGAACTCGGCGCCGGCGTGCAGATCAGCTCCAATGGCACGCGGGTGCTGCACGCGCTCGGGCTCAAGGACGCGCTCGACAAGGTGCAGGTGCTGCCGGCCGGCAAGGCGATCCGGCTGTGGAATACCGGGCAGAGCTGGAAGCTGTTCGATCTCGGCCTGGAATCGGTCGAGCGCTATGGCTCGCCCTACATCACCATCCATCGCGGCGATCTGCATGGCGTCATCGCGCGGGCGCTGCGCGAGGCCAAGCCCGACGCCGTAAGGCTCGGCTGCAAATGCACCGGGCTTAGGCAGACCGAAGACGCTGTTGAGCTGCGCTTCGAGAAAGGCGAGCCGGTCCGCGCCAAAATCGTCATCGGCGCCGACGGCGTGCACTCGGTGGTGCGCGAAAATCTGTTCGGCGCCGACAAGCCGAGATTCTGCGGCATCACCGCCTGGCGCGGCATCGTGCCGGTCGAGCGCGTGCCGCCTGGAATTTTCCGGAACATCGCCACCAATTGGGTCGGCCCCGGCGGCCATGTCGTGCACTATCCGCTGCGCGCCGGCACGCTGCTCAACGTGGTAGGCCTGCGCGAGCGCAGCGACTGGACGGTCGAAGGCTGGAACGTCCGCGGCAGCACCGAAGAGATGCTCAACGATTTTCGCGGCTGGAGCCCGCATCTGCAGGCGCTGTTTCGACAAATCGAGACGCCGTACAAATGGGCGCTGGCGCTGCGCCCGACCATGGACGCCTGGAGCAAAGGGCGCTGCACGCTGCTTGGCGATGCCTGCCATTCCATGGTGCCGTTTCTGGCGCAAGGAGCTGGCATGGCGCTCGAAGATGCGCTCGTTCTGGCGCGTGCCATCGAGAAATATCCGGAGGATCATGCGACCGCTTTCGCCCGCTACGAGGGGGCGCGCCGCGACCGCGCCAATAAGGCCGTGACCGGCTCGGCCGACATGATCCCGCGCTTTCACAACCGGGCCATGGCGGACGCCGCGGCTGCACAGGCGCATGTCGCCCGCGAATGGCAGGCCGATCGCGTCCGCGAGCGCTACGACTGGCTATTTACTTATGATGCGACAACGGTTCCGGTTTAACGGGCCTAAAGAAATCATTGGGCCATAGTGTCGACGACGAAAATTCACTATAACCGCGCAGACGTTGGGGACAGGACGGAGAGAAAAGAATGTATTCAGGACCCGGAGTGAAGACCAGCCCGGATTTCCCCGTTCCGGACAAGATGAAAGCCTGGGTTCTGGGCAATCCGGGCGAGCTCAAGCTCACCGAAAAGCCGGTTCCGGTGCCCAAACGCGCCGAGGTCCTGGTCCGCATCGACGCGGTCGCAATCTGCGCCACCGATCTTGAAATCATCGCCCATGGCCCGCCGGCGCTGATCCAGGGCGGCATGCCGTTCAACAAGAACTTCACGCCCGGCCACGAATATATGGGCACTGTCGTCGCGCTTGGTCCCGGCGTCGACGAATACAAAATCGGCCAGCGTATCACCGTCGAAATCCACGCCGGCTGCGGCCAGTGCAAGCGCTGCCGCGAAGGCATGTATACGTCGTGCCACAACTACGGTCTCAATTATGGCGAGGTCGACAAGGGCCATCGTGCCAACGGCTTCACCACCGACGGCGGTTTCTGCGAATATCAGGTCAACAATATCAATACGCTGGTCGCCATCCCTGACACGATGTCTGATGAGGAAGCGACTCTGGTCGTGACCGCCGGCACGGCGATGTACGGTCTCACTGAGCTTGGCGGGCTCGTCGCCGGCGAGAGTGTCGTCGTGACAGGGCCTGGCCCGATCGGGCTCCTTGGCGTTGCCGTCGCCAAAGCGCTTGGCGCCTCGCCGGTGATCCTCACCGGCACGCGCGACAATAGACTTCAGATCGGCAAAGAGCTTGGCGCCGATCATGTCATTAATGTGCGCAAGGAGGACGCAGTCGAAGCCGTGAAGCGCCGCAATGGCGGCAAGGGCGTCGACTATGTCGTCGAATGTTCAGGCGCGCCGAACGCGGTGAACGAGGCGATCCGCATGGTCAATCGCGGCGGCAAAGTGTGCCTTGCCGCATTCCCGCATGAGGAGACGCCGGTCGACGTCGCGCACATCGTGCGCAACAACATTTATCTCTACGGCATACGCGGCGAGGGCAAGAGCGCGACCCATCGCGCCGAAGCATTCATGTCGCAAAAGCGGTTCGATGCGACCAAGATCCACACCCACACCTTTGCGCTCGACGATCTGCCGACGGCGATCCGCTATGCGCGCGACCGCGTCGAGGATGCGATCAAAGTCGTGGTGAAGGCCAGAGGCGTCGCCGCGCACCGGGTCGCGGCGGAGTGAATAGTCCGTCACCGTGAGAGGCCCGGCGCGCAGCCCCGGGCCTCGAACCCGGGCTTCGAAGGTGTCTGGCGCGGCGCCTCACCCATTCATGCGTCGCGGGCCGCGGCGCTTGTCGTCGGGCAGGCCGAAAGGCCGGCCCCGTTGGCGGCCGCTTGAAGACGGCGCAGGGACCGCTTATGCCTTCCTGATCCGGAACGTCATTAACCTTTTCTGTTTCCGCGTCTGTTCAAGCACATCGCCGGTCTGGTTCAATAGATTTGGGATGTCGAGTCCGGCCAGCGGATCGGTACATTCCACGATAAGAATGTCGCCCGGCTGCATGGCGGAAAGCGCCTTGCGGGTGCGCAGAGCGGGGAGCGGACATTTGAGCCCGCGCAGGTTCAACGTCTTTTCCATCATGATCGTGCAGGGACGTGCGACTCGCAGACGCCGGAAAACTGCTTCATAACATATCGACGATGTCCGTCGATTCCACCACGCAGCAGATTTCGCGCCTGACCCCACTCGCTACGATCCGCGCGCTGATCGAGGCGCGCATCGATCCGGTCGTGCCGCGTGCCTGTCCGGTCGCTTCCGCTTATCGCCGCGTGCTCGCGGCCGACGTGACCGCGTCAAAGCTTCCGCCGGCGCCGATTGCGCTGCGCGACGGCTTTGCCGTTGCGGCCGGCGCAATCTCGGATGCCGGACCTTATGCGCCGGTGCCGTTCGCCGCGCCGCCGCAGCGGGTCGATGCCGGCGAGCCGCTGCCGGAAGGAACGGACGCCGTGCTGCCGCTGGATGCCGTGCAAGAGCAGGGCGGCACTGCAGCGGCGATTGCGTCGATCGCGCCAGGCGAGGGCGTCCTTGCGGCCGGTGGTGACATTTCGGCGGGCGCGATCTTGTGCAAAGCCGGCGCGCAATTGCGCGCCAGCGACATTGCCGTGCTGGCTGCCGCAGGCATCGCGGATGTCACAGTCTGCGAGCCACGTTTGCATATGGCGTGCGGCACGAATCCCAAGACGCCGCTGGCTCGAGCCGTCATGGACATGCTGGCGCGAGTGATCGTTGCCGCAGGCGGCACATTGTTTGAAGCTGACAGTGAGGCCGAGCGGCTCTTTGAAGCTCTCAACGAGGCTCGCGCAGATGCCGGCTTCGTGATCGGCGGTACCGGCCGCGGCCGCGGCGACGCCAGCGTCCGCCGCTTTGCACGCTTCGGCCGCCTCGCGGCGCACGGCATCGCCATCGCGCCGGGTGAAACCGCAGCCCTTGGCTTTATCGGCGCACGCCCGGTTTTGCTCCTGCCGGGACGCTTGGATTCTGCGCTTGCCGGCTGGCTCTTCATGGGCCGTCATATCGTCGCCAGGCTTGCCGGCGGCCGAATGGAAGATGCAGCCAAGATGCTCACGCTCAAACGGAAGGTCACTTCGACCGTTGGGCTTGCGGAGCTTATTCCCGTGCGCTGCGCCAACGGCATGGCGGATCCGCTGACGAGCGGCTATCTCTCGTTTGAATCGCTTGCCGGCAGCGACGGCTGGATCAGCGTGCCGGCGGACAGCGAAGGTTTCGCCGCTGGCACACAAGTCGCCGTCAGACCATGGCCGTGAGCACGATACAGAGCGAACAAGCCAATGCGCTCCTGGAGGCGGTGCGGCGTGCCGCGCGGCAGGAGCAATTCCTGGAAGTTGTTCCGGCCGAAGAAGCGCGCCGGCGCTTCGCCGCCCACATCGATCTGTCGCCGTTGCCGGCGCAATCCGTCGCGCTTCGCGCAGCATTGTCGCGCGTGCTCGCCGCCGATGTGATCGCGCCGGTCGACGCGCCGCCGTTTGACCGCTCCAATGTCGACGGCTTTGCCGTCCGCGCGGCCGATACGCTGGGGGCGAGCAATGGCGCGCCACGGCGGTTGCGCCTCAATCCGGAGGTCATCGCCTGCGGCGTAGAGCCGGGCATCGAAGTCTTGCCGGGCACGGCGACCGCGATTGCGACCGGCGGCCTGATCCCGCGCGGTGCCGATGCCGTCGTGATGATCGAGCAGACCGAGTTGAGCGAGGACGCCACGGCGCCGGCGATCGATGTGCGACGCGCCGTCGCCAGCGGCCAGTTCATTTCCTATGCCGGCTCCGATATTGCGCGCGGCGAGATACTGTTGCGTCGCGGCATGCGGATCGGCTCGCGCGAAATCGGCATGCTCGCGGCCTGCGGTCTTGCCGCGGTCGACGTGGTGCGTCGTCCGCGCGTTGCCGTGCTGTCAACGGGCGACGAGCTGATCGAGCCGGGCCAGCCGCTTCGTCCGGCTGGCGTCTATGACAGCAACGGCGCCATCATCGCCGCCGCCATCAGCGAAGCGGGCGGCGAGCCGATACCGTTCGGCGCCTTTCCCGACGCGGAGGCGGCGCTCGCGGCGGCTGTCCGCGCCGCGCTCGCCGCCTGCGACATGGTCGTGCTGTCCGGCGGTACGTCGAAAGGCGCGGGCGATCTATCGCATCGTATCGTTTCGGGTCTCGGCAAGCCGGGAATTCTGGTTCATGGCGTCGCCCTGAAACCCGGAAAGCCGCTGTGTCTGGCGGTGATCGGCGACAAGCCGCTGATCGTGCTGCCGGGCTTTCCGACTTCGGCGATTTTCACCTTCCACGCTTTTGTCGCGCCGATCATCCGCGCCCGCGCCGGGCTTTCGCCGGAAGCGGCACGCAGCGTTGCGGCGCGCGTGCCGGTGCGGATCGCCTCGGAACTCGGCCGCGAGGAATTCGTGCTGGTGTCGCTGGTCGCCGGCAATGACGGACTGATCGCATTTCCGACCGGCAAAGGCTCGGGCGCGGTGACGGCCTTTTCGCAGGCCGACGGCTTTCTTGCCATTGATGCGCTTGCTTCGGCGCTCGACGCCAATACGCAAGCCGAAGTCACGCTGATCGGCGAGGAGGTGCGCGCGCCCGATCTCGTGATTATGGGCAGCCACGATATTGGCCTTGACGTCGTGGTGGGCGCATTGGCCGAGCGCGGTTTTCATGCCCGCACCATCGCAGTCGGCAGTCTCGGCGGCGTCAGCGCCGCGACGCGCGGCGAATGCGATGTTGCGCCGGTCCATCTCGTCGACCCGGCAACCGGCATCTACAACAAACACCTGCTCGCGCCGGGACTGTCTCTCGTTCCGGGCTGGCAGCGCATGCAGGGCTTCGTGTTCCGCCCCGACGATGCGCGGTTCGAAGGCCTGTCAGCAGATGCCGCCCTCAAAGCGGCGCTTGCCAATCCCGGCGCACTTATGGTCAACCGCAATGCCGGCTCGGGCACGCGGGTACTGATCGATCAGCTCCTGCGTGGCGCAAAGCCGCCCGGCTATGCCAATCAGCCGCGCTCACATAATGCGGTTGCGGCGGCGATTGCGCAGCGTCGGGCCGATTGGGGCGTCGCCATTGCGCCGGTGGCGCGCATGTACGGCCTGTCATTTCTGCCCATTGCGCCCGAGCATTATGATTTTCTTCTCGTTGAGGCGCGCCGCGACAGGCCCGCGGTGCAGGCGTTTTTGGACGCTTTGCGGGACGAGGCTACGCGCCGGCGTATCCGCGCGCTGGGCATGGAACCGGCGCAATGACCGGCCATATAATATAATGTCATGCGTATCATCGGCCTTGCAGGCTGGAGCGGCTCCGGCAAGACGACACTGGTCACCGGCGTGATCCCGGTGCTGGTCAAGCGCGGCCTGACCGTCGCAACCGTCAAGCATGCGCACCATGAATTCGATACTGACCAGCCTGGAAAGGATTCTTGGCTGCACCGTCAAGCTGGCGCGCGCGAAGTGGCCATCGTTTCGAGCCGCCGCTGGGCGATCGTGCACGAATTGGCGGGCGATCCCGAGCCGCCGCTAAGCAAAATCCTGGCCAAACTGAGCCAGACCGATCTGGTGATCGTCGAAGGCTTCAAGCGCCACACCCACCCCAAGCTCGAAGTGTTTCGCGCGGCAATCGGCAAACCCCTGTTGCATCCCGATGATGATTGCATCGTTGCTGTCGCCACCGATGCGCCGCTGCCGCAGGCGCAGGTGCCGGTCGTGATGCTCGACGACTTCGAGGGCATTGCCAATGTGCTGCAAGCCGAAGCGTTGCCGCTCGATCGCATCGGCCACCTCGAAGCCCGGCAGAGCGAGGCGTGATGGCGCAGCTCAGCGACGATTGCTTTGCCTTCAAGGCGCCGTTGCTCCCGGTCGATGACGCCGAGCGGCTGATCGGCGAACGCATTCTGCCGGTTGATGGCCGCGAACGTGTCACGCTGCGCGACGCACCGGGTCGTGTGCTTGCCGAGGACATGGTCGCTCCCCTGAACCTGCCGCCATTCGACAATTCCGCCGTCGACGGCTTTGCCCTGCGCTCCGACGGGCTCAATCCGCATAGCGAGACGCGGCTCACGATCGTCGATCGCATCGCGGCCGGCCACGCCGCCGATCGTTCAGTTCGCGCTGGCGAAGCCGCTCGCATTTTTACCGGCGCGCCGATGCCGGACGGCGCTGACACGGTCTTCATGCAGGAGGATTGCCGCGTCGAAGGCGACGAGGTGATCGTGCCGCCCGGATTGAAACGCGGCGCCAATCGCCGACTCGCCGGCGAAGACCTGCGCAAGGGCGCACGCGCTTTGCCGGCCGGGCGGCGGCTCTTCGCACCACATGTGGCGCTCGCCGCGGCGCTCGGCTTGACCGAGCTTGAGGTTTACCGGCGCGTGCGCGTCGCCTTGTTCTCGACCGGCGACGAGATCGTCGAACCGGGTTCTGCTTTGCCGCGCGCAGCGCTTTACGATTCCAATCGCTATCTGCTCGCCGGATTGCTGGCGCGGTTTGGCGCCGAGGTTACCGATCTCGGCATTCTTAATGATGATCCGAGGGTGCTGGCGGGCAGCCTCGCGAACGCAGCAGCCGGGCACGATCTGGTCATGACCTCGGGTGGCGTCTCGACCGGCGAAGCCGATCACGTGCGCGCGGCCGTCGAAAGCATCGGCCGCCTCGTTTTCTGGCGCGTCGCCATCAAGCCTGGCCGTCCTGTTGCGATGGGCGTCATTCCCGGCTCCAATTCGGGGGAGGGCGCCGCCTTCGTCGGCTTGCCTGGCAATCCTGTCGCGGTGTTCGTGACCTTCGCGCGCGTGGTGCGGCCGCTCTTGCTGCGGCTCGCCGGCGCGTTGCCGGAGTCGCTCATTGCCATGCCGGCGCGCGCCGCATTTTCCTACAAGAAGCGCAAGGGTCGCCGGGAATATGTGCGTGTCGCTTTGCGCCACGCCAGCGACGGTGCGATTGAAGCGCACAAATATGCGCAGGAAGGCGCCGGCATTCTCACGTCGCTGACGGAAACCGACGGCTTGGCGGAGCTTGGCGAAGACGTAACGATGGTCGAACCCGGCCAGGCGATCGGCTTTCTGTCCTACGCGTCGCTGCTCACTTAGTTGTGCTCATTCGCGCGCAAGCAGGGGATTCCGACCAATTGGGCAACAGCATTTTCCGGAAAGAGTGGTTACCGGTTTTCCGTAAGAAAATGTGACAGGACAAAAGACCCTGGAGCGCCTTGCGATTCCATCGAATCGGAAAACGCTCCGGGATCCCCGCTGTCGCCGCGACGAGCGACCCTTGTCATAAATCGGGGAATTCGGCGGCCAGCGCCTCGGCGCGCGCCGCGTCCTGCGGCGTATTGACATTGAAGAATGGATCGCGCGGTTCGGCCGGCCAGTCGGCGTGCCCGACGCCATGCCGCGCCGTCCAGCTCTCGATCTTACGCAAACCTTCATCGGCGAGCGCGCGCCGTAAATCCTCGCGCAGCGCGACCGGCCAGAGTGCGACGACCGGGTGCCGCCATTCGCCCGACCGGGCGCAAGCAAGCGGCGCGCCGGCCGCGTGACGCGCTTCGTGCAGGCGCCGCACCAAATCTCTCGGCAGGAACGGGCAATCACCCGGCACACTCGCGACATAGTCGATCTGCGGCACGTGCGCAGCGGCCCAGTCGAGACCGGCAAGGATGCCGGCGAGCGGGCCGGCAAAGCCCGGTATCGAGTCGGCGACGATCTGCAGGCCGGTATCGGCGAAGCGCTTCGGGTCGCCATTCGCGTTGATGATAACGCCCGCGCATTGCGGCGAAAGACGTTCCAGCACGCGCTGCAGAATGCTCCTGCCGCCGATTCTGGTCCGCACTTTGTCGCCGCCGCCCATGCGGCGCGCCAAGCCGCCAGCGAGCACAAGGCCAAGAGTCGGGGGAGCGTTCACGCGCGCTTGCACTCACTCATCATGCACCGCGGCCTTGCGGCGATGCTTGGCGCTTTCTTCCTCGACATAGGCGAGGTCCTGATCGAAGATGATGCGATCGGCGCCGGAGAGCGCGATGAAGCGCTTGCCGCGGGCGCGGCCGATCAGCGTCAGGTTCGCTTTGCGCGCCAATTCGACGCCCCACGCGGTGAAGCCCGAACGTGAGATCAGAATGGGAATGCCCATGCGCACGGTCTTGATCACCATCTCCGAGGTGAGCCGCCCGGTGGTATAGAAAATCTTGTCGGCCGCGCCGACCTTGTGCTTGAACATCCAGCCGGCAATCTTGTCGACTGCATTATGGCGGCCGACATCTTCCATGTAGACCAGCGGCCGGTCCTTTTTCGCAAGCACACAGCCATGGATCGCGCCGGCTTCGAGATAGAGCGAAGGCGTCATGTTGATCTTATGCGTAAGCCGATAGAGCCACGACGTGCGCAGTTCCGCCGGCGGCAGCGTCACATTTTCCAGCGCTTCCATGAGATCGCCGAACACCGTGCCCTGTGCGCAGCCCGACGTCTGTACCTTTTTCTTTAGCTTCTTCTCGTAGTTGGTCTTGCGCTTAGTGCGCACCACGACGACCGCCAATTCCTCGTCGTAATCGACGTCGGTGACGACATCATCCGCTTTGAGCATGTTCTGATTGAGCAGATAGCCGAGCGCCAGATAATCGGGATGGTCGTTGATCGTCATTGCGGTGACGATTTCCTGCGAATTGAGGAAGATCGTCAGCGCGCGCTCCACCGTCACGGCGGTCTCGATCGCAGCGCCGGTCTGGTCGACGCCCTTGACGCGTTCGGTCAGGCGCGGATCGAACGGATCGGGCCGGATGAGATAATCGTCGTCGGGCGAGGGCATGCCGCTAATGTAAGGTAACGCACCGGCCGGCGAAAGCGGCCCGGAGCGGACCTTGCAGAGCCGGATCGGAGCGTATCCTCTTGCGGTTGCTGGATCAGCGCCAAAGCTGACATGACAGCCGGCACGGACCGTGATATGGCCTGTCCCCTTTCCCGGAGGGATGGCCGAGTGGCTGAAGGCGCACGCTTGGAAAGCGTGTATACGGGAAACCGTATCGTGGGTTCGAATCCCACTCCCTCCGCCACCGCCCAAATTTTCTATTTGCACTTCCATATAAGGCATGAACCTGAGAGCCTGGCCGAAAAGTAATTGAGTGATTTCAGCCCTTTGTGATTCCGTCGGATTTGCAAAGATTCGATGGAGGTCACAATGGCTTGGACTGAAACCACCCGACAACAATATCGACGCGATCACCT
>Ga0209060_10003512_pt1 | contig 13035 bp, 19 predicted proteins | sample Coa_R1_8_FD_187155 | JGI IMG/M metagenome (GOLD analysis project Ga0209060, IMG submission 187155) | Surface soil microbial communities from Centralia Pennsylvania, which are recovering from an underground coalmine fire - Coalmine... | ecosystem: Environmental > Terrestrial > Soil >...
GGCTCCTCATGCTCGACAGCGACATGACCTTCGCGCCCGACCTGCTCGACCACCTCTTCGAGGGCGTCCGCGACGACGAGGGGCTCGCCCAGGCCATCGTCGGGGGCCTCTGCTTCGGCGGCGGCCACGGCTCGATCTTCCCGACCATGTACGAGATCGTCGACCCGAAGGAGAACGACGGTCAGGCCAACCGGATCATCTCGAGCTGGGACGAGGGCGCCCACGTGAAGGTCGACGTCACCGGCGCGGCGTGCCTCATGGTGCACCGCGGGGTCTACGAGTCGATGGCCCAGGCCCAGGGCTCCTACGACATCCCGGGGTGCTGGTACTCCGAGGGCGCCCACAACGGGCTCGAGATCGGCGAGGACTGGGGCTTCTGCCTCAAGGCTCGCCAGATGGGGCTCGAGATCTTCGTGCACACCGCGGCCAAGATCGGGCACATGAAGTCGATCGAGATGAACGAGCTCACGTGGCGCTACGGGATGTCGGGCCTCAAGAGCGTCGGTGAGCCCGAGCGCGAGGCGCGCATGAAGGGGCTCGTCGTGCCGCCGAAGGGCCTCGTCGGCCCCGACGGCGCCCCGGTCTCCGCACCCTCGCGTCAGGTGCGCCGCGCGGCTGAGCGCGACGCCGAGCGCCAGCGTGAGCGTCAGGCTCGCGCGGAGCGCATCGCCGCCCGCGCTGGCGGCTGAGCCCCGTGGCCTCGTACACCCTCGGGGCGCTCTGCGACGACACCCTCGACCAGTTGAAGGGCACGACCCGCGACGTCATCAACACGGTCCCCGCCGGCTTGGACGCCCCGGCCGCGGGCACCATCGAGACCGTCACCTTCGGCTACGACGTCTCGCCGTTCGTGCCCGGCGCTCTGATCGTCAACGGCGAGGAGACCCTCTACAGCCTCGGGATCACGAACCTCGCGGCCAGCCAGGTCTCGGTCATCCGGGGCTTCGAGGACACGACCCCGCAGGCGCTGGCGGCCAACGGCCTCGTCGTCGTCGACCCGCCGTGGACGCGCGCGATGGTCCTGCAGCGGCTCAAAGAGGAGATCCGCTCGTGGACGCCGCAGGTCTTCCGCGTGAAGTCCGTCGACATCCCGATCGCCAACGCCTACCAGCGCGGCTACGACCTCGGCGCGACGGGCACCGACCGGATCATCGAGCTCCTCCGCGTCACGGCCCCCCAGCCGCCCTACATCGGCTCGCCGGGCGCGTGGGTGCTGCCCTCTGGCGCCGGCAACGCCCCCGACGTCGAGCAGTCCAACCCCGAGTTCCCGGCGTACTACTCGGACAACGCCAACACGACCGAGTTCCCCTCGGGGCGGGCCATGTTCATCACCGCGCCGGCCCCCTCGTGGACGGTCGGCAACTACCACGTCGTCTACGCGTGCGACTTCGACGTCGACGACTCGTGGGGCGAGTCGACCGACGTCATCAGCGCGGTGGGCATCGACGAGTCCTTCTTGGACCTCGCCCCCCTCGGGGCCGCGACGCGCCTGCTCAGGATGCTCGCGCCGCGCAGGGCCATGTCGACCTTCCAGGGCCAGCCCCGCGAGGCCCAGGACATCCGCGTGGCCGACATCCTGCAGGCGGCCCAGGTCTTCATGGCGAGCCGCGACAGCCGCTACGGCGACTACCAGGAGCGGCTGCGGACGCTCTGGCCCTACAAGTCGACGAACCTCTGAAGGCGCCGTGGCGACGCTGACCACGTTCCACAACCCGATCCACACCCCGTGGCAGTGGGGCGACCCGTTCGCCGCGCCCTCGACGGTGCCGTGGGAGTACCCGTGCGCGATCAACTCGCACCCCTACGTCATGGACTTCGAGAAGTCCCGGATCACGACCATGCCGGTGCGGCGCCAGTCGGCCGACGACTCGGTCGAGCCCGGCGAGCAGACCCTGTCGGTCGCCGGCGTCTGGCCGCGCGCCCAGGACAACTTCTTCTTGGGCGTCGGCCAGCTCGACTTGGACAACCGCTTCGCCTTCGAGAGCGTGTACGTGCACTCGGGGGAGTACCCGTCGGTGCGCACGCGGGGGTGGAAGTCCCAGGGCGTCGACCCGTGGAGCGAGGGGCGGCTCAGCCTGCACAACGCCTACGGGTCGGCGGGGCGCCGCTCGACGACCAACATGCTCCTCTGCGTCTGCGGCGACTACCTCTACGCGACGGACGGCCAGAACCTGTGGTGGACGTACGACCCCACCGCCTCGAGCGGCTCGCTCACGTGGACCCAGGTCACGACCACGAACACGGCGGTCATCTCGTCGATGGTCTCGGACGGGACGCGCGTGTGGATCGCGTGCGGCGCCCAGGGCGTCTTCGTGACCGTCGGGGGCACGACGACCGTGGCGGCCGCCGCCCAGCCGGCAGCGCTCAACGGCGTCGGCGGCCTCATCGCGTCGGTCATCGCGGCCGGCACGCTCGGCGCGAACCTCGCGGCCAACGAGAGCCACACGTGGGCGGTGACCGAGGTCGACGCCTTCGGCAACGAGACCGCGCCCGTGTACGTGACCGTCGCCGTCACGACGACGCCCGTCGCGCTCACGTGGAACCCCGACCAGAACGCCTCGAGCTTCAACGTGTACCGCGACGGCCTCTTCGTGAGCAACACGAGCTCGCCCACGTACACCGACGACGGCACCGACGCCTCGGGGACCGCGACCCCGCCGCTCACGAACGGGACCGGCCAGGCCTCGTACCCCGCGACGTTCCTGCTCTACGCCAAGGGCCACCTCATCGGCTCGACCGGCCCCGACCTCGTCGAGATCCTCGCGACCGGGTCGATCAGCTTCATCGCCCAGCAGGAGAACCCCGCGTTCGTCTACACGTGCGGGTGCGAGTGCCCGTCGGCGATCCTCGTCGGCGGCTACGCGGGCCACCAGTCCTTCATCGGGGCCATCCAGCCCGACACGGCGAACGACGGCGCGACGCTCGCGCCCCCGACGTGGGCGTCCACGCTGGCACCGGGCGAGCAGATCAACGCGATCGCCTACTCGGCCGGCGCGATGCTGCTCGGCACCTCGCTCGGCATCCGCGGCGGCACCAAGCCCGACTCGACCGGCGTCTTCGACGTGAACCCCGTGATCGAGGACCCCGGCTCGGTGCTCTGCGTCGCGCCGTGGGCGCAGTACGAGTACTTCGGGTGGTCCAACTACAACCCGGCCGAGAGCTGGGCGCCGACGCGCCAGGTGGTCGGCGGCCTCGGTCGCGCGGACCTCAGCCAGTACACGACGCCAGGGGTGCCCGCCTACGCCTCGGACGTCATGGGCGTGGAGCCCGGGATGTGCACCCAGGTCGTCGTCATGGAGGGCGTGCCCTACTTCGTGCTCCTCAACAGCGCGCGGTACACGCTCTACGGCCCGACGGGGAGCAAGGTGACGACGGGGTGGTGGGAGCCCGGGTGGATTCGCTACGGGACCCTCGAGCGCAAGATCGTCGTCGAGGTGGACTTCCAGCACGACCCGTTGCCCGCGGGCTGCTCGATCAACTACTCGCTCGTCGCCGAGGACACGGTCTCGCTGACGTCGGTCGGCACCAACGCGGCGACGGGCTCGACGACGCTCGCGACGCCGCTCTCGGCCGGGCTGCAGGTCGGCGACCGCTTCATGCCGATCATCACGCTCAACGGCAACGGGGCGAGCACGCCGACGCTGCGCAGCCACATCGCGAAGGCGATGGTGGTCACCAAGCGCCAGGACGAGATCATGCTGGCGCTCATCTGGGACCAGCAGGTCGGCGGCCCCGGTGCGCCCTCGAGGCGCACGGCCCAGCGCGTGCTCGACGAGTACTTCTACTTGAAGGGCATGGAGGGCACCGGCGTCCCGGTCAACGTGACGATCGGCGCGTACCGCCGCTGGGCCTACATCGACCAGGTCCTCTTGGAGCCGCGCGACCAGAGCGCGCGCAAACGCTGGCTGCAGGGCGCGGTGACGGTCAAGATGATCTCGCTCGACGACGGAGTGATCCTGCCGAGCAATGAGCCGGAAGGGGCCGAGTAGATGTCCGCTGAGCAGCAGAACTTCTCAGGGGGTGCGGTCCAGACGACGCTCACTGCCATCCTCCACACGACCGACCTCACGATGAGCGTCGCGTCGACGACCAACTACCCGGCCTCGGGGCTCCCGTTCGTCCTCACCGTCGACCAGGGCAACGCCGCGGCGCAGGAGTCGGTCTTCGTGCGCTCGTGGACGGGGACGACGCTCACGCTCGACAGCGTCAAGGGCCGCGGCTACGACGGGACGACGGCCTCCCAGCACCAGGTCGGCGCGGTCGTCGTCCACACCCCCGACGCCGCCTTCATGGCCGACCTGTCGGCTCGAGCCTTCGCGGTCACCACCCAGGGCGACATCCCCTACGTCACCGCCTCGGCCGGCGTCGTCATGGGGCGCCTCCCCATCGGCTCGGCCTACTGGGTGGTCGCCTCCAACGGCGCGACGCCCGTGTACCAGTCCTCGCCCCAGTCGGTCTTCACCGGCACGGGCGACCTGCTCTACTCGTCGGCCCCGAACACGCTCGCGCGCCTCGCGGGGTCGACGGCCAACAACGGCAAGGTGCTCGTCGTCTCCTCGGGGCTGCCCACGTGGGGCACGGACCCCGCCGTCGCCGCCGAGACCGCGCGCGCCGAGCTCGCCGAGCCCGCGCACTTCCTGTCGAACACGGGCGACATCCTCATCGCGAGCGCCTCGTCGACGCCGTCGAACCTCGCGCGCGGGGCGCAGTACCAAGAGCTGCAGATGGGGGGCTCGCTGCTCCCCGTCTGGGGCAACGGCGCGCTCGCCACCATGACGGGCACGGGCGACCTGTTGATCTCGACCGCCCCCAACACGATCGCGCGGCTCGGGGTCGGCACCGCCCCCCAGGTCCTCACCGTGAGCGCGGCCACGGGGCTGCCCTCGTGGGCCAACGCCCTGTTCACCCCGGCGACCAAGACGACCGCGTACACGGCCCTCCCGAACGACCTCGTGCTCGCCACGGCCTCGCTGACGGTCACCCTCCCGTCGCCGGCGATCGCGGCCAAGGTCGGCGTCATCGCCCTCTACGCGGCGTCCAACGGCTCGCCGGTCACGATCCAGACCCCGTCGGGCAACATCATCGGCCCGGGGATGGGCACCGGCGTCTCGTCGTTCATCTTGGGCGCGCGCGACGCCTTCGCCGTGGTCGCCTCGGACGGGACCAACTACTACGTCACCGCGGGCGCCCAGGACACCGGCTGGATCAACGCGTACGCGCTCTTCTCGACGGGCTGGTCGTCGGCCGGCGGCGGCTCGGGACCGCCCGACCCGATGTACCGCCTCATCGGCAACCGCGTGGTCTGGCGCGGCAGCCCGGCGGTCGACGGCGCCTACTCGAGCCAGGCCACGGTGCTCACGGGCATCCCCGCGGCGTTCCTCCCGGCCACCAACGTCAACGGGGTGGCGTCGATCTTCAACCACACCGGCTCGACGTACACCGCGGTCCTCGTGGCGGTCACGACGGGCGGGCTCCTGCAGGTCCACGGGGTGCCCGGCACGACGACGCTGGCCGACCCGTTCTACCTCGACGGCATCTCGTACCTCGTCGACTGAGCCTGAGAGAATCGCGCTCGTGACCACCGCAGAGGTCCTCCGCTACGCGAACGAGGGGCCGGCCCACGCGGCGACGATGACCTACGACGAGGTGCGCCCCATGCCCTCGATCGACAACGCGCCCGGGGACTTCCACTGGACGGGCGACTGCTCGTGCTGGGACACCACGTGCTGCAAGTGGGGCGACGCCCCCGACCCCAACCGTCGCGCCCCCGGCGAGCCCCAGTACGACGGGTGGGGCTACACGGGCACGATCATGTCCAACCCGCGCAACAAGGTCGTGAAGGTCGCGACCGCCGGCAAGACCCTCGTCGTCTACGGGGTCTACCCCGGCGTCCACACGGCCGTCTGCGTGAGCGACGGCGCCGACCCGATGACCTCGAGCATGGGCCACCCGGGGTGCCCCGAGTTCGTGACGGTCTCGGCCGACGGCCAGTGGCCGGTCACCTTCTACGACATCGACACGGGCGACCCCCAAGAGGTGCGCGCCGGCTCGATCGCGGCCAAGGTCCCGTCGAAGTACTGGCCGACCGGGCCGGCCCCGCTGCTCTCCGAGGGCGCGACCGAGCCCCACGACTGGATCGTGTTCCTGCACCGCATCCTGCGCGTCGAGGGCCAGTACCCGCTCCGCTGGTGGCTCTCCGCGGGCTTCGGCGCGCGCACCTACCGCGGGGTGCTGACGGTCCAGCTCATGCTCGGCCTCGAGGGCACCGGGGTCGCCGACGACGCCTTCTGGGACCGGGTCGGGGTGCTGGTGTGACGACCCCAGACGGACGCGGCCCCGACGGCGCGTGGTACCGGGTCCCGCGCATCGGTCGCCAGCGCGGCGAGACGATGGAGGACACGAGCCTCCACGCCCTGCTCGAGCAGTTGGGCGACACGCCCGACGAGGTGGCCCAGACGCTGCGCGACCAGAACTGCAAGGGGCCGCAGTACAACGACTGCTTCTGCCCCGTCGCGCGGTTCATCTCGAAGCACACCGGCCAGGCGGCGTCGGCGACGTCGCACGCGTGCGCGATCGGGGACTTCACCTACTGCGAGGACGGGACGATCGACACCTTCGAGGGGCGCGAGTGGGCGCGCACCCCCGAGCCGGTCGCCCGGATGATCACGGCCTACGACCGTGGCGCGTACGAGTTCCTTCGAGACTGACCCGTGCTCGCCGCGGGTGGCACCGGGTTCTGGCAGACGCTCCTCATCGGGTGCATCGCGCCCGCGCTCGGCCTCATCGCGTGGACGATCACGTGGTGGCGCAAGCGGGGCGCCGAACGGCGCGAGGTTGACCGCCGTGAGGACACGCTCTGGGGCTTCACCGACGGGCAGGGCCGCTACCACACCGGGGTCATCGACTCGTACGGCGACCAGATCAAGAACCTGCGCCTCGACACCGACGAGATCCACGACATCTTGGAGAGGAACGGCCTGAGATGACCGTCACGATCACGCGCGGACGCCGGCTGCTCATCGCCTGGGCGCTGTTCATCCAGGCGGTGCTCCTCATCCTTGGCGGCCTGCAGCTCGCCGAGATCCACGGCGAGATCGGCACGCACTCGAAGGAGCTCGCGACCATCTCGCGCGACGGCGCCGAGGTCGCGTCGCTCGTGCGGCTGATCGACCGTGCCCTGTCGACGTCGAAGCACCCGTCCGAGGTCGACCAGTCCGTGCTCTTCCAGCTCTGCCGCGCGACGCCGGGCTGCCGCATCCCGTGAACTGGGTCAACTACGTCTGGATCGACTACTTCTGGGCCAGCCTCAAGGGCAACGGCCCCGAGGCCCTCGTCCAGACCGTCGTCTACGGGGCCGTCGCGGCGCTCTTCATCCCGGCGGTGCGGCGGTTCGAGAAGCGCCTGCACGCCAAACTCGACCTCGTCCACGCCAAGCTGGACCACGTCATCGAGCACCACCCCGACATCCCGCCGTTCGACCCGAGCGCGCCCGTGGGTAGGGTCGAAGCGTGAACTTCCCCCCCGGCTTCTGGTTCGGGGTGCTCGCCTCGGCCGTCGCCTTCGTCATCACCGTGGTCGCCGGCGGGGTCACCATCCACTGAGCCGCCTCCGACGTACGCTCGGGCCATGACCCACGCCCTCAGCGACTTCGTGAAGCAGCTCCCGCTCCTCGTGCTCGGCCTGACCATCGCCGCGGTGGTGACGGTCCTCGGGTACTTCGGGCACTTCTCCCCGGCGGCCACCCTGACGGCCCTCCTCACGCTCGCGAGCCTGACGGGCGGCCTCAGCCTCTACGTGCTCGCCAAGCCCAACGTCGCCAACGCAGCGGTCGTCGCCCACCTCGTGCTGGCCGTCGCCCTCGCGATCGCGGTCCTCATGCTGGCGCTCCACAACGTGCTCACCGGCGACCAGGTGTCGACCTTCCTCGCCCCGCTGATCGGGACGGGTGCCCTCGCCGCCCCGGCCACCGCCCTCGGAAACGTGACGACCGGACCGATGGCGACCTTCGCGGACTTCCAGCGCCACGCTCAGGAGACCGCAGCGGCCGTCTCAGCCCTCGCCGGCGAGGTGCGCTCGAAGATCCCGGCGCAGCCCACGCCCCTCGCGGCGCCGGCGCCGCCCCCCATCGCGGGCTGAGCAGGACCTCCGCCCCTCAGCCCTCGAGGTGGGAACCCCCGGCGTCGCGGCCGGGGGTTTTCCACGTCCGGGGATGCTTGCATTGTGGCCCGACGTGTGCCACGATGATTGCCACATGCCGAAGTCCAGCACCCTCGCAGCGATCCTCGCGGCCAACCCGGCCCTCGAAGACGTCATCCGAGAGGGCCGCGCGGCCGGCAAGGGCCACGAGGAGATCGCCCACGAGCTGACGACCATCGTCAAGGGCGTGTGGGTCTCGCGCGAGTCGGTCAGGAAGTGGTGCCTCGAGCACCTCACCACGAACGGGACCGGGTAGCCCCCGATGGCTCAGCGGAGTCCGCGACCTCTGCGCGCCCAGGACCTGCCCACGGGGACCGTGGAGCGGCTCTTCGCCCGTGTGGCGACGCCGGGCCACCACCCCTCGGTCTGTTGGCTCTGGGAGGGCTACAGAGCCCCCGGCGGCTACGGCCACCTCCGGGTGGGACCGCGCCACCAGTACGTCCACCGGGTCGTCTACGCCCTGCTCGTCGGCCCCATCCCAGCCGGCCGCGAGGTGGACCACGTCTGCTTCCAACCGGCGTGCGTGCGCCCGAGCCACCTGAGGCTCGCGACGCGCCGCCAGAACGCCCGCGGCCAGCGGTCCGCGCTCTCCCTCGTGTGCCGCAGGGGCCACGTGGGCTCGCTGCGCCGGCGCTCCGACGGCCGCCGGCGGTGCGCCGAGTGTCTCGCCGACTGGTGGGCCGCGAGGGGCGCCGCGTGAGGCGCCTCGACTGGCCCCGCGTGGTCGCCGACGCCGCGCTCCTCATGGGGGCCGCGCTCGTCGGGTTTCTCGTCATCAGAGGAGGGATCTAGTGAAGAAGGCAGACCTGAGACGGACCCTCGCGGCCGTCACCGAGCAGCGCGACGCGGCGCTCGACGCCCTCGAGCACGAGCGACGCCAGCGCGGCACCCAGCAGGGCGCGAGCGTCGAGCAGATCGCGCTCTACCACGACGCCTTCCACGGGCTCCAAGAGGAGCTCGGCCGCCTCGGCGCCGTCGGGCTCCGCCAGCCTCCTCTCGCCAAGATCCGCCGCCTCGCCACGATGAACGCCGAGGAGGCCGCCACCTACGTCGAGGGGCCGTACAACGACCACCTCGCGCGTGACGCGGCCGTCCACATCACCCACGCGACCGACCCTCACGCCCTGACGGCGCTCACGTGAGCGACGAGCGCACAGCCACCGAGGCTGTCGGGCTCCGCGTCAGGGTCCTCGACGGTCAGAACCAGGGCCTCGTCGGCACGATCCGGCTGGACACGCACGGCCACCTCCGCTTCGACTCCGGGGGGTCGGGCTACCTCATCGACCCGACCGCGCGCGTGCGCCTCGAGCCCCTCGACGCGACACCCGCCGAGCAGGCTGGCGAGTGATGGCGAAGCCCAAGTTGACCGACCGCCAGTGGGCGCTCGAGCGCCACCGCTACCGCGCCGAGCCCGGTGGTCCGTTCCTGCCCTCGGTGACCTCTGTCGTCGACGTCGCCACCGACAAGGGCGGGATGATCTACGCGGCGTCCGAGGTCACCGCGCGGCTCCTCCTCACCCCTCCGCGCACCTTCAAGGCGTGGGCGACCGAGGAGCGCGAGCGGCTCCTCGCGACGCGCGGCGGCACCGAGTGGGCCATCGCCAAGCGCGAGCTGGGGCGCACGGGCAGCGACCTCGACGTGCTCGTCTCGTGGGCGCGGCGCCAGCACGACGTGCAGTGGAAGATGAAGGCCGACCGAGGCACGCGCGTCCACGAGGTCGCCGCCCTGTGGGCGGCCGGCCGGGAGGCCGAGGTCGAGGGCGACCTGCAGGGCTACGTCGACGCGCTCGAGGCGTTCCGCCGCGACCACCGGATGACGACGCTGCTCTCCGAGATCCCCGTCGCCAACCTCGAGTTCGGGTACGGCGGCCGCCCCGACGAGATCGCCCGGACCGAGGTCGCCGGGCACCCCGCGACCTTCCTCGTCGACTACAAGACGGGCGGTCACTACCCCTTCGACCTCGCCCTGCAGATGGTCGGGTACTGGCACGCCGAGCAGATCCTGTGGGACCTCGACGGCGCGGTCATGGGCCTCAAGCCCCTGCCCTACCTCGACGGCGCGATCGGCGTGTACCTGCACGACGACGGCACCTACGACCTGCACAACCCCTTCGAGCACATACCGCTCGAGGTGGCGCGCGAGGCGTTCTACTCGGCGCTCAACGTGCTCAACACGCGGCGCGAGCACGAGAAGGCAATCAAGGCGGCGGCGAAGGCCGGCGCAGGAGGAGACACCGACGATGACGACGACTGACCCGGGGGCCTCGCTCGAGGTCGCGCGGCGCGAGGTGCAGAGGTTCACGCCCGACCAGGTGGACCTCATCAAGCGCCAGATCGCCCAGAACGCGACCAACGACGAGCTCAGCCTGTTCCTCGAGGTGTGCGAGCGCACCGGGCTCAACCCGTTCGCGCGGCAGGTCTACTTCATCAAGCGCGGAGGGGGTGGTGGCAACCCCATCCAGCTCTCGATCGACGGGCTGCGCCTCGTCGCCGAGCGCACGGGCGCGTACGCCGGCCAGACCCCGATCGAGTGGTGCGGCGCCGACAAGGTGTGGACCGACGTGTGGCTCGACGACGACCCGCCGGCCGCCGCGCGCGTCGGGGTCTACAAGCGGGGCAACTCCGAGCCCACGTGGGCCGTCGCCCGCTGGGACTCCTACGTCCAGAAGGGCAAGGACGGCAAGCCGACCTCGATGTGGAAGAAGATGCCCGACCTCATGCTGGGCAAGTGCGCCGAGGCGCTCGCGCTGCGCAAGGCGTTCCCCCAGGAGCTGAGCGGCCTGTACACCACCGACGAGATGGCCCAGGCCACCCCGGCACCCGCGCCGGCGCGCGGCCCGGCGAAGTCGGCGGGCACCACGCGGCGACGCCCGCCGGCAGACGATGACGAGCCCACCGTCGAGGGGATCACGACCGAGCACCTCGAGCTGGTGCGCTCCGTCGTCGGCGCGCTGCAGCCCGACGTGAAGAAGGCCGCGTCCGAGGCGTGGGCGGCCGCAGGGCTGCCCGGGCTCGACCTCACGACCGAGGAGCAGTTCATCGTCGCGGTCGGCATCCTGCTCAGCTTCGAGGAGCGCGTCGAGGGCTACTCGCTCGACGCCGAGGGCAAGGTCGTGGCCGACGAGCCCGTCACCGTCGACGCCGAGGTCGTCGACCCCGCCACGGGCGAGATCACCGACAAGGAGGAGGGTGGCTTCGGCCACTCGACCGAGCCGTTCACCGACGCTGAGGAGTCCTGAGTGCCCCGATCCGGCATCGCCATCCCCGCGCCCCCCGAGGGCTATGAGCAGCTCTTCGTCGAGACGTGGAACAAGCCCGGCCTGAACGGCGCGGCGTGGTACTCGTGGAGCGGCAACCCCGGCTCCTCGCCGACCACGACGACCTGGGACCCGGCCATGCTCTCGACGGGCGACGGCCTCGTCATCACCGCCGAGCCCGACACGGTCACGGCGGGCAAGACCCGCACGGGCGGGCTCGGTCGCACGGTCCCGATCAAGGCGCCGTACATCATCCAGGTCGCCTGCAAGCGCCCGCTCCTGAGCGGCCTCAAGCGCAACGCCGGGATCTCGTGGCCCAACCTCGGCACGTGGCCCGCCGACGTCGAGATCGACTGGGCCGAGGACGGTGGGCTCAGTGCGTTCGGGCTGAACTACCACTCGAACGACCCCACCTACAACGCGGTCCAGACCGCGCTCACGTCGTCTCAGTCCATCCCCGTCGACACCTCGCAGTGGGGGTTCTTCACCTTCGTCAACACGGGGACGTCGGTGTCGACGACGTGGACGCCGCTGAGCGGCCCCTCGGTGACCATCTCGCTCACGCCGCGGTACAACTCGCCGCTGCCGCACAACCTCGACATGCAGATCGAGGCGCTCGCGTCCAACCTGCTCACCAACCCGGTCCAGTTCGACTTCGACTGGTACCAGGAGCTCGTGCCGGTGTCCTCGAGCCCCACGCCCACGCCCCCGCCGCCCGTGCCCGCACCGACGAACTACTTCGGCGCGGTGTACACCCGCAACGCCAAGGGCCTCTACGTCATCGCGGGCTACCAGGACATCGCGCGTCCCTGGGGCGCCGGCTGGCACCCGGTCGGATGATGGATGCCGAGGTCGAGTTGGCCCGCAGAATCCGCGAGGCCGTGCGGGACGGCGTCGTGCGGTACCCCTACCCGCTCGGCACCGGCGACCTTCGGGTGGACGTGGCCGGCCTCGCCTTCGGCGCCGTCCGCGTGCTCGGCCCGGCCAACGAGCGCGACGGGTTCATCGACTGCGTGGCGATCGGGTGGTCGCCCGCGCCGTGATGCTGTTCGATCCGGGCGATCCCGTGGACACGATGCTGCACGCCGAGAGCGCGGGGCAGCGGCGCACGGCGCGGAACAAGGTGCTGATCGCCTCGGGGCGCCACCCGCTCACGGGGCGACCGCTTGCGAAGAACGGGCACACCTGCGGGGACTGCGCTCACCACGTCACGCACCGGCACGCGAAGACGTACCACAAGTGCGACCTGCGGGCGACGAGCAGCGAGTCCACCGACATCCGGGTCTCGTGGCCCGCGTGCGAGTTGTGGGCGGCGCCGTGACCAAGGAAGAGGAGTACCGCTCCCACCAGCGCGAGCGGTGCGTGTGCGGCGAGGTGCGCGGGTCGCACTCGTTCAACGCGCCGCACCCGTGCTTCGGGTGCGGCTGCCCGGGGTTCCGACTACCAGAGGGGGACACATGAGCCAAGACGACAAGGACCCGCCGGGGGTGTCGTTCGCGTGACCCGGCTCGAGCGACTCCTCGCCTCCACGCTGCTCGTGCTCGCCCTCGCGGTGCTGAGCATGGCGGCCGTCTGCGTCGCGG
>Ga0209060_10003513_pt1 | contig 13031 bp, 9 predicted proteins | sample Coa_R1_8_FD_187155 | JGI IMG/M metagenome (GOLD analysis project Ga0209060, IMG submission 187155) | Surface soil microbial communities from Centralia Pennsylvania, which are recovering from an underground coalmine fire - Coalmine... | ecosystem: Environmental > Terrestrial > Soil > Unclassified...
GCCGCATTTATGAGATGCCGACCCTCGATTCGATCACCGCAACCACGCGTCCGGGGAGCATGGACCCAGCTAACCTGGAGCGGACCCGGCCCTGGATGCTGGCGATGCCGGAAGGCACGCCGCCTTTCATTGCGGTGTCGAAGAACGGCGAGTTGCTGCCCGAAGTGAAGCACCTGATCAGCGTGCTCGCCAAGATCAGGACCATCGACAGCAACGGCCGCATGGTGTTGGCAACCGGTCACGCCACACCGGAGGAACACCTGCTGCTGGCGAGAGAAGGACGCCGGCAGGGCCTCAACGTGCTCCTGACGCATCCGGGCGATATTCCGCAGTTGCCGGATGCCGCAAAGCTCGGCGCCTTCATCGAGGTCACGGCCTCGAACATCTACAAGAACGAGGCCGGGCGCACCGCAGCTGCAGCCTTGATCCGCAAGATCGGGGCCGAACACATCATCATCTCCACGGACTGCGGCCAGACCGGAAACGTCTACCCCACCGACTGCCTCGCGCTCGCAGCGCGCGGCCTGCGCGCCCACGGCATCACGCAGCGCGAACTCGACCTGATGTACAAGGTCAACCCAGCGAAGCTCCTCGGCCTGCCGCCGCTCGAAGAGACGGTGTTTGCGAACACCGCGCGGCCGTGACCTGAAGCCCGGATGATGCGACCCTCTTCGGTCGCATCATCCGGGACGCATTCTAACTTTCCAACCCCACACGAACCTGATCGCCTTCCGGGATCAGCCTGGTGCGGAGCAGCGCGCTCGCTTCGATGATCTCGCCGAGCGCCGCGGCCTCGTCGGCGAGCCGGCGCAGATAGGTCTCGTTGCGATCATTGTGGCGCACGAACTGGAAGGTTGCGGCTTCGATGCCGGCGCCGCTGACGGCGACGCGCGCCATCATGCCGACCCAGTCGTCGTGGCGGCGTCCGCCATGGCCGGTGTGGAATGAGAAGCTGCCGAGCCCGTAAAAGATCGGCCGCCCCCGGTAGACCTCGACCGCGAGCGAATAATGCGGGCCGTGGCCGACCACGATATCGGCGCCGGCATCGATCGCCGCGTGGGCGATTTCCTTCATGTATTGCAGGACCTCCTTGCCGAGCCCCCAGTGACACGAGGCCACCAGCACGTCCACGCGGGGGCGCAGCGCCGCGATGTCCTCGCAGAACCAGCGCAGATAGTCGGCATCGGCCCAGGTGACGATCTCGGGCGCGACGCCGGGCCGGTTGGGCGGCGGCACCCCGACGCGGGTCTTGAACACCGGCACGTGATAAGCGGTGTGGCCGCGGATCACCGCGATGCCGGCGGCGTCGTGCTGGGCCTCGTGATTGGTCGGCCAATAGACCGAACTGCGCTGCAGGAAGCCGAAGTGGAGGCCGGCGCGCTCGACCACTACGGGCGCGCGCGCCGCCGCGAGGTTTGCGCCCGCGCCGGTGTGCGGAATGCCAAGTTCGTCCAACCGCGCGATCGAGGCCAGTATCGCGGCATCGCCATAGTGGACGTTGTTGGCGATGCCCACCACCTGGATGCCACCGAGCCGCAGCGCCTTGCCGCATTTCGGATCCGCGAAGAAGCCCTCGTTGCGCAACGAATGCCCGGGCGGCGTCGCGTAGAGGCAGCATTCGAGATTGCTGAACACGATACCGGCGTTGTGAAACTCATCCGCGACACGCGCGAAGGGCACCGCCGGATCGGCCACATTCATCAGATTGACGTCGCCGGTTAGGATCATGGTCGCTGGCATCGTGGCTCCGCTATTGATGCTGTGTGATGCATTGAAGCATTCTAGAGCGGATTTCCCTGAGATTTGTCCAACGTCGTTGCCGGGCTTGACCCGGCAATCCATCTCCATGCGAAGCAGATGGACCCGCGGGTCAAGCCGGGTCAAGCCCGCGGGTGACCCGATCACTTGCGAATGCCCCGAAAACCGCCCATTCTGGCGCCGACGACCGATCGACGAGGAAACATAGATGAGACGCAACGCCTGCCTGATGCCGACGCTTCTTTTGGCCGCCGCCACCCTGTTGACGCGCGCCGCATCCGCAGCGGACGTGCCGCAGATCAATCTTTCCGAATGGACGCCCCCGAAAATAAGCACGGTCGGGGAAGACCCGTTCGGCAAGCTCGTCAAATACGGCTACGCGCTCATGACCGATACCCCGAACCAGATCGGCCCGGCAGTCGCGGATCCGGCCAAGCGATACTCGGGTAACAACCTCACCTGCCAGAGCTGCCACCTCAAGGCCGGCACCCAGCCCTACGCGGTGCCGCTCGTCGGCGTGTGGGGCCAGTTTCCGCAATATCGCGGGCGCGAGGGCGAGATCGGCACGCTCGAGGAGCGCATCAACGGCTGCATGGAGCGCAGCATGAACGGCCGCGTGCTGCCGCTCGATGGCCGCGAGATGAAGGCTTTCCTTGCGTACATGAAGTGGCTCTCGACCGGGATTCCGGACGGCGCCAAGCTGATCGGCGCCGGCTCGATGAACGTGAAGGAGCCCGGCCGCGCTGCGGATCTCGATAACGGCGCGAAGGTGTTCGCCAGCACGTGCGCGGTCTGCCACGGCAAGGACGGGCTCGGCCAGCGCGCCGCGAACGGCGCCGGCTATCAGTTTCCCCCGATCGCAGGACCGGACAGCTACAACAACGGCGCCGGCATGACCCGCATTTTGACCGCTGCCGCTTTCGTGCGCCACAACATGCCGCTCGGCACGACGTTCGACGCGCCACTGCTGTCGGATGCCGAGGCCTACGATGTCGCGGCCTACATCAACAGCCTCGACCGGCCGACCAAAGCCGATCTCGAAAAGGATTTTCCCATCAAGACGCAAAAGCCGGTCGACTCGCCCTATGGCCCATACGTCGATGATTTCCCGGCCGAGCAGCACAAATACGGCCCCTTCGAGCCGATCCGCGCCAGGCTGCGCGAGTTGGCGGCAGCGAAGAAGTAGTGCGCGGGTGGCCACCATGTCGTAAGGTGGGCAAAGCGAAGCGTGCCCACCGCCGCCCGCTCGGAATTCCATATACGGAAATCAGAAGGACGTGTGTGCGGCGACCGGTGGGCACGGCGCGGAGCATGTCACCGGGCCGGCCAAAGGCCGGACCCGTTGGCGCCTTTGCCCACCCTACTCTTTCGGCTGCGTTACGGCTTGAGATACTTGAAGCCCTGCTCCTGCAATTCCACCAGCCGCACCACGCCGGCCGGCACCACCACCGCTTCCTGAATGATCGGAATGGTCTTGCCTTCGGTCTTCTCCATGGCGCGCTTGGTATTATTGCAGGCTCCGAACGCGAGCTGCGGCACCTTGGCCCGGGTGGTGCGGATTTCCTCCTTCACCGGCGAGGTGTCGTCGCGCAGCATGTGAAGTCCCTGGCTGTAGCAGACGATTTCGATCGCGATATCCTCGCCCCGCTCTGCGTATAGCTCGTGGGCGTTGCGGGTATTGGCGAGCGCGAGCCGCATCACCGCCGGATCGTTCTGATCGACGTGAATGGCGAGCTTATGCTGCTTCTTTTCAGTGGCCGCCACAGCCTTGCGGCCCAAAAACGGTGCGACCGCCAATGCGGCAGCGCCGGCGCGAAAAATCGACCTGCGATCCATGCTCTCCTCCGGACCTATCTTGGTACGCGCCCCGCTGAAATTCATCCGGCCTTTTGGCTGGTCACCCGCGGGCCTGCCCGGCAATGACGTAGGACGATCTCATCGAGACACGCTTGACGGACCACGATACCAGAAACGCCAGCCATTGAAATGGGGGGCCTCGGCGGACCATAAGGGTCGGCCCCTACAGCCCCTCGGAGGAGGTCGGAGATTATCTCGCATGCGCCTGCGCAAGGCGTGATCGCCTCCATCCATTCATCCACAATCCCGTCGTCAGTCGCTTGGGATACGAGCCGCATCGCTGCTAAGCCTTGTGTTGAACGTATTGGTGATTCGCGCAAAGGCGCACGCGAGATGGGGAAGCGCGATGAAGTTTGTTCACGCCGCAGACCTTCACCTCGACAGCCCGCTCCGCGAATTATCGCGCCAGGAGCCTCGTCAGGTCGAGCGCATGCGGCGGGCCGCCCGCGAGGCTTTCGTGCGCATGGTCGATCTGTGCATCGAGCACGAGGTCGCGCTGCTGGTGCTCGCCGGCGACCTCTACGATCACGACTGTCCGAACATGCAAATCGTGGTGTTCCTCCGCAATCAGCTCAGGCGGCTGGAGCAGAGCGGGATTCGCGTTGTCATCATCAAGGGCAACCACGACGCCGACAACAGGATCACCAGCGCACTCTCGCTGCCGGCAAACACCCGCATGCTCGGCGAACGACAGCCGGAGACGATCACATTCGACGATCTGCCGGTGCGCGTTGCGGTCCATGGCCAGAGCTTCAGGCCGGGACCGATTCCCGAAAATCTCGCTGTGTCCTATCCGCCATCGCGACGCGGCTACTACAACATCGGTCTCCTGCACACTTCGCTAGGCGGCACCACGGACCACGACCCGTATGCGCCCTGCACTTTGGAAGAGCTGACCAGCCGCGGGTATGACTACTGGGCGCTCGGCCACATTCACAAGCGCGCCGTTGTTTCCCGCGACCCCTATGTGATCTTCCCGGGAAACCTCCAGGGCCGCCATGCCAAGGAGACCGGCCCAAAGGGCTGTTTTCTGGTGGAGGTCGACGATGCCGGCCGCACGGTCTCAGCGGACTTCGTGCCTCTCGATGTGGTGCGCTGGCACAGGGCGGAAGTGGACCTCAAGCGCCGCGGCAACGAGGCTGAACTGGTCGAGGGTTTGCGGGCGGCTCTGATGGAGGCGCACCGTGATGGCGACGGGCGCCCCGGCGCCGTGCGCATCGTACTCACTGGCAGCACCTCGCTTTGCTCGCACATCGCGCGGGCGCCGCATCGACTGCGCCAAACGACCCTTGAACTCGCAGGCGAAATTGCCGGCGACGACATGTGGATCGAAAAAATCATCGACAGCACCACTCAGCCCGGCGACCGGGCCGATGCAGTGCCGAGTCCGCAGGCGCACGATCTCATCAACATCATGCAGGAAATTGCCCGCAATACCGATATGGTCGGGCCAATGCTCGCAAAGGAACTCGAGCCGTTGCGGATGAAGCTCCCTGGAGAATTGAAGGAGCTCTCCTGCCTCAGGCTAATCGAAGCACCCGGTCTGTGCAGAGAGATCCTGGAAAAATTGCAGCCTCGTCTTGCGGCCCGTCTTGCCGGTGCGCAGGAGGCGTGATGCGAATCCTCGGGCTTCACCTGCGCGCCTACGGCCATTTCACCGGCTATTCGCTCGACTTGGGCGCCGAACCAGGCCTTCATCTGATCTACGGCCACAACGAGGCGGGAAAAAGCACGACGCTGCGCGCCATTTCCAGCGTCTTGTTCGGCTATCCTCATGACGTGGTGGACGGTTTCAAGCATGATGCCAAAGATATCGCGGTTGGCATCGATCTCCTGGCTGCCGACGGCCGCCGGCTATCGTTCGTCCGCAGACGCCGTGGCAAGCACGCCCTGACGGCCGCCGACGGGTCGGCGCTCGACGACGCCGTGATCAGGGGCTTTCTGGGCGGCGTGTCGCGGGACGTATTCGAAAAGGTGTTTGCACTTGATCACCAGCGGTTACGCCAGCACGCCAGGGCGCTGCTCGCAGATGGCGGCTCACTCGGCTTCAGCCTCGCAGAGGCAGGGTCCGGCATCGCGGGCCTCAAGGCCGTGCTCGACCGGCTGAAAACCGAGCGCGCGGCCTTGTTTCTCGCCGGAGGCTCCAAACCGAGGTTGAACCAGGCGATTGCCCAGGTCATCGACTTGCGCAGAGAGGCACGACGGAGCACCGTGTCGCCCGCTGATTATCGAGCGCGCGAAAAGCGCATCCAGGAGGTCGATGCGGAAATCCAGCGGATGCGCGGCCAGCGCCGGTCGATCGAATCCGACATCATCCGGCTGCAGCGCATCGAAAAGAACCTGCCGCTGCGCGCAGAGTACCGTGCGCTGACGCTGCGGATCGAATCGCTCGAGGACGTGCCGATGCTGCCGCCAGAGTTCGTCCAGCGGCGTATCAAAGCGGAGGCTGATCTCGATGCGGCCCAGGAAGACATCAGCCTCACGTCGGCTGCGATCGAGGAGTTGGAGCGTCGCATTGCGGCAATCTCACTTGACGCGGCCGTCCTTGGGCAAAGCCGGGAGATCGAGAAGCTGGCAAAGAGATGCCCCGTCATCGAGGACTACGAAACCGATATCCCGAAACGCGAGGCGGAGCGGGCGCAACTCCACGCCGCAGTCAAAGATCTCATCGCCAAGGCCGAACTCGAAGGCGGCCAAAACCTCGCCACCTCGTTGCCGTCGGCGCTCAAACGCAAGGCGATCCTTGCGCTTGCCGATAGCGGCAACAAGCTCGTGGCTCAATCCGCGACGGCGCGGGACACGGTGGAGGCTGCTTCCCGCGCCCTCGACCGGGCGCGCGACCGCGCCGCGCGGACACCAGAACCCTTGCCGACCAGCGAACTTTCCGGCGCGCTGACGGCTGCCGACAAGCTTGGCGATATCACGGCCGAGATCGCCAAACGTACCCGCGCGCTTGAGCGCAGGACGAAGGCGTTGCACGAAACCATAATCGGCCTGGGTTTGGGAACCGATCGCATCTCCGCGCTGCGCGAGTTCGTGGTCCCGCCCGAAAAGGCCGTGGCGCGTTTCGCCGAATTGCTCGCCGACACCGATGCAGAGATGAAAGCCACCCGCGATACTCTTAAGCGGCTCGACGGCGAGATCGCGGAAATCGACCGCAGCATCGCGGTACTTAAAACGGCAGGCGACGTTGCGACCGAAGATGATTTGTCCGCTGCTCGTCAGGCGCGCGATCAGGGCTGGGCGTTGATACGCGGGCTGTACATCGATGGCCGATCGGGACTTGAGGAACGCGCGCAACGCTTCGCGCCCGACGGTAGAATCGCAGCTGCATACGAACAGCGGGTTCGCGACGCTGACAGCTCCGCGGATGTCATGCGTGCCCATCTCAAGGAGTCGACCGAGTTGGCGATGCTGCGGCGCCGGAAGGCTGATCTGGAAGCGAAAGGCGCCGCGGCGAAGGCAGCAGTCAAGGCTCTGGGCGCTCAACGCGATAAGGTCTTATCGGACTGGCGCTCGCTTTGGCCCGCGGGGTTCATCACGGTGCAGTTACCCGGCGAAATGACGGAATGGCTAACCCGACGCGCCAGCGCCCTCGCGGAGGCGGATGATCTCGAGGCAGAGCGCGACTCCATTGCACAACTCGTCGGCAAGGAACGGGATGCGCAGCGCGGGCTCGCCGCCGCAATGGCGGCGTTTGGCGATGGACCTCACGATTGCGGATTGGATTCTCTGCGAGATCGCGCACGACGCGTCATTCGCGATGCCGCCGATGCGAAGACCCGTTATGAGAAAGCCGAGGAGGCCGTACGCGGAGAATTGGCGCGCAAGCTTGATGCGGAGGAAGCCGCGGGCAAGCTCCAATCTCGCATCGACGACTGGAAAGCGACGTGGCGGGCAGCGCTTGTGGAAGCCGGCCTGCCGCCTGGTTTGACGATCGAGATGGCGTCCGCCACCCTCAGGATCATCGACGAAATAGATGTCGTCAAATCCAGGATCGACGAACTGACCCATCGGATCGAGGCCATGGGCCATGATCGCGATGCCTTCCGAGACGCGATTGCCGGCGTAACGGCGGCTTTGCCGGGGACACTGGCCGCCGGCAACGCGACGCTCGCCTGCCGATCGCTGGAAGAACGCCTGCGCGCTGCGCGCAGTGCCGAGGTCGAAATCAAAAATCTCGCGGATCAATTGAAGATTCAGGCAAACGCCCGCGATCGTGCCGACGCCAAGCTCCGTCGCAGCCGCGCGGCACTCGATATGCTGTGCATACAGGCCGGCTGCGCGAGCGCGGACGAACTGGCGGAGATCGAACGCAAGTCGGCCGAGAAGCAAGATGCCCTGTCGGCGCGCGCCAAGCTCGAAACGGGCGTTCGGGAAGGCGGCGGCGGGCGTGATTTGGCGGAGCTGTTCGAGGAATGCGATGATATTCCGGGAGATCGAATTTCCGCCGACCTCATCGGTTTGAAAGCCGACCGCGAGGAAACGGAAGCCCAGATCGAGAAGCTGATGTCGGCCCGCGCTGCGCTACAGGCGGACTTCGAAAGTCTGCTGGGACAGAATCAGGCGGCTGACTTCATGCAGGAGGCCGCGACCGTCGAAGCCGAAATCGCCGAGATGGCGGAAGCCTATGTCGACCTCGCGGTCCAGGAGACGCTTCTGCGCGCCGCAATCGACATATATCGCGATCGCCACCAAGGCCCGATCCTGATGCGAGCCAAGGACCTGTTCGCCGAATTGACCGATGGCGCGTATGTGGGCCTGCGCGCCGATGTCAACGAAAGGGGAGAGACGATCCTCATCGCGGAAGATGCAATTCGCGGCAGTCTCGAAATCGACGCTCTCAGCGACGGAACGATCGACTCCCTCTACCTCGCATTGCGACTTGCCGTCGTGCAGGAACACAACGCCACGCGCGAGCCGCTTCCCTTCGTGGCCGACGATCTCCTCCTCAACCTCGACAACAGTCGGGCGCAGGCGGCATTGCGCTCGCTGGCCGCAACTGCCGTATCGAGCCAGGTGCTCCTGTTTACTCATCATGCACATATGGTGGACCTTGCCCGGCACGCAGTGCCACCGCGGCTCCTGGTCGAGCACCACCTCTATCCGGCCATCCGCGCCGCACGCGCCGCCGAGTAGGCCTCATCTCCCCCTGAAGGGAGGTCGGCTTACCCTCCCCTGGAGGGGGAGGGTCGGACTGCCAAAGGCAGTCCGGGGTGGGGTGACACCCGTGCAGCACTCGCTGAGAGGCTGTCACCCCCTCCCGTCCCGCTGGCGCGGGCCGACCTCCCCCCTCCAGGGGGAGGTGAGGGAGCCCCCGCGCCGCTCGTTGACCTAACGCCTGTAGGGGCGACCCTTGCAGTCGCCCGCCTTGGCACGTCGCGCCGACAAGCGGGCGACAACAAGGGTCGTCCCTACATTGCTCTGGCGGGACCGGCCCGGTTCGAATACGCTCCCCGTAAACGATCCGGGAGGAACCGCCATGGCGGCTAATAGGCTTGGAAAGCTGGCGGTCGCCGGCATCGTCGGGGCAGCGCTCGGAGCTTCGGTGATGGCCATCGCAGCGCCCGAATTCAACACGCGTGGCAACCGCTTCAAACCACTGAGCTACGCCGAACTTTCCCCCGAGCAGCGCGCTTTCGCGGACCGCGAAATTGCCGGCGGCCGCAAACCTGAGACCGGCCCGTTTAACATCTATCTGCGCAGCCCCGAAATGGCAGAATTGTCGCGACCGCTCAGCGACTACCTGCGCTTCAAGGCCCCGACGGCCCGCAAGCTCAAAGAGATCGCCATTATGCTGACGGCGCGCTACTGGGGCGGGCAATACGTCTGGTATTCGCACCGCCAGCAAGCGCTGGACGCGGGCCTGAGCCCCGCGTTCATCTCCGCCTTGGCGGCCGGCGAACGGCCCGCCAACATGGCGGCGGACGAGGCCACCGCATACGACTTCGTCACCCAGCTTTTGACCACCCGCCAAGTCAGCGACGCCAACTTCAAGGCTATGGCAGCGCTTGTTGGTGAGCGCGGGATCGTCGAATTGGTTGGCCTGATGGGCCAATACACCGGTCTCACCATGCTGTTCGTGGTCGACCGCTACCCCGTGCCGGCGGGCGCGCCGGACGAAGTCAACAGGCCGATGTGACAATTGGAGGAAGCACATGAGGAGTTGGTTGAACCGCGCGAGCGTTGCGGGCGCTGTGGGACTGCTGATCGCTTCGTTCGCGGCGCCGGCGTCGTCGGCTGAAATCACCGTCCTGGCAGGGATGGGCGTGATCTCCGGGGTGAGTGATCTCGCACCGGCCTACGAAAAGTTGACCGGTCACTCGGTCATCGTCAGGTTCGAGCAGGCCGCCGCCATGAACGAGAAGATCAATACCGGCGCCCAGGCCGACATTGCCGCGCTGCAGCCCGAGCAGGTCGACAACTTCATCAAGCAAGGCAAGATGGTGGACGGTACCAAGACCAACTTCGCACAGGCGGGCGTCGGCGTTGCCGTTAAGGCCGGCGCGCCGCGACCGGACATCAGCACGGTCGAGGCGTTCAAGAATGCGATGATCAACGCCAAGTCGATCGGCTATTCGCAGGCCGGCAGCGGCATGATCGCCGCGAAGGTGATGGAGAAGCTTGGCATTGCCGATCAGTTGAAGCCTAAGACCAAGTTCATCAACGGGCTTCCGGTCGCTGAGGCGGTAGCGAAGGGCGACGTCGAGATCGGGCTGCAGCAGATCAACGTCATCATCCCGGTCGAAGGCGCCGACTACATCGGCCCGCTGCCAAGGGAGTTGCAGGACACGGTCCGGTTCTCGGCCGCCGTCCTGACCGCATCGAAGCAAAAGGAGCTCGCGAGGGCTTTCCTCAATTTCATCGCTTCCGCGGATGCGGGTCCCCTGCTGCGCCGCAGCGCGATGGAGCCCTGGCATTGATGGGGGCGCTAAGCAGTAGGGTGGGCAACGCGCCCGACAATGCGGTTGCGAACGAACGAGAGCGCGCCGGCGCGTTGCCCACGCGGTCGAGACTCGTCGGTGTGACCGCGTGGGCAAAATCGCCTGCGGTGGTTGATCTTTCCCAACTGCCGTGAAAGGCGATTTTGCCCACCCTACGGCCGACATTGCAGTAACCAGAGGGAAACAATGCACTATCGAAAACTGATCGGCGCCGCTGTTGTCGCGGCGCTGCTATCCACATCGATGGCCGCTCGGGCGTTCGACGACGCGAAATATCCCGACCTGAGCGGACAATGGGTTGCGGTCCGCATTCCGGGCGTCACCGGCCAAGCGGCGTTCGATCCAACCAAGCCCTTGGGCCTCGGACAGCAAGCGCCCCTTACGCCCGAATACCAGAAAGTCCTCGAAGCAAGCCTCGCGGATCAGGTGCTCGGCGGGCAAGGCAATTGGCACTCCGGCAGCGAATGCCTGCCGCCCGGCATGCCGGCGATGATGACGCTCTATCGGCCGATGGAGATCGTTGTGCTGCCGGAGGTCACCTACATTCTGATCGACCACATCATCGACTCGCATCGCCGGATTTACACCGACGGCCGCGACTGGCCGAAGACTGTCGAGCCGAGTTTCCTCGGCTATTCGATCGGACGGTGGATCGACGAAAAAGGCGACGGCCGATACACGACCCTGGAGGTTGAGACGCGGCACCTGAAGGGTCCGCGCCCGCTTGATCCGGCCGGCATGCCGACCCATGCCGACAACGAATCGATCATCAAGGAGCGCTTCTTCTTCGATAAGGACAATCCTGCGCTGCTGCACGACGAGATCACGCTCGAGGACCACGCGTTCACGCGCCCGTGGACCGTGCTGAAGACATACCGCCGGGCGCCAAGCAAATTCCCGGATTGGCCGGAGGACGCTTGCTCAAGCGACAACGAGCTGATCAAGATCGGTAAGGAGACCTACTACCGCAGTGGCGACGGCAATCTGATGCCGACCCGCAAGAACCAGCCGCCACCCGATTTGCGATATTTCCAGCAGACGCGGAACTAGCCCGCATCGCGATGAAACTCATCCTTTGCGCGTCACCCGCGGGCTTTGACCACAGCTTGACCCGCGGGTCCCTCCCCCAAGCGGGGGAGGGTCGGGAGGGCGTCGGATTGCCGGGTCATAGCCCGGCAATGACACTGAAGTGATCACATCGGCACGACGCCGGCGCGGCCGACATTGATGCGCGCCGCGCTGAACGTTCCGTCGGGCTTCTTGGTAGCGGCAGCGACGCTGACGGCGGCGCCGGGCTTGAGTTCACTCTTGTCGCCGACCTCGTAGCGCACGATCGGGACGTTCGGCCCGACGATAACCTTCTTCTCCCCGTCCTTGTATTTCACTGTGATCACCGGACCGTTGACGCTGGTGACGGATTGGCCAACGGCCCCGTTGGTCATGGTGCCAAAACCGGCGCCATAAGCGGTGCCATCCCAGTTGTCCCGATGTCCGTCGCCGGTACCACGCTGCGACTCGGCGAAGATGTGGACCTCGACTGCTTTCTGGGTGCCGTCGGGTTGCGGCAAGGCGCCGCTGCCGATGTAAGAGCCTTCCTTGATGTCTGCGACGGTCGCCTTTAGCACACCGACGACGACGGCGTTGTCGGTGAGCGTGAGAGTAACCGGGGCGCCGCTGGGAGCGGACTTGATGTAGAGCGTATTGCCGTCGACCTTCTCGATGGTGCCGCGCACGCGTTGGGTCTGCGGCTGCTGCGCCGAAACAGCAGTCAATGCGACCGCCGAGGCGAAGGCCGCGGCTGCCAATATCCGCATAGCGTTCATGTCAATCCTCCCAAGGGTTTAGCGCGGCTGGAGAATACACTGGCGGGACGCCGAAGCGAAGAGCCTCAGGCCAGTGTCTTCGGCATCAACATCGACGCCGGACAGTCACCCGAATTGCTGGAAGCGTGGTCTCAAAGGATGGCCCTAGGCACCGCCGAACCCGCGGCTATCCTTCGAGGCCATCGAAACCGGCTGTTGCCGATTTCGACAATTTAAGTTGCCGAAGTCGGGCAAGCCCGACTTCGGTGGCCTCCTCAGGAGGTCACGGATTGTTTCACACGCTCTCAGCCGCGGCCGACCGGGACCGAAACGAATTTAACCCCATCCGCGGATTTCACTCGCATCAGGACGGTGCGCTTGCCCGCCTTCTGGGCAGCCTCGATCGCATTGCGAAGGTCGACTGCACCTCCAACTCTCTTGCCGCCCGCCTGAAGGATCACGTCGCCAGACTTTATGCCCTGTTCGGCCGCCAGTCCGTCTGGATTCACGCTGGCAACCACCACGCCGCTCGCTCCCGCCGCCACCGAAATGCCAAGCCGCGGCACGCTGATGCCCCTCTGCTTGGGGGGCTCCGGATTGAGGCTCGCTTCGCGCTGCTCCGGGAGGTTGCCGAGCATGATGTTGAAGCTCTTCTCCTCGCCTTTGCGGA
>Ga0209060_10003517_pt1 | contig 13023 bp, 13 predicted proteins | sample Coa_R1_8_FD_187155 | JGI IMG/M metagenome (GOLD analysis project Ga0209060, IMG submission 187155) | Surface soil microbial communities from Centralia Pennsylvania, which are recovering from an underground coalmine fire - Coalmine... | ecosystem: Environmental > Terrestrial > Soil >...
GGCATCGCCTCCGGGCGGTTGGTCCTGCAATTCTCGCTCACCACGCCCAAAGGCCGAAAAACTCGGCGGGTTCGCCGCGCCACCCGTCAGGGTTCGGGCGCTCACCGTTCAATTTCTGACAGCGCCGCGGGGACGGACGGCGGTCAGGTCGCCGGGGCCGAGGCCGGCTGCTCGGCGCCGCCCGTCGCGCGCCGCAGGGCCTCGAACAGCTCGTAGGGCTCGAACGGCTTGGCGACGACCTCCACGCCGGCGAGCCCACGGCCGGCGAGCTTGGCGCGGACCTCGTCGGGGTCGTCGCCGGTCATCAGCACCGCCGGGATCCGTCCGAGCCGCGGGCTGCGCCGCATCCAGGCCAGGAGATCGATCCCGGTCCAGCGGCTGGCCAGGTTGTAGTCGGTGAGCACCAGCGACGGCTCGTGGGCGGCCAGCACCTGCTGCGCCTCTTCCACCGAGGCGACCGCCACGCAGGGACGATGGTCCGCGACCAGGAGGCGCCGGACCGCGTAGCGCACGAGGTCGTCGTCCTCGACGAGCAGGACGTCCGACGGATGCCGACCCCACGCTTCGCTCTCGGAACGCGCCGTCACCTGGCCTCTCATGCTGGTCTCCTGCACTGGTTCGATACGGGTGGCGGCGCCGACGTTGCCTAGTTCTTGCCGCCGCGCGGATGATGGTGCGCCTGCGCGTTTCGGATCGCCAATTTGCAGCCATCGGAGAGCTGCTCGACGTGCGCGCGCAGGCACTCCCGGATCCGTCCGCCCCCCGGCTCGACGCCCGCGCACAGGCGGGCGACGTCGTCGTGACAGGCCTCCCGCAGCTTCGCGCGCGCGGCCCCCTCGTCGTCGGGCGGCGGCGCGGGCGGCCCGTCGGCAAACGCCACCGACGACGTGGCCAGGGCCAGGCCGAGAAACAACGCGCGCAGAGAGCTCGTCATCGCCATCACCTCGTCCCGGATCGACCCGCGGCGCGGGCTGGAAGTTAGGGACGCGGGAACTCGAGCTCGACGATCCGCGGCCCGGGCGAGGCGCCGAAGTCCGAGGAGCGGGCCCAGCGCGGGCGGAGCCGAAAGTGCGTGATGTGGGGCCAGGCCAGGCGCTCGCGTCCGTCGGGATAGGCGGCGAAGTAGACCTCGCGCAGCCGGTCACGCTCCTCGCCGACCGGCTCGTCCGCCAGCCCATCGACCTGGACCGTGCGCTCGCCCTCCCAGACGACCAGCGAGGCGCGCGGGTCGCGCCGCAAATTCTGCGCCTTGCGGGTGGTCCCCAGCGTGTCGAAGACGATCTCCCCGGTCTCGGAGGTGCCGATGCCGACCACGGCCGACTGCGGCGCGCCGTCGGGCCCCAGCGAGGCGACCACCGCCAGCCGCTGGCGGCGGACGAAACGGATCAGCTCGGCCCGGGCCGCGAGATCGGAGTGCTCCATCTATCCGGGGTCCAGAGTACCATCCGCAAAACCGGTTTTCCGGCGAGCCCGTTTCGGTTCGACGAGCAACTGATCACTGGACGCACTCACGCTGGGAAGGCATGCGCATGACCCGAACGACAAGCAAATTGGTATTTTCCATTGTCGCTGCCGCGCTGTGCGGCGTGGTGGCCGTGCCGGCGCGCGCCAGTGAGCAGAAGGCCGCCCTGGCCAAGGTGAAGGCACACTATCAGGCGGCGGCCGCCGCCTACGACGACGGCGAGCTGGAGAAGACCGAGACCGAGCTCAAGCAGGCCCTCAAGATCGCGGAGGAGAACGGCCTCGGCGAGCACAGGATCGTCGCCCAGACCTACGTCCTCTATGGCGTGCTGGAGGTGGCGGGCCTCAAGGATCGCGAGCAGGGGGTGAAGTTCTTCGGCAAGGCGATCGACATCAGCCCCGCGATCCAGGTCCCGCCCACGATGGCCTCCAAGGCCGTGCTGGCCGCCTTCGACAAGGCCGAGACCCAGGCCGGGGAGTCGACCCCCGAGCCCACCGCCAAGGCGGCGGAGGCCGAGCCCTCCGAGGAGGCGCCGGCGCCACCGCCGCGCGCCGAGCCGACCAGACCGTCCCGGGAGGCCAAGGCGGCGCGCAATGATCCCGACCGCGAGAAGCTGGTCGACGATCTGGCGGCCGCCAAGGTGAGCGAGAGCCTGCAGCAGGCCGAGAAGGAGAAGCTGCAGCGGGAGAAGCAGGAGCGGGAGAAGGAGCTGGCCTCCTCTCGGGGGCAGGCGCAGGAGCTCGGACGCCAGAAGGCTGACGCCGACAAGCAGCTCGCCGACGCCCGCGTGAAGGTGCACGATCTCGAGCGCGACAAGGAAGAGCGGGACCGGCAGATCGCCGACCTCAAGGCGCACCTGGCCCAGCTGACGAAGGAGAAGCAGGAGACCGACAAGCAGCTGGCGGGCAGCCAGGCCGGCGAGAAGAAGGCGCGGGAGGCGGGGAACACGCTGGCGCACGACAAGTCGGAGGGCGACCGGCAGCTCGCCGAGGGGAAGCGCAACATCCAGGAGCTGACCCGGCAGAAGGCCGACCTCGACAAGCAGCTCGCCGCCGCGCGCGACGACGCCAAGCGCGAGCGCGACGCCAAGGAGAAGCTGGCGCACGACAAGGCGGAGAGCGACCGGCAGCTCGCCGAAGAGAAGCGCAACCTGCAGGAGCTGACCCGGCAGAAGGCCGACGTCGACAAGCAGCTCGCCGCCGCTCGCGACGAGGCCAAGCGCGAGCGCGACGCCAAGGAGAAGCTGGTGGCCGCGCGCCGGGACGCCGACGCGCGCGAGTCGGAGCGCAAGAACAAGGAGCTGCAGGAGCGCAGCGCGCACGAGAAGCTGGTCGAGGGCCCCGAGCTGCCGTCGCACATCAGCGAGCCGATCTCCTGCACCGTCCCCGACGAGGTCACCTCGGGGGCCGACCTCTACGTCCACTGCGTCCCGCGCCCCAGCATCGACGCCAAGGTGGTGGCGCTCTACTACCGCGCGGGGGGCGTCCTCTACAACGTCAGCACCATGGACCGCTCGAAGAAGGGATGGTACACGGCGATCATCCCGGGCGGCAAGATCGCGGGCAAGGTGCTCCACTACTACGTCGAGGCGCGCGACGGGCGGCAGGACGTGGTCGGCTCCAACGGGCGGGCGAGCTCGCCCAACATCGCGACCATCCGGCCGGGCAAGAGGTAGTAGCATCGCCGCCGTGCACCCCCTGGCCGGCCCCGCCCGCTCCCGCGCTCTCTGCCCGTTCTTGCTCGCAGCCCTCGTCGTCGCCGGCGAGGGCTGCATCGCGCCCGGGGCGACGCCCGCCCCGCCGAATCATCCCGCGCCGGCCGCCGCCAGCACGGCGCCCGCGCCGGCCGCCGGCGGCGCGCCGGTCGCGGCCGCGATCGCGCGCGAGCCGTCGGGGCTCCCGGTCGGCCCAGGCAGCGGCGTGCCGCGGCCGGCGGGGACGCCCGGGAACCTGAAGGTGCTCGACTGGGCCGGCTTCAAAGCGGCGGTCAGCTGGACGTTCGACGACGCGCAGCCCTCGCACATCGCGCACTACGCCGAGCTGCAGGCGGTCGGCGTTCCGATGACCTTCTACGTCACCACCAACAACGCCGGCGAGCCCGGCTTCGCCGAGACCTGGCAGCGCGCGGTCAGGGACGGCCACGAGATCGGCAACCACAGCGTCCACCACTGCCACGCCAACCTGGCCGGCTGCACCTCGGGCCGGCCGCTCGGAACCCTGGACGCCGAGATCGACGACGCCACCCAGTACATCGTGGCCCACACCGGACAGAGCGCGGTCTGGACCGCCGCCTCGCCGTTCGGCGACGGCGGCTACGACGACCCCGCCCGCTCCCGGTTCTTCGTCAACCGCGGCGTCCCCAGTGGGACCATCGCGGCCTACGGCGACACCGATCCGTACAACCTGCCCGTCCACCCGCTGGTGACGGGCGAGACGGCGGACCGGATGAACCAGGTCACCGACGCCGCGCGCGCCGGCGGCCGCTGGGTGATCTTCCTGGTTCACACGCTGACGCCCACCGGCGCCGTCTGGTACGCGCCCGTCGCCACCACCGACGTGACGGGCGCGATGAGCCACGGCAAGGCGCTGGCCGACGTCTGGACCGGCACGCTGGTCGACGTGGCGGCCTACTGGATGGGGCAGAAGATCGTCGGCGGCGCGACGCCGGCGGTGGCGGGCGCGACCACGACCTGGAGCTGGGCGCTGCCCGCGCACTTCCCGCCGGGCAAGTTCGTGCGCGTGCGGGTCGACGGCGGCACGCCGAGCCAGAACGGCAAGCCGCTGCCCTGGAGCGAGCACGGGTACTACGAGGTCGCTCTCGACGCCGGCTCGCTCACCCTGTCGCCCTAGCGCGCTCGCGCGGCGGATCGCCCGCCCAGCGGGTAGACTGGCGGAATGGGAATCGTCCTCAAGAGCGAGCGCGAGCTGGCCAAGATGCGCGCGGCCGGGCTCATCGTGTGGGCCGTGCTCGACGCGGTCGAGGCGGCCTGCGTACCCGGCACCACCACCGCCGAGCTGAACGCCATCGCCGAGCGGGAGCTCCGGCGCGCACGGGCGACCTCGGCGTTTCTCGGCTACGCCCCGGGCGGCGCGCCGCCCTACCCGGCCGTGCTCTGCACCTCGGTGAACACCGTCGTCGTGCACGGCATCCCCGACCGGCGGCAGGTGCTGCGGGAGGGGGACGTGATCGGAATCGACTTCGCCTGTTACAAGGACGGTTACTGCGCGGACGCCGCGCGTACGGTCGCGGTGGGGATCGTCAGCGCGCCCGCCGGGGCCCTGATCGCGGCCACGCGGGAGTGCCTCGAGCGGGCGATCCGCGCCTGCGTTCCCGACGCGCGCCTGGGCGACCTCGGGGCGGCGATCCAGGGACACGCCGAGGCGCTCGGCTACTCGGTCGTCCGCGACTTCGTGGGGCACGGCATCGGGCGGGCCATGCACGAGCCGCCGAGCGTGCCGAACCACGGGTGCCAGGGCTCCGGGCTGCGGCTCAGGCCGGGGATGGTGCTGGCGATAGAGCCGATGCTGAACGCCGGCGGCAGCGCCGTGCGGATGCTCGACGACGGATGGACCGTGGTGACGGCCGACGCGAGCCTCTCGGCCCACGTCGAGCACACCGTCGCCATCACCCTGGACGGGCCGCGGATCTTGACCGCGGCCTGACCCGGCTCAGGACGTCTTCGTCAAACCTTCGGGCCGCTTGGCGGCGCTTCGACCCGAGGCGCGGTCGCCGTCCCGATGATGGTGTTCATCGGGAGCTTGTCGGCCGCTTCCGAGACCGAGTTCACCGAGCTGGCCTCGGCCATCTGCAGCCGGTCCTTCACCTCGGTCGTCTCCTGCAGGTCGGCCTCCAGCGCCGCGATCTCCTTGCGGTTGGACTCGAGCTGCTTCTCGAGCTCCGCGTTCTTGGCGTGAAAGTCGGCGATCTTCTCGCGCACGACCTTCTGCTTCCGCATCGCGTCCTCGATGATGTCGGGCAGCCGCACCTCGAGTGACGCCAGCGTGGCGCGCACGACCCGCACCACCAGCTCGGCGTTCTCTGCGGCCGGCAGCGTCCGCATCAACTGGATCGTCTCGGCGATTCCGTACTTGGGGGACGCCGCGGGCGGCGCCTTGCCGTTCGGTGCAGGTCCAGGGCCACCGACCTCCGCCGCCACTTTTTGCTCCCAGTTCTCCTTCTTTGCGAACATGGACATTTTCCGCCTCCCCTCGCCTTTTCGGCGGCTGGGGCCCGATCTTGACCCCTCTCCATACCCGTCCCCCCCACCTCCGGGATGCCGTATGCTGGTTCCCCAGCAATAACATGAAGATCCTGGTCATCGACGTCGGGGGCACCCACGTGAAGGTGCAGGCCACCGGTCAGCGCACACGGCGCAAATTGCCCTCCGGGCCGGGGCTGACGCCGCGCCGGATGGTGCGGGCGGTCGGCGATCTGGTGAGCGACTGGCAGTACGACGTCATCTCGATCGGGTTCCCCGCGCGCGTCGCCCGCGGGAAGATCGGCGCCGAGCCGGCGAATCTCGGGCGGGGATGGGTGGGGTTCGATTTCAGCCGCGCCTTCGGCCGCCCCACCAAGGTGATCAACGACGCCGCCATGCAGGCGCTGGGCGCTTACCAGGGCGGGCACATGCTGTTCCTCGGGTTCGGCACCGGCCTCGGCAGCGCCTTCATCGCTGACGGCGTCATCGTGCCGATGGAGCTGGCGCACCTCCCCTACAAGAAGGCGACCTACGAGGACTACGTCGGCCTGCGGGGCCTGGCCAAGAACGGCAAGAAGCGGTGGCGGCGCGACGTGGCCGATGTCATCGCCCGGCTCACGGCCGCCCTCGAGGCCGAGGATCTGGTCATCGGCGGCGGCAACTCGAAGTACCTCAAGGAGATCCCGAAGGACGCGCGGCTGGTCACCAACGCCCACGCGATCAAGGGGGGCTACCGGCTCTGGACCGACCACGCGACGCGCGACTGAGGGACGCCGCGCGCCGGCCGCCTCACAGATCGTCGCAGGGGTTACCCATCCGCTGGCCCAGGTAGACCCCCAGCTCGTTGTAGATGAGGCCGTAGTTGTTGATCGGGTCGCCGGTCTTCTCGTCGACCGATTCGATCGGCACCACGGTCAACGTCAGCTGCTTCTTCCCCTGGATCCAGATCGGCGGCCGCTGCCGGTCGGTCACGTAGCGCAGCGACCCCGACTTGGTGGTGAAGATCTCCCCCTCGGTGTCGGCGACGGCGTTGGTCATCTTCTGCAGCTTCATCGCCCCCTTGGGCCCCACGTAGAGGCGGAAGCTCTTCTCGGTCTCGGGCGTGTTCCCCTTGTCGACGTAGAAGTAGCGGCCGTTCTCATCGCGCGCCAGCCGGTGGGGCGTCCGTTTGGCCAGCGGCGGCTCGACGCTCGCCAGCTTGTCGAGCAGCGCCTTCCGCGCGTCGTCGTCGAGGATCGTGAGCGGCGTGGTGCGCGAGCCGCAGCTGACGGCGCAGCTCTTCTTGCCGGCGTCGTAGTCGACCGAGGCGAAGAGGCGCATGTCGAGGCCGCGGAACTGAGGGTTCTTGCGGGCCGCGAAGAACCGCGGCTCGAAGAACTCGTCGCCGGTGAGGACCCAGGGCGGCAGCGGCACCCGATAGAAGGTCTTGCCGTCGCCGTAGAACAGCTGGGTCAGCTGCTTGTCGTGAGGGGCGACGATGACGTAGTGGGACTTGCCGTCGGTGCAGACGGCGGTCTTGCCCAGCGTCTTCTGTTCCTCGGGCGTCTCTCCCTTGCCCCAGGGCGGCGCCTCGCCGCCGCTGGCGCGGCCGTTCGGGAGCGCGGGGAGCAGGACCACCACCAGCCAGGCGAGCTTCGATGCGGTTTTCATGATCGTCCTCAGTGAAGATCGACGCCGGACTTGTCGCAAGCGCGGACGACGGCGGGTCGGTCGCGCGCGCCGACCTGGGCCAGCGCCGCCCGCGCGTTCCCCAGATCCCCTTCGGCGCACCGGGCGCGGGCGATGATCGCGTAGGCGCGGCTCGACTTTCCGGCGTAGAGGCTGTGCTGGGCGAGCCGGATCGCGTCGCTGTTGCGCCCCGCCGCCAGCGCCGCCTCGGCGTCGGCCAGCTCGGCGGCCGCCTCGGGTGGAAGCTTCTCCGACGGCGCGCGCTCGGCCTTCGCGCCGCCTCCGGGGCGGGCGCGTTCAGCCGGCGGCGGCTCGACCTTGTCCGCGGAGGCCGCGACCGCTGGCGGCGCCACGACGGCCGGAGGTGGGGCGACCGGCGGCGGCGCCACGACCGCTGGCGGCGCCGTGACCGGCGGCGCCACGACGACCGTCGGCGGCGCCGGTTTGGGGGCGAGGAGGCGGGTGGCCAGCGCGCCCGCCGCCGCCAGCAGCACGACGCCCCCGAGCGCCGCACGCCACGGAAACGGCCGCCCTGGCGCCACCCGCTCGGTCACCGGCGCGGGCGCCGGCGCCGTCGGCAACACGACGGTCGACGCCGGCCTGGCCGGCGTAACGGCCGCGGCCGGCGAGGTCTGCAGGCTGCGCGCGGTGATCGCCTTGACGAAGCTGCCGACGTCGGGGAATCGGGCCTCGCGCTCCTTGGACAGCGCGCGCGCCACCGCCGCGGCGATCGGCGGCGGCGTCTCCGGCGCCAGCTCGCGGAGGTCGGGCGCCGGGGCGTAGACGACGGCGTGGATCATCGCCGCCAGCGTGTCGCCCTGGAACGGGGGCCGCCCGGCCAGCATCTCGAACACGATGGCGCCGAAGGCGAAGATGTCGGTGCGGGCGTCGATCTGATCGTTGCGCCCCGTCGCCTGCTCGGGGGCCATGTACTGCGGCGTCCCCATCACCGACATGTCCTGCGTGAGGACCGTCTTGGCGTCGCGGATCTTGGAGATGCCGAAGTCGAGCAGCTTGACCACGTCGCGCACCTCGCCGTCGAGCGGCGTCGGGCAGAGGAAGACGTTGTCGGGCTTGAGATCGCGGTGGACGATCCCGGCCCGGTGCGCGGTGGCCAGCGCCGAGCCGATCTGGGTGACGATCGCCTGGGTCTCCTCCAGCGTCGGCCGCGTCGCCAGCAGCCGCGCCGCCAGCGACTCGCCCTGCAGGAGCTCGAGCACGATGAACGGCGCGCCGTCGGGCAGCGTGTTGAAGTCGAGCACCTGGACGATGTTCGGGTGGGCCAGCCGCGAGGCGATCTCGGCCTCGCGCCGGAAGCGCGCCAGCGTGACCGCGTCGGTGGTGCCGAACAGCAGCACCTTGACGACCACCCGCTTGTCCGGGAGGCGCAGGTGCTTCGCCTCCCAGACGGCGCCCATCCCGCCCTGCCCGAGCAGCCGCGTGATCTCGTAGGTCCCCGCCACGACGGTCCCTGGGCGCAGCGAGCCCGAGCCGGCCGGCGCGCCCGGGGCCGCCGCCAGCGTGGCGTCGACGGCGCTGTTCGGCGGGCGCTCTGGCATCGCGGCCCAGTATATCCGGGGGTCGTTTGCCCGCGCGAGCGCCATGCCTATATTCGCGCCCATGGACGATTCGGGACAGCGACGACGGGCTTTTCTGGCAGGTGCGGCCGGGGCGGGCCTCGCGCTCGCGGCCGGCGAGGCGCGGGCCAAGCAGGCCGACATCCCGCCGACCGAGGATCTGATGCGCGAGCACGGCGTCCTGCGGCGCGTGCTGCTGGTCTACGGCGAGGCGGCGCGCCGCCTGCCCTCCGGCGAGCCGAACGTGGCCAACGTGGTGGCCGGCGCGGCGAACATCGTCCACCGGTTCGTCGAGGGCTACCACGAGAAGCTGGAAGAGGACTTCGTCTTCCCCAAGCTCGAGCGGGCCGGGAAGCTCGTCGAGCTGACGACCACCCTCCGGACGCAGCACGCCGCCGGCCGCAAGCTGACCGACGCCATCCTGGCGGCCACGAAGTCGGGCGCCATCTCCGGCGGCGCCCGCGGCTCCGTCGTGGCCGCCCTCGAGAGCTTCGTCTACATGTACGCGCCGCACGCCGCCTGGGAGGACACCGAGCTCTTCCCGGCGTATCGCACCCTCTTCACCGCGGCTGAGCTCGACAAGCTGGGCGACAAGTTCGAGGAGCAGGAGCACAAGCTGCTCGGCGGGAGCGGCTTCGAGACCACGCTGCGGGACGTCGGCGATCTGGAGAAGGAGCTGGGGATCCACGATCTCGCCCGCTACACGCCCGGGAAGTGATACGATGGAAATCGAACGGAACGGGCGGCTTGAAGTTCTTGCGCCACACGGGACCGATTCAGCGCTGGGTTTTCGGCGGCGCGGCGACGCTCGCGCTGAGTGGCCTCGCGGCCCCCGCCTGCTACGAGGCGAAGCCGCTGCGGCTCTCGGTCGTCAGCGTCAGCACCTTCCGCGACTGTGAGCGCACCGTCGATCAGGTCTTCTTCGACGCCGCGTACGTGCGCGCGAACAGCGTCGACGGTCCCGATCTCTTCTACACGCCGCGCCTGAGCGTCCCGGGATCTTCGATGACCATGCCGTGGGTCAGCCTGGTCACCGCGACCCCCACCCAGGCCGGCGGAGGGCTGGGGTGGGGGATCGGCGTGTGGCTCAAGCCGTCCGAAGCCGGCGGCCACACCTGCGCCTTCGAGCTCGAGTCGCTCTCCACCGATCTGGGCGGCGGGTCGCGGCGGATCTATTCGCCCCAGCGCGGCGACGACTTCGACCGGACGCTGAAGGAGATGGCCGAGCGGCTGACGGCGGCGTTCGAGACGCCGTCACCGCCCGGCTAGACCTCAGGCGCCGGGCTTGTCGATGACGATCGGCGGCGGCGGGGGCGGGGGCGGGGGCGGCGGCGGCGGCGGCGGGACCGCGGCGCCCGGCGGCGTCGGGGCCGCGCCCGGCGGCGGGATCGGCGGCAGCATCGGCGAGCCGGTCTCGATCGTCACGCAGGACGAGAGATCGAAGAACATGAACTCCAGCGCCAGCTCCTGCGGGGTCATCGCCGTGGTCGCCTCGCACCCCATGGGGAACGGGACGTCCGGGTGCGAGGTGTCGCCCGTCGCCACGTGCACGTCGGTGAAGGTGACGCGGCCGCACTGCGCGGCGGCCGGCGCTTCCACCGGGGTGTTGAACGTCATGTACTGGGTGGTGGCCGGGCTGGTGGTGTAGATCCACTGCTGCGCCGGCACGTTCACGCCGTCGATCGAGTTCTGCCCCATCATCACCGACATCTGCCCGCGCGTCGTCGAGGCCTTGACCGCCACCAGCCAGTCGGCCAGCGCCATCCCCTTGGGGAAGGTGGTGTCGATCATCTCGACGATCGGCGTCGGCAGGTCCGGCGCCACGCTGGTGAGCCACCCGCCCGTCGCCGGCCAGGGCGGCAACCCCTTGCGGATCCAGTACGAGTGGAGGTGCTCGGCGAAGACCTTGCCGCCGCTGTCGGCGTAGCGCTTCATGTTGAGGACGTACGGATCCTTGGCCGTGGCCAGCTGCTCGCTCTCGCAGGTCAGCACGATGATGTCGTACTTCGACATCTGGCTGAAGCTGGGGAACAGCTTGGTGTAGGCCGGCGACAGCGCCGCGCCCGAGGCGAGCGTGGCCGACCCCTCGTCGCCGGTCGTCCCGGCGCCGCCCACGTACATGTGCACGCGCCCCGTGCCCGTGTCGGCGGTGAACTCCGAGTCGTCGATGCCGACCCGGCGCAGGAAGCAGTCGAGCGCGTCGGCGTGCCCGGTCGAGATCGCGATCTGCGGCAGGTCGCCTTCGCTCTGCTTCTTCGGCAGCCGGAAGGTCTGCGGGTCGCTGAACGGGTTGTCCTGGCAGGCCACCACCTGCGGCAGCGTCACCTGGCGCCGCCACTTGCCGATCTGGATGACCAGCGGGACGTTGGTGCCGTGCGGGGCGTTGTGGATGACGAAGTGCCCGGTGGCGTCCGACAGCCCAGCCGCCACCGGCGTGCCCGAGGGCGAGCTGCACTGGTCGCACACCACGCCCTGCGGGAGGGCGTCGACGGGCGTGTTCGGGACGTAGAGCAGCACGCCGTAGAGCGGGTTGAGCCCCGCGGGGTCGTAGACCGTGCCGCTGATCGTCGTCTCGCCGCCGCCGCTGCACTTGTCGAGGTTGCACTGCAGGTTCGTGCAGACGGTCTGCGTCGACGGACAGACGTGGGCCGCCGTTCCGGTGGTGGCGCAGGCCATCCCGTTGGCGCAGGCGCCGCAATCCTCGGTCCCGCCGCAGCCGTTGCCGATGACGCCGCAGTACTGGCCGCCGTTCGGCGTGCAGCTGACCGGCGTGCAGTTGGCCGCCGTCGCGCCGCACACGCCGGTGATGCCGCCGCCGCCGCAGGTGAGCATGCCCGTGCAGGTGCCGCAGTCGAGCGAGCCGCCGCAGCCGTCGCCGATGGCGCCGCAGTACTGGGCGCCGCCTCCCGCGTTGCAGGTGGCCGGGACGCAGCCGGTCTTCACGCAGACGCCGCCGTTGCAGCTCTGGCCGCCGGGGCAGTTGCCGCAGCTGAGCGAGCCGCCGCAGCCGTCGCCGATCGTGCCGCAGTACTGCGCCGACCCCGCGGTGCAGGTGAGCTTCACGCAGCTGGGGCCGCCCAGGCAGATCCCCTGGGTGCAGACGCCGTCGCCGGGGCAGGAGCCGCAGTTGATCGATCCGCCCGGGCAGCCGTTGCCGATCGTGCCGCAGTACTCGCCGCCCGGCGGCGTGCAGGTGACGTTGGGCGTGCAGGCGGCGGCGTCGGCGCCCGACCCACCCGCGCCCGTGACGACGGGCGAGCCGCCGGTGCCGGTCACGCTGCTGCCGCCGGCCCCGGAGCCGGCGGCGCCGCCCGTACCGGTGGTGCCGCCCTGTCCGTTGCTGCCGCCGGTCGCCGAGGCGTTCGGCTTGACGCCGGCGCAGCCCGCCGACGCCAGCGCGGCGCCGAGCACGATCCCCACCACGAAACGAAGTCGGTTCATGTCAGCTGCTCCCGGCGGTCCAGTCGATGGCGGCGCTCAACAACTTGAAGGCGTCGATGGTCAGGCTCTGAACGGCGCTGGTCTTGAAGCCCAGCCCCACGCGGCGCGCGGGGGCCGTCCCCGTCGCCAGCGCCGCGCCCTTCTCGAACGCGAAGTCGACCAGCTCGGTGGGCGCGCCCATCACGGCGGCCACGGCGATCGCCGAGGCGCCCGGCGTTCCCCAGTACAGCGAGGTGCTGGTGGTCGGGAGGATCGCCGTGAAGCTGGTGCCGGCCGCGAGGTCCGAGGCGAGCGGCGTCGCCGTGCTGGTGGTGGTGAGCATGCTCGTGCTGGCGACCGTCCCCTTGGCGCCGGACTTCGCGGTCCAGCCGAGCGTGGCGTAGGCCGAGTTGCCGAACACGATCATCGGCGCGGCGACGCTGCCGAAGATCGGCACGAAGTCGCCCGCCCCGGCCGAGTCCGAGACGACGACCACGTTCATCCCGGCGGCCAGCGAGGCCGGCCCCGTCGACGCGCCGACGGTGACGGTCAGCCCCCGCTCCTGGAGGACCTCCATGAGGATGGTCTCGCCGGTGCTCATGCCGGTCGGCGAGTCGACCACCAGCAGCGCCGTCCGGCCCGTCAGGTCGATCGGACCGGTCGTCGTGCCGCCATCGGTTGCCGGTGACCCACCTTGG
>Ga0209060_10003519_pt1 | contig 13014 bp, 9 predicted proteins | sample Coa_R1_8_FD_187155 | JGI IMG/M metagenome (GOLD analysis project Ga0209060, IMG submission 187155) | Surface soil microbial communities from Centralia Pennsylvania, which are recovering from an underground coalmine fire - Coalmine... | ecosystem: Environmental > Terrestrial > Soil > Unclassified...
AACCAGCGTAACTCGCCAACTTTCGCGACGGAGCGTCTTTGAGGCCCTCCTGCACCGCGGCCCCATTTCGCGCGCCGACCTTGCCAAGGTGACCGGCCTGTCGAAACAGACGATGTCGGAAGTCATTGACGCGTTCGGGCAGCAGGGGCTGGTTCGCCCGGTGGGACGTACCAGCGGCAATGTTGGACGCACAGCCGTGTTGTACGAATTGAGTCCCGAAGGCGGTCACGTGCTCGGGATCGATCTTGGAGCTCGACGATTGACAGTCGCGCTCGCCGATATTGCAGGCAGAGTCCTCGCTGAAGCCGACGAGCCGACCGACAGCCGCGGCGGAGCTTGGGCCCTCGACCAGATTGCTCGGCTCTCGGACCGTCTGGCGCGTGACAACCACACCCACCCCAGCCGAATTCGCTCGATCGTGATGGCCACCCCTGGGGTAGTAAATCCCAAGAGCGGCGCCATCGAAATGGCTCCCAACATCACCGGCCTGGACCATTTGAATGTCGTCGGCCTGCTCGGCGAGAAACTCGGTAGTGCCGTCGTCCTTGAAAATGACATCAATCTGGCTCTGCTCGGGGAACTCTGGCATGGGTGCGCGCAAAACCTCGACAACGTGGCTTTCCTCGCACTCGGTAGCGGCGTCGGACTGGGCCTGTATGTGAACGGACGGCTCGTCCGCGGTGAGAATGGCGCCGCCGGCGAGATCGGCTATCTGCCGATTGGTGGCGACCCGCTGCAAGCCGAGTCACGCCTGCAGGGCTGTCTTGAGTACCAGGTTGGCGCAACCGGTGTCGTGCGGCGATACCGGGAGGGCGGCGGCTCCGATGTTGATTCGGAGAGAGAGGTGTTCGAGCGCGCACAGGCCGGCGATGCGATTGCCGCGTGCGTAGTTGACGAGACGGCGCGGCTGACCGCTCTGGCCGCCGCCGCGGTCATCGCAACCGTCGATCCGCACCTGCTTGTGCTGGGTGGCGCAGTCGGGGCGCGTCCAGATTTTGCCGACAAGGTCGCGCGCGTGCTGTTGCAGCTCGCGCCGCGGCCGGTTGAGGTCCGCGCGAGCAGCCTCGGCAGGCGGGCAGGGGTCGTTGGCGCTTTATCCGTTGCCTTGCGCCGCCTGCATGACGAATTTTTCGGAGTCGGGGAACTCGCCGCAGCTCTTCCTCTTCCGCCGCCGGCACACCGCAGCGCACGTCAGTGACGCGCGAAGAGGCCTATTGTTTTGCGGCGGACCTCGGCGGTACGAAACTCGCCGCAGCGATCGCTGATAGCCGGGGTGGCATCGTGGCGGAATTGACCGAGCCCACCGACCCGCGCGGGGCAGCGTACGTGGCCGAACAGATCGACGCATGCGCCAAAAAGCTGGCGCCCGCTGTCGGGATCGATGTCACGCGCGTGCGCCATGTCATGGTCGGCGTCCCCGGAGCGGTCGATCCTCGCACCGGCCATGTTTCCTTGACTCCAAACATCGCGGGGCTGGAAGACTTCGATGTGCTTGGGTTTCTGCGTCACCGCTTCGGACCGGAGGTGGCAATCGAGAATGACGTGAATCTGGCAATGCTTGGCGAACATGCGCTCGGGTGCGCTAGTCGATGCCGTAATGCGGCGTTCTTATCGCTGGGTACGGGTGCAGGTCTCGGATTGCTCATGGATGACAAGTTGTTTCGGGGGGCGAACGGCTCGGCGGGAGAGATCGCGGATCTACCCATCGGACGCGATCCCGTTTCGCCGCTTCCCTTTTCCAGTGGCAACTTCGAACTTGAGGTGGGCTCGGTTGCCATCGTCGATCGATATAGGCGCCAAGGAGGAACCGCGGCCGATACGGTGCGTGGCATCTTCAAGCTCTTGGAGCAAGGAGACCAAGTGGCGGCGTCGGTCCTGGACACGACTGCGCGCTGGGTAGCCCTTGCCGTCGTGACGATGCAATCCCTCCTCGATCTGGAGCTCATTGTTTTTGGAGGAAGCATTGGTGTGCGCCCCGAGCTCTATGAGCGCGTCCGACAGACCCTTCCAACCCTCTTCTCGCGACCAGTTGCCATCGAACCCAGTCAACTTGGCGATCGCGCGGGGCTCGTCGGCGCCGCGTGGGCCGCGGGGCAGGCGTTGAGTCAGAGCCTCAAGCTGGCGTCGTGATCGCGGGGAGGCGCTTATCAGTCCGAGGCCCACCACAAGCTCCGCGCGATGCGCAACAGAAGACCGAGAGGGCGCTATCGTCCATACACCATCAACTCTCGCGCAGCGCCCTGTGCAGGCCGATAAAGCAAGTCCGCCGGCGAGCGAGAAATCCGGTGTGCTCCGGAAAAAAAATAGGTAACGTCCGCCCAGTTAGGACCGGTATGTGATTGGCGCGCCATAGGTGATGAATCGGGGCACTGGGAGCGCCCAGTTTCCCTCGCGGCTCTGTAATTGAGAGGGCCGATAACTGACTGGTTTCGGCCCCTCTGCTGCCTGTCGTGACAGTCCGCTTTGGGGCAGCCATTTTCCGCATCGGTGAGAACGCATGCTAAATTCGCGCGACTGAACGAAAAACCAAGGAGACGGCGGTGGGACAGCGAGAAACCGAACAGTTGAACGAAATCATCTTCGGCGCAGCCCTCGCCTCGGCTATGTGCACGGCCGCCGAACTTGGCGTCGCGGATCATATTCGGCGTGGATCACCCCGCTCGGCTCGGCATCTGGCCGAAGCTACCGGCACTATCGAGGGCCCGCTTTACCGGCTAATGCGAATGCTCGCGAGTCACGGACTTTTTACCGAGACGGGTAACGGCGAATTCGATCACACCGCGCTTTCAGAGGCGCTACGCAGCGATGCGGAGGGATCTTACCGAGCGGGAGCGCAGATGTTTCACCGCATGTTCGCTGCGTGGAGCGGTCTTGAGCATGCCGTCCGCACGGGCCGACCTGGATTCAACAAGATTTACGGCAAGCCGATCTTCGATTACGTCGCGGAGCATCCCGACCTCGGGCCAATCGTTGACGCGGGTATGAGTTCCTTTCACGGGTACGAAACTGCCGCAATGCTCGATGTCTATGATTTTGGCGGCGTGCGCGTGCTGGCGGACGTGGGTGGCGGCAATGGATCGCTAATTGGTGCAGTGCTCCGACGGTACCCGCAAATGCGGGGCCTGCTATTCGATCTGGGTCACGTTGTAGAAAGGGCGCGCAACAATCTAAAAGAGCAAGGGGTCGCAGAACGCTGCGAGGTGCTCCAGGGCAGCTTCTTCGAGACCATACCGGCGGGGGCGGACGCATATCTATTCAGGCACATCCTTCACGACTGGACCGATGAGCAGTGCCTGCAGATCCTTGGCTACTGCCGAGAGGTCATTCCGGTGCAAGGCCGGTTGCTCGTCGTCGAGTGCGTCGTGCCACCCGGAAATGGCCGTTCGATTTCCAAGGATTTCGACATCACGATGATGAACTTTCCAGGAGGGCTCGAACGCACCGAGGACCAGTTTCGCGCGCTTTTTGCGCGCGCCGGCTTCGAACTCTCCTCGATCACTGCCACCGCCACGATGGTCAGCATTGTCGAGGGCCGCCCCCTATCGCGCTGAGAGACGGGCGTCGTTTGTTCTAGAATGGTTAAGAGCGCGCCCGGAGAGATTCGAACTCCCGACCACCTGGTTCGTAGCCAGGTACTCTATCCAGCTGAGCTACGGGCGCGTGGTACCGGTAGGGCCGCGCATGTTATCACACCGTCTCTGGGTTCATGCCGACTGGCGCTCGCGGCCACGGCACCGTCAATTCCCAGGCAATCGCTTCGCCGTCGCCAAGGCGACCAGCGCCGCCGCCGCTGCGCGGCGGCTTGTCGAACCTTCGGTTCGAACCCCGCCTCATCGATCCGCCATGAAAATCAAAAAGGGGCACAAGACCCCTTTTTGATTTTCATAGTGGCGGAGAGGGAGGGATTCGAACCCTCGATGGGCTTTTGACCCATACACCCTTAGCAGGGGTGCGCCTTCGACCACTCGGCCACCTCTCCGGGATCGGCATCGCACAAGGCCGAATCGGGAGCGGCGGATGATAACCGCGGCGGGCGGTCAAGGCAAAGAAAGCAGATGGAGCGCTTGCGGGCCTTGTGATCTCAGATATCGTCGACGACCTGTGCGACCGAGCCGGGAGGGCGGCCGTCATCCTCTTCGCGCTTGATGCGCTCGTAGATTTCCTCTCGATGGACGGCAACGTCCTTCGGTGCGTTGACGCCGATACGTACCTGGTTTCCCTTCACACCGAGCACGGTCACCGTCACCTCGTTCCCGATCATGACGGTCTCGCCCACTCTTCGAGTCAGAATCAACATATTTCGCGCTCCTTCAGTTCCGGCTGACGTTGCGGTACAAGCCCCTCGAGAACCGCTTCGGTCGGCTCCTTTCTGCGAAGAAGCCGGCCGCTCGAATCAGCCGGAAATTTCTCGATCGATTAGAAGCAAAGAATACAAGAATCGACAATAGCTGTGTTGCATCGTGTTATCAGAATTAGCATGTCGTTCAACAAGAAAGTAACACCGTTCAACAAGGACGTCGCGCTCAGTTCGAGAGGCGCGTCCTGATCAACGACTCGACGCTCTCCAGGGCCGCGCTCAAGTTCTCCGGTTGCGTACCGCCCGCCTGCGCGAAATCCGCCCGTCCGCCGCCGCGACCGCCCACTTTCTCGGCCACCGCCCCGGCGATCTCGCCGGCTTTGAACCGTGCAACGAGATCGGGGGAAACCCCGGCCACCAGCACGACCTTGCCGTCCTGCACGCTGCCGAGCACCACCACCGATGAGCCGAGCTTGTGCTTGAGCTGATCGACCGCATCGCGGAGCGCCCTGCTGTCGGCGCCCTCGATCTGTGCAGCTAAAACCTTAATCCCACCCACGGCCTTCGCCTGAGCCGCGAGATCGCCGCCCTGTCCGGTAGCAACCTTGGCCCGCAGCTGCTGCACCTCTTTCTCGAGCCGGCGCGAGCGCTCGATCAGCTCGCGGACCTTCTCGTCCACATCCTCGCGGCTCCCGCGCAACAGTCCCGCGATGTCGCGCAACACCTCATCGACATGCACGACCCATTCATAGGCAGCCTGTCCGGTCAAGGCCTCGATCCGGCGCACGCCTGCCGCGACACCGGACTCGCTGATGATCTTGAACAATCCAATATCTCCGGCCCGTTCGACGTGAGTGCCGCCGCAGAGTTCCATGGAGAAATCGCCAATCGACAGTACACGCACGTCGCTCTCGTATTTCTCGCCGAACAGCGACATGGCGCCTGCCGCCACCGCCTCATCGAGCGCCATCACTCGCGTCTCGGCGGGCTCGTTGCGACGGATGATCTCGTTGACGAGCTCCTCGATTCGCCGCAGCTCCGCGCTCGAGACCGGCTGGTGATGCGAGAAATCGAAGCGCAACCGGTCCGGCGCAACGAGCGAGCCCTTCTGCGTGACGTGCGACCCGAGGACCTTACGCAGAGCCGCGTGCAGCAGGTGCGTCGCAGAATGATTCAAGCGCACGGCGGTGCGCCGCTCGCCGTCGACTTTCGCGTGCACCACATCGCCCACGCGCAGCAGGCCTCGCTCGAGCACCCCTGCATGTGCGAACGAGGCGCCGAGCTTTTGCGTATCACTCACCCGGAACAGCGCCTGCGGCGTCTCGAGCGTTCCCGTATCTCCGACTTGGCCGCCGCTTTCGGCATAGAACGGCGTGTTGTCGAGCACCACCCGGCCTTCCTCGCCGGGCCGCAGCGCATCGACCAGCGCGCCGTCGAAGATCAGCGCGCTCACCCGGCCCGGGCCTTCGAGCCGCTCGTATCCCTGAAACTGCGTCTTGCCCGGGAGCTTCACGGACTCGCCAAGATCGACGCCGAACTTGCTCGCGGCGCGGCCTCGATCGCGCTGTGCCGCCATCGCAGCATCGAATCCGGCCTGATCGATGGTGAGGCCGCGCTCGCGCGCGACGTCCGCGGTCAGATCGAGTGGAAACCCGTAAGTGTCGTAGAGGCGAAACACCGTCTCGCCGGGTATGACCGAGCCCACGAGCTTGGTCGTTTCCGCGTCGAGCAGAGCCATTCCTGTTGCAAGCGTCTCGGCAAACCGGTTCTCCTCTTGCGCGAGCACCTCGATCGCGCGCTGCTCGCCGCTGACGAGCTCGCCGTAGTAGCCGCCCATCTCACTCACCAGCGTCGGCACGAGCTTGTGAAAGAAGGGCTGTGTCTGGCCGAGCTTGTAGCCATGGCGGATCGCGCGGCGGATGATGCGTCGCAGGACATAGCCGCGGCCCTCGTTCGAGGGCACGACCCCGTCGATGATGAGGAAGGCGCTCGCGCGAATGTGATCGGCAATCACCTTCAGACTCGCGGATTCGAGATCGCTCGCGCCGGTCAGCTCCGCCGCCGCACGGATCAGCGCCCGGAACAGGTCGATGTCGTAATTGCTATGCACACCTTGCATGACCGCGGCCACGCGCTCGAGCCCCATGCCCGTGTCGACGGAGGGCTTGGGAAGCGGCGTGAGCACCCCGTCCGCGGAGCGATCGTATTGCATGAACACGAGATTCCAGATCTCCACGTACCGGTCGCCCTCCTCATCAGGCGTTCCCGGCGGGCCGCCCGGCACATCCGGTCCGTGGTCGTAGAAGATCTCGGTGCACGGTCCGCAGGGGCCCGTATCGCCCATCGACCAGAAATTCGATTTCTCGCCCATGCGCGCACAGCGGGTCGGATCGACGCCGATCTCCTCGATCCAGATGCGCGCCGCTTCATCGTCCTCGTGGTAGACGCTCACCCACAGCCGCTCCTTCGGGATCCCGAGCGTGACGGTGACGAAATTCCACGCAAAGTGGATCGCCTCCTTCTTGAAGTAATCGCCGAAGCTGAAGTTGCCGAGCATCTCGAAGAAGGTGTGGTGGCGCGCGGTGTAGCCCACGTTCTCCAGGTCGTTGTGCTTGCCACCTGCGCGCACGCAACGCTGCGCGCTCGCCGCCCGCGAATACTCGCGCGTATCCTTGCCGAGGAAGACGTCCTTGAACTGCACCATGCCCGCGTTGGTGAAAAGGAGGGTCGGATCATTCGCCGGCACGAGCGGGCTCGAGGGCACCACCGCGTGGCCGTTCTTGCGAAAGAACTCCAGAAAGCTCGCGCGCACCTCGGCGCTCGACATCATGCGCAGCTTCACATCCCTTTTCATGCTTTTTTCACGTCTCATCGGTAACATCTAGGTCGATATCGAAGCCTAAGGCGGTTCGGATCTGGGTGCTCGTGAAACCTCGGTAACCCAGGAAGCGCATTTGCCGCTGCCGGTCAGCGTAGCCGGTCGGTGGCGATGCGCCAAACTTCTTCTCCCGCGCCTTGCGCAGCTGCACAATCCAGTCGCCATGCCCGGCGAGGCAGGATTCGACCAGCTCGCCCTCGAGACCCTGCTTATGTAAGGCCGCGCGCACCCGGACCGGCCCCTGGCCGCGGGCCGCATGATAGGCAATGAAATTCTCGATGAAGCGCTGATCATTCAGCAGCTTCTCGGCGCGGAGCCGCTCGATCAGCGCTTCGACCACGCCTGGATCGTAGCCGGCTGCGAGCAGTTTCCTCGCGAGCTCCCCCGACCCGTGATCCCGGCGCGCCAGGGCATCGAGCGCCGCGCGCCGCGCAGCCCTTGCATCGAGCGGCTCGACGGGGCGCCGGGCCACGCTGCGGCCGTCAGGAGCCCGCTTGAGGCTCCTACGCTTCCTTCGCGTCGCTGCGCGCCATCGTCGCCTTCTCCGGAATCAGCTTCGCCCGCAGCTGCGTCTCGAGGTCCTGCGCCATCTCGGGATGCTGCTGCAGGAAAAGCCGCGTGTTGTCCTTGCCCTGACCGATGCGCTCGCCTTTGTAGCTGTACCAGGAGCCCGACTTCTCGACAAGGCCGTGCAGCACACCGAGCTCGATCAGCTCGCCCTCTTTCGAGATGCCCGAGCCGTACATGATCTCGAACTCGGTCTCGCGGAACGGCGGTGCCACCTTGTTCTTCACCACCTTCACGCGCGTGAGCGAGCCCACCACCTCCTCGCCGTTCTTGATCGCACCGATGCGGCGGATGTCCATGCGCACCGAGGCATAGAACTTGAGCGCATTGCCGCCGGTCGTGGTCTCGGGATTGCCGAACATCACGCCGATCTTCATGCGGATCTGGTTGATGAAGATGACGATCGTGTTCGAGCGCTTGATGTTGCCGGTGAGCTTGCGCAGCGCCTGGGACATGAGGCGCGCCTGCAGCCCCATGTGCTGATCCCCCATCTCGCCCTCGATCTCCGCCTTCGGCGTGAGCGCGGCGACCGAATCGACCACCACCACGTCCACCGCGCCCGATCGCACCAGCATGTCGGTGATCTCGAGCGCCTGCTCACCGGTATCCGGTTGCGAAACCAGCAGATCGTTGACCTTGACGCCGAGCTTCTCGGCATAAACCGGATCGAGCGCGTGCTCGGCATCGACGAAGGCGGCCGTGCCGCCGTTGCGTTGCGCCGAGGCGATGATCGCAAGCGTGAGCGTGGTCTTGCCCGAGGATTCGGGCCCGAAGATCTCGATCACCCGGCCGCGCGGAATGCCGCCGACGCCGAGCGCAATGTCGAGGCCCAGCGAGCCGGTCGGGATCGCCTCCACTTCGTAGGTCGCGGCCGCATCGCCCAGGCGCATGACCGAGCCCTTGCCGAACTGCTTCTCGATCTGGCTGAGCGCTGCCGCCAGCGCCTTCTTGCGATTCTCTTCCATGGGGAGTCCTTGCATTTGAGTGCGCGCATTATTTCATATTCAGCGCGCCGCGCTCATCTGAAAACCCGCAGAAGAGGAGAGTTTGACGCGCGCACCTCAGCGCATCGCCGGCTCATCCAGTAGTGGCCACGTGTCGAGTACTGTATAGCGTGAGGTTTTGCCCGAGGTGTCCGAGTCGAGCAGCGCAACCTCGCGCACCGGCCACGTGAGCTCGAGCACCCGAGGCAGCACAGGCGCTTGCGTCACCTTCCTCGCGACCGTCACATGCGGACGAAAGGTCTCGAGGTCGCGCGCGAAACCCGCTCGTCCGAGCGCATCGCGGAGGCGGGCGTGAATCTGAGCGAGTTCCGGCGGACAGAGTCGCGCCGCGAGGGCGAGAACGCCCGCCCGCCGCCACCACTCGAGCGCCTCGAGCCGCACCTCGCAAGGACGGCCCCGCAGGCTCGCCCCGATCGCGCGCACCGCCTCGAGCTGCGCCGGTGTCGCGGCGCCCACGAAGGCGAGGGTCAAGTGATAGTTCTCGATCGGCACGGGCACGAGCGAGCCGCCTTCGCGCCCGACCGCGCGCCCGCTCTCGCGCCTCACCTCGTCGCGCCGGCTCTCGCGCCCCTTCCGGCGCAACGGCTCGGCGATGAGCGCCAGGAGCCGCGCCCGCGTGCCCTCGTCCGGCAACGCTGCGAAGAAGAGGCGCGACATCGAGGCACCCGGAGCAGCGCGCGCCACGCGCTTTTAGATCGCGAGCAAGCCCAAGAGCGCGCGGCGCACCGTCTTGCGCCGCACCGCCTCACGGTCGCCCCGCAGATGGTGGCGCTCGGTCTTGAGCCGGATGACGCCCGGCCGACCCCGGTGCGCCCCGGCGGGTCTCCACGCCCAGCAGAACCAGACCGTGCCGACCGGCTTGCCGGGAACCCCCCCATCGGGCCCCGCAATCCCGGTGACGGCGACGGCGATGGAAGCCCAAACCGCGCCCCCGCTCGCTGCGCTGCGCGCTGCAGCCAACGCGCCCCTCCGCGCCTCCGGCGCGCCGGCAGCCCGCTCGAGCGCGCCCCGCGCCATCGCCCGCGCGACTTCGCGGCTCACCGCGCCGTGCCGGGCAATGAGCGCGCTCGGAACGCCGAGCCGCTCGCCTTTGGCCTCGTTCGAGTAAGTCACCAGCCCCTCGCAGAACCAGGCGGAGCTGCCCGCCACGTCGGTGATCGCCTTGGAGATCCAGCCGCCCGTGCAGGACTCGGCGGCGATGAGCCGCCGTCGGCTCTCGAGCAGCCTCTTCCCGACCCGCCTCGCCAGGCGTTCGAGATCCTCATCCGCCACTCCCCTCGGAATCATCGTGCTCGATTCTGACACCTCCCCGCTTTTTGGGATATCACCCGCGGACACGGCGGGCAGACGCGAAAGCTGCTATTTTTTGCGACCTTTCTTGCCCGAAAGCGAACGGCATCTTGGCAACACTCCCTGAACATACGCCGGTGATGCAGCAGTATCTGCGCATCAAGGCGCAGCATCCCGACGTGCTGCTCTTCTATCGCATGGGCGATTTCTACGAGATGTTCTACGAGGACGCGCGCCGCGCCGCGAAGCTCCTTGACATCGCGCTCACGCAGCGCGGCGCCTCGGCGGGCGCACCCATCCCCATGGCGGGCGTGCCGGTGACGACGCTCGATACGTATCTCGCGCGTCTCGTTCGCAAGGGCGAGTCGGTCGCGATCTGCGAGCAGCGCGGCGAGCCGGGAAAGAGCAAGGGCCCCGTCGAGCGCGAGGTCGTGCGCATCGTGACCCCGGGCACCGTCACCGACGAGGCGCTGCTCGAGGCGCGCCGCGATACGCTGATCGCAAGCCTGCTCGAGTCGCAGGGGCGCTTCGGGCTCGCCTGGCTCGACATGTCGGCGGGCCGGTTCTGCGTCATGGAGCTGCCCGACCGCAGTGCGCTCGAAGCCGAGCTTGCGCGCTTGAGGCCCGCCGAGCTCCTCGAGCCCGAGGGCGCCCCGAGCGTGAGCCGCGAGGGCGTCGAGTACGCCTCGCGGCCGCGCCCGCTCTGGCAATTCGATCGCGCGGCCGCCGAACGCGCGCTCACCGAGCAGTTTGGCACGCGCGATCTTGCGGGATTCGGCTGCGCGGACAAGCCGCTCGCGATCTCGGCCGCGGGCGCATTGCTCGCCTTCGTGCGCGAGACCCAGCGCGCCGCATTGCCCCACCTGCTCGCCCTCACCACCGAGGAGGCCGACGGTGCGCTGCACCTCGATGCGGCCACACGGCGCAATCTCGAGCTCGATGAATCATTGAGCGGCAAGCCCGGGTCGACGCTCGCCGAGGTGCTCGACCATACGGCCACCGCGATGGGCGCACGGCTCCTGCGCCGCTGGATCAACAGGCCGCTTCGGGATCGATCGGTGCTGCGCGCTCGTTATCAGGCGGTCGCGACGCTCCAGCCCGCCTCGCGCCATGCGGCTCTCGCGGAGCGACTGCGCCCCGTGGGCGACATCGAGCGCATCCTCACCCGCATTGCGCTCAAATCCGCGCGGCCGCGCGACCTCGCGCAGCTGCGCACTGCCCTCTCGGCTCTCACATCGCTTCGCGCGCGGCTCCGCGCCGTCCTCGAGGAGTCTGCCTCGCTCAGGCTCGAGGCACTTTGCGGCGATGTCGGCGAGCACACCGAGGAGCGCCATCTCCTCGAGCGCGCACTCGTCGAGTCGCCCCCGCATTTCCTGCGCGACGGCGGCGTCATCGCGAGTGGGCATGATATCGAGCTCGATGAGCTGCGCCGGCTCGGCACTCACACCGAGGAGTTCCTGAAGGACCTCGAGCAGCGCGAGCGCGAGCGCAGCGGCTTGTCGAGCTTGAAGCTCGGCTTCAATCGCGTACAGGGATTCTTCATCGAGGTGAATCGCTCGCAAGCCGAGGCGGTGCCGAAGGACTATCAGCGTCGCCAGACCGTCAAGTCCGCCGAGCGCTTCATCACGCCCGAGCTCAAGAGCTTCGAGGACAAGGTGCTCGGCGCGCGTGAGCGCGCCTTCGCCCGCGAGAAGGAGCTGTACGATGAGCTGCAGGATGCGCTGATCGAGCGCCTCGGCGCGCTCAAGCGCACCGCCAGCGCGCTCGGCGAGCTCGATGTGCTGACCTGCCTGGCCGAGCGCGCCGGCACGCTCAACTGGGTCGAGCCCGAGCTCACCGAGTGCCCGACGCTCCTGATCGAGGCCGGCCGACATCCGGTGGTCGAGAGCGTGAGCCGCGAGCCTTTCGTACCGAACGACCTCAAGCTCGATGCGGCCCGCCGCATGCTCATCATCACCGGGCCCAACATGGGCGGAAAGAGCACCTACATGCGCCAGACCGCGCTCATCGCGCTGCTGGCTCACGTCGGCTCCTTCGTGCCGGCGCGGCGCGCCCTCCTCGGCCCGTTGGATCGCATTTTCACGCGGATTGGCGCCTCCGATGATCTCGCCGGCGGCCGCTCCACATTCATGCTGGAGATGACCGAGACCGCAGCCATCCTGCATAACGCCACTGCAGCGTCCCTCGTGCTCATGGATGAGATCGGACGCGGCACCAGCACCTTCGATGGACTGTCCATCGCCTGGGCGTGCGCCGCGTACATTGCCAACCAGGTGCGCGCCTTCACCCTGTTCGCGACCCACTACTTCGAGCTCACGAGCCTCGCCAGCGAGGCCCCCGGGGTTGCCAATGTGCACGTCGAGGCCGTCGAGCACGGCGAGCGGCTCGTGTTCTTGCACAGCGTGAAGGAGGGGCCCGCCAACCGCAGCTACGGGCTGCAGGTCGCCGCTCTCGCCGGCATCCCGCGGTCGGTGATCGAGGCGGCGCGGGTCTTCCTGGCCGAGCTCGAGCGCGAGCGTGACGCGCTGCGCCGCTCGAGCTCGCCGCAATCGGAGCTGCCGCTAGGCCCGCCGCCCGGGCCTCAACCGCCGCTGCCGACCCCGCGCTCCATTGCGCCGACGCCCGCCGAAGCCGCCGCACTCGCCGCGTTGCGGGCGCTCGACCCCGATGCACTCAGCCCACGCGAGGCGCTCACGCTTCTCTTCGGCTTGAAATCGACGCTGGAGAAGAATTCCGCGCGCGATGCATGACGAGCAGCAGACGCCGCGGACGAACACGCCGCGGACGAACACGCTGCGGACGAGCACGCTGCTGGGCGACGGAAGCTAAGCTTGAGGGCGCGCCTCGAATGTCCCGTCGCGTAGAAACGCCGCCACTTGCCGTGCCACCCTCGCAGAGAGGACGAGGCCGGTGTGCGAGACCGGCATGACGAGCTGTTCCTTGGCGCCGGGAAGATCGGTTTCAGTCACCATCACGGT
>Ga0209060_10003520_pt1 | contig 13007 bp, 13 predicted proteins | sample Coa_R1_8_FD_187155 | JGI IMG/M metagenome (GOLD analysis project Ga0209060, IMG submission 187155) | Surface soil microbial communities from Centralia Pennsylvania, which are recovering from an underground coalmine fire - Coalmine... | ecosystem: Environmental > Terrestrial > Soil >...
CGAAGTCAAGCTGGCGAAAGAGTCAGTGTAGAGTTTCTCGACCAAATCGACTTCGTGGTCCGCCAGCGCGGCAAACTCCCCTTCGCGGGCTCGCTTTGAAAGATGGCCATGCCCCTGACGTAAGAACCCGAAGAGCAACTCCGCCGTTCGGTCCGGCATGTCGACGATCTTATGTAAGCCGACACTGAATTTATCATAGCTTTCGAGATAAGCAAGTTCGTCGGGAAGATCGCGGTCGATCGTTTCTTCAACGCATTGGTATAGGAATTCCGCGTGCTCCGTCGCATCGAAAAAACGGTAATAGTCGCGCGTATCGTTCAAAACCCGCACGTTGCCGCGTTCGGCCGGCTCCCATTCGATGAATGCGAGCAGTGGCCTCGAATACGACTCCAAAACGGCTTTGTACCGGTCCAGTTGCCGCTGGATCGCGGCACTGACCGGAAAAACAACTCCGGGCGGGTTATAGTTTGCCGTCGCAAGGCTGTGGTGAATCAGCCACCGATGCAATCTTCCGTTTCCGTCCTCGAATGGATGAACGTAGACGAACCCGAACGCGAGCGCGGCCGCCGTGACGACCGCGTCGACCGACGCGTTTTTGGCGCGCTCGTCATAGGCAACGATGCCTTCGACGAGGCCCGGCAGATCCTCGGCTCGAGCGCTGATATGCGATGGAATCGGTTCTTGCGTACGGCGGTCGTGTGTGCCAACGAACCCACCCTCGGTCCTGAGACCGAGATGGACGAATCGCGTATCGCCGATGACAACCTTTTGCAGCCGCTCGAATTCCGCAACACTCAGCTGGCGCAGTCCCGCTTCCGCGATCGCTTGTCCCCAACGCTCCGCTCGCTGCGGAGACGGTTTCTCGCCTTCAATCTGGAACGACGCCCGACTGTCGTCCAGCAGCAGAAATGCGGCAGCGCGCCTCATGATGTCGGCGTGCGTTCGACCGACGATTTCCCGTGCGCGCCGATCCAATCTTTTGGCGATAAAAGCTTCGATCTTCTCGGTGCGCCGCACCATCGGACAAAACAAGGAGGTTCCCGGAAGATTGTCCAAAACCTTGTGCCGGCTGGATAAAGTCCCGTTCGAAAGCCCGTACTGCTGGTCTAAATCGACAACCGGAACGGCTCGAACTTTCCCGGGCTCCGCCAGGTCAAGTTGCCGCCCAGTCAGCCATTCGTAGAGAAACCACAACCGCCGCGCATAACCGCCCGTCGGCTCTTCTCTTACAATGGCACTGATCAGGTTCTCCGGGACCATTCGAAAGAGCGATGCCAAAACCCCCAGTTCGAGACCTTCCCATTTCAACGCGTATCGCAGGTGGCCGGCTAAGCCATCGGTGGGCGCGTGACGAGGCGTCAGCACTAGCCAATGCGCATCTTCGAATTTATGGTGCCGGGCGGCGATTCCTGAGAGTCTCCGAGGAAGCGGGACGCGCAGGCTGAAGTGGTCAATTACTGCACTGTAGCCTGCCGTCTGCAATGGCTCGGGTGTAGGGTGGCCATGAAATTCATTCACCGTACGTGATAATCGTTCACCCTGTGACATTGTCATGTTTTTTATTCACAAATAGCAGTCCAGAGCGCAATTCTTGAATTACCGCCACACAAACTACTCACCTGAGCCACATGCCATGAATTATACTCACCGTTATCACGAGCTGGCAAGCGTTCTTGGTTCCAAAGCACAAACATCTCCCCGAAAGGTCATTGGGGCAAACGGGCCTTGACTTCGGGAAAGACTCCTGTACGATGTGAGTGAATCATTCACTTATATGGACAAGGTAGGACATAACAGACGGCTTGCGGATGTTCTTAAAGCAGCCACCGAGGTATTCCTCCTGAAGGGATACCGGCGCACCCAGATGGCCGACATTACCAAGGCATTGGGTCTGTCGGATGGCGCGATCTACCGATACGTGGAAAGCAAAGAGGCTCTGTTCGATCAAGTTGTGCGAGTCGGTGCGGGGAAAGACTTGAGCGATGATAAGTTGGTCCTGCCGCTCCCGACACCGGGGCCCGGTGCCACGCTCGCTTTTTTGCGGGAGACTCTAAAGCGAGAAGGACGGATCGCAAGTCTCGAAGACGCGTTGCACCGCCCCACGGTTGAAGATTCCGCTGCCGAGTTCGAAAGCATTATTCGCGAGTTGTACTCGAAGACTGCTCGATATAGCGTGGGAATAAAGCTTCTGGATCGCTCAGCGCTCGATTGGCCAGAGTTGGCTGCGCTCTGGTCGGGTCATTGGCGGGCGAATCTTGTCGAGCAGCTTGCGCGCTATTTGCAGCTCAGAATCTCGCACGAAGTGTTCCGATCGGTGCCGGACCCAAGAGCCTGGGCTCGGTTGATTCTGGAAGCGGTCGCGTTCTTCGCGATTCACAGGCACTACGACCCTCACCCAACTCCCATGGACGAGAAAACGGCAGAGGCGACCGTGGTAACGGCGCTCGTTCGCGCAACAGTATTCACCAGCCACGGGAGAGAGAGTTGATTGCGAAACGACGATGTCCGTCGGGAAGCCGTTCTTCGCCCAAGACTTCGGTAGCGCTTTGAGGAGGTGTAATTCATGTTGGGAATTACCACAAGCAAGAAAGTGTGCGCCCTCAATGGTTCTTGCATGAAGCTCAGCCATTTCTATCCATTGCTTGCTTTTCTGCTTCCCACTTTGCTGATCGGATACGGTCTGGTCATCCCGCGAAGCTGTATCGCGGGAGTGAACGACAAAACCGTCGGGTTTGCGAGTGCCCTTCTCGGTGCAAGCGTTGCATATTGGCAAGGAGTACGCGTCGCGCTTCGCGGGTCTCGAGCTAGGAACGATGCGGCGTCCTGAATTCATAGCGAGTCAGGGACGACAGCCTTCAGGGATTCTCGGTTCGTTGCTGGCCCGGGTGATGGCCGTCGAAACCGCTGCGGAAAATGCTGCGGCACTCGAACTCCTCGAAATACAGCCCACCGACCGTGTCCTTGAACTCGGTTTTGGACACGGTCGCACAATCGCTCGGGCTGCGCGCGCGGCCTACGCCGGATTTGTCGCCGGAGTCGATTGGTCGCAGCGGATGGTTCAGGTCGCAACTCGTTATAACCGTCGCCTTATCGGGGACGGCCGCGCTGAGCTAAAACGGTCTCTGAGCAGCCAACTTCCTTACCCGGATCGCGGGTTCGACAAAGTATATGCCGTTCACACCATCTACTTCTGGACCGCTCCATCCGAAGATCTTCGGGAAATCGCTCGGGTCATGAAGCTCGGTGCGCGGTTGGTTCTTGCGTTTCGCCCAAGAGATGCGAGCACTAGTGCGGCGTTTCCGGACGGGATCTACAAGCATTACGCTCCAGAGGAAGTTCAGACGCTTCTGGAAGACGCTGGTTTTGAAGACGTTCAAACCATAGATCGTCTTATCTCACGAAGGGCAATCAGCTTCACCGTCGCGCGCCGGGCCGCCGTCTCCCAAAACGCCATACCCAACGGTCCCAAGGAAGAAACCAGGCCGTAATTGTCATTCTCGTTTCTGTCCGCGCTGTCGTTTTCCATCGCGTTCGACGTACCCCGGGCCGAAGCTGGAAACGGTTTTTCACCGTTCCCTCCCGCGTTGCGGGCTGCAGGAAACTCACGGACGCTTCGGTGAACGGTAACCCCGTGCAGCCGGCGCAGAAACCTCTCTGAATTCTCTCGCCACTTGCTTCGTCTTTTCTACGCCCGGCGGTTTCTGGGCGTCAACTCGGCGTCGATTACAACGTGCAGGCCGTGAAACAGCTCGTGCCGGGCCGCTCCAGGCAGGCTGTTACGAAACTCGGAGTCGTGTCCACAAATCGCGTAGGGTTGAAATCTCATGCGCTGCATCTTGTGGTCATGACCGACAAGAACTGAGTTTTGACACAGTCTGCAGGGCCTGGCCTTCCGTGTCCGGAAATCCGGCCAGAAAAAGAAAACGCGCACAAGGAACCCTCGTTTTAAGAGGATTGGCGGGCTTTTCCCGCTCATCGGACTGCAAGAAATCCGGTGGGCGCGTGAGCTTGTTTCGCTCACGCAGTATCGCTGCCGGCACGTCCCTGCTGCCGACAGAAAACGCAAGATGTGCCGAAACTCGAGCAACGCGCACAGGCGCGCGAGCCCTGCCGTTCGCAATCTGGGGGCCTTCGATGAGAACCCGTTCCTCGTGTCATTGTCTCCTCTGCCTTCTTGAGCTCAACCTGAAACAACAGCTGCATGAACTTGCCTCTCAGCAAGAGTTCTCGAGACTCTCCGCTTCCAGTTTCCTGTTGTCCGGATTTCCGAACTCTTTTGCGCTGACGGCGCATTTGCGTTCTTGCCGAAGCAACGGCAACGGAACACATCCCGCAGACGAAATTCTTTTGGAGATGCTGCGCCTTCGGCGGAGCAACGGAAACAACACTCTGCTGCGGGATATTCTTCTGCTCGCCTTTATCCCCGTCCTCCACTCCGCTATCCGGCAGCTCCATCGGCACCATCCCCTCCTCTCGAACGAGGACGCCGCTCAGCACCTGGTTGTGTCGCTGCTCGAAGCGCTCGACTCCCCGGGATTGCTCGCCAGGAATTCCCATCTCCCCTTTGCCATCTCGCGCACGGTGAAGCGCCGCATGTATGAGTGGGCCGAGCGCCAAGATCGCACTCCCGGCAACGCGGAACGCGACGAGCCAATCGCTGGGACCGATGCCATCAGCGGAATTCCCGAATCTATCGAGCGGGCTGTCCTCTTGCGGCATTTCCTCTGTCGCTGCCAGAGGGAAGGGTTGCTGACCGGCGCGGACCTGGGCCTTCTCGTCGACATCAAGCTCGAAGCGAATTTCGCAGAGCGTAACGGGGAATACTCGAATGCGTTGCGGCAAAAGATCAAGCGCCTGCTCCACAAGCTCCGCAACGCGGCACAACGACCGGCTCCGGCGACTTCTGAGAAACCGGAAGAGCGTAAATGATCAGCCGCATCGCTTCGCGATGCTCCCGCGAAAAATATTTTCGAAGGTGCGACACAAATTCCCTCGCCTTGCGCTGATTAGTTATAGAGAGGGAAGTTTTTGCCAAAGACGCTGCCTTGCCGCGAGCCGTCCCTTCGGGTGCGGCTTCCCTGCAACTTGAGCCTGGAGCCCATTGCCATGAAACGATTCGTTCGCCGCACCATCTCGTTTTTCCGACTCGCACCCCGATTCTCGAGCGTGATCTTCGCCCTGATGGTCGCTGCGCCCGTCTTTGCGCAGGCAACTACCAACTCGCCCTGGGAGAACGCTGTCAATGTTCTCCAGCAAGCCTTCACGAGCACGATCGCGCGCGGCCTGTCGCTCGTCGCCATCGTCGTTTCCGGACTCACCTTTGCGTTCGGCGAGGGAGGATCGAAGCGCGTCCTCGCCGGCGTTCTCTTCGGTGTGGGCATGGCCATTGCCGCGGTCAACTTCATGGCTTGGCTATTTCCGTGAAGCTCGGCTTGAACGAAGAGACGGCCATGACCAATACCCGCAGGATCAATCCCGTCCAACGCTCGCTTTCTCGCCCGCTCACGATTCTTGGCGCGGAGCGAAGGCTTTTCTTCTTTGCGATGTGCCTCGGGGCCGCCACCTTCAATTTGCTGAACAGCCTCTTGGGCGGTCTCTTGATATTCCTCTTTTTGTACTTCGTCGCGCAGTGGGCTACGGCCACCGACCCGCAAATTCTGAAGCTGCTCTTGCGAGCCGCGAAGCTTCGCAGGCAGTACGACCCCGCGAAGCTCACTCGCATTTCCGTCGTGCGGGAAGACCCATGCTGAATCTCAAGCGGGTTTTCAAGAACTACGAGGAAGCCGGATCGCTCGGCGCAATGGTAAATCTCTTCGGCTTCATCGGACCCGAGGTCTTCCTCACCAAATCGGGAGACGCCGGCATCGTTCTTGAATTTGATGGAGTGGATTACGAATGTCTGGATGCCGCGACCGTCGATGCACTCACGAAGCGCCTCGAGTCGGCGTTGCGGCTCTTCGATGAAAACTACCGGGTCTACCAGCTGCTCTTCAAGCGCAATCGGCAAGACATTCCCCATTCCTTTTGCGGAAAACCGGTTGTGGACGCCGCCATCCGCGACCGGGTTGCCCATTTCCGCGAAAAGGCTGACGCCCTTTTCTCCCTTTCGATCTACTTCGTGGCGCTTTGCCCGGCCCTTGCCGCGCGCCGCGCTCTTACGAGCACGCTCCTCGAATTCCCGGAAAATCCCGGGAAGGCGATTTCGGACCTCTGCGCGCGCTTCTCTTCCGAGGAGTCGGTGCGCTTGAACGGCAGGGAACTGGCGCGGGCGGAGTCCGCGCTTCGGCAAAAAGCCGACAACTTCCGGGCCCACGTCGGCGACTTTGCTTCCGCGCGGATCCTCGGCAAGGACGAAGCCTTCCGCGTGCTCAAGCGCACGCTCAATTTCGATCCCGTAAAGCTTGCGTGCGCGAAGCTAAAACACGACACGTTTCTTGACTACTACCTCGGAGAATCGCATCTCGAATGCCACCGCGGCCACCTCCGGGTGGACGATTACTACGTCAAGGTCCTGACGCTCAAGGAGCCTTCCGCTCACACCTTTCCCTTGCTCCTGAAGTCGCTCCTCGATGTCCGCGCGAACTTCCACGTCGTCACCGAATGGAAGAAAGAAGAACCCGGGAAAACGCGGCGGAACATTCAAACGAAGCGCCGGCACTTTCACAACACCAAGCGCTCCTTTTTCAGCCAGGTCAATCTCAACGACGCGCCCCCGCAGGATGCCTTGCTCGACGACGCCAAGGAATCTCAGGTGCGCGAGCTTGGCCAGGGCATTGCGGAGATCGAGCTGCGGGGAAATTACTTCGGACAATTTTCCCTGACGGTCGTGATCTACGACCTGGACTTGGCCGCGGTCGAGCGCGCGGCGGCCGAATTCTACAAAGCCTTCGGCGTCCACGACGCGCAGCTCTACGATGAGCGCTACAACCTCCTCAATGCGTTCCTCGCGGCCGTGCCCGGCAATCACGCCTTCAATCTCCGCTACCTCTATCTCCTCAACACCAACTACGCCGACCTTTCCTTTCTCTTCACGCTCCATTCGGGCGCGGTCCGAAACCACCAGCTCCGCGGCGAATATCTTGCCGTGCTCGAGACCAACCATGGCACACCGTACTTCTTGAACCTGCACTATCGCGACGTCGCCCACTCCATGATTCTCGGAAGGACCGGTAGTGGCAAAAGTTTTCTTTTGAACTTCCTCATCACCCATCTGCAAAAATACGATCCCTTCACGTTCATCTTCGACCTGGGCGGGAGTTTCGAGAGCCTGACGCACCTGTTCGGCGGCGCCTACCTGCGCGTGGGACTCGAGACGGCCGGCTTCTCCATTAATCCGTTCTGCCTTCCGCCCGCAAAATCCAACCTCGACTTTCTGGCGCTTTTCGTCAAGGTGCTTCTCGGACCGGCCGCGGAGCGCCTCGAGGCCTCGAACGACCGGGAGTTGTTCGAGCAGATCGAGAATCTCTACTCCCTCGATCCAGCGCTTCGCACGCTCGATGTCCTGGCGAACACCCTCCCGCGGGAGTTCTCGGATGCGCTCGCCAAATGGCTGCGCGGCGGGCAGTTTGGGTTCCTCTTCGACAATCCCGAGGACAGCATCTCCTTCTCACGGTTTCAATGCTTCGACTTCCAGCAGATGAGCCGGTACCCGGAGCTGCTTGAGCCGCTCCTTTTCTACATCCTCCATCGGGCGAATGAAGTCATCGCGAATCGCGACATTTCCTCCGTATTCAAAGCGTTTTTCATCGACGAAGCCTGGGTGTTCCTGCGCAATTCCAGCATTCAGCGCTACGTCGTCGAGGCCCTCAAGACCTGGCGCAAGCACAACGCCGCCATGATTTTGTCCACGCAGTCGCTCGACGAGCTGAAGCGCTCGGAGCTGCTCGACGTGATCGTCGAAAGCTGCGCCACCAAGATTTTCCTTGCCAATCCCGACATGGACCAAGAGCTGTACCGCAGGCAGTTCCATCTGAACGAAACGGAAATTGCCCTCGTCGCCTCACTCCTTCCGAAACAGCAATTTCTCATCAAAACCCCGGAGCTTGCGAAGGTCGCCAACCTTCACGTAGATCGCCGCAGCTATTGGCTCTACACCAACGATCCGTACGACAACCGGAAACGCAAGGAAGCGTTCGACACCTACGGTTTCGAAAAGGGACTCGATGTTCTCAGTGGAGCCGAGCCGTGATCCCCAGTCTTCAAGAAATTGCGCGGCAGCTTGGCATGAGTCCGCCGCTCGTGGCGCTCGCCTTGGCTGGCGTGCTGACGGCGCTCGTGCTTCTCGCGCAATCAATCGCGCATTGGTTCGACGACCGGGATTCGTAATCCATCAATTTTCAGGAGGAATGGCGATGACACACATCCATCGGAGCTGGTATCGGGTATTTGCGAGCCTGATTTTATTTGCTCTCACCTTCGGCGGCTCCATTACGGTGACCGCTTCCGAACCGGGAGCGAGAGTAGTCAAGTACAGCAGGGAAGATATTGTTCCCGTTCACGCCAAGCTGCGCTTCTCGACGCTCATCGTCCTCCCCGACGAGGAGGAGATCCTCGATTTTACGACCGGCGACCGCGAGTTCTGGATCATCAACGGCTCGCACAACCTTTGCTACGTCCATCCGGCCCAGGCCGGTATCCGCAGCAACCTCAACCTCATCACCGCCAGCGGCCATGTCTATTCGTTTCTCTTGACCGAAATCAGCGGCGATGCCGCCGCGCAGCCCGACTTGAAGCTGTTCATCGAGCCAAAGGAAGGCTCGGCAGTCGGAACGGTGCTACGCGGGTACGTCCGCGCAGCCGATGCCGAAGCCTACAAGAAGGAGATGGCCGACCTGCGGCAGCAAACGGCGGAGCAGGTTCGCAATGCGCAAGCCCATGCCGCAGAAGAAATCAATCAATTCCGATCCGCATACGCGACAAGGCTCCGCTTCGATTATGCGATGGACCCGAAAGCCTCGCGTGAGCCGTTTCTCGTTTCCACGATTTATCACGACGATTTCTTCACCTACATTCGCTCCGCTGCGCGCGAAAAACCGGTCTTCTACGAAATCAAGGACGGTAAGCCAAGCCTCGTTTCGTTTCAGCTCGAAAACGGCACGTACATCGTTCCGAAGGTCGTCGATGCCGGTTATCTCGCCCTCGGGAAAAAGAAACTGAGCTTCACGCGGCAGAGCGCAGCCAAGTAGGGAGCGAAAACATGGCCTCCGTTCCGACTATTCAAGACAAAGCCCCGAAGCCTCCCGGCCTGCTCCCGAAGAACGTCCAGTCCTGGCTTCTCGCCGGACTTGCCGTCGTCATGGTCCTTATTATGTGGCTCACCGGTGGCAAGAAACCGGCCGTCCCCTCAAAAGCGGCGCCGCCGGCGCCGGCGGTTTTGCCTCCCCTTGAAGTAAATGAGACGAAGATCGTCGAGCTGCAGAAGCGCATCGAGGACTTACAACGCGAGCAGATCGTTGCGCAAAACGCTCTCGCGCAACAGACTCGAGCTCTCGGTACGGAATCGGAAGCGCAGAGCGGTCCACCTTCGCCCGCGTATGCCAACTCTCCCGAACGGCCGGAAGATGCGATCCGGGCGGAACGAAAGAAACGCGACTACCTTTCGCTTTTCGCCTCGAACGTCGCATTGAGCTATCGCAAGGGCTCGTCTTCGCCTCAGACGCGCGAAGAAAGCGGCAACGCCGTTTCTCCGACTGCCGACCCGAGTTCGGCACAGCTCGCGGAATTACTGAAACCATTGTCGCCGCTAGCCGTGGCTGCGCCAGCGCAGAAAAGTTCCTCGGAGGAAGCCCGAAAGGAGGAAACCCGGAGCCCGGTTGCCGCGCCGGCGGGCGCACCGGCCACGGCAACGGGCAAGACTTACGTTCTCTTTGAAGGAACCGTACTCGAAACCGTTCTCATCAACCGTCTCGACGGCCAGTTCTCCGGGCCCGTCGAGTGCCTCTTGACGACTGATGTTTATTCTCATGACCGGCAACGCCTTCTGATTCCAGCCGGCACCAAACTCCTTGGCGAGACTCGCAAGGTAGAGGCCTTCGGCCAAACCCGTCTCGCCGTCGCGTTTCATCGCATGGTGATGCCCGACGGATTTTCCGCGAGCCTTGACCATTTTCAGGGACTCAACCAGATCGGCGATGCCGGCCTGCGCGACCAGGTCAACAACCACTACCTGCGCATCTTCGGCGTGTCGCTTGCCGTCGGCGCAATCGGCGCCGTGGCCCAAGGCGGCATTTCGGGTGCTCTCACCGCTTCCGGCAGCGACCTCATGCGGCAGGGATTCGCGCAAAGCACGGCGCAATCCTCCGCAGAGATCCTCGACAAATTCCTGAACGTTCTTCCGACCATCACGATCCGCGAGGGGCACCGGGTCAAGGTCTACCTGTCGGGCGACCTCGCGCTCCCCGACTATGCGAATCACACCACGCCTTCAAATCTCTGAGGGAAAGAAAGGAAAAAGTCCGTGAGAAAGAAACTTCTCGCCGTTTTGCTTCTAACCATTCTATGCGTCGGTACCGTTTCCGCCCAGTTTGGCAGCGGGATCGTCTACGACCCCACGAACTATCACAACGCTGTACTCCGCTACTTCCAGCTGCAGCAGCATCTCGCGCAGCTCCAAAAGACCTACACGCAGGTCGTCACCGCCTACAACCTAGCACTCCAGATGTCGCGCAACCTGCACAACATGCCCGCGCGGTATCGCGCGCCATTCTCGAACTGGCGCAACGTTACCGCCACCAACACCTACGGCAACACTTCCGGCTGGCTCGGCGGTGTCAACGCCGACCTCAACACCAGCAACGGGTATCTTCGCGCCACCACGCAGCTTGGCCAGTACAACCTGGCCGCACTCAATGGAATGCCGGACTATGAGCAAACCCGCGTCAAATCGCAGTACGCCTCCGTGGAGCTTGTGGACGGCGCGAACGTGAATGCGCTCTCGACCATCGGCGCGATCCGCGGAAACGCCGCGGCGCTTGAAGCCCACATGAACAACATCGAACAGGACTCACTCTCCGATGACCAGAACCTGAACTCCGAAGTCGCGGTCCTAAACAAGATCAACGCCACGAACGTGCTCGCGCTGCGCTCGATTCAGGACTCGAACAAGCTGCTCGCCTCACTTCTCGAGCAGCAGACCATCGCTGCGAAGCAGCAGCGGGAGATGACGACCAACGCCATCAACGCCGAAATCAGCCGGCAGGCCAGCCTCAGCGCAAACCTGAATCAAGTCACCGGCACCCTGACGAACTCTTTGCAGAACTTCCGCATGCCGTAAGTTGCTTACCGTCAGAGCCGCGAAGGAGCCGAGACCATGCAGACCGATTTCCTGCAGTTCTTGTATCAGGCCATCAACAATCTCCTGACGCAGAACCTCGGCTTCTTCGATGCCATGGGCCAGAACCTGTTCCGCATGTTCGCCACCATCTTGATTGCGTGGTACGGCGTCAAGTCCGCTCTCTCAGCCGCCAGCGGCAAGTACACCTTCCAGTTCGACAACTTCGCAGGCCTTCTTCTGACCATCGCCTTCGGTTTCGCCATGGTCAATTACTACAGCACTCCCATTCCCGGCATCGGCGTCAGCTTCCATAACCTCATCACCGACGAAGCGCAGTTTCTTGCTAACCGCATCAACCAAGCCGAACTCCAGACCATCGTGGACCGCATCGGGGACTTCGAAGCGCGCATCGACGCGCCCGGCGTCACCGACTTCCTCGGCATGGCCATCTACATCATCGTCATCCTCCTGCTGGCTTGCGCTCAGGCAATCTCCATCGTGGTCATTGCCTATGGATTTATCGCGACCGCGGTGTGTGTGCTCGTCGGGCCCATCTTCGTGCCGTTTTTCATCGTGCCGAAACTCGAATGGCTGTTCTGGGGCTGGCTGCGCTGTTTTCTGCAATACGCCTTCTACGAAGTCATCGCCGCCGCGGTCGTCTACATCATCGGCAACCTCATGATTGGTGTTCTCACCTTGCAGGGCACCGGTAACATCTCGACACTGCAGCTCATCGGCTGGTTTCCGGTGCTTTTGATTACGTTCGTTGCCTCGATTTATGTCCTTCTGAAAGTTCCGGCGCTCACCAATCACATCTTCAGCGGCACCGCCGGAGGCAGCTCGGCGGGAATCCTCGAAGCGCCCGCGGCTGCCGCAGCCGCTGTGGCGAGGGAGCTCTGATGGACCGCGATGCTTCCTTCTACGACGCCAAGCGTTTGTATCTCGAATCCTACGGTGACCCGATGGTGACCAACACCTACCTCAAGATTGCCCTCGCCTTACTCTCCCTCGTCTGCGTTGCCCTGGCGCTCATCGATCTCCAAACCATTCGCACCTTCGAGAATTTTCGACCTCTCGTCATTCGCATCGACGACCTCGGACGCGCCGAAGCGATCAACTATCACAACCTCGAATACAAGCCGCAGGACGCCGAAGCCAAATACTTCCTATCCCAATTCACGAAGCTCTACTACCGCCGCAATCGCTACACCATCCAGGACGACTTCGCGAAGTCGCTCTATTTCCTCGACGGGAAGCTCGCGAACGGCATCCTCGACACCTACCGCAAAGACGACATCATCCGGAAATTCCTCACCAACACTTCAGCATCGGAAATCGACATCGATGTAAAGAAGGTTTCGCTCGAAGAACTGCAGACCCCGCCCTATCGCGCCCGCGTCGATTTCTACATGGTCTATTACTCGCCTGCTGATCATAGTGAGCTGAGGCGAGACCTTTACACCGCGAACTTCGTTTTTATCTTCCAGTCGCGCGTTCCGAACGAGCTGATCCCTATCAACCCTCTTGGACTGACGATCTCCTACTTCCGCGAAGATCAGGCGTTCAAATGAGATCTTCGCGGCAAGAAAAGAAAGGAGTCGCGGGCGTCCACCTGGCAGCCTCGGCCCAACCTCCGCGCGCCACTTCTGTCTTTAATCGCCGGCCTTCCTCCCCGCAGTCGCCACAGCCCATCCCACCGTACTTCGCCCTCCGAACAAACGGCACGCGTCAGGAG
>Ga0209060_10003522_pt1 | contig 13005 bp, 15 predicted proteins | sample Coa_R1_8_FD_187155 | JGI IMG/M metagenome (GOLD analysis project Ga0209060, IMG submission 187155) | Surface soil microbial communities from Centralia Pennsylvania, which are recovering from an underground coalmine fire - Coalmine... | ecosystem: Environmental > Terrestrial > Soil >...
TCTATGCCAGCCTCCTAAGCGTGCACTCGGCCGCGGGCAAGGTTTCGATCAGCGAAGCGACGGAAAGACCCGACACAGGATGCGTCCAGCCGGGCGCAACATCGCGCAACGGAACCAGAACAAAGGCGCGCTCGTGCAGGCGCGGATGCGGCAGAGCCGGCGGTCCGCTTTCGATGCGTCTTTCGTAATCAAGAATGTCGATATCGAGCGGTCGCGGCGCATTACGCTCCGCCACTTCGCGACCGAAATCGCATTCGGTTCTCTTCAACACTGCGAGGAGTTCAGGCGGCGAAAGTTCTGTTTTGATTCTCGCAACGGCGTTGACGAATTCCGGATCACGGGGATCCGGCCACGCCGCGCTCTGGTAGAAAGGCGACACGTCTTCAATCGCGACATTTTGATGCGGCAACGTTTGCAAAGCCGCCCGCAACGTTTCTGTCGGCGCGCCGACAGGCGAGGAGAGGTTTGCGCCGAGTGCAATCAGGATCACGCGATCACATCGCTTCCATGTGTTTGCATCCCCTCCGGAATATCATAGAACGCATTCAAAGAGTGCCGACGAATTCTCATTCGCAGTCATTCAAGCTGGAGACATTCCGATGCTGTTCTATCCCCAGGAAAAGCTCGCATTGTTTATCGACGGTGCCAATCTCTACGGTGCCGCCAAAGGTCTTGCGTTCGATATCGACTACAAGCGCCTGCTCGAACTTTTCGCGCGCAAGGGCGTGCTTGTACGTGCTTTTTACTATACCGCAGTGGCGGAGGATCAGGATTTTTCACCCCTCCGGCCGCTTGTCGATTGGCTCGACTACAACGGCTTCGCGGTGGTGACAAAACCGCTCAAGGAATTCACCGACAGTCAGGGGCGCCGGCGCGTCAAAGGCAATATGGACATCGAGCTTGCCATCGACGTGATGGAAATGGCGGACATGGTCGATCACATCGTGATCTTTTCGGGCGACGGCGATTTCCGCCGCCTGGTCGAAGCCGCGCAGAAAAAAGGCCGGCGCGTGAGCGTGGTCTCGACCATCCGTACACAACCGCCGATGATCTCCGACGAACTCCGCCGCCAGGCCGACAATTTTATCGAGCTCGAAGAGTTGAAGCCTGTGATCATGCGCGAGGGCGGTCCGCGATCGATGCCGGCTGCGCAGCGTGCCGAACTTCAGAACAACGGCCAGTATGCCCAGACGGTGTAGTCGTTTCCTTACCGCCTGACATGACTGCCAAGGACACACCGGGCGAGCCGCCGCGCGATTGCCCGTTGTGTCCACGGCTCGTCGATTTCCGCCGCGCCAACCGCACCAAATATCCCGACTACATCAACGAACCCGTCCCGGGTTTCGGCAACCGTAACGGACGATTGCTGATCGTGGGCCTGGCCCCCGGTTTGCACGGCGCCAATCGTACGGGTCGGCCCTTCACGGGCGATTATGCGGGCGACATGCTTTATCCGGCGCTGCTCCGCCACGGCCTTGCGCGCGGGACATACGAGGAGCGCACCGACGATACGCTCGAACTGGTCGACTGCATGATCACCAACGCAGTCCGCTGCGTTCCACCCGACAACAAACCGCTGCCCGCTGAAATCAAGACCTGCCGCCAGTTTCTGTCGGCGCAGATGACATCGATGCCGCGATTGCGCGCGGTACTTGTCCTCGGACGTGTCGCGCATGAGAGCGTGTGCAAGGCTCTGTGCCTTTCCGCGCGAAAATTTCTGTTCTCGCACGGCGCGCAGCATAAACACGAGCACCTGACACTGGTTGCGAGCTATCACTGCTCCCGCTACAACACCAACACCGGCGTGCTTACCCCGATTATGTTCGACGCCGCGCTGTCCGCAGCGAGGGCCGCGGCCTGCGAAGGAGGAATCTGACCCTATTTCGCGCGGACGGCACCGACGGCATTGATTCCTTCACCATCGAGGAGTGCGGCATCATCAGTCGCGCGCCGAACAACTAGCGTCTTTCCCGCATCAACCTTGCCCGGGAGCGGGCCCAGTCGCGCGCTTTTTCCGTTTCGCGCTTGTCGTGCAGCTTCTTGCCGCGCGCGATGCCGAGCTCGATCTTGGCCACGCCTTTGGGCGTGAAGTACATTCGAAGCGGCACGAGCGTCATGCCTTCGCGCTGTACCGCGGCCGACAGCCGTCGCGCTTCCTTCTTATGCACCAGAAGCTTTCGCGGCCGCCGCGGCTCGTGATTGAAGCGGTTCGCCATTGCGTATTCGGGAATGTGCGCATTGACGAGAACGATCTCGCCATCCTTCGCCTGGGCGTAGGATTCGGCAATGGTAGCCTTGCCGCTCCTCAGCGCCTTCACTTCCGATCCCATTAGCGCGATGCCGGCCTCCAGCGTGGATTCAATGGAATAGGCGTGCCGGGCCTTCCGGTTGTCGGCGACGATGCGCCGCTCCGGCTCGTCCTTCTTTTTCGCCACGCTCAATCCTTTGGAACGCGAATGGCTGGCGCGATACCCGCCGCGTCCATGGCGGCGCGGATGCGTTCGCGCGCGACCTCGCTCGCTGCGACGATCGGAAGGCGTACCTCATCCTCGCAAAGCCCCAAGAGCGAAACCGCGTGCTTCACCGGTGCGGGACTTGCCTCGCAGAACATGGCATCATGCAGCGGCATCAGCCGGTCATGCAGTTCGCGTGCACGCGCGAAATCGCCGGCAAGACATGCCGCCTGAAACTCGGCGCACAGGCGCGGCGCCACGTTGGCGGTGACGGAAATGCAACCATGGCCCCCATGCGCCATGTAGCCGAGCGCCGTGCCGTCTTCGCCCGAGAGCAGCCGGAAGTCGTGACCGCAGAGCGCCCGCTCGCGCGTCGGGCGCGTGAGATTTGCGGTCGCGTCTTTCACACCGATGATGTTGGCGATTTTGGAAAGTCGCTCCATCGTCTCGACGGAAATCTCGACAATGCTGCGGCCGGGAATGTTGTAGACGACGATCGGAATGTCGACGGTTTCCGCAATGGTGGCGAAGTGCCGGTACAGCCCTTCCTGCGTCGGCTTGTTGTAATAGGGCGCAACGGAAAGGACGGCGTCGGCGCCCACCGATTTCGCGTGCTGTGTCAGCGCTACGGCTTCGGCTGTGGAATTCGAGCCGGCACCCGCCAGGACAGGAACCCGTCCGGCTGCTTCCTCAACGCAGATCTCAACGACGCGATTGTGCTCCTCGTGACTGAGCGTTGCCGATTCACCGGTCGTTCCGGTGGGAACAAGGCCGTTCGAACCGTGGTCAATCTGCCAATTGACAAAGCGCCGAAACGCCCGCCCGTCGAAATTGCCGCCCCGGAACGGCGTAATGAGGGCCGGCATTGAGCCTTTGAGGCGCTCGCGAACGTCAGGCATTGGAAACCCTGCTTTCGACGCCCCGAACCTAACGGTTTCCCCGGCAGAGCGGCAAGGCGACGCGCGCGGCTGTGCTTGCGCGTTGGATAGGCACCTGCCCTGATGGCATGAGACGACGGCCGGATTCTCACTTGACCATGAAATTCTCCCAAGCGCTCGTTGGTATCGCCGTTCTCGGCGCCTTCGCGGCGAGTGCGCAGCCGCAAGAGCAATCCCTTCCGGCGGGTCTGGCACGGCAGGGCAGCGTTGTAACGATGCAGCCCATCGGCGAGTCCGATACGGGCGCGGCCGCGGTGTCGATTTTCGGTGGCGAGCGGCGCTCGCCGGCGGTTCGCAGCTTGACTGCGAGCGATCACGACATTTTCGAGCGCGCCGTCGCGGCCGCCCTCGCGGGCCAATGGGCGCAGGCACGCACGCTCGCCGTTGCCGCGCGTGATCCGGTGATCCCGCGGCTGATCGAATGGGCTTTCGTGAGTCAGAGGAACAGCGGCGCTTCCTTCACTGAGATCGCGCAGTTTCTCAAGGATCTGCCGGAGTGGCCGGGACGAGACCGTCTCCTCGCGCGCGCCGAGGAGTCGATGCCGGCCGGACTCGAGCCGTCGTCTGTTGTTGCGTGGTTCGGTGAGCGCAGCCCTCAGACGGGCGTCGGCAAACTGCGACTGGGCGAAGCGCTGATCGCGACCGGCTCCGCAGTGCGTGGACAGGAATTGATCCGCGACGCGTTCGTCGACAGCAGTCTCGAGCCGGATCAGGAGAACTATTTGATTGCACAGCATGGCAATCTCCTGACCGAGGAGGTCTGGCGGCAACGTCTTGAGCGCCTCTTCGCACGCGACGAATTCTCGATCGTGCGCCACGACATGCCGCGGCTTCCAGCCGAATTGCAGCGCTATGCGAGCGCGCGAACCGCGTTGCGCGAAGGCTCGGCGAACGCAGAGCGCGAGCTTGCGGCGCTGCCGCCGGCGCTGCGGGACGATCCCGGAATCTTGTGGGAGCGTGTCGAACGCCTGCGCCAGAAGAACGATGTCGCTTCCATCCCTGCTTTGCTGGACCGCATTCCGGCCGTGGAAGCGGCGCGATGGAGTCCGTCGCATTGGTGGAACCAAATGAGCCTCATTGCGCGCACGGCGCTGAAGGCCGGGTTTCCCCACGAAGCGTACCGTTTTGCCGCCGGCGCCCAGCTGCCGCGCGATGCAAGCGAGTACCCCGACGGAGAGTTTCTTGCTGGATGGATTGCACTCCGAAGGCTCGACGAGCCGCGCGTCGCGCTTGTGCATTTCAAGAATCTCGCAGAGCTGGCGACGCACCCGATCAGCAGATCGCGCGCCCATTATTGGCTTGGGCGCGCCTACGAAGCAGCCGGCGATCTCGCCAGCGCACACCTCGAATATCGCGCGGCCGCCGAGTATCCGGCGATGTTCTACGGCCAGCTCGCGCTTGCACGTATCGAACCCAATCCTGTTCTGCATCTGGTCGCGACGCCCGCCGATGCGGATGCCGTGCGCGCCGGCTACACGCGAGAGGAAATGACGAGCGCAATTCATGCGCTGGCCGATCTCGGACTGGAAACCGCGCTTCGCGAGTTTGCGGCGCATGACGTGGAGCTCTACCCGGGGGCCGCTCATATGAAGGCACTGGCCGAAGACCTCGTGCGCATGGGCTATCGCGAAGTCGCCGTGCGCATCGCCAAACAGGCGAGTTACAACGGCACTTTCCTGCCCGACATTTCCCATCCAATTATTGCGGTGCCGCGATACACCGGACCCGGCATTCCGCCCGAGGTACCACTTGTCCTTGCGATCATTCGCCAGGAGACCGAATTCGATCCCGATGCGGTGAGCGCTGCCGGCGCGCGCGGAATCATGCAGGTGATGCCCGCATCGGCGCAGCATCTCGCCCGTCTTTGTGGCGTCGACTACCGTGTTTCGGCTCTTACGGGCGACCCGCAATACGATATGGAACTGGGAATGACGGAGCTTTCCGGCGACCTCGCCGAATGGGGCGGCTCTTATGTGCTTGCGGCGGCGGCGTATAACGCCGGCCGCGGCAACGCACGCAAATGGATTGGAGACATCGGCGACCCGCGCAATCCGCTGAGCGATCCGGTGGACTGGATTGAACAGATTCCATTCTCGGAGACACGGAATTATGTGCAGCGTGTCCTGGAAAACACAGAAGTCTATCGAAATCGGGTGACCGGCCACGACGAACCGCTGGAGATCATGCGCGATCTTTACCGGCCTGTGGGGCCACCCGCAGTGTCGGGAAACAACTCCTCGGAGAATGCACCGGCTTCGACGAGCATCGGCACCGCGGTCACATCCCGCCCCACAGCGCCCTCAACCACTCCGCCCGCACCGACGATCAAGTGACGCCAAATCGTTTCGGTGTCTCATGCGCAAGGGGATAACGTTTTAGCGGACACGGAGAGCCATTCGCGGGCGAGCCGCTGGGCCTCAGCGATCTGATTCGAATTCATCTCTCTGGAAATCTGCGCCCGCCAGTTCTTGGCGATTTCGCTGCCTTTCATCGCCGCGAGATTGAACCATTTGTGGGCAGCGACGTAATCCACATCCACGCCCTGTCCGGTCGAATAGGCCAGCCCAAGGTTATAAAGCGCTTCTGCTCGCCCGCTTCTTGCATCACTTTCAAACTGCGCAAGTGAATCGATATCAATGCACACCATGTCAGCCCCCTAAAAGCCGGATCCCAGCTTCGGCTTTGCTCATCGACTGCAAGACCAGTCTTGCACGCCCGGACGAAGCATTCCGCGGGATAACCTAAAGAGCAGTTAACGCTGGTCTGTCGGGATCGGGAGGATGCGCCGGACTTGCCGCAAGATCCACGGCGTCGGCGGAAATACGAAGTGTGTGAGGAATGGATCGGTAAGAGAACAACAGGAAGAGAGAAACAGGGGATTTTGCTTGTTGGCCCGACCGCGGCCGCCTGGCAAGGTGCATTGCACAATGCCGGGCTGGCCGCGGTCCAGCCTTTGACCAAACGCTACATCGCGGCGGGTGCAGCGGATTTCTTTGTCTTCCGACGGGCTTTCTTACGGCGCGTTTTTCTCGCGGCGCCGCGTGCGCCGGCCTTACGGACGGTACGCTTCTTCGCCTTCGTCTTCCGCTTCGCTTTCTTCTTTCCAGTCATTGGCATGTGAAACGACTCCTCTACGGTTTCCGGGCATATGCGAATCGCAGGCCCAAAACGCCAAGAATATGAGGGAGTTGCGTTAACGAAATCAATAGCGGGCATTTCCGCTCAATTGCGCCGCGCGCGCAAAAATACAAAATCGCCAGTATTTTATTACGTTTCGTAACTTCGTCCGTGTACGGATTAAAATGCCTGCCTCATCCATCGCGTCCAGTCAACGGCTTGCAAATTGTGCGAATCACCCTTCCCCGGGTAATTTGAGTCTCTCTTTCAGAAGGGCGTTGACAACCTGCGGATTGGCTTTACCGCCGGTCTCTTTCATCACCTGACCAACAAACCAACCGGCGAGTTTCGGTTTCTTTTTTATCTCCTCGACCTTGTCCGGGTTGGCGGCGATGACGCGCTCGATTGCATGGTCGATAGTTGCTGCATCGGTGGTTTGCATCAGTCCGCGTTCGGAAACGATGGCACGTGGATCACCGCCTTCGGTCCAGACGATGTCGAGCAAATCCTTCGCGATCTTCCCGGAAATGGTCCCGTCGGCCATCAACGTCAAAATCTCGTTGTTCGCGCGCGCCGAAACAGGACAATCCTCGATGCCCTGCCCCGCGCGGTTCAGTCGGCCGAGAACCTCGTTGTTGAGCCAATTGACGGCACTCTTGGAATCGACACCCCGCGCCAGTTCTTCGTAGTAATCGGCAAGCTCCTGTTCGGTGACGAGAACGCCGGCGTCATACGCGGATAGTCCGTGCTCCTGCATCAGACGCGCCTTCTTGTCGTCGGGCAGTTCGGGAAGCGTCGCCGCGATCTCCTCGATCCACGCTGCTTCAATCTCCAGCGGGAGAAGATCGGGATCGGGGAAATAGCGATAATCGTGCGCTTCTTCCTTCGAGCGCATGGAGCGCGTTTCTCCGGTGCGCGGATCGAAAAGACGTGTTTCCTGCCGGATGACGCCGCCGCTTTCGATGATCGCGATCTGGCGGCGCGCTTCATATTCGATCGCCTGGGTAATGAAGCGCATGGAATTGACGTTCTTGATCTCGCAGCGCGTGCCGAGCGGCGCTCCCGGCCGTCTGACCGAAACGTTCACATCCGCTCGCAGGGATCCTTCTTCCATATTGCCGTCACAAGTGCCCAGGTAGCGGAGAATGGCGCGCAGCTTCTTCACAAAGGCCGCTGCTTCTTCGCTCGAGCGCATGTCGGGTTTCGAGACGATCTCCATCAGCGCGATACCAGCGCGATTCAAATCGACGTAGGAATGATCGGGGTGCTGGTCGTGAAGGCTCTTGCCGGCATCCTGTTCCAAATGCAGTCGTTCGATTCCAACGCGAGCGCTTCGCCCGCCGGAAAGATCGAGATGCACCTCGCCTTCGCCGACAATCGGGTGCTTGTACTGCGAAATTTGATAGCCAGCCGGCAGGTCGGGATAGAAATAGTTTTTCCGGTCAAAAACCGAGACCTGATTGATCTTGGCCTTCAGTCCAAGGCCGGTGCGGATCGCCTGCTCGACACAGAAGCGGTTCATGACCGGAAGCATCCCCGGCATGGCCGCGTCAACGAAACTCACCTGCGTGTTCGGCTCCGCGCCGAAGAGCGTGGAGGCGCCGGAAAAGAGTTTCGCGCGGGAGAGAACCTGGGCGTGCACCTCCATTCCGATGACGATTTCCCAGTGACCATCCCTGCCGCGGATCAGCTTTTTGAGGTCGGCGGTTTCGCTCACGAAAACCTCCACCACGGAGCGGGCTTCGCCGAAAATCCGGCAGCGCATTCGATCGCCCGTCCAACGCGGAGAACAGTCTCCTCATCGAACGCCTTTCCGATGACCTGAAGGCCGAGCGGTAATTCCTCTGCGCTCACTCCGGCGGGAACCGTTATTGCGGGCAGACCCGCGAGATTGGCCGTCACGGTGAAAACGTCGTTGAGATACATCGAGACGGGGTCGGCTGTTTTTTCCCCGATAGCAAAAGCGGGGCCGGGCGTTGCCGGCGTCAGGATGACGTCGCACCTCTCGAAGGCGTTCGAGAAATCGCGGGCGATCAGCGTGCGCACCTTCTGCGCGCGAACGTAATAGGCATCGTAGTAGCCAGCGGAGAGCACATAGGTACCCATCAGCACGCGCCGCTGGACTTCGGCGCCGAAGCCTTCGGCGCGGCTGCGCTCGTACAGGTCGACCACGTCTGCGGCGCCTTCAGCGCGCCGGCCAAAGCGAACACCGTCATAGCGCGCGAGATTGGAGGACGCTTCCGCGGGCGCAACGATGTAATAGGCGGGCAGCGCGTATTTCGTATGCGGCAGGCTGATCTCGACGATGTCGGCTCCCTGTTCGCGCATCCACGCGACACCCCTCGACCACAATGCGTCGATTTCGGCCGGCGCGCCCTCGAGGCGGAATTCCCGCGGCACGCCAATCCGCAGACCCGCAACACCAGTCTCGAGATCCTTCTCATAATCGGGAACAGGACAATCGACGCTCGTCGAATCTTTGGGATCGAACCCGGCCATGGTTCCGAGCATGATGGCCGCATCGCGCACGGTCCGCGCCATTGGTCCAGCCTGGTCGAGCGACGACGCGAATGCGACAATCCCCCAACGCGAACAACGGCCATAGGTCGGTTTCATTCCGACGATGCCGGAAAGAGCGGCGGGCTGGCGGATCGAGCCGCCGGTATCGGTTCCGGTGGCGCCAAGGCAGAGACGTGCTGCCACGGCTGCAGCCGAACCGCCGGAGGAACCGCCCGGTACGACGGACTGGTTCGAGTTTTTCGCCCGCCAAGGGCTTGAAACCGGCTCAAACCAGCTGTTCTCGTTCGACGAGCCCATCGCAAACTCGTCCATATTCGTCTTGCCGAGCATCACTGCGCCCGCGTTCCACAGATTGCGAGTGACCGTGGACTCATAAGGCGGGATGAAGGTCTCCAGAATGCGGCTGCCGGCCGTGGTGCGCACATCTTTCGTACAAAACAAATCCTTGATCGCCAGCGGAATGCCTTCTAGCGGCCGTGCTTCGCCGGCGGCAATTCGCTGATCCGACTCCGCAGCCATCTCTGCGGCGCGCTCGGGAGTTTCGGTGATAAACGCGTTCAGCGATCGCGCCTCTGCCATTGCTTCGACGAATGCGGTGGTCAATTCGCGCGCCGATAACCTTTTCGCGCGCAACGCATCGCGCGCCTCCGCGAGGGTGAAGTCGAGCGGCGATGCAGGGAGAGGCACGGGTTACTCCACCACTTTCGGAACCACAAAGAAGTGATCCTCGGCCGCCGGCGCGTTACGCATCAACACAGCCGCCTCGTTGGTATCGGTGACGACGTCTTCCCGCATCCGAAGATGCCGCGCGACAACGCTCGTCATCGGCGGCACGTCTTTCACGTCGACGTCCCGTAGCTGCTCGACCCAGGAAAGAATGCCGTTCAGTTCCTGCGCCATGGGCAGAATCTGCTCCTCCGCAAGGGAAATGCGGGCGAGAGTCGCGATACGGCGAACGGTTTTTTCGTCAACTGACATACGTCACTCTGCTAGGAAGGCCGGCGCGGTGCTAGCAACCCCGTTCCGGACTGGCAAGCGATGACTTGCCGGCCACTATTTGAGGGCGACCTGGAGCTGGGACAAATAGTGACCCCAGATGCACAGGAGCAGGATGGGCGCGGTGATATCGACCCAGCGCCGTCTGACCAGCGCCGCGACCACTGCGATCGCAAGACAGGGTTCTGCGTAAGGTAGTCCACGATGTTGTAGCTGCCGCCGAGGTACAGATTGGCGAACAGGGCGACCAGCATCGATGCTGCGAAGGCCCCGATGTAGCGGCGCGCGTGGGTGGCGTGGAATGCCACAAGATCGATTTCACTCTGTGGGGTTACCTCGGGGCAAACGAGCGCGGCCTGCATGAAATCGGCAAAAGACTGCACAAACACGATGGAAATGCTGATCACGGTCCAGCTGGGAAGACTGCGCATTTGCCACCAGCTGATCCGGTTGACGACCAGGAGGAGCAGCGCATTCAGCATCCAATAGACGTTAAACCACGAAAATCGTGTCCGCTCCCGCGCCCGGTCAGCCGCGCTACCGTCCCCAGCAGATGCGCGATTGCCAGCGCATACACGAAGGACAGCAGTGTCATGATGTGTTCGAATGCACCCACGCGAATCATTCCCTCCTGCGGGAAAGTTTAGCGTGCCGGCCATTTGATGAGTGGCCGGTAGTGACACGAGGCTTGGGCGCCAGTACGAAAGTCAGTGCAGACAATTTGATCTGGTCTTCGCGGTGCTCGTGGATTTGAAAGGATTGGCGGCGGCCGTCGCGCCGGGCTCGCGGATTCTCGGGCTCGATCTCGGTGAAAAGACGATCGGCATAGCCCTCTCCGATACGTTGCTGACCATCGCCTCTCCCTTCGGCGCGCGCCGGCGCAGTGCTTTTGCGGTCGATTTCGCTTGGCTCGTCGGTCTGCTGCAGGAACACAACGTGGGTGGTCTGGTCGTCGGACTGCCGCTCAACATGAATGGAAGCGAGGGTCCGTCGGCGCAGTCTGCACGCGCTTTCGCCCGCAATTTTGCCACGCGCTCCGATGTGCCGGTGCTGCTGTGGGACGAAAGACTTTCGACGGCGGCGGTGACACGCACGCTGCTCGAAGCAGACGCGTCGCGGAAACGCCGCACAATGCTCGTGGACAAGATGGCGGCGGCCTATCTGCTACAGGGCGCGCTTGACGCGATGGCCCGGCTAGCAGGTTCGCCGGTGTGAAGCGGAGAGATGGTTTGAACCCGGTCCGGATTGCTTATAGTAGGCAACTGTGCAGTTGCTGAGACACATAACCTCGATCAATGATCTCACGGTCGACGAGATCGAGGGTATCTTTTCTCTCGCACAGTCCTTTCTTCGGCGAATTGGCGACAAGAAAACACCGTACCGTATTGCGCGGAGCCTGAATGACCTTCCCGGATCAATCCTGGCCGGCCTTTTCTATGAACCGAGCACGCGCACGCGTCTGTCTTTCGAAAGTGCAATCCTGCGGCTCGGAGGCAAAGCGATCGGCAGCGCCGATCCGCGCACCAGTTCGGCGTCGAAGGGCGAAAGCCTTGCCGATACCGTTCGCGTCACCTCGAGCTACGCCGATATTCTGGTGGTGCGGCATCCTCGCGACGGCGCTGCAAAACTCGCCGCGCGCTATGCGCCGGTGCCGGTCATCAACGGCGGCGATGGCAGCCACGAACACCCGACACAGACGCTGTGCGACCTGTTCACGCTCAAACGGAAGAAGAAATCGCTTCAAGACCTGAACGTCGCCGTCTCCGGCGATCTCAAGGCGAGCCGCACCATTCACTCCTTCGTCTACGCGCTCGCACGTTTCAACGCGAACATCGTGCTAAAACCCGCGCCCGGCATGGAACTGCCGGAGGACGTGGCGTGGCGCCTCGAAAGCGAGTTTGGACGAAAGCGCGTACAGGACAATCGGACCCGGGAAACCTGGTACGTGCCGTCCGATCGGCTGCCGCGGCGGCAAAGTATCGATGCGGTTTATGTCACGCGCTTCCAGAGCGAGCGATGGCCCAACGAAGCGCGCGAATATCCGATAGTGAATGCCGAGTTCCTGCGTAAGAAGGAATTCAAGACCACCGCCGTCATGCATCCGCTGCCGCGAGTAAATGAACTGGATCTCGCGTTCGACAGCGACAAGCGCGCTGCCTATTTCGAGCAAGCCGCATACGGCGTACCCATAAGGATGGCCATCCTGTCCGCGCTTCTGTCGCACCGCGGGAATAAAAAGCTGAAACGGTTTCCTGGAGGCTTCGCCGACGGGGCGGCGGCGATCTACGACGCCCACCCGGCATCGGGCCTTACATGCGTCAACGCCAATTGTATCGTGCGCGATGCTGTCGATGGTCCTTATGCACAGGCAAAATTTCTTCTGGCCGTGTGCAAGCCGCCCCGGCTGAGATGCTTCTACTGCGAAACGGACATCGTAACGTTCTGGATCGCGGACCCTGGGACACGGACGGTATTTTCGAATGACCATACGCCGTGTGGTTGGTCTGGGCCGCAAAATCGTGAATTGCGTTTTTATGCATCGGCCGAAAGAGCGGCACAATCGGGCTTTCCTCGCCGCACGATTGCCGACGGTACCGGTCCGCCGGCAAGACGACGGGCTCCCCGGCACTCCTGAATCATGTTCGACGCGCTCAACACAATCGACTGGCACGCCCGCGCGCCGACCTTTGTCGCAGCGGTCGTTCTCGGCTACCTGCTTGGATCCGTACCGTTCGGTCTTTTGTTCAGCTGGGTGGCTGGAGTCGGCGACATACGGAAAATCGGCTCTGGCAATATCGGCGCTACCAATGTCTTGCGAACCGGCAATCGTTGGGCGGCGGCAGCGACGCTGATCTGCGATGGTGGCAAGGGCGCTGTAGCAGTGCTCTTTGCCGCGTCTTTGCACGGCACGGTGGCGGGCGTTCTCGCTGGCCTGAGCGCCTTCCTGGGGCATGTCTTTCCGGTGTGGGTGCGATTTCGCG
>Ga0209060_10003527_pt1 | contig 12990 bp, 9 predicted proteins | sample Coa_R1_8_FD_187155 | JGI IMG/M metagenome (GOLD analysis project Ga0209060, IMG submission 187155) | Surface soil microbial communities from Centralia Pennsylvania, which are recovering from an underground coalmine fire - Coalmine... | ecosystem: Environmental > Terrestrial > Soil > Unclassified...
CCGGCTGATAGATCAACGCGGATGCCACACCGAGCGCGCCGTCTTCCATGGCTTTGGCAGTGAGCGCGCGCATTTGATCGAGTTCGGCCGGAGTCGGTGCGCGGTTGGCGCGTCCCAGCACGTTCACGCGCGGGGTAGCGGCGCCGATGAACGACGCGATATTCGTGGAAATGCCGCGATGCGCGAGCGTCTCCAAACCTTCGAGTAACGTGTGCCACGGGACGTCGTAGTGAAAATCCACTTGCTGCTTTTCGTACTCGGCGCGCATCGCATCGTTCATCGGCCCCATGGATTCGCCTTCGCCGAAAATTTCGAGCGTCACGCCCTGCCGGATGTCGCTCTGCGAGCGGCCGTCGGCGAATAAGCCGGATTCGCCGCTCATCATGTTGACGAAGCCGGGTGCGATCACCTGGCCGCGCACATCCAGATCCACCCGGCCGCGCGCTTTTCCGAGATCGCCAACTTTTGCGATGGTATCGCCCGAGATCGCGAGGCCACCTGGAACGCACGCTGTCCCGGTGCCGTCGCAGATGCGTCCGTTGCGCAAGACCACGTCGTATTGCTGCGCCGAAGCACTCGCGCCGGCAAGCGCAATCCAGATTAGAGCTTTTGAGAACATTTCAGTCTCCTATTTCAATCGGGCAGGCTTTAGTGTCCAGGCTTGGAGCCGAGCTAGTTCCAGTAATTCCGGCGCGCTGAATCCCTCCGGATGGATGGGCCATGCAAAACTTCCTTGCGGGTCCTTGGACACATACTTTTCGAATTCCAGATTTCCTTTCCGAACTGCGACCGCGCCGTTTCCTCCGGTGTCCCCCGCGAGCGTTGCAGCGAAATCGGCGAGCGAAAGTTTCTCGGAACCAATCCACACCTCGGCCGGCAAGCGCTGATTGAAGCGGATGAATCCGGAAACATCGATCTTTGCGCGCTCGAAGGGCGGCCGGGCCACGGTTTCCAAGTGGTAAGTGGATACAGCCCGCGTGGACGGACCTTCAACAAAACCCGGCTCCATCCCCAGGAGGATTTCGAGCATCTCGGCTGCAGAGAGCGCGCCGTGCTCAGTTTCGAGAAAGGTTTGGCGCCCGGCGAGATGGCGGGCGGCCGTAGTTCGATCGATGTTGCGTGCGGCCTGGCTTTCGTAAAGCAGCGGCAATTCGCGCGCTGTGGCGAAGCGCACGTCTGCGCGGGACTTCGCGTGCTCCACATAGCGCGTCAGAATCCGGAAGCACCGCTCCGTTTCCTCCGCCGTGCGGCGCGGCGGCTTCTTCCAATCGGCACGCTCCGGATTCGCGCCCTTGGCGAAGTTCAGATCCCAGAAAGCCTTGGTCACAAATTCGGTGGGATGGTAATAGATGCTGATCACGCCGCCGCCTTTCGCCGCCAACTGCTCGGCCGTGCGATCGAACTTCTCCATCGCTTGCGGCAGCGCGGCTTCATCGTCGAGCGACGCCCGAAGCTGATACTGGCCCATCTCATAAACGTTCAGCAATCCGCCGTACCAGACCGGCTGCTCGCCGATGCCTACGTGATCGCCTTCATCCAGATAAACCGGAATGCCAAAATGCCGCAAAGCGCGAAATGTCTGCGGAGCCCACGAGCTGCCTGGCTGTCCATAACAACTCGGCGTCACGCCAAAAATGCGGCGGATCTCTTCTACGCCCGCTGTCTCGCGGCGTTCGAACTCGGCCGCTCCATCCAGCCAGCTCATGTTTTTCAAATACAGCGCGGGAGTCGGTTGAATACTGTGGAAATTCGAGTGGTAGCCGACATCGTGCCGCCCGAGCGCGCGGATCACATCGAACCGGCCTCGCGATTCTAATACACGAGCTTTTTCGCCGACCACTTTGAATGTCGCGCGCACGCCCAGTTTTTCGAGTTCGGTGGCGATCCGCAGCGCCGCATCGTCGGCGGCAGGTTCGATGTAATCTTCCGTATCGAACCACAGCACTACATAGACAGGTCCAGCCGCAGCGAGCGTTGCGGCAGTCAACAGAATCGCGAAAAGGAATCGGAGCATTCTGCTTAGCTTAACCCGGGATCGTGCAAGACTGGTTAGAACGAAGGAGCGAGGCACTCGAATGTTTTCACGCCGGGAATTGATGCAAGGCGCGGGACTCTTGGCCGCCGGAGCCGCGAAGCCGGCCGGACGCAAACTCAAGATCATTGTCGCGGGCGGCCATCCGGGCGATCCGGAGTACGGATGCGGAGGAACAGCCTTGCGCTATTCGGAACTCGGACACGACGTGATCCTGCTCTATCTCAACCGCGGCGACTCTGGCTATTTGGAAAAGCCCACGGAGGACACCGCGCCCATCCGAATGGCGGAAGCAGCGAAGGCCTGCGAAATTCTGAAGGCTCGTCCGGCATATGCAGGACAATTCAACGGCCGCGCCGTAGTGGACGCCGCGCATCACGACGCGTTCCAGAAGATCTTTGAGACCGAGAAGCCGGATGTCGTATTCACGCAGTGGCCCGTCGACGGTCATCGCGATCATCGAGCCATATCCGCCCTTTCCTACGACGCATGGCTCAAGCTGGACAAGCGATTCGCTCTCTATTACTACGAAGTCTCAAGCGGCGAAGACACGTTGATGTTCACTCCCACGCATTATGTGGACATCACCGCGTTGGAGCCGAAAAAGCGCGCGGCTTGCTACGCGCATGCCTCGCAAACACCCGACCGCTACTACGCGCTGCAATCGCAGGTAGCGAAATTCCGCGGTGTCGAGAGCGGCTATGGGCAAGCGGAAGCGTTCATCCGGCATGTGCAAAGCCCCTACGACGCGTTGCCGCAAAATCTCTAGCCCGGATTGTACAGCTCGTAGAATTCGTCACCGCGATTCTCGACAATCTTCACCGTGTCGTCGGCATCGCACAGATACATGTCCGCTTCTTCGAACATAACCGTGTGGCCGCTGTGATACGGCAGATATTCGCGGCGCGTGAAATGCAAGATCGTGCCTTCCTTGAATTCACCGCCGTAAACGTCCCGGAAGTCCTTGCGAATCCGAATCGCGGTGCCTGGCGTGAGTTTATAAACGTTGACCATTATCGATTCAAACTTCCGAGCAGCCGCTCAATTGCTTCGGCATGCCGTGTGGTTTTCAACTCCTCATTCAGTTCACGCTTCGCATCCTCAACAAGGCCAGCTTTGCCGTACTCAATCGCCAACAACAAGTGAACTCCGCCGCGCTTCTCCGCAAGATCGCGCAATCTAGCGGATGTTGCGGCATCCACCACTCGAAATCGCGGCGCGTTCGCGGAAGTCTGCGGAATGGTGCCGCGCGGCGTGACAATCTGCCACTGATATGTGATCCCTGGAGCGAGATCCGTCTCGGGCGTCCATTCCTTGCCCGATACCTCGCCGCTTTCCGCCACAAGACTGGAATCCAAGCGCGAAACACGGATTCGCTGGCTCCCGCCATCCACCGGCTTCCACCGGAAAGTAGGTCGTCCATCCAGGACAGCCGTCGCGACCGGCGAAACGAATTCGTCATCGGGAGGCCGCGAAAAATCTTTCACAAACTCAGGCAGCGGCATCCGCCCAGATTCGAGAATTTCTCCGGTGTATTCCACTTCCTTCGCCGACTCACGATCATGCAAGCTCGCCCGATCGGCCAAGGCCGCCTGATGCAAGCTGTACCAGATGCCGCCGGCGGCGATCAGAAAAGCTGCGAGCGCAATCGCGAAAGCTGCGATGGAAAAGCCGCGCACACCACTTTTCCGCTTCATGCCTTCGCCAATAAGTTGATGTCTTTGATTTCCAAGATCGATTTCGGATAGCCCTGCAACACGCTGTTGATCATGGCCAGCCCCACATCCTTCATGGTACTGACTTGATTGGGAAGCAGCGCGCGCAGCGCCGGATAGAGCCAACCGATGAATCCGTAATAGGACTTGATGTTTCGCTGCCCCGGGGTCGGCTTCATGAATCCGGGGCGAAAGTTGTACGCCTTCGCGAATCCCAATTTCAGAAGCGCATTCTCCGTTCTTCCTTTGACGCGCGCCCACATGATCTTGCCATTTTCCGAACTGTCGGTCAGCGCCCCCGAAACGTAAACGAAAACCATTCGCGGATTCGTGGCCGCTAAGGTCCGCGCAAAGTTCAGCGTGACGTCGTAAGTGACGCGCGAATAATCGGCTTCGCTCATTCCTCTAGAACTGATCCCGGCGCAAAAGAAACAGGCATCGTAGCCCTTCAACAGATCCGCGACGGCATCCAGCTGAAAAAAATCTGGCACGATCACCTCGCTCAGTTTCGGATGCTTCAGCGAAAATGGCTTGCGATTCACCATCAGCACTTGTTCCACGGCAGGATGCTCCAGACATTCCAACAGCACACCTTCGCCCACCATGCCGGTAGCGCCTGTGACAATCACCTTCATCGCTATCATTCTTCCACGCTTGATGCAAAGCCGCGATTCGATCGATTGCTATCATGACCACTGGACTCATCGAATTCAAATGGTCGGCGAAATTCTGGACGCCAAATACCGGATCGACAAGCAACTGGGCGCGGGCGGCATGGGCAACGTCTATCTGGCCACGCATCTCGGAACCACCCGCGTCGTCGCGGTGAAAGTGATCGCTCCGAAATGGGCCACCGAGCCGCAGTTTCTCGCGCGATTCCAGCGGGAAGCGCAGGCGTGCGGACGGCTGCGGCATCCGAATATCGTTAACGTCACCGACTTCGGAATCGCCCGGGCGGCGGGCGGCGCCATGCCGTATCTGGTGATGGAGTTTCTGGATGGGCAGACGCTCTCCACATTTCAAAAAGAAAATCCCGAGTTGCCGTTACCTTTAGTCGCCGACCTTCTGGATCAAATCGGGCTGGCGCTTTCCGAAGCGCATCGCCACGGGATTATCCACCGGGATTTAAAGCCCGACAATATTTGGCTCGAGCCGAACGGCCGCGGCGGCTACACCGTGAAAGTTCTCGACTTCGGCGTAGCCAAAGTCAATCTGCTCGGCGACTGGTCTCCGGTGCTGCAAGATACACCGCCGCCAATTCCCGGATCTTTAACTCCCATTCCAAAGGACGAAATGGAGACGGCTGCGATACTTGCTCCGGCTCCGCGGACGCCCGTCCAGGAAATGGAAACAGCCGCGATGGAGCCCACCCCATCGGGATTCTCCTCGGGATCGTTCGATAGCGGCGCCAGCGCGCAAACCATGCCCGGAAGTTTGCTCGGAACGCCGGCCTACATGTCGCCGGAACAGGCGCTCGGGCGAGAAATCGATTTTCGATCCGATATTTACAGCCTGTCCGTAGTCGCCTATCTTCTGGTCTGGGGCGAGCTACCGTTCTCGCGGAAATCCGGCGACTTTATTGAATATCACCAGAGCGGCAAACCGACCGTGCCTGCCGGGATTCGTAAAGTCCCCGGCGACGTTGCCGACGCGATTCTCGCCGGACTTGCAAAAAATCCAGAGGATCGTCCGCAATCGGCCGTCGCATTTGCGCGGCGCTTCCACAACGCAGTAGACGCGGAGTTTCTTGCACTCCGCCGCTCGAAGGCGTTTCTCATGCAGCACCTCTTCGCGTTCGGCCTGCTCATTATGGGCATCTACGGAACGCTGGAATCGCTTACGGCGCTGTTGTTGGCTTTTGGACGCAATATCGTACCGGTTGAAATCATTCGTGCCCTGGCGATTCCTGGATTCGCCGCGATCCTGTTCATTTTTTCCGACAATCTGCTGCGCACCGCCGCAGCATTGATCGCGCAGGACGAGCAGATCCGTGTTCGGCGATTTCTCTCGTTCCGCGTCCTCTGGAAGATGGTCCGGATGACGCCGCGCCTCATCTCCACGCAGTTTCAAGCGCTTTTCTTTGTCGGTCCAGGCTGGATCACCGGAGATTGTTTGTGGCCGGCGGTTCAAGTGGTGGAAAAGCTCTCGGGACGCGCCGCGCTGCTGCGATCGCGCGAACTCATGACCGGTTTGCGCTCGGCCGGCCGCGCTCTCGCCATTCGCCATCTCGCGCTCCCCGCATTTGCCATCTGTACCGCCGTCGCGTCGCTGACTGCTGTTTTCCGCAACGGGCAAATTGCGCACGAGAACGTGGTCCTCACCGGAACGTGGTTTCCGATTTTCGCTCTTTACGCTGGAGCTCCTTTGTTCCTTTATGACCGCACGGCGGCTAACGAAAGCGGCCCGCTGCTGCAGTTGGATCGAACGCCGGAAGTGCGCATTACCTCACGCACGTTCTCGATCAGCTCGATGATTTGGCTTGCGGCGGGTATCCTTTACCTCCTCTACGTACCGATCAAGGTTTGGCTCGCCACCCGTTAGCTTGTGGCTTAATGAAGAGAGAGAGGAGCACAGACATGAGTTCATCCACCGAGACTGCGATTCTGGCCGGAGGCTGCTTTTGGGGCATGCAGGATTTGATCCGCAAATTGCCGGGCGTGATTTCCACGCGCGTCGGGTATTCCGGCGGCGACGTTCCCAATGCAACTTATCGCAATCACGGAACGCACGCGGAAGCCATCGAAATCGTGTTCGATCCCGCGCAGATTAGTTATCGGCAGCTTCTCGAATTCTTCTTCCAGATTCACGATCCAACAACTGTCAATCGCCAGGGCAACGATCGTGGCACCAGCTATCGCTCGGCCATCTTCTACACCAACGACGAACAGAAACGCGTTGCGGAAGACACCATCCAGGACGTCAACGCGTCCGGACTATGGCCGGGAAAGGTTGTCACCGAAGTAGCGGCAGCCGGACCATTCTGGCAAGCCGAGCCCGAGCATCAGGATTACCTGGAGCATTATCCGAACGGCTACACCTGTCACTACATCCGTCCGAACTGGAAGCTCCCTGTTCGCGCCGAAGCCCGCAAAGCCGGCTGATGTGGCGCACGCACTCGTGCGTGCCGCGTTCACACTCGTGTGAACGCTTTGAAAACGTGTTCGCAAAACTGCGTGCACCTACTCATACCGCAGTGCGATCGTCGGATCCACTTGCACCGCCCGATACGTAGGAACCATACAAGCCAAAAACGCTACCGCACCCAAAACCAGCGAAACTCCGATGAACGTTGCCAAATCCGGCGGCTGCACCTCCCAAAGCTCCGACGAGATGAATCGGGTAAGTGTCGATGCTCCGGCCAATCCTAACGCGAGCCCCGCCGTCGTCATCCAAAGTGCCTGCCGGATAATCAGCCGCAGCACGCTCCACCCGTCCGCGCCCAGCGCCATCCGGATCCCGATCTCCCGCGTTCGTTGCTCCACCGCGTACGCCATGATTCCGTAAATTCCGACACCCGCCAGCACCGTCGCGACTAGCGCGAACAAGCCCAGCAGCATGGAATAGTAGCGCGGATATTGAAGCTGATCGGCAAGATAACTTTCGAGCGTGCGCGGATCCCCCAGCGGCCGATTGGCGTCGATTTCCGCCACCGCGCGCCGTAACGCCGGCGTCAAGCTCGCCGGATCGCCACTGGTCCGCAGCAGAAAAGTCAGTTGAAAGCGCAGGAAATTCATCGGCCCAATCGCATTCGGCCCAGTTTGAAAGAAGGGCACGAAAATCGCTGGCTGCTGCGTCTTCTGTTGCGGATTGCCTGGAATATCGTGCACCACCGCCACGATCTCTCGCTCACGGTCTTCGGGCGAAAGGTCCACCTTAATACGCTTTCCGATCGGATTCTCGTTGGGCCAAAATCGCCGCGCCATCGTTTCGTTGACAATCGCGACCCAAGGCGCGCTGGCCGTATCATGCGGCGTGAAATCGCGCCCGCGCAGCATCTTGATCCGCATGGTCTCAAAAAATCGCGAGGTAATTGGATAGTAGAGTGCGCTCGGTGCGTCCTGGCCCTGCGCGGGCGCTCCCACAATCTCGAATTGAGTCTCCGGCGCGAATGTCATCGGTGGCAGCACCGCCCCAGCGGCCGACACCACTCCCGGAACGTTTTGCACGCGTTCGAAAACACGCTGCAGCGTTGCCGCGGGAGTTGGGCTCACTTCCCACAGCGGAACGCCGTGATACATGGAAACAATCTTGGCGAATTGCGCTCCAGGAAAACGGAAATGGAAGGTCATGATATTCGACGGATCGCATCCCAAATCCGCGCCCTTCAGCTTCAGAAAACTCCGGATCAGCACTCCGGAGCCGATCAGCAACACCAGCGCGAGAGCCAACTGCGCGCTCACCAACACCGCGCGAATCCGGTGCCGCGCGGCTCCCGAGCTTCCGCCGCGCGTTGCGTCCTTAAGCGACTCCGCAAGCGCCTGTTTTGAAGCTTGCAGGGCAGGCGCTAATCCGAATAGGATTCCAGTGATCAGCGACAATCCCATGCTGAAGAGCAGCACCCGGCCGTCGAGCGATATATCGTTTAGGCGTGGAAACCACGGCGGCGCCATCGCCACCAGCGCGCGCTCCGCCCACCAAGCCAGTAGGACGCCGAGCGCTCCGCCGAAGATCGAAAGCATTACGCTTTCGGTGATGAATTGCAGGAAGAGCCGAGCGCGGCTTGCCCCTAAAGCGGCGCGGATGGCAACTTCGGTTTGGCGCGACGACGCCCTGGCCAGCAGCAGCGCGGCCACATTGGCGCACGCAATGAGAAGCACGAATCCGACCGCGCCTTGCAACAACAGCAGCGGCTTATTCATGAATCCAAAGAGCGCTTCACGCGCCGATTGAACCCGCACGCCCCAGGGTTTTCCTTGTTCCATGTCGCGCGGAAACTCTTTGGAAAGCTGGCGCGCGATCGGTTCCATATCCGCCTGCGCTTGCTCTACCGACACCCCCGCCTTCAACCGCCCTGCCACCATGAGATAACGCCCGGATCCGCGCAATTGGAAACCGATAATCGGAAGCGGCGCAAGGTATTCGGCGCGATCGTCTGAGAACCGGAAATCCGGCCGCATCACCCCGATGACGTTGGTCGCCACTCCATCTACCAGTACCGTGCTGCCCAAAACGTTCTTGTCGCCGCCAAAACGCCGCTGCCACAACCGATAGCTCAGCACGATCACGTGTGCCGCATGATCCACTTCATCCTCGGCCGCGGTAAAAAACCGGCCTATCAGCGGCTGCGATCCTAAAGCCTCCAACAGCTCCGCGGAAAACTGCTCGCCGACGATTCGTTCCGCGGGCATGCCATTTTCCGACGCCCCAAAATCCTGCTCGCCCAGCGCCATCGCGCCGACCTTTTCAAACGACCGGTTGCGCTCCTTGAACGCCATATAATCGGGGATCGATACGTATTCCGTCTGATCCGGATGCTGCGGCGGAACCGACCAGATCACCGCCACCCGATCCGGCGCCCGCCAGGGCAGCGACCCCCAAAGCATCGTGTTAATCAGCGTGAAAATGGCGGTGTTCAGCCCGATGCCCAAAGCAAGCGAAACCGCCGCCGCCAGCGTGAAAATCGGCCGCGCAACCAACATGCGAAGACCATAGAGAACATCCTGCCGAATGGCGTTCATAATGGGTAGCTGACGCGTCTCGCTCTATTTTGTCCCGAACCCCGCCGATCGCATTCCACAATGAACAAAATTGGGAAGAACCCAGCGCGCCTGTAACCGGCCGATAGCAATTTCCGCCTATCCAATGAAGATATATTAGAGATAAGCGCTCGATGTGTCCTCAAACGACAAAGCGGCCTGAAATGCCACACGCTGGTATCCGCATCGCCGCCGTACTGCTCGTTTTATCCGCGCCCGGCGCACCCGCCATCGCTGCAACATCCCAGGGCGGATCGCAGTCCCAAGCGCTTCTCAACAAATACTGCTCCGGATGCCACAACGAAAAACTAAAATCCGGCGGGATCGCGCTCGCCGGCCTCGATCTTTCCGATATCGCCGGCAACTCCTCTACGCTTGAAAAGGTCTTGCGTAAAGTGCATTCGGGCGAGATGCCTCCGCCTGGAATGCCGCGCCCCGACGCCGCAACGGCACTCGCCTTCACAGGATGGTTGCAAGATGAGTTGGATCGCTCCGCGGCCGCGCACCTGAATCCTGGACGGCCGGCCATTCATCGTCTGAACCGCACCGAGTACAGCAACGCAGTCCGCGATCTCCTGGCCCTCGATATAAAACCGGGCGCGCTGCTTCCTCCCGACGACACGGGCTACGGATTCGACAATATCGGCGAAGTCCTCTCGATGGCGCCGATGCTGATTGAGCGCTACATGTCTGTTGCGCGCAAAGTAAGCAGCCTGGCGGTGGGCGATACCAACATCAAACCGGAAAGCGCCGAGTTCCGGCCGCCTAAGAACTCGAAAAGACGCGAACGCACCAGCGACGACCTGCCCTTCGACTCTTCTGGCGGACTTTCCGTCAGCTATCGATTCACCGTAGATGGGGAATACGTCATTCGCGCCAAGTTGGCGCCGCTCGGCGGATTCGATGGCCAGCAGGACATCCAAAATTTGGAACTGAGGCTTCCCGTCCAAGCAGGAACGCGACGAGTGGCGCTGACCTTTCCCCGCCAGGAAGCTTTTCCCGAAGTGATCGCCGGTTTGCGCGGCGTGCCCGCTGCGAAGCCGGATGCGCCAAAACTGGATCCCGGCCTTTTCGCCGATCTCCGGTTGGATGGTGCCAGGCTGAAATCCTTCGATTTACCGGAAGGCGCCGCTCCGGCTCTCGCCAGTCTGACGATCTCGGGCCCTTACGAAGTCTCGGGTCCCGGAAATACTCCCAGCCGGGAAAAGATTTTTGTTTGCCAGCCCGCGAGCGAGCAGGATGAAGCGCCGTGCGCTGAAAAGATCCTCTCGGGCTTGGCACATCATGCGTTTCGTCGTCCGGTTACCCCGGCCGACATCCAGCCGCTGTTCGCCTTTTACCAGCGCGGACGCCGGGAAGGCACGTTCGAGAACGGCGTGGAGATGGCGATTCGCGCGATCCTGGTCTGGCCCGATTTTCTGTTCCGTATTGAACGCGATCCTTCGGGCTTGGCACCCGGCACCGCTTATCACATCAACGATTTCGAACTAGCCTCGCGTTTGTCGTTCTTTCTCTGGAGCAGCATCCCCGATGACGAACTGCTGAACCTCGCGGCGCAAGGCAAGCTCTCTCAACCCGCGGTGTTGAACGAACAAGTCAATCGGATGCTGGCTGACGACCGATCGAAATCGCTCGAAAGCAATTTCGCCGGACAGTGGCTCTATCTTCGCAATCTCGCTCAAGTGAAACCCGATCCGGACGATTTCCCCGAGTTCGATAACAGCCTCCGGCAATCGTTCCAGCGCGAGACCGAGCTGTTCTTTTCCAAGATCCTGCGTTCCGATCGGCCGGTTACGGACCTGCTCGATTCCAAAGACGATTTCGTGAATCAGCGCCTCGCCGAGCATTACGGAATTCCGAACGTCTACGGCTCCCAATTTCGCGAGATCGCGGTCACCGATCCAAATCGCGGCGGATTACTGGGGCAGGGCAGCATCCTGACCGTGACGTCGTATCCGAATCGCACATCGGTCGTGCAGCGCGGCAAATGGATCCTGGACAATCTGTTGGGCTCGCCTCCTCCTCCGCCTCCGCCCGAGGTTCCGAACTTGAAAGCGCACGCCGAAGATGGAAGCCTGCTCACCATGCGCCAGCAGATGGAACTGCATCGCTCGAACGCGATCTGCGCCGGATGCCACTCGCGCATGGATCCTCTCGGATTCGCGCTCGAAAACTACGATGGCGTTGGAAAATGGCGCTCGAAAGACGCCGGACACGACATTGATCCCTCCGGAAAGCTACCGGACGGTACGGCGTTTGACGGAATGCCCGGCCTCCGCCACGTGCTGCTTACTTCGCGCCGTGAGGATTTCATCGCCACCGTGGCCGAACGCCTGCTCACCTACGCGCTGGGCCGCGGCCTTGAAACCTACGATCGTCCCGCCGTGCGATCCATCGTGCGCGATGCCAGCGCCCAAAATCCGGATGCCGTGGCGCCCAGCTTCCGGCAGCTCATCGGCGCCATCGTCAAAAGCGTACCCTTTCAAATGAGGAGAACTCCTGAGTCATGATCGCTTTGAAGAAATCCCTTCCTCGCCGAACATTCCTGCGCGGCCTCGGCACAACGCTGGCTCTCCCGTTGCTCGACGCCATGACTCCCGCAATGGCAGCGACCCGTCTCACGGCAAAAGCTCCGGTGCGCATGGGATTCGTCTACGTTCCGAACGGGATCATCCAGGCGAATTGGCTTCCTTCCGCGGAAGGTGTCGGCTTCGAATTCGCATCCACCATGAAACCGCTGGAGGCTTTTCGCGACAAGATGAACGTGCTTAGCGGGCTCGCGCAGGTAAGCGGCCGCGCTCTTGGCGATGGCCCCGGCGATCATGCGCGCGCCGGCGCCACTTGGCTCACCGGCGTGCATCCCAAGAAAACCGAAGGCGCCGACATTCACGCAGGCGTTTCGGCCGACCAGATTGCCGCCAGGGAACTAGGCAAATCCACGCAATTTGCTTCGCTCGAAATCGGCTTGGAAGAGCCCAGCATGGTGGGCGGCTGCGATTCGGGCTATAGCTGTGCGTACACCAACACCATCTCCTGGCGCACACCGACTACTCCTAATCCAATGGAAGTGAATCCGCGCGCTCTGTTCGAACGTTTGTTCGGCGACGGCGATTCCACCGATCCCGCCTCGCGCATGAAGCGCATGAACGAAGACGCGAGTATTCTCGACTACGTGCGTGAAAGCGTCGGCCGCTTGCAGCCTGGATTGGGCAAGCGCGACAACAGCAAGTTGAACGAGTACTTGGACGGCATCCGCGATATTGAACGCCGTATCCAAAAGGCCGAGCAGCAGAACGCCTCGATGAAAATGCCCGTGATGAACCGGCCCTCAGGCATTCCCGAAGAGTTCACCGATCATGCCAAGCTGATGAGCGACCTGTTAGTGATCGCTTTCCAGACCGACATGACGCGCGTCGTCACCTTCATGCTCGCCCACGAAGGCAGTAACCGGAGTTATCGCTCCATCGGTGTGTTGGATGGCCACCATTCGGTGACGCATCACCAGAACGATCCGGAAAAAATCGCCAAAACCGTCAAGATCAACCAA
>Ga0209060_10003530_pt1 | contig 12985 bp, 9 predicted proteins | sample Coa_R1_8_FD_187155 | JGI IMG/M metagenome (GOLD analysis project Ga0209060, IMG submission 187155) | Surface soil microbial communities from Centralia Pennsylvania, which are recovering from an underground coalmine fire - Coalmine... | ecosystem: Environmental > Terrestrial > Soil > Unclassified...
TCGACGATGGGTCGACGGACCGCACCGGGGAAATTATCAAGAGCTTTGCGCCGCGCGTGACGCATTTGCGAAAAAAAAATGGCGGGCAGGCGTCAGCTTTCAATTTCGGCATTCCTCATTGTCGGGGCGAAATGGTCGCCTTCCTTGACGGCGACGATTGGTGGAAGCCGAACAAACTTACCTGCGTTTCGAAAGCAATGGAATCCGATTCCAAAATTGGCATTGTCGGCAACGGACTTGTGATCGTCCAGCCGGATGGCCGCGAAGAATCGGAATTCCTGCGAGCGGGGAATCGCTTTTGCGCAAACACTCCGGCGGGAGCGAAATCCTTTATTGTGCGCGGCAGTTTTCTTGGCACGAGCCGAATGACGATTCGCTCCCGTGTTTTAACTGAGATCGGACCAGTCCCGGAAACAATCGTGTTCGAGGCCGACGAGTATCTGTTTACGCTCGCCGCCGTTCTTTACGATGCCCTTATTTTGCCGGACGTCGTCACCTACTATCGCCTGCACAGTTCCAATTTGTATCAAATCACGCAAAGCGATCCGGAGCGTACGCGACGCAAGCAGAAGGTTCTGGAAGAATTGGCGAGTTCGCTCGTAGCCAGGCTGGAGGCGCTAAACGTCAATCGGAAAGCGGCGCGGATTATTACGAACAACGTCAAAGCCGACGCTGATTCTTTGCGGCTGGCTCTCGACGGTGGAATGCCGTGGGAAACGTTGCGAACGGAATGGCGCTTGTACCAGCAGGTAGTGGATGTTGCCTCTCCTCTGCATCGAATTTTCAAATTCCTGACGCTCTTGCCGGTTTTGTTCCTTCCGCCACGGGTGTACCTGCGGCTCAAACGCGGCATCGTTGGGAGTTCGCTCTACCAGCGAATGCGCCGGCGATGGCTTCCGAATCCATCTCATGGGCACGTTCTACGTACTCAACAATTTGAGGAATCGCCGTCAAAAGACAAGGTCGGTTCTGGTAAGTAAGCAGATCGCGCAGGAGCAGGAATGAAGATCTTGATGACGGCGGGGTCGCCGAGACGAATGGAAAGCGGTACTTCCGCCGTCTTGTATCACATGGGGCGAGAACTCCGGACTTTGGGGCATCAAGTGGATTTTCTTTTTCGCGAGGACCTCGTCGCTGACGAAGAGATGAAGGGGCGTTTTCGAGAAGCGAAATTTGCATGGAGGCTCGCCAAGCACATTCGCAAGCACGCATCGGAGTACGACCTTGTGAATCTCCACGCACCCGTGGGTTTTGCGTACGGGGTTCTCCATCGCTGGTTTCCGAAGCGGGATGATCCGCCCTACGTCGTATCCCTGCATGCGCTGGAAGAGTGGCGGAGTCACACGATGAAGCGTGAAGCCCGCAAAGGACGCGCCTGGCACTTCAACTGGAAGAATCGAGCGTGGCAACGAGTTTACAATCAATCGCGTTTTGATTATTCGGTCTTGACGGCCGATGGCGCTCATTCCTTCTGCCGCGATGTTTGGACTCTCTTGCACCTGAAATATGATCTCGACCCAGATCGCATTCTGTACGTGCAGAGCGGCGTCGAAGACCGATTTTTTGTCCATCGCGATCATAGCAGGCAGAGCGCACTGAGGTTACTCTACGCAGGGACGTGGCTTGACCAGCGCGGGATATTCTATTTGCGCGATGCCTTGCAGCACTTACAAGCGACATTCACTGACTGGACGATGACGTTCGCAGGCGTGTCGACTTCCGAGGAAACGGTGCGAAACTTTTTCAACGAAGCGCTTCAGAAGCATTTGAAGGTGATCTTCCGTGTTCCGGCGGAAGACATGCCGCAACTTTATTCTCAACACGACATCCTGCTTCTTCCTTCGCTAATGGAAGGGCCCTCTTTTGCGGTCATGGAAGCGATGGCTTCAGGCATGGCTGTGATCACAACCGAAGCATGCGGTATGGTGGATTCCGTCGAAGACGGTGTTGATGGACTGTTGATTCCCATGGCGAATGCCGATGCCATCGAGGAAGCGATTTTGCGGCTCGCGCATTCACCCGAACTCCGCGCATCCCTGGGCCAAGCCGCACAGACCAGGATGAAGAGGCTCACATGGACCAAGTATGCCCAAAAAGTAGAGCACCTTTTTCAGCGAGTATTGGATAGCCGGCGCGAGGCCAGCACGCAACAATGATCACGCTCGGAATCAATTATTCGCAAATGCATGATTCTTCAGCCTGCATCGTTCGCGACGGGGAATTGCTTTTTGCGGTTGCAGAAGAACGCATATCGCGGCTGAAGCATGATGCGCGCTTTCCCGCGCTTGCGATTCAAGCGTGCCTCGATTTCTCGAACATTTCCGCCGAGCAAGTCGATGAGGTCTGTTTCGGCTGGCAAACGGCCGGGCCAGTTTATCGTCACGATTTGAAGCTCTACGCAACCGGACGCTGGCCGACGAATTACCTGAACGTTCTGAATTCTTCGCGCCATTTCATCAGCATGTGGCATCAGGAGTCCGGTGCCGCGCCGTTCCGCCGTACTTTTGGCGCGACGAAGGCGCGGACGCGTTTTGTCGATCATCATTTTGCCCATGCGCTGAGCGCCTATGCGTACTCGGGATTCGATGATTCCGCTGTCGTTGTGATGGACGGACGCGGCGCGTGGGAGGGCACTTCGATCTGGCACGGCCGCAACGGCCGCCTCGACCACGTCCTCACTATCAACTACCCCGATTCGATTGGGCTTTTCTACAGCGAATTCACGGGCTATCTGGGCTTCGTGCGCAACAGCGACGAATGGAAAGTGATGGGCCTCGCGCCTTACGGCAAGCCCGGCGTCGATCTTAGTAAATTCATTGATATCGGCGCGACTCCGCCGCGCGTTCATTATCGCCGGCTTGTCACCGGGTCGCCGTTTGAAAACATTATTCCGCTCTTAGGTCCGCCGCGCGTTCCCGAATCCGAAATCTTGGATCACCACAAAAATATCGCATTCGCCGTGCAAGACGCCTGCGAGCACGCCATGATGTCCCTCGTGAACCTCGCGCTGCAAAAAACCGGTTCGCGCAATCTTTGCCTTGCGGGGGGAGTGGCACTTAACTCGAAGGCCAACGGAAAGATCGCCGCCAGTGGCCTTCTCGAAAAATTCTTTGTCCAGCCCGCCGCGTCCGATGACGGCGTTGCACTTGGCGCTGCGCTCGCGCCTTATCTCGATTCGAACGGCAAGCTGCCGAACAAACCCATGCGCCACGGCTATTGGGGCCCGTCGTTCGACGATGCTGCCATCGAATCGGCGCTCAACACATACAAAATCAAGCACACGAAGCTTTCCGATCCAGCCAACGTAGCGGCGCAACTGCTTTCCACTGGGAAAATTCTCGGCTGGTTTCAGGGCCGCATGGAGTTCGGCCCGCGCGCCCTTGGGGCACGATCCATCATTGCCGATCCGCGCGACCCCGAAATGAACGCGAAGGTGAACAACGCCGTAAAATTCCGCGAGTGGTGGCGGCCGTTCGCGCCTTCTTTCAAGAAGGAGGCGGCGCCGGAATATTTGGAATCGGCCTACGACTCGCCCTTCATGATTCTCACCGCACAAGTTCGCCCTGAAAAGCGCAGCGTCATTCCCAGCGTTACGCACGTCGACGGCTCCGCCCGCCCGCAGACCGTGGAGCGCGAAATTAATCCGCTCTATTACCGGCTCATCGACGAATTCGGGAAAATCACCGGCGTGCCCGTCATCATGAACACGAGCTTCAATCTGCGCGGGGAAGCCATCGTCCACACGCCGACGGACGCGATCCGGACATTCTTTTCTTCGGGAATGGACGCGCTTGTCATCGGCCATTTTCTGGTGGAAAAGTGACCGCGGCGTCGTCCGCTTCGTCTTCGTCGCAAAAACCGCGCCTTCTCGTCATTCCGCACATCTATGCAGACGACATTTCCATTCGCGAGCTCGAATTCGCGCAGCGTCTCACCAATCGTTTCGACGTTTATGTTCTGAAGTGGCGAGACGCGCTGCATGTCGATGCCAAGTCGCCGTTCGTTCGCCGCGTCAAACAATTTCGCGTTGCTGTTTCTGCCGCGCTTCACTCTCAGCAAACTGCCGCGGCCGTTCGCGGCTTCACGCCCGTCGAGCTCCCCGTTTGGCAGCCGATACTGTTGCATCGTCTTTTCGGTCCTGCTCGCGCGCTTGCTACTTGCCAGGCCCGAAATCGCCGCGCTTTGCTCTCCGTTGTTCAAACACACGAAATCACGCATATTCTCTACGCATCCGAGCTCTTCGGGACCGATCGCACCCAGAACGTCCGCGCTGCCTTCGATGTCGTCGATTGGTTCCCGGAACACGAACAGTCGGCGCAACGCCTCGAAGAAATTCGTGCGAATTTCCGCAAAATTGCCTTGAATATGGACACCGTCTTTGCCGTCTCCGAGCCACTCTGCGAAAAGCTCGCGCGCGAATGTGACGTCTTGGCGCAGCCGCTTCCTAACGGAGCTGATCTCGCAAAACTTCGCGGCGTGCCCGACGAAAAAATACGAGCCCTGCGCGCCAGGCTCGGCCTCGAAGGAAAATTTGTCATCGGCTACATCGGCAATCACGGGCCTTTCACCGGAGTCGACCTCGTGGTCAAAGCATTTCTCGCAGCGCGCAAGCGTCTTCCGAACGCCAAACTCCTCGTCGTCGGACCTGCCCATTGCTGGCAGTCTTTGCTCGAGGCAAATCGCGAAAACGATGTAATCGCAGCTGGCGGAGTTTCTCCTTCGGAAATCGCGACGTACTTCAACGCTCTCGACGTCGGCGTCCTCGCCCAGGGCATCACCACGGGTACTGACTTCGCGTTCCAAATCAAGGTCGTAGAATATTCCGCCTGCCGAAAACTGGTTGTTTCCAATCCGCTGGAGACGTGGAAGCGGCTCGCCTGGCCGAATGTACTTCTCGCGGAGCCAAACGCCGCCACGTGGGCGGACGCGTTCGTGAAGGCGAGCTCGCTGGCTTGGCAATCCGATTGGGATCGTTTTGTGGAGCCGTACGATTGGTCTATTCTGTCCAATCGCATCGCGGACGCGCTTCTGGCTCCCGCAGCAGGCAAATAGTTCATGCGCATCGTCACTGTTTTCGGTACGCGTCCCGAAGCCATCAAGATGGCGCCGATCATCCGCGCCGCGCGCGCTCAACATGTCGAAACGCATGTTTGTGTAACCGCGCAACATCGCGACCTGCTCGATCAAATGCTGCGTGTTTTTAGCATCACGCCCGACCACGATTTGAATCTGATGCAGGAAGACCAGACCCCGCTCGAATTCGCCGCTCGCGTATTCGAATCGCTTCCGCACGTGCTTCGCAAAATCCGCCCGGATTGGCTTCTCGTGCAGGGCGATACGACGACCGCATTTGCCGCTGCGTTCGTGGGGTTCCAGGAAAAAATTCGCATAGCCCACGTCGAAGCCGGACTCCGCACCGGCGACAAGCTCCGGCCGTTCCCCGAAGAAATGAACCGGCGCTTGATTTCGCCCGTTGCGGACCTGAATTTTGCCGCGACCGATCGCTCTGCCGCGAATCTTCGTGCGGAAGGAGTCTCCGAATCGCGCATCGTCGTGACGGGGAATACAGTCGTCGATGCGATCGACGGAATCCTGTCCGCTCCCGTGAAATACGTGGATCCGCGGCTCGCGCAACTTTCCGGAAGAATGCTTCTCGTCACTGCGCATCGACGCGAAAATTTCGGGGCCCCGCTTGACCAGATCTGCACCGCTATTCTCGTGCTGGTCGAAAGATTTTCAGAGCTGACGGTCGTTTTGCCTGTCCATCCGAATCCCACGGTTCATGCTGCCGTCCACGCGCGCTTGCAGAATCAGCCACGAATTCTTCTCGTTGACCCGCTTTCGTACCCTGAATTTGTCCACCTGATGCAGCGCTCCGCGCTCATTCTTTCGGACTCCGGTGGCGTTCAGGAAGAAGCACCTTCGGTCCGCACCCCTGTACTCGTTATGCGGGAAATCACGGAACGTCCGGAAGCTGTCGAATCCGGCTGGGCGCAATTGGTGGGGACTTCCAGGGAAGAAATCGTTGCGCGCGCGTCGGACTGGCTGTCCGGCCGGAAGTCCGCTCCGTCTGCCAACGCGCCCAATCCATTCGGCGACGGCCACGCCGCGGAGAAAATTCTTCGGGCGCTTTCCACAGCTCCTTTGTAAGCGAGTTTGCATGCACTCGAAGAAGAATGGACAGTGTGTCGATCGCAGTTTCGTGAACTTTGCAGAATTCGCTCGGCCGCGCTGAAACTACTTCGTCAAAGCTTCCAGAATTGCTTCTTTTTTTTCTTCGGCGAGTTGCGTCAGGGGATCGAGTGCCGCCGCATATGCCCCGACGGCCGCGACTGCCAGAACCACAAAGATCTCCAGTGAGAGCCACGGGTTGCTTGCGACTTTTCCTGCAAAGAGGACGAGAGCGCACGTAAGCCCAAAAACCAATTGTGCGGCGAAGGTGACGAGCACAGCCATTCCCGATTGCCGGTTTCCCTGCATCTTTCCAAATTCCATTTTTTTCGGGAATCGCAGCGAAGACCAGTTCGCAATTGTGAGTTGTCCGGCAACGGCGAACACCAGAGCGCCGATAGTGCCCAAGAACATGGGCAGCGGCGGAAGTCCCACACGCCAGCGCAGCACCGCAATGCAAAGCGTGATTTCAGCACTCATGATAATCACGGTTACAAAATTCTTCGCGATCAAAATGTCGCGGAACCGCACCGGCAGCATGAAGTACGTCTGCATGCCGCGCCCTTCATACGCGAAGCTGTTGAAAGACGGCGCCATCAACATCAGCGTGAGATACGCCATCATTCCGGGAAAAAAAAGATCCGGCGAAAGTCCGTGTTTAAACGCGGTGGGATGGGCGCCGCCGAACTGCATCGAAAAAAGAAGCACCAGCATCGGCGGAAACAGCAGTGCCATCGAGACAAAACCGTTGCGGAAGAGATAGCGAAACTCTTTGCGGATTACCGCGGAAATGGCCGGAGGCAGCAGGCCGATATCGAAGCTATCCGCGTTGCTCGTTGCCGCGCTGATTTTCGCGGCAGCCTGGGCTGGCGCCACCGTTTCGCTCAACTCTTCGCCGAGATATTGCGTCTTGTATCTCGACCACAGCAGCCCGCCGAAGAGCAGCGCGTATCCTGCGAGTCCGGCTGCACCCGTGGCCACGGCAGCGTTGTCGCCGGCTGCAACTCCTGCGAACAGCTCTCCGGCAAGCGACCCGGGAAACGGACGCGCGTGTCGGACAATTTTTTCGGCCTCCGGCTTGGTGGATTTTCCGTATCTCTGGAAGACCGGCCCGATGAATTGCAGGCTGACCATCGACAAAACAAACAGCGCGAGAAAAACTTCGCGCGATCTTCGTTTGGAGAGAATCTTTTCCACCCAGGAGCCAACTAACCGTTCCAGCGTCACATTGACTGCAATAAAGAGGGCCGCTGTGAGAGCCATCGCGGGCAGCAGCGAAATCTTGGTGACGGCTATACCGAACAGCATCGAGAGCAGCCAAACAATGGACGCCACTGCCGCGGAATCCGCCACCCCATAGGCGATGCCAATCAGATAGAAGGCGGAGAATTTCATTGGAAACCGCAAAAGAGATCGAAAGGAAAACGACGGCGAGAATCCCGCGACAAAAATCGGCAAAACCTGCCACCAAAGGAAAATACCCCAGAACAGCAAGCCGAAGCGTGCTTCGTGGTGATTTTTCAGGAAGGAAACCGTGCCAGCGAAAAAGGCAATGGCCAATCCCGCCACCAGCACCAATCCCACGATCGACGAAATCACGACGCCGACGATGTCCCACACGCGGTTCTTGTTCTGCATGTTGTTGCGCAGAATTCGCCAGCGCAACCCGGCGACGAGCCGGATTTGCTGAAAGAGTCCCGGCAATCGCGCTACATCAGCCACGAAAGCTCCTCCACGTTCGGACGCTCCGCGCCGCTCTGGCCCACAATCGAAAGGAAAATCTCTTCCAGGGTTGTTGTTCTTCCCTCGGCGCTCGGAACGCCTGCGCGCAATTCCTCGAGCGAACCCTGTGCGACGAGTTTCCCTTTGTTAATGATTGCCACGTGGCTACAGAGGCGTTCTACGATTTCCAATACGTGCGAGGTCAGAAAAATTGTGACGCCGCGTTCCGTCATTCGAGCGAGGAGCGCTTTCAAAGCGCCTGCGGCAAGCGCGTCGACTCCTTCAAACGGTTCGTCGAGAAAGAGAATTCTCGGTCCGTGAATGACCGCCGCGGCGAGTGCGAGCTTCTTCTGCATGCCGTGAGAATAATCGGCAATCATCGTTTTCGGCCGGTCGGCGAGCTGCATGAAATCGAGAAGCTCTTCACAGCGTTGTTTCGTCGTCGGCTTGTCCAGGCCGTACATCCGGCCGACAAACGTAAGGTATTCGGCGCCGGTCAGCCGCTCGAAGAGCCCCATTCCTTCGGGGACGACACCGATCTGCCGTTTTACTTCGACGGGGTTTTGCGAAAAATCGATCCCGAGCAATTGCATTTTTCCTGATGTTGGCGTCAGCAGGCCGGTCAGCATTTTGATGGTTGTCGATTTTCCGGCGCCGTTTGGACCCAGAAATCCGAAGAATTGGCCGGACGTGACACGCAGATCCACGTTGTCCACGGCTGTCAGTTCTCCAAATTTTCTCGACAATTTTTCCGTCAAGATGGCGGCTTCGGACATGAGGGCTCCCGGCAGGCGCGGTTTGATAAAGACTGTAGCACGAGTCGCACAGACGAATTCCGAGCCGGCACTTTGTATTACGCCGAACGAATCGGAATGTATCAGGAGGACTTTTGCGGCGACCCGGCACCGCTCAGTTGCGCTTCGCGGGGCGGCAACGCGGCGAGGACGGCGGGCAATTCAACGCGGAACACCGCTCCGCCTTCTTGGCGGTTGTAGCAAAGAATGCGGCCACCGTGCTCCTGCACGATGCCGAAGCAGATACTCAATCCGAGCCCGGTTCCTTTTCCGACAGGTTTCGTCGTATAGAACGGATCGAATACGCGATGCGGCTCTTTAATGCCGGGGCCCGTGTCACTGAAGAAAAGCACGACCCAGCCGCGATCGCGTGCGGTTTTGATGGTGAGAGTCCCGCCGCCGTGCGCCGCTTCCATCGCATCGACGGCGTTGTTGATGATATTGAAGAAAACCTGCATCAATTGATTTCCGTCGCCGCGCACGCCGGGCAAAACCGATTCGAGTTGCAATTCCACTTTTGTGGCGCCGGTGCGCAAATCCAGAGCGCGCAACTGCACGGCATTGCTGACGACAGTGTTGAGATCGAGCAGCGTCCGTTCCGCGGGGACCTGCCGCGCGAAGCTGAGCAGGTTTTGCACCAGCGTTTTTGTGCGTCGTGCCTGTTCCCGGATCTTTCCGGCAATCGTGCGGTTTTTCTCAGGTAACGCTTGATCGTCCGCCAGCAAATCCGAGTAGCCGAGAATCGCGGTCAAAGGGTTGTTGATTTCATGTGCGGCACCGGCCGCAAGCTGGCCGAGGGAAATCAATTTTTCGGATTGCACAAGCTGCGTCTGCAACCGCTGCAGGTTTTCGATCGATTGCGCCGATTGATCGAGCAATCTCAGCCGCTCCTGATCCGCGAAGTGCTGCCGGAGAAAAACCAAGGACACCAGAGGTATGGCCGCGATCACGACGGCGTACAAACGGAAATCGCGAACGGCCCAGGAGTCGGAGGAAAAGCGCAGGGTGTAAAAGGCAAAGAGCGGAAGAGAAAGCACGGCCGCCATAGCGAGGCGTGTCGCCCAAGTCGTTTGATTGTGCTGACGGTCTTCCGCGTTTCCGTTGGGTTCACCCGGAGCCTCGAGCGCCGCGGCCTGTTTATGCGCCAAAAGGCCGGCGGTTCCGTAGCCGAGGAACGAAGCAAGCATCGGCAGGTCATACGCGCTGCCTGTTTTGTAATGCTGCAAATTAATCGCGACGTTGATGAGCAGCGACGAAATCATATGGAGCGCCGACGCACCAAAGAGACTTGCGTAAACGAAACGCCACGCGCCGCGGGTGCTCAACCAGAGATAGCCAAGGCCGATGACGATGACGGTGTTCTGTATGTTCGCAACAATTTCGTAGGCGAAGTTGTATTGGCCAACCGACGGCGAGGCATAGAGCCACGGCATGACCGTGTACACGTAGAGGAACATCCACCAGCTCAGAAGCAGAACAAAATCGAGATAGCCAAAACGCAGGCGCAGTTCGCTGCGATTCAGGTGCGGCCGCAAGGCCAGTGCGGCCATCATGGGAATTCCGCTGAGAAAGAATGTGACGTCGCCGGGATAGAGATCCGGCAGATCCTGGTGCAAATAGACTTCGTAATAGGTCCACTGGAACTGGCCGATCATCCAGAGAGTGCAACCCATTGCGAATAGCATCCAGAAGACATTGCGACGCCAGTGCGGCGTGCCAGCGTTGAGCAAAAGTCCGGCGTTGGCGAGCAATGGCACGAGGCATTGCGCCAGATCGCCGAACGTCCGCAAGGACTGCTGGTCGTGCAACACGAACGGCGCCAACGAATAAATTCCGAGGACGACCACCCACGCGGCGGCGATCCAGACGATTGTGCGAGTGGAGGGCATAAAGACCGTACCGTCCATTGTAGTTCGTTGGGTTGTCGATGAGGCGGGCCAGCTGAATCTGTCATGGCCAATCAATAAATAAAAGGAAAAAGGCGTAGTGCTCCCCGCTAAAACTGGACACGTCATGTAGGGGGTTCAAGGTCAGAGCCGGGAGACACGAGCTGGAGTATGGCTCCGGCCGCCTGATCGATGTTCGCGAGGGCCCAACGTCCGCTTGAGCTTTGACGGGTTCAAGGTGAAGGCCGGTGTCGGCCCGTGGAAGATTGACGGCTTTGCCGTTCGCCCTGACCTCGACAAGCCGGGCATTTTTGACAATGCTCCCAATCATGCAGTCGGATTTTGGGGCGTGTATGGCGTTCGGCCTTTAACGAAGACCATCACGCTGGACGCTTACTACCTTGGCCTCGATCGAAAAGCTGCCGCATTCAACCGAGGTGTCCGCCAGGAAGTGCGGCACAGTATCGGTGTCCGTCTCTCACGTCCTGTCTTCCAGACGGAACATGGTTGGGATTTCGACTACGAAGCGCTTTGGCAATTCGGAAGCTTCGGATCCGGAAATATTCGGGCGTGGACAGTCGCCTCGGAAACGGGCTACCGTTTTACGACGGTTCCACTGAAACCACGATTCAGTGCCAAGGCGGACATATCGAGCGGCGACGATCCGAGGAAAAACACGCTCAGCACATTCAATCCATTATTCCCGAAGGGCATTATTTTGGAGTCCTCGCAACGGCCGGCCCGGGGCCGATCAACTTTGTTGACGTACACCCTCGCGCTGAAGCAACGCTTCCGCACCGCGTGACTGCCTCCTTCGATTGGATCTTCCAGTGGCGTGAAAGTTTGCAAGACGGAGTCTATGCCGTGCCCGGCTTTCTGATTATCCCTGCGGGAAAAAGTAATGCACGCTTTGTTGGGCACCGTCCGGGCACGGAAGTGCGCTGGCAGGCGAATCGGCATCTGTGGTTTCAAGCCGACTACGGAATTTTTTATGCAGGCAAATTCGTGAGAGAGAGTCAGGCAGGCCGTGACCTTAATTACTGGGCGCTATGGGCCGGATACAAATTCTAGAATAAGTGTTTCACACGCCAGACGTGCTCTTGGAACCCAAGATGAATGCGGACGCCAAGGCCATAGAGTGCTGGGACGTGTTGTAAGAGCTCGGCGAGCCGAAGAAGGCTACTCATTCCGAGGTGAGGTTCGAAAAGGAGCACCGACAGTGAGCAACAACCAGTGTACTCGGTCGGCAGATTGTCTATGAAGAACGGTTCAACCACTGAAAAGACCATGATTTACGTTCTGCTCGGAATGACGGTCGTCACCGGCCTTGTGGACGCGGTCAGTTTTTTGTCGCTCGGGCGCGTATTCACAGCGAATATGACGGGGAATGTCGTGATTCTGGCGTTTGCGACGGCGCGCGTATTTGGGCTGTCCATCGCGCGTTCGTCAACGGCGCTCTTGTCATTTTTTGTAGGGGCGATACTCGGCGGACGAATTATGGCCCGAGCTAGCGCGGAGGCACAGATTCAATTCGCCGCACAAGCGTTCCTCGTGGAAATAGCCCTTCTGTTGGCTGCGTCCTTTTGCGCCATCGGATATAACAGAGGACATTTGCCGGAAGACTCGTTTCAAGCGTTCGCTCTGATTGCTTTGATGGCGCTCGCCATGGGCACACGCAATGCCGCTGTCCGGAAACTCGCAATCCCCGATTTGACGACAACGGTCCTGACGCTACCGGTCACGGGTATCGCCGCGGATTCTTCCATCGCGAACGGCACTAACCCGAGATTGGCGAGAAGGCTTGGGTCGGTCGCCGCAATGTTTTTGGGCGCCGCCTTGGGTGCGGTCATCATTCGTTACTCGATCTCAGCAGCTTTGATGCTTGGGGCTGCGATCTCCGTCCTGTGCAGCGCTGTGTTGTTTCGCTCGATGCGTACGACCGGTCAACTGTGAGGTCGAAACGCATGTTTCAATCGGCGAGCTCTACCTGAATTCACAGAATGCAACAACGGCTCCCCAGACCGGCGTTGCTCCAAACGTCTATCTTATTAAAGTAGCGCGGCGGCGGTTTTCCAAACCGCTGCCGCCCGAATGTTTTGGCGACAAGCGTGAACACAAGACTCAACCATATATTCCAAGTGATGCTTCCCAGCGTATATCGCGCGTGCCGCTAAATGGTCCGCTCGCCCGTCTGGCTGGTTTGAGTTGGTCACTCAACCCGACAGCAAAGATTTTAATCTGTGTTCTTTTCGGCCGCGACTTGAAGGCACGCGGACGTCGCGATTGTATCGATCTTGCTGGAAGGGAGCTCACCGGCCAAGTATCCGTTAGGCCGCGTCGGTGGGATGCGGACCTTCATTTCTATCATCAGAGATAAGCTGCGAGATTGTCCCGCCATTGTGTGAGAGGCGA
>Ga0209060_10003531_pt1 | contig 12985 bp, 14 predicted proteins | sample Coa_R1_8_FD_187155 | JGI IMG/M metagenome (GOLD analysis project Ga0209060, IMG submission 187155) | Surface soil microbial communities from Centralia Pennsylvania, which are recovering from an underground coalmine fire - Coalmine... | ecosystem: Environmental > Terrestrial > Soil >...
GGCCACGCCCCTGATATCCTCGATTTCCGCGCGCGTGACCGGCTGGTGATAGGCGATAATCGCCAGCGTCTCGATGGCGGCCCGCGACATGCGGCGCTGCTCTGGCTTCTCCTTGCGCAGCAGGAAGGCGAGATCTGGCGCGGTCCGGAACTGCCATTTTTCGGCAACACAGACGAGGGTTACACCGCGTCCTTGATAGATTTCCTGAAGCCGCGCGAGGAGGTTCGGAACGTCCGCGCCGTCGGGAAGCGATGTTGCCAGCGATTGCGCGTCGAGCGGTTCGGCCGCGGCGAAGAGAAGAGCCTCGGCCATGCGCAGATGCTCGGGATTGATTTCGACCCGCGCCTCCCGCTCCTCGCTCTCGACACCCATCTCGTCTTCTATCTTTTCGATCAGTTGAGCGACACGGCTCATGCAGCGGCCTCCCCAAGCGACGGCGTCTCGCCGCGATCTTTGACATAAATGTCCTCGAATGCGCCCACCTGCCGGATTTCCACCCGGCCATCCCGGGCAAGTTCAAGGCACGCGAGCAGCGTGCTCGCGAGCGCCGATCTCCTGCGGCCGCCGCCGGACCATTCCAACGGCAGAAGTTGCACGAGCGCGCTCCAGCTGGGCATCCGTCCGAGGAGCCGCTCCAGGCGCTCGCGCGCCTCCTCAATAGCAAGAACCGGTGCCATCGCCGGCCGGTAAGCCTTTCCGCCGAGCCGCCGGACGCGGCCTGCGGCATAGGCGGAAAGAAGATCGAACAGCGTGTCCTTGTAGGTGCGCAGCTTGATAACGTTCACAGGCTCGGGATCGCCGCGCGCAAACACGTCACGATCGAGCCGGTCGCGGGCCATCAGGCGCGCCGAAGCCTCGCGCATGACCTCGAGGCGCTTCAGACGCCAGCGCAATTGCGCCGCCATTTCGTCGGCGGTCGGCTCGCCCGCCGCGTCTTCGGGTTGCGGCAGTATGAGCTTGGATTTCAGATAGGCGAGCCAGGCGGCCATAACGAGATAGTCAGCGGCCAATTCGAGGTTTCGGGTGCGGGCACTCTCGACAAATTCGAGATATTGATCGGCGAGGCGCAGAACGGAGATGCGCGCGATATCAACCTTCTGATCGCGTGCCAGCTTCAGGAGGAGATCGAGTGGCCCCTCGAAGCCATCGACCGTGACAACGAGCGCCTCTTCGGGGGCAACCTGCGCCGCCTCGAAGGCTTCGATGCTATCGATCGACTCGATCACTACGATTGCCTCATCAATGCGGCGAGCCTGTTTTCGGCGGATTCGCGATCGAATGCCACAGCCGGAATGCGCCGCGCCAGTGCCTGCTCTGCCCTGCGGAGCGAGGCGCCTTCCAGCGCCGATGCGGCAGAAGCAACCGCCTGCATTTCGTCCATGGCTCCGTTGCAGTGAAGCACAAGGTCGCATCCCGCGAAAAGCGCGGCTTTCACGCGGGAAGAAATCGGCCCGGAAAGCGCCCCCATCGAGATGTCGTCGCTGAGGAGGAGACCGTCGAAACCGATCTCGCCGCGTACGATGTCGCGAATCACTTTGGGGCTGGTGGTTGCGGGACGCTGTGGATCGATTGCCTCGAAAACGATGTGCGCCGTCATGGCGAGCGGACACTGATTGAGACTGCGAAAAGGCACGAAATCGCTCGCGCTGAGCACTTCGGCCGATGCGGCGACGCGGGGAAGGCTTGCATGGGAATCCGCCGTCGCGCGTCCATGCCCCGGGATGTGTTTCAAGACCGGCAGAACGCCGCCGTCGATCAGGCCATCCATGACCGCACGGCCCAGAGCCACCGCGGCGATGGGATCGCTCCCGAAGGACCGGTCGCCAATAACGGGGTCCGCGCCCTCGCCCGGCAAATCGAGAACGGGCGTGCAATCCACGTCGATTCCCACATCGGCGAGATCCGCCGCCATGAGCCGCGCATTCAGGTAGGCGGCTTCGCGCGCCTCTTCAGGAGCCGTCGCGTAGAGCGCGCCGAAACGACCGGCAGCAGGCCGTTCCGGCCACGAAGGTGGCTTCAGCCGTGCCACACGCCCGCCCTCCTGGTCGATCAGGATCGGCGCGCCGGCATCCCCGAGCGTCTCGCGCAAGGAATCCGTCAGCTGCCCGAGTTGCGAAGGATCGACGATATTGCGTCCGAACAGGATAAATCCCCAGGGGCGGGCTGCCGCGAAAAACGCGCGCTCTTCGGCGGTGAGCGCCGGACCAGAGCAGCCATAAAGAGCGCGCGTGCGCATCAGGGCTCCAGGATGCCTGGCCGTTTAGCGCGCGATGAGGCAGTTACCGCCGGCGGCTTTCAGCTTCTGGCACAGGGCGCCGGCTTCGTCTTTCGTCTGGAAGGAAGCGACCCGCAAACGGTACCAGGTGCCTTTGGAGCCGAGCGTCACCTTCTTCACGTCGGGGCTCGTGCCGGTAAGCATTCCCGCATAACGCTTCTGGGCGGCCGCCCAGGCCTGATCGGCTTCCGCCTGGGATTTGTAGGACCCGATCTGGAGAACATATCCGGTCGTGACGGATTCCGCGGCGGCGGGAGCTGCCGCTTGGAGGGGCGCCGGTGGGGCGCTGCTGGCCGGGGGAGCGCTCGCGACCACGAACTGCTCATGCGGCGGGCTTGCCGTCGCTGTCTTCTGCGGCGCATTGGGCTTGGGGTGCGGCAGCGCGTTGGTGCCGGAATCCGAGACCGGCGGCCGCAGCACGATATCCGGCGCGCTGCTTTCCGCCTTTGGCGCGCTCACGGCTGGCGGTCCGGCATCAGCATTGTCGGGAGCGGGCTGCTCGTAAATCTTGAGCGCCTTGTATTGAGACGGTGGCGGCGCGGAGTCGGGGGTTACGGGTGGAGCGTCCGCGTCACCCGCTGCGATGCGAAGCTCGTTTCGACCGCTGGCGACGCCCTTTTCGTAAGCCAGCCAGACCACGCCGGCGAACGACGCGAGCACCACCAGCGCGATAACAATCAGCAGAGGAAGGCGAGAACCGTCCTGGTCCTCGTCATCGTCCTCCGAGCCGTCGAAGATTCTGACCTGGTCCGACGTGAACGCGCCCCGATCCTGATCCGACATCAAGGAACCCCGAATCTGTGCGCGAATGTAACATCCCCGCGCGTGGTTAAGCATCCTCGTTCGGCTACAGAGCCGTTTCGCGGCCGAAAATGCGGCGATGCTCCAAAAGCGCGAAGCGGTCGGTCATGCCCGCAATGTAGTCTCGCACAACCGCCATCGTGGCTGGATCCTTCGCCATCCCGCAGAGCACCGCCCATTCGCCCGGAAGAAGCCCGGGGTTTGCGGAAAATTCCACGAACAGCGCCCTGACCACGGCTTTTGCCTTCTCCACCGGCTCGAGAACCCGCGGATGGCGGTACATGCGGGCGAACAGGAACGCCTTCAATGCCGCAAGTTGTGCCGCCATGCCGCCGGAAAAGGCGGCCAGGGGCGCGGCTTGCGCGCGAACGGCTGCGGCCGAACCCGGCCGGGCGGTGCCGAGCCTGCCGCGCGTTTCAGCCACGAGATCCGCGACCAGAAGCCCGATGATCGGACGCACCAATTCGCCGACGAGCCGGCTCATTTCGAGATCGCTGTCGGCAGGCGCGCGCAGCGATTGAAAGACCGCTCTGGCGAGCGGCGCATCCATGAGTGCATCCGGCTCAAACAGGTGCGCGCGCAGGCCATCGTCCAGATCGTGGCTGACATAGGCGATATCGTCTGCCAGAGACGCAATCTGTGCCTCGAGCCCCGGCCAGGTTCCGAGTTCAAGCGGCCATTGCGCATTAAAGGTCGCGATCGGCTCGCTCACCGACCCCACCATCGGCCCGTTGTGCTTCACGAGCCCCTCGAGCGTCTCCCAGGTGAGATTGAGCCCGTCGAATTCGAGGTAGCGATGTTCGAGAGCTGTGACCAATCGAAGCGCGTGCGCATTGTGATCGAAGCCGCCGATCGCAGCCGACGCTTCGCTCAGGGCTTCCTCGCCAGCATGCCCGAATGGCGTGTGGCCGAGATCATGGGCGAGCGCGAGCGTTTCGGCGAGATCCTCGTCGAGCGCCAGTACGCGCGCCAGCGAACGTGCGATCTGCGCGACTTCGAGCGAGTGCGTGAGGCGCGTGCGATAGTAGTCGCCCTCGTCGCGCACGAACACTTGTGTCTTGTGTTTGAGACGGCGGAATGCGGTCGAATGGATGATGCGATCGCGGTCGCGCTGGTAGCAGGTCCTGCTCGCGCTTTCCTCTTCGGGATAGAGCCGCCCCCTGCTCCGGGCCGCATGCGTCGCGTACGGCGCTTTCTCGGAAGGCGGCGTGAACACGTTGCCCAGTAGGCGGCCGGCCGGCCGAGGGGCGAGCGCAAGCGGTTTTTCCGGGCCCTTTGCAGCGGTCATGCCGAAGACTACATAGAGTCGATCGCGATTATGGCGCCAACGGGTTCCCGATGAGTAGTAAAACAGCGACGGTGACGGTATCGGAGCGCGCAGCCCGAAGGATCGTACAGATCCTGAAAGGCGAGCCTGCGCCCGCCATGGTCCGGCTCGCGGTGACCGGAGGCGGCTGTTCGGGATTCCAGTACAATTTTTCCATCGACGATACCCGTCAGGAGGACGATCTCGTACTGGAGCGCGAGGGCGCGACGGTGCTGATCGACTCGATCTCGCTTGATTTCCTGAAAGGCGCCGAGATCGATTTCGTCGACGACCTGATCGGCGCGTCCTTCAAGGTCAACAATCCCAACGCGACATCCTCCTGCGGCTGCGGCACGTCCTTTTCTGTGTGAGAATTCCGTCTTCTCTTGCGACCCGCATCAGGCAGGCTAAATTCAGTTCCCCTCCTGGAGAAAATTCCCCATGCGTGTTTTTCCGGCTGCCGCCCTGGTGCTCGCAGCAGCAATGACTTCTGCGCTAGCAGCCGACGACGCGCTTTCGCCGCAGGCGAACGCCGCCTATCTGGCTGCGAATGCAAAAAAACCTGGCGTCACCTCAGCGCAGGGAATTCAGTATCGTGTGATTAAGACGGGCAACGGCAAACAGCCTGATCGCCATGAATGCGCGACCGTCTATTACAAGGGCAACCTGATCAACGGCCAGGTGTTCGATCAGACGCAGCCAGGAAGCCCCGCAACCTTTCCGGTCAGCGGCGTGATCAAGGGCTGGACCATAGCGCTCCAGATGATGCACTCCGGCGACGAATGGGAGCTTACGATCCCGGCTAACCTCGCTTATGGGCATCGTGGGGCCGGCGGGGTGATTCCCCCTGACCAGACGCTGGTCTTCGATGTGACGCTGCTCAAGGTCTCGGAGCCCGTCGAGGGCCAGTGCAGCTGACCCTTGCGCGATGAAGTTCGCGACATGGAACGTCAATTCCGTGAAGGCGAGACTGGAGCCGTTGCTGCAATGGCTGAAGGACCGTGCCCCGGACGTCCTCTGCATGCAGGAAATCAAGTGCGCGGACGAAGCTTTTCCGGCCGAGCGCTTCGGTGAGCTTGGCTACAATTGCGCCGTACACGGACAGAAGACCTATAACGGCGTCGCGATCCTCTCAAAGCGGCCGATGGAGGACGTGACGCCGAGGCTTCCCGGCGGTGACAACGACGACCATGCGCGATATCTCGAGGCGATCGTTCCTTGCGAAAAGGGAACGGTGCGGGTCGCATCGATTTATGCGCCCAACGGCAATCCCGTCGGAACCGACAAATTTTCCTACAAGCTCGCGTGGCACGAGCGGCTTGCCAACCATGCGCGTGCTCTTCTCCTCATGGAAGAGCCGCTCGCGCTGATGGGCGATTTCAACATCATTCCGACCGAAGATGATGTCTATGATCCGCGCGCCTGGACGGAGGATGCGCTGTTCCAGCCGGAAAGCCGGGCGGCGCTGCGCAAGCTCGAATATTTGGGCTTCACGGATGCATTCCGGGCCTGCCATGCCGAGCCGCGGCAGTACACGTTCTGGGACTATCAGGCCGGCGCCTGGCAAAAGAACCGCGGCATCCGCATCGATCACATCTTTCTTTCCCCGCACGCCGCCGACCGGCTCAAGCACTGTGGCATCGACCAGGACGTGCGCGGCGGCGACAGGCCGTCCGACCACGTTCCGGTCTGGTGCGAGCTCGCGATCTAGGCCGCCTACACCGTTACATGCGCCACGTCGCGCTCGAAGATGGCTTCGAGGCTCGTCAGATTCATGCCGTGCTTGAGATAGTTGTAAGGCGTCAGATTCACCGCCTTGATGATCGGTCTCACGATTTCGGAGCGCACAAGGTCAAAATCGAGAATGTTGATGCAGCCGGTGTCCTGCTCAAAACCGCCCATGGCGTGCAACCCGGCACCTGCCGCCCAGCTCAGGACGAGACGATTGATGCCCTCGTGCGCGACGATCAGCATCTGGCGCCAACCTTGTTCACCCAGCAACGCCGTGATCGCGTTGACCGCGCGTGCTTGCGCATCGGCAAAAAACTCGCCTCCCTCGTGATTGGTCGCGCCGGGTTGCCCGGCAGTGGCGAAGGCCTGGTTCATGCGTTCGATCAACTCGTCGCGGCTTTTGACCGGCTGCATCTTGCCGCCCTGGATTTCGACGAGCTCGGGTATCGTTTCGAGATCGATTTTCTTTGCGTGCAGGCCGAGGACGATCTCGGCCGTCTCGCGCGTTCGCGGTAGGCCACTGCAGACGGCGCGATCGAGTTCGACGTGGGCAAAGGCGCGTCCAGCCGCTTCGGCCTGGCTTCGTCCGCGTTGCGTGAGCGGGACGGAGTGGATGTCGCCCGAAGCAACGACATGGCGCGCAAGATAATCAACGTGGCCATGGCGCATCAGGTAGATGCGTCTGCGCGATTTCGTGCCCTCAGGAGCGCCCATGCGCGCCTAAATGGCGCCGGCTCGTGACAATTCAGCAATCTCGCTGCGGGCGAAGCCCCATGCTTCGAGCGCAGCCTCGCTGTTCGCCGCTTGTGGCGGCCCTTGTACCTCAGGGACGGTCCTGGAAAATCGTGGCGCGGGAGCTGGCTGTGTTACGCCATCGATCTCGATGAACGTCTTTCGCGCGACATTGTGCGGATGGCGTGGCGCTTCGGCGAGCGACAGTACCGGCGCGTAACAGACATCGCTGCCGAGCATGATCGCGTCCCATTCATCGCGGGTTTTCATGCGGACGACCGCGGCGAGCTTTTCCTTGAGAGATGGCCATGCTGTGCGGTCCATCTGCGCCGAAAACGCGGGATCGTTGAGTCCGGCCTTTTCCACCAGCTCGCGATAGAACTGAGGTTCGATCGAGCCGAGTGCAATGTGTTTTCCATCTTTCGTTTCGTAGGTGTCGTAAAAATGCGCACCTGAATCGAGCAGATTGGAGCCACGCTTGTCGGCCCACATCCCCATGGACGACATGCCGTAGAACATTGCCATCAAAGATGCGGCGCCGTCGGTCATGGCGGTGTCGACAACTTGCCCTCTCCCGGATTTCTTCGCTTCGAGGAGCCCGCAGACAATTCCAAACGCCAGATAGAGCGCGCCTCCACCGAAATCCCCGACGAGATTGAGCGGCGGAATGGGCTTGCCGCCAGCAGCCCCGATCGCATGCAGCGCGCCGACAAGCGCGATGTAGTTGATATCGTGGCCGGCCGCACTGGCGAGCGGGCCTTCCTGGCCCCAGCCGGTCATGCGCCCATAAACGAGTTTCGGATTTCGCTTGAGACAGACATCAGGACCGACACCTAGCCGCTCCATCACACCTGGCCGGAAACCTTCGATCAGCGCATCTGCCTTTTCGATCAGTTTGAGCGCAGCTTCGACAGCCTCTGGCCGCTTCATATCGAGGGTGATGGCGCGCCGTCCGCGATAGGTCACTTCGCCTTTGCCTGGCGTGCGACCGCCCCTGCGGTCGATGCGAATGATCTCGGCTCCCATATCGGAGAGCAACATTGCGGCGAAAGGACCCGGACCGATCCCGGCAAACTCGACCACACGCACGCCGTTCAACGGACCCATGTCCCACCTCTTCCCAATTGCGCCGCAATATCCAATTAGCTGGGATCAACGTTACCAGAGCGAGGCTGCCTGACAATGCAGAGGGGGATGCTCCTTGCCGCGAGCATCGTGCTCGCGCTTTGTGCGCCGCCGCTGCACGCCGCGTCGAAGCGCTTTCACGACATTTTTCGGGTGGATCGCGTCTCAGCCTCGATCGTGCAAAACCGGCTTGTGGTCGAAGCAAGCGGTGCCGTGAGTTCCGGCGGGTGGTCCCACCCGCGCCTTCGCGCGAAACCTTCCGCTCCGGAAGCAGCCATCCTTACGCTGGATTTCATCGCCGATCCGCCTTCATCCAAGCGCGTGGTCATTCAGGAGCTGCTCCCGGTTTCGGCAACGATCCGTCTTCCGCTGCCGAAATATGGAACGGTCGCGGTGAGCGTGGTTTCGCAAAGCAATACGATCACCACCGAGATTCGCCGCTAGACGCGTGAGGGTTTAAGGTTCCTCGATGCAGATCGATGTCGTGTCCGATACGGTTTGTCCCTGGTGTTTCATCGGCAAGCGCCGCCTCGAGCGCGCGATGGCGATGCGCTCCGGAATCTCCTTCGATGTTCGCTGGCGGCCATACCGTCTGGATCCGACAGTGCCCAGAGAGGGTGTCGATCGGCGCGCTTATCTCAAGGCGAAGTTCGGAGACAGCCCGCGCACCCAATCCATGGGCGAGGTCCTTCGCGAAGAAGGCCGGTCGGAAGGCATTGCCTTTGCGTTCGAAAGGATCTTGCGAACACCCAATACTCTCGATTCACACCGGCTGCTGCGCTGGGCGGCAAGCGCTGGCGTCGAGGACGATATGGCGGAACGCATTTTCCGCGCCTATTTCCTCGACGGACGCGATATCGGCGACCGCAATGTCCTGATCGAGATTGCGCGCGAAGCGGGGATGGATGCGGAACTTGTCGCAAATCTGCTCGCGGAGGAGGCTGACGCCGATCTCGTGGCGCGCGAAGATGGGCTCGCGCACGAAATGGGCATTTCAGGCGTACCAACCTTTATTTTCAACAATCGGTTCGTGCTGTCAGGCGCACGGCCCGCGGAAGTTCTCGTGCGCGTGATCGATAAAGCCACGGAAGCGAAGACGGCAACATAAACTTGATCCGGCCGAACCTGTCCGGAGCGATCGCATTGGCCGAACCTTACGCCGCGTCGGCGACGACTCGATTGCGGCCCGTACGTTTGGCGCGATAGAGCGCCTGGTCGGCACGATAAAGCAGCGCCTCCGGTGTATCGTCGGCGCCATCGGCTTTGGCGATACCGATGCTCACCGTGACCTTGAGCTTGCCCGGATCCCGGCTGATGGCGATCGGCGTCACCTCGACCTCCTGGCGGAGGCGCTCGGCGACACTATAAGCCGCGGCGACATCGGTATCCGGCATTACGACGACGAATTCCTCGCCGCCGTAGCGGCAAGCGAGATCAATGCCGCGCACGTTCGAAGACACCCGCGACGCGAATTCCTTCAACACTTCGTCCCCGACATCGTGACCGTAGGAGTCATTGACCGATTTGAAGAAGTCGATGTCCATGATCACGAACGAAAGTGGCTTTCCCGTCCTCTTCGACGAGGCAATCAGATTGTCCAGGTGGCGGGCCATGTAGCGCCTGTTGTGCAAGCCCGTCAGCTGGTCCGTGATCGCCATTTCGAGGCTCAGCTGCACATTGTGGCGGAGCCTGTCGGCATAGTGCTTCTTGCGAAGCTGGGTGCGGACACGCGCCGTCAGTTCGTTGGGATCGATCGGACGCGTCAGATAATCGTTAACGCCCATCTCGAGCGCCTGGTTGAGCTTGCGCTTGTCGCCGTCGCTCACGACCACGAGAATCGGAACGTTGCGTCCCTCGGGCAGCGAACGAAGTTGCGAGCAGAGCCTCAGCCCGTCGAACCCGCGCACGCCGAGGCTCACGATCACGAGATCATAGTCGCCGCCGCGCACGCGGATCAGTGACTCTTCGAAGGTCTCGACGGCAGTGATTTCATGCGGCGCCTTCAACACCGTACGAAACCAGGCTGCGGATTCCGCGCGATCCTCGATCACGAGGATGCGGCTCGGCTTCGATGAATCCGGCGCCGCAGCCGGATCGAGCACGCCCATGCTCTGGCCGGTGGTTTCGCGCATGCGCAGCTCATCCGTCATCATCTTGAGCCGGACGAGGCTTCGTACTCGTGCGAAGAGCGCGGCATCATCGACGGGCTTCGTCAGGAAATCGTCGGCGCCTGCATCGAGGCCTGCGACGCGATCGCTTGGTTGGTCCAGCGCGGTTACCATCACGACGGGGATATGGGTCGTCGCAGGATTGGTCTTGATGCGGCGGCAAACCTCGAAGCCGTCCATGCCCGGCATCATCACGTCGAGGAGAACGATATCCGGCATCGTATCGGCAATTTTCGAGAGACATTCGGCGCCATTGAACGCCGTGACGACATCAAAATATTCGGCTGTCAGCTTTGCTTCGAGGAGTTTGACATTCGAGAGAATGTCATCGACCACCATCACGCGCGCTGTCATGGTCTGCCTACCCGATGAAGCGTCGGACAGTGTCGAGGAAACTGGTCACTGAAATCGGTTTCGAAATATAGGCTTCGCAACCACCCTGGCGGATCACCTCTTCATCGCCTTTCATGGCGAAGGCAGTGACCGCTACCACCGGAATGGATTTGAGCGAGTCGTCTTCCTTGAGCCATTTCGTCACTTCCAGACCCGAAACTTCCGGGAGCTGGATGTCCATCAGGATGAGATCGGGGCGGTGCTCGCGCGCGATGTCGAGCGCCTCCATGCCGTCCTTGGTTTGCAGGATGTGATAACCATGCGCATCGAGAAGATCGTGGAAGAGCTTCATGTTGAGCTCATTGTCCTCCACGATGAGGACCGTTTTGGTCTTGGCGTCCATTAGCCCGGATCTTTCGTCTCGCGCGCCCATCGAGCGGCTCAGGTCCGCAAGCATTAACGGAGATGTCTTAACGCTCCCTTGACACTGCGCGTCCCGGAACTGCGAGTTGCGCTCGGTCCCTGCCCTGAATCCTTAACGCGGCACAGAAGACGGCCGGGCCCGCTGGCTCAGCCCGCGATACGGATCACCCCATAGAGAAGCGCGGCTCCGGTCAGCGTCATCACCGTAGTCAGGAATTTCGGGTGGGCATGATACGAATCGGGCAGAAGGTCGCTCGCTCCGATGTAGAGAAAAAAGCCAGCGAACAGCGCCAGCACAATCGAAAGTCCGGAAACGGAAAGTCGGACGAAAAGGCTGGTCGCGGCACCGAGAACGGGCGTGACAGCATCGAGCGCGAGCCAACCGAAGGCTTGCCGCCGCGTCCCGCCGTTCTTGAGCACGAGATTGACGGTATTGAGTCCGTCCGAAAAATCATGAGCCAGGACCGCCGCGGCAACGACGAGCCCGACGGACGTCGAGGCCTGGAACCCGACACCGATCGCGAAGCCATCCATGAAGCTGTGAGCGGAGAGGCTTGCCGCCGCAATCCAGCCGCGTTCCACACTGGCGGCGGGCGCATGGTCATCGACGTGGGTGTGGAACAGAATCAGGCGATCTAGCACCAGATAGCCAAAAAACCCGGCGGCACTGATGGCGATGAGATCGGATGGGGTGAGGCCCCCAAGCTTCAGCGATTCCGGCAGTAGGTCAAAGAAGGCAACAGAAATTACCGCGCCTGCGCTGAAGCCGAGAATGAGATGCAGGCGATCCCTGAGCCGGAGTGCCGCCGTGCCACCGGCCAGCGTCGCGACCAACGTCGCCGCTGCGATTGCCATAACCAGGCCGGAGTGCATGGGCCGCCCGAATCGATTGCGCCTGCAGACTGAGCCCAGACGCCTGGCGACTTCAACGCGTGCTATCAGGCTCTGAGTGTGCCCGGTTCGTCTTTCTGTGCTTTGGGCTGAACCATTTCGTGCAACAGCGCCCGAACGGCGTCCGGCGCGACCGGCTTGCGCAGGACAGGCAGTCGGGAGAATTCCGGGCTGATGTGCTCGCCGGCATAACCGGTTACCAGCGCGAGCGGCACACCACGCTCCATCAGAACATTCGCCACGGGATCGACGACGAATCCGCGCAGGTTGATGTCGAGGAGCGCGGCGAGGAAGGGCTCCTTGCGCGCGACCTCGATGGCTTCATCGACACTGCCGATCGGCCCGACCACGTCATATCCAAGCTCGAGCAGAAGATCGTGCATGAACATTCCGGTCAGCGCCTCGTCTTCGACGAGGAGGACGCGTTTTGCGCCGGCGTTCTGGAACAGGACCACGTTCTCCGCTTTCGCAGACGCGTTTGTCCGGGGAAGCTCGGCCGTTACGAGGGGGATGGAGAGCCGGAACGACAGCCCGTTCGCCCGCCAGTCAAAGCTCACATCGCCGCCTCTAATGGCTGCAGCGCTCGCCTTGATGATACGCGTGCCGACGCCTGTGCGCGTAGGCGGCTCGATCACGCGGTTCACGTCCTCGATCCATTCGAGGGCCAACATGCCGTTGTTCAGCGTCCAGCGCACGCGCACGGCGCCGGCCGGATCGGCAAGCGCGCCGTACTTGCTGGCGTTGGTGGCAAGTTCATGAAGAACGAGCGCAATGGTCTGCGCCCGGTCCGGTTGCAGCACCACCGACGGGCCTTCAACAGTGATCGGCGAAGTACCCGAGAAGTAAGGCGCAAGTTCTTCGCGCACGAGTCTCAGGATGTCGCCGCCCTGCCAGCGCGATTGTGAGAGAAGTTCGTGCGCCTTGGCCAATGCGCGCACGCGTCCCTCAACAGACTCTTTGAACGCCCGCGTTCCCTGTTCGTCGCGCGTGAGGCGAATGACAGACTGAACGATGGCGAGCGCGTTGCGCGCGCGGTGATCGACCTCCCGGGCCAGCATGCTCTGCCGCCGCTCCGCTTCCTTGCGCTCCGTGATGTCGATGGTCACGCCATCGATGCGGGCAATAGTTCCTTCCTCGCTGAAGGTCGCAGCTGCCGCAATGAGACAGTGCCGCTTCTCGCCATCCGGCCGCAGGACAGTG
>Ga0209060_10003538_pt1 | contig 12967 bp, 15 predicted proteins | sample Coa_R1_8_FD_187155 | JGI IMG/M metagenome (GOLD analysis project Ga0209060, IMG submission 187155) | Surface soil microbial communities from Centralia Pennsylvania, which are recovering from an underground coalmine fire - Coalmine... | ecosystem: Environmental > Terrestrial > Soil >...
ATCCGCGTCGCACGCGATGTGGAGCGTCTGCTCGGCCGTCCTCTGCCCGGCCAGCTGATGAGATCCGGAGCGCGCCTCGCTCCGGCACAGGCGGCCACCTGATGGAGCGGGGCGACCGTGACTACCCGGAACTGCGCGATGCAGTGCAACGCGTCTGCGAGCGCTTCGGCGGCAAGTACTGGCAGGATCTCGAGACGCGCGGGGCTTACCCCAGCGACTTCGTCAAGGCGCTCACCGAGGGCGGCTACCTTGCGGTCCTCGTGCCTGAGAAGTACGGCGGCGCCGGACTGCCGCTGCGCGCCGCAGCGGTGATCCTCGAGGAGATTCACGCTTCGGGCGCGAACGCCGCCGCCTGTCATGCGCAGATCTACACCATGGGCCTGTTGCTGCGCCATGGAAATGAAGCCCAGCGCGCGCAGTACTTGCCGTCGATCGCCTCGGGCGCGCTGCGGTTGCAGGCATTCGCTGTGACCGAGCCCGGTTCGGGATCCGACACCACGAAGTTGCGCACGATGGCGGTGCGCGAGGGCGAGGAGTGGGTCGTGAACGGACAGAAGGTATGGACCTCGCGCGCGCTGCACTCCGACCTCATGATCTTGCTAGCGCGCACCAGCCCCGCCGAGCAGGTCGCGGACAAAACCGAGGGACTATCGGTGTTCCTCATCGACATGCGCGCCGTGCGCGACCGGGGGCTCGAGATCCGCCCGCTTCGCGCAATGGTCAATCATGGCACGACCGAGGTGTTCTTCCGCGACGTGCGCATCCCCGCCTCCAGCCTCATCGGCGAGGTCGGTCAGGGCTTTCGCTACATCCTGCACGGCATGAATGCCGAGCGGATCCTGATCGCCTCCGAGTGCTTGGGTGACGGGCGCTGGTTCATCGACAAGGCCACGCGCTATGCACGCGAGCGCCGCGTGTTCGATCGTCCCATCGGCCAGAACCAGGGCGTGCAGTTCCCGATCGCTCGCGCGCACGTCCAGCTCTCGGCCGCCGAGCTCATGGTGCGCCGGGCGTGCGCGCTGTTCGATGCGGGCCACGCCTGCGGCCCGGAGGCCAACATGGCGAAGCTCCTCGCCTCGGAGGCCGCCTGGATGGCCGGCGAGGCGTGCCTGCAGACTCACGGCGGTTACGGTTACGCGGTCGAGTACGACGTGGAGCGCAAGTGGCGCGAGACGCGTCTTTACCAGATCGCTCCGATATCGACCAACCTGATTCTCGCGTATGTCGGGGAGCACGTGCTCGGGATGCCGCGCTCCTACTAGATCGCACGCTCTCCAAGAGCACCTTCGGGCAACACAACAGCCGAAGCGCCAGCTCCGAGCTCACTGCATCGTGGATCGCATCGTGCTTCTGCGGATGCCCAAGAGTAATCCTGAGTATCACGCTTGTCCGCGAGGGCCAGCCCCGCGCCGGAGCGAGCCGCGGGCGGATGCCGATGCATCCGCCCGCGAATCTCACGTCAATCGGAGTTGGCGAATTGCAGGCAGGGGGTCGCCACCGGTCCACTGCTGTTCTGCCCGAAGAACCAGGGCAGATCCGCTGCGCCGTATTCCTTGTCGCGGCCGAAATCCAGGATACCGGCGCCGGTCATGTCGCCAAAGAGCAGCGTGCAGCTCCCATCGGCCGGCCAACCACCGCCGGTCTGCACCGACCAGAAGGGATAGAACCGCGCGTTGGCCGGCGGCACGGTACAGCCGATTCCATTCGGCTGACAGTTGGAGTTCGTCGCTGATATGTCCGTCTCGAACTGCATGATCGGGTAAGCCTGATCGTAGCGTCCGCTGGCATCACTTCGAAACGCCGGACCGATCCCGTTCCCGGCCGCGGCGTAGATCTGCATGGGCGTTGCCTTCTTGTTGCTGCCGTCCGGCCAATCCTTGCGGTAGGAGGTGCCGTCGTAGTCGAGATCCTCACCAACGCAACCGGCCACGGTGGGCCCGGGGAAGCAGGGTGCATCGTCCGAATCATTGTCACCGTTCACGCCCGGGCTGAAGTGACCGGTCTCGAAAGCCAGGGTGATATTGGCCTGAAGTGCCGCCCAGGGAACGAAATTCCCGTACTTTGCCGTGTCGTACTCCGGGTGAAAGTCGAAGTTCGTGCCGGCACAGCTGTTCGGATCCGTGTTCTGGAAGCCATTCGCCCCGCTCGCCACCATGTAGCCCGACTGCCCGGTGGTCAGATCCTCGATGCGCGTCAAGAGACCCGACCCGGTATCGGTGATCGTGATGCGCAACCGATCGCCCGAGTTCATGCGAAGGGTCTGCGCATTCGGCGTATAGGTCGCGACGGTGGCGATCGCGGGGCCGGGCGGGCCCGTCGGCACGCCATTGGTCTGCAGCCATGCGAAGTTGATCGGCTCAGTGCAGTTCGGGTTCAGGTTCCCGTTGCTCATGACCTCGAGGCTGTCGATGTTGAGCGCTGCGCACCAGTGCGTGAGGTCACAGCTGATCTGCGTGATCCAGGGTGGGAAACCCGGCGGATATAGCTGCAGCTCGAGAAACGCCGACCCGGTCGCAGCCGGCGCGTTCTCATCGCTGTCCGGGATGCAGGGTCCGTTCGGAAACGAATTGGGATCGCATAGCGCCATGGCGAACCAGATCGCCGGCGTGAGCTCGAACGTCTGCACGGCTGGCAGTGGCCGGTCCGTCGGCAGGGTCACCTCCCAGCGCACGCTGTTTCCCGAATGATGTCGAGTTGAGTAGAAGCTGATGCTCGGTTCGTCGTGTCCGACGTAATGTCCGTTGTCGTAGCCACGGCCGCCGGGCCACTGGCCCCATGCCGTATAGAAGTCCGCACAGTACATTCGCGGCTTGAGCGGCGCTTGGATGGCGCTGTAGCCGTTGCAGTCGAGGCTCCCCGCGGATGCAACCGATTGCGATCGCGCCGTGGGAGCGACAAGAAGCAGCGCAAGTAGGACCCCAAACGATGTGACAAAGGCAGTCGTGCGTGGCATGGCTATCTCCCCGTTTTGCGTTCTTTGAATTGATTGATCGGGTGACTATAAGCCTCTTACTTCCCTACACATAGATCTTGTCGTTCCACTCAAGATAGGCTGTTCGCACTCCGTTACAGTCATATGTAACTCGCATGACCGATGTGTCGTCAATCCTCGGAGGTTGGGAGGTTGGAAGTCATAGGGCGCTCGTCGACCAAGACCGACGTATCCCTCGGCGGAATCCGGAACCAGACCCGGGAGCCGTCTCCGAGCTCACCCGGTTGCTTGCTACCCTGACTGACGCGGCGGGCGGTGGTCAGTAACGCGCGCGCGGTTATTGAGATCGGGGTAATTCTGAGAAATATCAAAGCAGCTCGAAAATATCTCGTGTGTCCTTTTTTCGTTTTGTGTCTCAGATTGTCATCAAAGGGAGAGCGATCTATGTCGTGCACAATGCTGCCGCAAATTTGCGTGGTTAGCGCTTTGCTCATCAGTAGTGGAGCCGCCGCAGAAGAAATGCCCGATTTCAGAGGGATCAGACTGGGCTCGCACGCAACTCGCGATCAAATTATGCATGCGCTTGGGGCAACCAAGTTCGTGAATGACCCCGACTTAAACCCGCACACGGACGAAGATGTAAAATTGATGGATGAGAAAGGTATCTTTTATTTTCAAGAAAAAGCAGAGGACAAGATAGGTCCGTACTGTGACGGGAAAAGCTTTCGGAATAAGGTCCGCTGCCGTCAGCCTCATATGCTAGACGTGCTGGGATCAGGGCATAGCCATGGGATACGCCTAGTCGACGTGTGGTTAGAAGACGGAATCGTAAGTCTCATCGAAGTAGTGTTTGACGCTTTGGATCAAGACGATTTCCTCGAAGAAGTACGCTACAAGTACGGCACGTCCGGCTGGACTAGTGAACGTCATCCGTTTTATGTGTACCGCTCGAACATGAGTCGCTCAGAAAAAGTGGAGCAGTGGGTGCTGACAAAAAAGGGCCGCGATTACACCATCTTTGTTTGCGAGCCAGAAGATATTTTTCCGCACTTCGATCGATTCGGTGACCCGGCGTACAGGGGACGCCTTCAGATGAGCCGCGCAGATCACAATTTTTGAAGCAAATCCTGGCATGAGCTCCAGCGATGAGTCTGCAGCAGGCACTTTCAAGAGTCTCCGCCCGCCTCCTTGACCATTTCGGTACGCAGCGTGCCGAAACCCTTCCTCTTCCAATCGGCCGTAACTTCATCGAAGGATCGGTGAGGTGCAGAGATGTGTATGCCGAAGAGGTAACACTTTGTCCGAGCACATGGGTAAATGGGTACCGTCCGCCCAGTTAGGACCAGTGTGCTTTCGGGCACACGGTGAACACCCCATTCCGGGCACATAGCTGACACCCTTTCAGGCATTTGCAGGGAGATGCAAATGCCGTGGCGGGAGTGTTGCAAGATGGACGAGAGGGTGCGATTTGTGGGTCGCTTGCTCGATGGCGAGGAGATGGCTTCTCTGTGCCGCGAGTTCGATATCTCGAGAACGACTGGCTACAAGATCTTCAATCGCTATAAGGATTGCGGACTGCAGGGACTTACCGACCGCTCGCGACACCCCTATCGCCACGCCAATCGGCTGCCTTTCCAGATCGAGAAGCTGATCGTGCAGCTGCGCCGGGAACACCCGAGTTGGGGAGCCCCGAAGATCCGCGAGAAATTGAGGCGCCTGAACTTGGGCATCTCTCTGCCCGCCATCAGTACCGTGCACGCCGTGATCGATCGCCATGGCCTGGTCAAGCACGATGCTCGCAGAGCTCGCTTCAGGGCCGAAGGAACGGCTCTGCAGCAGCCCAGGTCTGCGAACGATCTTTGGTGTGCCGACTACAAGGGCGAGTTCATGCTCACTGATCGGCGCTACTGCTCCCCCCTCACCGTCACCGATGCGGCGAGCCGGTACCTGTTGTGCTGCGATGCCCTGGAGACGACCAAGGAAGTGCTCGCATTTAGCGCTTTTGAAAGGACTTTCAAGGACTTCGGGCTCCCCTTGGCGATCCGTACCGACAACGGCATTCCCTTCGCCTCTCGCAGCGCCTTCTTCGGCCTCTCCAAGCTCTCGGTGTGGTGGCTGCGCTTAGGCATCCGCATCGAGCGCATCAAGCCCGGCAATCCTCAGCAAAACGGCCGCCACGAGCGTATGCACCTGACGCTCAAGAAAGAGGCCACCCGGCCGGCGGGGCACAACTTCCTGCAGCAGCAGGCCAAGTTCGACCGCTTCATGCATTGCTATAACTTCGAGCGCCCTCACCAGGCCCTCGGTATGAAGTACCCGGCAGAGCTCTACAGCTCCTCACCGCGCCCTTATCAGGGCCTAGGTGAGCTTGAGTACCCGCTGCACGATCGCACCATCATGGTCACCAGCTGCGGGCGCATCTGTATCGGGCGCAGAAAGATCAACCTAAGTCACGTCTTTGCAGGTCAGAAGGTCGGCATCCGTGAGGTCAGCGAGAAAATCTGGCTCGTAACCTTCATGCAGTACGACCTAGGGTTCTTCGATCAGGAGGCCGATCGGGTGGAGTGCGCCGAGAATCCCTTCTCTGCTAGGGTGTCCACCATATCGCCGGTATGAACTGTCAGCGATGTCCCCGGAAAGGACCCAGACTTAGTTGGCGCGCCCGACTGGATTCGAACCAGTGACCTTCGGCTTCGGAGGCCGACACTCTATCCAGCTGAGCTACGGGCGCGTTTTGGGGGTGGAGATGGTACCCGCAAGGAGCAGCCGAGCGCAAAAGCGCGCCATGGCCCCGCGTCACGCTGCGCACCGCCGCTAGCTTCCCTTCGGGTAGAGAATCATCTGCGTGCAGCGAAACAGTGCGAGCGTGCGCCGCGTTTCCGGGTGAGTCACCACCGCATCCCAGACCTGCGTCGTGCGCCCGATATGCGCCGCCGTCGCGCGGCACGCGATGAGACCGGACAGCGCGGTACCCAGGTGGTTCGACTTGAGCTCGACGGTGGTGAAGCCGGTGGCCCCCTGGGGCAGGTGCGCGAAGCAGCCATAGCCGCAGCACGTATCGGCCAGCGTGACCACGACACCCGCGTGTAAATAGCCGTTGGGCGCGAGCAGTTCCTCTCGCAAGGTCAGCTCGGCCGCAACCTCGCGCTCGCCCAGATGAGTGAAGCGAATTCCGATCAATCCGGGAAATTTGCCCTCGCCTCGCCGATTCAATGCCTGCAGATCGACCGTGCTCATTCGAGGAACTCCACCACCCCCGTGGCGAGCGAGTACTCCGCGCCCACCACGAGCAGCCCGTCATTCTGGATGAGATGCTCGATGATCTCCGAGCCATGGCGCAGGCGATCGACCGAAGCTTTGATGTTGGCGCGCACGGCTTCGTTCACCAGCGCCTGCGGATCGCTTCCCACGCCGCGCGCGATGAGTCCTTCGACGGCGGGGCGCACGAGATCGACGATCGAGCGCAGGTTGCGCGACTGGTTCTCGCGCGGACGCTTGAGCTGCTCGAGCGTTGCCTGCACGGCGCCGCAGTTCGAGTGGCCGAGCACCACCACGAGCCGGGTGCCGAACTGTTCCGCGGCGAACTCGACGCTGCCGATCTGCGAGGGCGCCACGATGTTGCCGGCGACCCGGATCACGAAGAGATCCCCCAGCCCCTGATCGAACACGATCTCGACGGGGACGCGCGAATCGGAGCAGCCGAGGATCGCGGCGAACGGCGCCTGCCCGCTGGCAAGCTCCGTGCGCAGGGCGCGGCTCGGCAGAGTGGCGCGGCTGCGCACGTCCGCGACGAAGCGGCTATTGCCCTCGCGCAGCAGCTCGAGCGCTTCCCGCGCCTTGATCATCTGCGGCGGCCTCTAGAGGCGACGGCCGTCCGAACGGCCCTCACCGAGCAGGCGTGCCGGCAGGAACAGCAATGCCCGCAGGAACAACAACACCGCCTCGACGAGGATGCTGAGCACGCGGAAAGGCAGCACCACGAACCACAGCAGCCACAAAAGCGGAAAGAGCGCGAGGGCCGCGAGGGCGAGCGGCCAGCATGCGAACAACAAGACCCACCAGAGGATGACCGACCACATGAAGAATCTCATCGCGGTATGTTAACCCGCCTTGGCCCTGAGTCGCGCACGGCGCTCGAGACTTGCCTGCGGCCAGAAATCCGCAGCGCGGTAATACTCAGGCACCGCGGGTATGTGGGGCGGCAGCGTGACCCAGGGCTGCTTCGTGGAGGTGTATATGTGGATGTCGGGCGGAAAGCGGTCCGGATCATCGAGCGTTCCGATCCGCACGAAGCGCACCGCATCGCCCGAACCGGCGTAATTGCTCCAGAGCGCCAGGCGACAGCGCGGGCAGCGCGCAATTTTCTGTCCCTTGCCGCTCGCACTCGGCGTGGCAATGATCTCGACCTCGCCGCCCAGGAGCACGACGTGCTCCGCCTCGATCAGGCCATTGAGTGCGAATGCGCTGCCGCTCTCCCGCTGGCACCAGCGACAGTGACAGCAGTGCACGAACATCGGCGCATCCTGAAGGCGATAGCGCACGAATCGACAATCGCATCCGCCCTCGAGCGGGGCTGCGGCATTTCCCATGGTCCCTCCAATGAGGAGCTGCTGTCCGCCCCCCTCCTCACATACAGGGCCCGATGCTAGCAAATCGAGACGCCGGCGACGGCCGCGGTGCGCTCCCGCCGCCCCATCTGTTCGTGAACATGGCGGCTCGCTATACTCCGCCCCCGAATTCCTGCCATTTTCAGCGAGTTACCGTGTCCCAGCCAGAAGCCTCCGATACCCATTTCTTTAACTCCTTCAGCGTGGTGCTGGGGCTTCTGATTGCCTTCGCGATCGTGCTGTTCGCCTTTGCGCGCGCCGTCGGACGCGACCAGCAAGGTCGCGACATCCTCGAGGATCCGTTGCACGTCAAGGCGGTCGAGCAGAACATTGCCCCGTTTGCGCACGAGGCGATCGCCGGCCAGGACAACAGCGCGCTCGCCATCGCGGCGACACCACCCACGGGCGCGGCGGGTGCGGCCGCCGCCGTACCGACCACCGGTGAGGATGCCTTCAAGCAGGTTTGCTCGGCATGCCACGGGGCCGGCATCAACGGCGCACCCAAGTTCGGCGATCACGCCGCTTGGGCTCCACGCATCGCACAGGGCAAGGACACGCTCTATGGTCATGCCATCAACGGCTACAAGGGGATGCCCGCGCGCGGCGGCACCACGTGGCCGGATGCGACCGTCAAAATGGCGGTCGACTACATGGTGAGCCAGGCGAAGTAAGCCCGAGCGCCCGAGCCCGCACCCCCGCGGGCTTCCCCACAGCCGCTACGCGGCCGAATCGCCCTCGAGGGGCGCATGGTGGCTGGTTCGCAGCCGCACCGCTTCCGACAAATCGCAGCTGCGGATCTGCGGCACCCCGGCGAGGTCCGCGCAGCTGCGCGCGACCCGCAGCACCCGATGATAGGCGCGCGCCGAGAGCCCGAGGCGCCGGATCGCCGTGCGCGCGAGCAAGGTCGAGCCGGGATCGAGCCGGCATAGGCACTCGAGCTCGCTCGCATCGAGGCGTGCATTGAGCTTGCCCTGTCGGGCTTGCTGGCGCCGCTGCGCCTGCGCGACGCGCGCCGCGACCACGCCCGAGGACTCGCTCCCGGGAGCGCGCTGCGTGAGATGCTCCTCCGAGAGCAGCGCAAGCTCGACGTGCAGATCGATCCGATCGAGGAGCGGTCCGGAGACGCGGCCGCGATAGCGCTCGATCTGAGCACGCGTGCACCGGCAGCGGCCCCGCGCCTCTCCCACGAACCCGCAGGGGCACGGATTCATCGCCGCCACCAGCTGAAAGGAGGCTGGAAACTCACAGGTGCGCCGCGCGCGGGCGAGCAAGATGCGCCCGCTCTCGAGCGGCTCGCGCAGCGCCTCGAGCGCATTGCGCGGAAACTCGGGCAGCTCGTCGAGGAACAGCACGCCGTGGTGCGCGCGCGCGATCTCACCGGGGCGAAAGTCCGCGTGTCCGATGAGCGCCCCCACCGAGGCCGTGTGCTGCGGCGAGCGAAACGGGCGTTGCAAGACCTGTGTCGGCGCGAGGACCCCGGCGGCTGACTCGAGGCAGGCGACCTCGAGCGCTTCCTCCGGCGAGAGCGGGGGCAGCAAAGCCGGCAGGCACTGCGCGAGGAGCGTCTTTCCGGTCCCTGGAGCGCCCACCAGCAGAAGACCGTGTCCGCCTGCCGCCGCAATCTCGAGTGCGCGCTTCGCCGCGAACTGGCCGCGCACGTCCGCCAGATCGGGCGCCCTCGAGCCGCCGCCGCCGCCAGCGCTGGCGCCGGCGCCGGCGCCGGCGCCGCGGTCGGCCAGCACGGGCGATGGGAGCTCGAGCGACCCGCGCAGGGCCTGCGCGACTTCGAGCAGATTGCTCGCTAGCTTGATGCGGCAGCTCGCCACCCAGCGAGCCTCGCCCTCGTTCGCGCGCGGCACGATGATCTCGCGATCGGTGCGCAGCGCGGCCCGCAACGCCGGCAGCAGCTTCGCCGTCGCCCGCAGCTCACCGCCGAGCGCGAGCTCGCCATATAGCTCGTGGCGCCTCAGCGGCTCGGGCGACAGCTGGCCGCTCGCCGCCAGAATGCCGATCGCAATCGGCAGGTCGAAGCGCCCGCCCTCCTTCGGCAGATCGGCGGGAGCGAGATTGACGGTGAGGCGCCCTGCGGGGAACTCGAAGCGCGAGCTCAGGATCGCCGATCGCACCCGCTCCCGGCTCTCGCGCACCACGGCCTCGGGCAGGCCGACGAGAGCAAAGGCAGGCAAGCCCGGTCCGAGATGCACCTCGACGCGCACCGGCGGCGCCGCGAGGCCCGTCGGCGCGCGACTCAATGCCGTGCTGACGGGCAGGGTCACGCTTTTCCGCCGCTGCGCTCGCCGCCCGCCCCCGCCGCCGCCCCGACGTCAGGTGCGCGGCGCCCCCGCGTCGGGCGGCCCCGCTTCGCTCGCGGCAGCCGCCGCGGCCAGCTTCGCCTCGAGCGCTTGCAGGCGCTCCTCCAGGCGGCCGAGAGCAGTTTGTGTGCGAGCCAGCACCGCCGCCTGCACGTCGAACTCGCTACGCGGCACCAGATCGAGCTTGGCGAGCTGCGCCTGCAACACGGCTTTGAAGTTGCTCTCGAGATCGCGCCCGAGATTGCGCAGCGACGGCGGTACGGCATCCGCGAGCCGCCGCGCAAGATCATCCAGCATATTCGCATCCATCACATCGCTCCCCGGCTCTTGCTCGTGACCGCACTCCCGGCGCGCACGCCTCGCGCCGCACGCGCCATCGCGGTGCGCGCCTGCACGGACCGTGGCGCCAAACCGCTGATTCTCCACGCTCACCCCGCCCGGCCGCACTGGCACGGAAGGTGCAGAACATGGTGTGCATGGTACCCGGCCGCGGGCTTGCAACAGAGGTCTAATTCAGGCGCATGCAGCGATAAATGAAGCTCATCACGGCGATCATCAAGCCCTTCAAGGTGGACGAGGTGCGCAAGGCGGTCGCCGACATCGGCATCCAGGGAGTGACGGTCACCGAGGTGATGGGCTACGGACGTCAGCGAGGGCACGCAGAGATCTACCGCGGCGCCGAGTACCGGGTGGATTTCTTGCCGAAGGCCAAGATCGAGCTCGCGGTGGATGATTCGATTGCCGAGCAGGTCATGGAGGCGGTGTGCAACGTGGCGCGCACGGGCAAAACGGGCGACGGCAAGATCTGGGTGCTCGAGCTCGAGCAGGCGCTGCGTGTGCGAACGGGGGAGACAGGATCGGAGGCGATTTAGTCAACGGGTCGGCTCTCGCCTCGAGCGAGCACGACCGAGAAATCGATTAGGAGCATCTCGCGCCGGCAAGCCAGCCAACTCCCCCGTCGGTGCGATATCCCGCGGCGCGGGTCCTCACGGACCCGTGCCGATTTTTTAAAAACGGCCGCCGCGAACAGGGGGGAGCTGCATCACGCCCCCGGACTGTCATGCTGTGTTGCAGCATCCGGGTGCATTTCCGCCGGGTTGCCGGCATCCTTAGGGGGCAGGAGGAATCCGCATGAAACTGGTCGTTGCGATCATCAAACCCTTCAAGCTCGACGACGTCCGTTCGGCCCTGGCCGAGATCGGCATTCAGGGCATTACCGTGACCGAGGTCAAAGGTTTCGGGCGGCAAAAGGGCCACACTGAGCTTTATCGTGGCGCAGAGTACGTCGTCGATTTTCTGCCCAAGGTGAAGCTCGAGCTCGCGGTCGACGACGAGCAGGTCGAGCGAGTGGTCGAGGCGATCATCGAGACCGCTCGCACCGGCAAGATCGGCGACGGCAAGATCTTCGTCTCCGAGCTCGGGCAGGCGGTGCGCATCCGCACCGGCGAATCGGGTTCGCGTGCATTGTAGGTTGGGAGACAAGGTGATGAAACGCGTTCTGGTGTGCGCGGCTTTGTTGATCTGGTCGGGGGTCGCCTCGGCGGTCGTCTACAAGTGGGTGGACGCCAAGGGCGACGTGCAGTACGGCGATCGGCCTCCCGACGGCGTGAAGGCCGAGGTCGTTGAGCTCCTCGGCACGCACCCGGGTCAGCAGCAGCACGCGAGCAGCAAGTCCGAGGCGCCGAGCCCGAAGGCTCCGCCGCTCGATCCTTCGGTGAAGGATCCGACCAAGGCCGTGGCCGACGATGTCGCGGCGACCAAGCAAAAGCAATGCGCCGATGCGCAGGAGCGTTATCGCAAGCTCATCGAGGGGCGCCGGCTCTACAAGACGGGCGAGAACGGCGAGCGCCAGTACCTCTCCTCCGAAGAGATCGACTCCGAGCGCTTGAACGCCAAGCGCGATATCGAAGAGATCTGCAACAGCCCGACCTAGCGGCTGCCCCCTCGCGGGGCGGGCGGCGAGCCGGCCGGCGCGAGCCCACCACCCTCCTTTGCCGCACGCGGTGCGAAGCTTTAGGCTTGGCGTTTGCGTCGCATGACGCGCCTCCTCGAGAACGCTATGCAGACCGGCTTCGTGGGCTTGGGTGCGATGGGATCCCACATGGCGCGCAATCTCGCCGCCGCGAAGCTGCTGCTCGGCGTCTGGAATCGCACGCCCGAGAAGGCTCAAGCGCTGAGCGAAGAGCTCAAGTGCCATGCCTTCCCGAGCCTCGCCGAGCTCGCCGCGCACAGCGAGGCGGTCGTCATCTGCGTCTCGGCCGACGAGGACGTGAAGTCGGTGGTGGCGGGACTCGAGCAGGGCTTGAGCCCGCGCATGATCGTGATGGATTGCTCGACGATTGCCGCGCGCACCGCGCGCGAGCTGTCCGAGCGGCTCGCGCCCCTGGGCGTCGCCTTTCTTGACTGCCCCGTGAGCGGCGGTGTGGAAGGTGCGCGCACCGCCTCGCTCGCAATCATGGCGGGCGGTGAGGAAGCCGAGTTCAACCGGGCGCGACCCGTGCTCGAGGCGCTCGGCAAGACCATTGCCTGGCTCGGTCCGAGCGGCGCCGGGCAGGCGGCCAAGGCGACCAATCAAATCATGTGTGCCGGCATCATCCAGGCGGTCGGCGAAGCGATGGCTTTCGCGCGCGCCGAAGGCTTGCCGCTCGAGCGCCTCATCGACACCCTGGGCAAGGGCGCCGGATCCTCCTGGTACTTCGTCAATCGCGCGCCCTTCATGGCGCATCAGTCCTATCCCGCGGGCTTTCGCGTGCGCCTGCATGCGAAGGACCTGCGCATCTGCCGCGAGATGGCCGCGGAGAAGGGTGCAACGCTGCCGGTGATCGAATCGACGCTGCAGCAGTACGGCCGTCTCATCGTCGAGGGATTCGGCGACGAGGACATCTCCGCGATCTACCGGCTCAAAGCCCAGTTGTTTCCGTCGCTCGGGCCCGAGAAGTCGTGAGCTCCGCGCCCGCCGGCGTGCTGCGGATCGCGACGCGCAAGAGCGCGCTCGCCCTGTGGCAGGCCGAGCACGTCGCCGCCGCGCTGCGCGCCCGGCACCCGGCGCTCACCGTCGAGCTGGTGCCGCTCACGACCAAGGGCGACCGCATTCAGGATCGCAGCCTCGCCGCCAT
>Ga0209060_10003539_pt1 | contig 12964 bp, 13 predicted proteins | sample Coa_R1_8_FD_187155 | JGI IMG/M metagenome (GOLD analysis project Ga0209060, IMG submission 187155) | Surface soil microbial communities from Centralia Pennsylvania, which are recovering from an underground coalmine fire - Coalmine... | ecosystem: Environmental > Terrestrial > Soil >...
ATTGGCGGGAAGCCTGCTCGCATTTTTGATTTTTAATTTTCAACCTGCGAAAATATTCATGGGCGACACCGGCTCATTGTTGGTGGGATCAATATGTGCAATACTCGCTATCAAATTCATTAATGTTGCAAACACAGCAGATACAGCTAATCCTTTATTGGCAGCACCTGCAATCGGGTTCACCATATTAATGATACCATTGCTTGATACGCTGCGTGTGTTTGCCATCAGAATATTTTATCGCCGCTCACCTTTCAGCCCGGATAGAAATCACGTTCACCACTTATTATTGGACAGAGGTTTTTCGCACAGGGCAATTACAATTTTATTAGTGTCCATCAATCTTTCTCTGGTAGCTCTTGTATATTATGGAAGAGCATTAGGCTGTACTGTTCTTATATTCTCAGTGATTGCGTTCTTTTTTGGCTTCATTGCATTGCTCTACAATATCAAAGCAAAACCGAAACTAACAGTTGCTAAATCAGTGAACAATATGGACAACATTGAGTTGAAACCTTCTTCAAAAATTGTTTCTTTTGTTAATGAAAATGTACTTGAACAAAAAAATTAGCATTTCTTTTCGCTGATTATCTTCAAATTTCTTTTTTCTACTTTTGCTCAGTTTATCATTTAATGTAGGTTTGCATTTTTCTTAATATTAATTGTTATGACAGAAGATTTAGAACTTATCATGGAAGATGCTGAAGACTCCATGAAAAAAGGCATCAACCATTTAGAAGCTGAACTGATTAAAATAAGAGCTGGCAAAGCAAATCCTCAAATGCTTGAAGGGCTTGCCGTTGATTATTACGGTTCAGCAACTGCTATTAATCAGGTGAGCAATGTGTCTGCAGTTGATGCACGAACGCTCACTATTCAGCCATGGGAAAAAAATATGCTTCAACCAATAGAGCGTGCAATTATTGCAGCCAACCTTGGCGTTACTCCGCAAAATGATGGGAATATTATTCGTTTATTCATGCCTCCATTAACTGAAGAGAGAAGAAAAGAATTTGTGAAACGCGCAAATGGTGAAGGTGAACATTCTAAAGTTGCCATCAGAAATATTCGCCGCGATGCGATTGAAGAAATAAAAAAATTGCAGAAAGAAGGCTTAAGTGAAGATGCTTCAAAAGATGCTGAAAAAAAAATGCAGGAAATAACGGACAAGTATATCTCATTAGTAGAAAAACATCTTGCAGCAAAAGAAAAAGAGATTATGTCCGTTTGATTTTTTCCATGACTAATATCATTCCAAAATATTTTTTTGATATTTTTTAATTAGTGATATTTATTAATTAATAGCAATAGAAATATGGCTTCCACAAAACTGAAAGATATCAGCACCAGAGCTCCGAAGGATTTGGACAAAAAAGAAGCGAAAGAAAAATTAGAAGAAATTTTACTGGAGCTCGATGATTTACAGAATTTATTATACGCCGAATCGAAACATTCTTTGCTAGTTGTTGTGCAAGGAATGGATGCAAGTGGAAAAGACGGAGTGGTGAGAAATGTTTTCGGAAAACTCAATCCACAAGGTGTTCTGGTAAAATCTTTCAAGGTGCCAACTGCGGAAGAATTGTCTCACGATTTTTTATGGAGGATTCATGCTCACGCACCGGCAAAAGGCTCTATTCAGATTTTTAACCGCTCACATTACGAAGATATTTTAGTTACCCGCGTTCACAAATGGTGTGATGACAAGCTTGCAAAAAAAAGAATGAACGCAATCAATGATTTTGAAAAATTGTTAACCGATCACAACGATACCACTATCCTGAAATTTTATCTCCATGTTTCACCGGAAGAACAGCAATCAAGATTAGATGAAAGAATCAAAGACCCGACAAAGCAATGGAAGTATAATGAAAATGATTTTGCTGAGGCAAAATTGTGGGATGAGTATATGAAGATGTATGAAGATTGCTTTGAAAATTGTAATGAAATTCCGTGGACAATCGTACCTTCCGACCAGAATTGGTACAAAGAATATATTATTGCTACCAAAGTCAGGGATGCTTTAAAGAGCTTTGATATGCAGTTTCCCGGGCTAAAAAAGTAAGCGCCAATTTCTCTTCTCATAAACCTCATCTTATAAAACAGTTTCACTGTTTCAGAATTATTTTTTATACATTTCAAATAATTCTTTTAACCAACTAAAACAAACAATCATGGGAATGCTCAAAGAATTTAAAGAATTTATAATCCGCGGCAACGTAATTGATTTAGCAGTAGCAGTTGTTATAGGCGCTGCATTTACTGCAATCGTGTCTTCATTGGTAGATAATGTGATTACTCCTTTGTTGTTAGCGCCGGCTTTAAAGGCAGCTAATTTGCAAGACATTGAAAAGCTCGCTTGGGGAGCTGTTAAATACGGTCTGTTTTTATCGGCAGTCATTAAATTTGTCATCATCGCATTTATATTGTTCCTGATTATTAAAGCTGTTAAAACGCTGGAAAATAAAAAAGTTCCACCTGCTGCAGAACCATCTGCAACAGAAAAATTGCTCGCTGAAATTCGTGATTCGTTAAAGAAATAATTTTAGCACTGTTTGCCAATTGATTCTTATTTACATTTGCAGCCCAAAATGCAAGTGCAGAAAAAATTGATTGGCATTTTTTATTAATAAAAATTCTGTTTATGAAAAAGATTTGTGTAAGCCTCTTTATTATTTTTTGTGCAATGAATTTGTCTGCACAGGACAAAACTGTTCAGGCACTAAAAAGTGAATCTGCGAAAGATATCAAGAAAGACCCGAATGACACCATTCCTAAAACGTGGAAAGTCGGCGGCTTGTATAACCTGAATTTTAATCAGGCGGCGTTGAGCAATTGGTCTGCAGGTGGAGATAAATCTTCATTATCGCTTTCTACTTTTTTAAATCTGCATGCTTATTACAAAAAAGGAAAAGTTGCGTGGGATAATTCATTAGATCTTGCTTATGGTTTTGTGAACACAACCAGTCTCGGCACACGCAAATCTGATGACCGCATTGATTTGCTTTCCAAATATGGTTATGACATGGGCAAGAATTGGTATGCAAGCCTTTTGTTTAATTTCAGAAGCCAGTTTGCAAAAGGATATGCTTATCCTGCTGATTTGCCAAAACAGGTAACTTCTGATTTCTTAGCGCCTGCTTATGTGTTATTATCTCCCGGCGTGAACTACAAACCGAATGATGATTTTTCATTTTTCATTTCGCCTGCTACTGCAAGATGGGTGATTGTGAAGAATGATTCGCTTGCATCTGTTGGTGCTTTTGGTGTTGATTCAGGGAAAACTTCCCGCTTTGAATTCGGTGCATTTGCAAGCATCACCTATAACAAAAAAATCAGCCCAAGCACTGTGTACTCGGGCAGGTTGGATTTGTTCTCTAATTATCTGCACAACCCACAAAACGTTAGTTTGTATATGACGAACGTGCTTGCTGTGAAAATCTCAAAAATATTGAGCATGAGTTTATCGGTGAATATGATTTATGATAATGACATCAAGACTGTAAATTCTGATGGCACATCAGGTGGGCCTAAGCTTCAGCTTCAGGAAATATTTGGTGTAGGGCTTGCGATTAAGCTTTAATAATAATGGCTTTGAAATTAGTTTTGAAAACTGATTAATGATCCGCCACGGCGGACGTAAGCGAAGCTCATTTGAAAAACAAATGCCGGTCAACAAAAATATTTATCAACATCATTTGTGATGAAATTATGAGTTTTTAAGACGATTAGCTTTAAGCTGATTTCTTACATTTGCCAATTGCAGTTTGCGTTTACAGAAATTGCAATTGGCATTTTTATTAAAAATTATTTCAGTGACAAACACTTCTTATCAGATAAAGCTTCCTCAGTTTGAAGGACCGTTCGATTTGCTGCTTTTTTTTATCGAGCGTGATGAATTGGATATTTATAATGTGCCAATCAATAAAATCATTCAGGATTTTTTGCAATATATCCATGTGCAGGAAAATCAGAATATCGAATTGTCGAGCGAGTTCATTCTTTTTGTTTCTACATTAATGCGCATTAAAGCGAAAATGCTTTTGCCAAGAAAAGAGCTCGATGCGCAGGGAAATGAAATTGACCCGCGCCAGGAGCTAATTGATAAGATTCTTGAATACAAGCGCTACAAAGAAGCATCTGCACGGATGGCAGAAATGGAAGCGATGCGCATGTTGATGATAAAACGTGGCAACCTGCAAAAGGAACTGATGAGCATTGGCGAAGAAAGCAGTGAAGGAACAGAGATACAGAACATCACGCTGTTTAAGCTGATGAAAGCTTTTGAGCGTGTGGTGCAACGGCTGCATGAGCGCAATAACAAACCGATGCACACAGTAGTGCAATATAATTACACGATGGAACAGAGCCGTGATTATATGCTTGATGTTGTGCGGCAGGAAAAAATATTATCGTTCGAAAAAATATTTGATGTTTGCGAAAACCGCATTCATGCTATCTTTCTTTTTCTATCTATGCTTGAGCTGATTCAGCAAAAATACATGACTATTATGGTTGGTGAAGGGCGCAATAATTTTATTGTAGAATTTAACGAGAACCGACAGGAAGATGAAGACATGTTGAATCCTTCGGAAACACCGGTTAACCCTGCGTGATATCTAATTAAACATCCATAATAATATTGGTTGTTCGTTGGCATCAATAATCTTTTGCAATTCTTTCATAAACTCGGGCGACACCATTGCGCAGCCGCGGCTGTTGCAAATGGGATATGGATATGTTTCCTGCGAAGGAACGCAGTCGTAAGAATGCAATACTACATTCCTTCTGAAAGCATTGCTGTTACTACTATCCAATCCATATAATTTATACGCAGGACCAAATCTGCCGTTATATTTATTGCCAATTTTATATCTTCCCAAAGAGCTGCAACCACTTTCGAATTGATTGGAAAATGTAGGATGAAGACTGAATCTATTGTCGCCGGAGCCATGAGCAACAAGTGCGGATTTGATAATCGAATCTTTCAGAATATCATATACAAAAAAGCGGTTCTTGCCAGAAGGAATGCTCATGTCGACAAGGAAAATAAATTTCTGATTGTAGTTTTTCTCAGAAGCGAACTTTTTAAGCAATGATGCTTTCTCATTAATCTTCGCCATTTCTGCTTCATCAGAATAATTTGAAAAAGCAAAATCAGTAGAATGATTTTTGTGAAACCCCTTGTAATAATAATGAGCAGCGAATGCAAGAACAACAAAAATCAAAGCTAATAATGATAGTAGAAAATAGCGCAGCTGTTTCATGGAATGAAAAATTTGAGTATCTATAACGACGCCCGAATTTTATCATTCCATAAAATTTTATTAATACTGATGTTAAAGAAATATGAAAGTGAGGTGGTGAATGGTGAATAGTGAGTAGTGAATATAAATTTCGCTATGAACTGCCGGTTCTCGCCATTGACAATTCATTATTCCCTATTCACCAGGATATTTAAACCCTGTAGATTCTTCTTTCATCTTAATCGGTCGCACTTCAATTTTCGCAGTTTTGCTGTATGCAAATTCTGGATTGCCTTTTGCAATCGAGATCGCATCATCTAAATCATTTGCGAGAATATGATAATAACCAACAATGATTTCTGTTGTTGCATGATAAGGACCTTCTTTGAATGTGCCTGGAGTTCCTGAAATCATTTTGCCTTCCCTGATTAAAGGTTGTGCATTTTTAAGATTTCCGTTCAGCTTTAGTTTCTCGATATAAGTTTCACATGCTTTTAAAAACTGTTGATGTTGATCGGGAGAAAGATTTGCTTTACCATCTCCTTCATTTCGGATAAGTAACATGAACTCTTTCATGGTTATTGTTTTAAGATTTTCTGGTATAATGAACACAAATCACTCCTGATTTAAAAACATGATGGCTCATCAATTTGAGTTTTGTTCTGTCTTTGACATTTTTAAAAACAGGAATTCCTTCACCAAGCAATATCGGATTTATGAACAACCAAAATTCATCAATCAGATTTTCTTTCATCAATGAGTGCGAAGCACCAGGGCTTCCGAAAATCAAAATGCCTTTTTCGGTTTTCGTTTTCAGCTCATTGATTTTGGTTGCGATATTGTCGCTGATGATAGTGGTGTTTTTAAGATGTTCTCCCTTTAATGTTTTTGACAGCACAAATTTATTTGCATTCATATACCATCTTGAATGATGAATGTCGTGTTTTGAAGCATTGGGTTGGTCACCCGCTGTGGGCCAGTAAGCTTCCATCATTTCGAAAGTCACGCGACCGTATAATGCAGTGTCAGCTTCATCTACACGGTTACCGATATAATCAAAAATTTCCTCATCGACATTTATCCAATCCATTTCTCCATTTGGACCAGCCACAAAGCCATCAAGTGATGTGTGCATGAATAAGGTTAAGTTGCTCATAATTTATTTTGATTTAGAAAATAAATTTAAGCTAATTGTCTGAATCAGGATTTTCAGGATTGGAAGATTGAAGGATTGTGATTAGCAGGTATCATCGAAAGTTTGCCAAACTATAAGTTTGAGTCTGACATTTTTTAGTTTCAAATCATGAAAATCCTGATTCAGATAATATTTTTATAACATCTGACCGCCCGAAACTTCGATGCGCTGTGCATTAATCCATTTTGCATCATCAGTGCACAAGAATGCAACCACAGTTCCGATGTCATCAGGAAGCCCAACACGGCCCAATGCTGTGTTTGAAGCGATGAATGCATTAATCTGCGCATTATCACGAACACTGCCCCCATTGAAATCTGTTTCGATAGCGCCCGGTGCAACAATATTTGATTTTATTTTTCTTGCGCCTAATTCTTTCGCCTGATATTTGGTAAGCGTTTCCATGCCGCCTTTCATAGCTGCATAAGCAGCATATCCGGGCAACGAAAAACGTGCAAGCCCTGTTGAAATATTAATAATACCTCCACCATCTGCGATGATTGATAGCGCTTTTTGCGTAAGGAAAAATGGTCCTTTAAATTGTATGTTCATCAAATTATCAAAATCATCTTCAGTAGTATTTACAAACGGTTTGTGAAGACCGATGCCTGCATTGTTCACTAAAAAATCAAAACGTTCTGCCTGAAATTTTTCATTCAACGTTTTGCTGATTTCAGCAATAAAAGAATCGAAACTTTTTGTATTGCCAACATTGAATTGTAGTGCTGCTGCTTTTGAACCAAGTGCTTCTATTTGTTTCACTACATCAAATGCCTCTTCTTTTTTGCTGTTGTAAGTGATGATCACATCAATGCCTTTTTTGGCAATGCTCAAAGCCATGTCTTTGCCAAGCCCGCGACTGCCTCCGGTCACGAGTGCGATTTTGTTTGTCTGTGCCATATTTTATTTTTTCTGTTTATTTATTTTTTGCAACACAAAGCTATAGCGGTGAAGAGGCTGGAAAATGGTGCAGACTTAAGTATTTTGAAGAGGATTGCTACAGATTGCACAAATGAGCAAGGATAAGAAAACGCATTATCAAAAAGATATGAGATTTATTTAGGAAATATTTCTGTGTACATCTGTGTAATCTGTGGCAAAAAACTAAGAAGCGATTTTTAGTTTGCTATTTTTTCGATACTGCAACGGCGTTACGCCGCTCATATTCTTGAAGAATTTTGTGAAGTTCGTTGGGTCATTATATAAAAAGCGATAACCGATTTCTTTCACAGGCAAATCAGTATCTCTTAATAACTTTTGCGCTTCAGATAATATGCGCTCTTCCAAAAAATCACAGGGAGATTTTCCGGTACTTAATTTTATTGTGTTGGTTAAATGAACAGGATGAATAAATAATCGTTCTGCAAAATGTTTTGTATGAAACATTACTTCTGCGCGGTTGTTCATCAAGTCATCAAAATAGATTTCTATTTGCTTTAAAAATTCCGCAGTGATTTCATCTTTCCGTGAGATGATTTTTTTTGGCAAAGGCATAATCAAAATTAATTTAAGATTATTTTAGTCTTAGCTATAGCAAGCGATTTGATAAATGGCAGAATAGGCTGACGGCTCAGTTGCCGGACATGTCAAATCCTGCTAATTTTATAATTAAGCATCATTCAGATTGCTTTTTCTGTCTTTTAACTAAGAATATTGACGTTTCAAATGCCCGGATATTTTAATACCATAACAGAAGAAAATAAGCTGAGCCTTAACAAACCGGCAGATAAGGACGTGGTATATTATTCCGAGCTCAACGAATGGTTCACCAGCAACGCATTCAGGAGCTTTAGCCTGAAATATGTTGTAGATAAATGCATTCATTATAAAGTAGGCAATAAAGAACATTCTGTTACACCGGGAAATTTTTTGCTCGCATGCAAACAGCCTTACGTGAAAGCTTATTTCGATTCGAAGACAATAGTAAAAAGCGTTTGCATTGATATTTGTCCGGACACAGTTGCTGAAGCATTCACAATTGTTTCAGCAAATCAGGATTATGATTTTGATAATTATCGGGCAAAATATTTCAGCTACCCAGAATTTTTTGAATCGGTTTGTCCTGCAGGCATCACACAGTTTGGAAAAAAATTAGATGCATTAGTAAAAGCGATTAAGAATGGAAGCGCACATAAACTGATAAACAGAGAATGGTTTCTTGATTTGATTGAAAAAATTATTTATCACGAGTATGGAAATTATCTCGCACTAAATGGTTTGCATTCTGTGAAGCTGGAAACCCGCAAAGAATTGCTCAGCAGGCTCAGCTTCGGCAAGCAATTCATGGATGAAAATTTTTTATCGATAAATGAAATCAATCAAGTGTCTGTTTCGAGCAATCTTTCCGAGTTTCATTTTTTCCGTTCTTTCAGGCAGGCTTATGGAATCAGTCCTTATCAATATCTCCTCAATAAGAGACTTGAATTTTCAAGAGCATTAATCGCACAGCGTAATATGTCGCTCACCGAAATTTCCATGCACTGTAATTTCCCCGACCTTTTTACATTCAGCAAAGCATTCAAAAGACGATATGGAGTTTCGCCTTCACAGCTTCCTGATTGTTAGCATTATCTTTCTTTTTAAGAATTCATTTAAGAACTGAGCAGTTTATGACAAATGTTTTGCATGCAGTGTATCTATTTTGCATGTATGATACGAATTGTGATTATCGAAGACGAACGATTAATAGCAGAAGAGCTGCAAAGCAGGCTCATGGCTATTTCTAAAGATGTGGAAATAACTGCTATACTCTCAACAGTTTCACAGGCAATCGTCTATTTCTCACAGGAACATAATACCGATTTAATTCTTTCTGATATTCAATTGCCCGATGGTTTATCGTTTGATATTTTCAATTCTGTTTCATGTCAGGTGCCTGTTATTTTTATCACAGGATTCGAGCGTTTTATTATTAATGCATTTGAAACTAACGGTATTGACTATCTGCTAAAACCGGTGGATGATAAAGATTTGCAGAAGGTATTGAATAAATATAAAATGCTCAATCAGCATTTTGCAAAACGGCAACAATTCATCAGCTCATTTTCCAAAGAGAAAAAGAGGCTGATAGTACAAAAAGGATTGATGAACATTTTATTGAGGTTAGAAGACATTGTTCTTTTCTTCACACAAAACAAAATAAGTTATGCGATAGATAAGGAAGGAAAGAAATATGTGTGTGATAAAAACCTTTCAGAGCTTGAACTGGAATTAAATGAAGCTGGTTTCTTCCGCGCCAATCGGCAATACATTGTGAATGCAGAATACATTAAGGGATACAAGCCTTATGAAAAAGTGAAGCTGGTGGTGGACTTGGTGATACCAGATACAAGCCACGTGATTGTGGTGAGCCAGGAAACTGCGCCGGGTTTCCGCCGCTGGATGAATCAAATTTAAAACAGAGTAATTATATGCTGAAGAAAATCTTTGCTTCTACAGGTTTTATTCTTTCAATTTTTATCCAAAATACCATTGCGCAAAATTCTTCTCCGATTCTGAATCGTGTTGTCAATACGAGTTATGATTTGGTATATGATAACAAAGCATGCGCGTTTAATGCAGAAGCGCCGATTCGCTCAACTCCATTAATAAAAAATGACATTATTTATTTCGGAACAGCGAAAGGTGATTTTTTTGCGATTAACAAAAAGAGCAGTCTGATAAAATGGAAATTTCAAAGTGGCTCAGCAATTCATTCAACAGCAAGCGAGGCAAACGGGAAAATTTTCTTTTCTGATAATAAGCAAGCGGTATATGCTCTTGATGCAAGTTCAGGAAAACTGATTTGGAAATTTGACATGGGAAAGAAGATTGAGTATCCATGGCGTTTCGATTATTTTTATTCTTCACCTACATTGTTTGAAAATGATTTGTTGATCGGCAGTGATGATGGATTTTTATATAGGTTGAATCAGCAAACAGGAAAACTTGTATGGAAATTCCAAACGAAGGGTTTGGTAAGAAGCACGCCCTGCATATATAAGAACAGTGTTTTATTTGGAGATACAGAGGCTACTTTTTATTCACTGGATGTAAAGACCGGGAAGAAAATATGGGAATTCAAAGTGATTGGTGATTCGATTGACGATTATAAATATGGCTACGATAAACGAGCTATTACCACGGGTGCTGCCACAAGTGGCAATAAAGTTTTGTTTGGCTCAAGAGATGCATGTTTGTATTGCCTGAATGCAGATGATGGAAAATTTATCTGGAAGATTTCTCATGAGCCTTCATGGATAATGTCTACTGCTGCTATCAAAGATTCTTTTGTGATTACAGGAACTTCAGACGGAAGATTTGTGCAGGCATTGAATCTTGAAACAGGGAAAGAAATCTGGAAGCATCATACTGCGCTTGCAGTTTGGGCATCGCCGTTAATCAACAATGATAAAATCTATACCGGCGGTTTTGATGGGCAATTGTTATGTCTTGATTTAAAAACCGGTAATCGCATTTCAGAATTTTGCACACAGGGAATTATTTTTTCATCGCCTGTTATTAATGACAGCATGTTATATGTTGGCTCTGATGATGGGAATTTATATGCATTGAAAGGAAGAAAAAATGTTACTGTTAATACTTCATTGAAGCGCTTTGTGTATTATGAAAATAAAATGCCGGTTTATTTTCACGGCAGTTGTGAAACAAGAATCAAAAATTATTTAGCTGCTAATGATTTCAAAGTAATTGCTGTTGATACATTAGCAACTTTGTTTGCTCAAACTGCAGAGGCAAAAAATACAGTGATAGTTGCTGACGGATTTTATTTCCCCAAAACATTATGGGAGGGCAACGAAAAGTCTTTGCTGAGAAAATATCTGGATGCTGGGGGAAGATTGGTTTTTATTGGCAATAACCCGCTATTTTTCGAAGTCGATGAAAAAACAAAAGAAATCAACCTGAGCATTCCGCGGACAGATTCTGTGCTGGGTGTTCATGTTGGTGGCAATGACACACGAGCTTATGGAGGTTTATTTCCTGCTCTTGCAACAGAAAAAGGAAAAGAATATGGGCTTCCTGATTTTTGGGTCACCAATTTTGGGATTGATGAAAAACAAGTTGATATAGTTCTTGGAAAAAATGAAAACGGGCAAGTTTCTGCGTATATAAAAAAATATAATAATGGCGGAAGATTGATACAGATTTATATCAATGAAAACCTGCCTGTGAATTTGGATGCGATAATAAAATTGAGCGAAAATAATTTAGAATAGTTAATAATCTATGAAAAACAAATGCCACCTTTTGGGTGGCATTTCAATTTTGTAAACAGGAATAATTTATTGATGCAGATTACTGATAGTAATTTTATCCTTCATCATTTCTCTTACAGCGCCTGCAATGGCTTTTGCATCATAATGACATTCGCTATGTAGTTCTTTCAGTGTGCCATGTTCAACAATAGCGTCAGGAATGCCGAGCATCTTTACTTCGGCTTTGTAATCATGTTTCGCCATAAACTCAAGCACTGCGCTTCCAAACCCACCAATAACAGTTCCATCTTCAACAGTGATTATCTTTTTAAATTTGCTGAAAACTTCATGTAACATTTCTTCATCCAATGGTTTTACAAAACGCATATCAAAATGTGCCACATTCAAACCTTCTGTTTTCAATTCACGGATAGCAATAGCCGCAAAATTGCCAGGATGACCTAATGAAAGAATCGCAATGTCATTTCCGTCTTTTAATTTTCTTCCTGTGCCGATTTTTATTTCCTTCATTTCTGTTTTCCATTCCGGCATCACGCCTTCACCACGCGGATAGCGAATCACAAAAGGATTGGTTGTTGAATCCAATTGAGCCGTGTACATCAGATTTCTCAATTCGCTTTCATTCATCGGAGCGCTTACAATCATATTCGGCACGCAGCGCATGTAAGCAATATCATAAGCACCGTGATGTGTAGGACCATCTTCACCAACTAATCCGGCGCGGTCCAAACAAAATATCACGGGCAGATTTTGTATTGCCACATCATGCACCACCTGATCATAAGCACGCTGCATGAATGAAGAATAGATATTACAGAATACTTTTAATCCCTGCGTTGCCATGCCTGCGCTCAATGTAACAGCATGCTGTTCGCAAATGCCTACATCGATTGCGCGATCAGGCATTTTGTCCATCATGAATTTTAATGAAGAGCCGGAAGGCATTGCGGGTGTGATACCTAATATTTTTTTATTTTTTTCTGCAAGCTCAATAATCGTATGACCAAAAACATCCTGATATTTCGGAGGCTGTGGTGTTTCAAATCTCTTTTTATAAATCTCTCCGGTTATCTTATCAAACAAACCAGGCGCATGCCATTTGGTTTGATCTTTTTCTGCGAGAGAATATCCTTTTCCTTTTGTTGTAATAATATGTAACAGCTTAGGGCCGGGAATATTTTTCAAATCATTTAATGTGTCAACAAGTTTTGTGAGATTATGCCCGTCAATAGGACCGAAATAACGAAGATTCAATGATTCGAATAAGTTGCTGCTTCTGCTTACAAAACTTTTGATGCTATGCTCTATCT
>Ga0209060_10003544_pt1 | contig 12945 bp, 11 predicted proteins | sample Coa_R1_8_FD_187155 | JGI IMG/M metagenome (GOLD analysis project Ga0209060, IMG submission 187155) | Surface soil microbial communities from Centralia Pennsylvania, which are recovering from an underground coalmine fire - Coalmine... | ecosystem: Environmental > Terrestrial > Soil >...
TGAAAGCGCTGGTGCGCGAAGCCATGCGCGACGGCGCGGTCGGTCTGTCCACCTCCTTGCAGTATGCTCCGGCGCCCTATGCCTCTACCGAGGAGCTGATCGCGCTCGCTTCCGAAGCCTCCAAGTTCGGCGGCGCCTACGCCTCGCACATCCGCAACGAAGGAGATTCCATCGATGCCGCCCTCGATGAGGCCTTCCGCGTCGGCCGCGAGGCGCACATCCCGGTGGAGATCTGGCATTTGAAAGCTGCCGGTAAAGCCAATTGGGGGAAGATGCCCGAGATCGTGGCCCGCATCGAGCGGGCGCGCGAATCGGGCATCGATGTTGCCGCCGACACCTACGCCTACACCGCCGCCTTTAATTCTCTCTCCGCCATCGTGCCTCCCTGGGCGCACGAGGGAGGCGACGCTCAGCTCATCGCGCGGTTGAAGGACCCGGCCCTGCGCGCGCGCATTCGACGGGAGATGGAAACGCCTTCCGGCGAATGGAACAATGAGTGGCAGCAGGTGACCGGGCCCGAAGCATTCATCATCGGAGCCGTGCAGAACCCCAAGCTTGTCCCGCTCGAAGGCAAGACCATTGCCGAAATCGCCAAAATCTGGAATAAAGATCCGATCGATGCCGTGTTCGATCTGTTGATCGAGGATGACGCATTCACCTCTGTCGCCTTCTTTGTAATGTCGGAGCCGGACGTCCTGCTGGCGCTGCGCCAGCCGTGGGTCTCCCTCTGCAACGATTCGCAAGGGACCGCTCCCGACGGTCTGCTCGGCCGCGAGCATCCGCACCCGCGCGCCTACGCCGCCTTCCCCCACGTGTTGCGCAAATACGTGCGTGAGGATAACGCCCTGTCCCTGGAGGACGCGATTCGCAAATTCACCGCCCTTCCGGCCCAGCGCATGCGCCTGGCCGACCGCGGCGTACTCAAAGCCGGAATGTGGGCCGACGTCGTGATTTTCGACCCACAAACCGTTCGCGACCGCGCCACTTTCGACATGCCGAATCAGCTCTCCGAGGGCATGCGGTTCGTACTGGTCAACGGTGTTCCCGTCGTCGATGAAGGCAGGATGACGCAAGCACTTCCCGGCAAAGTGCTGACCCATTTGGCGCACTGATGAAAATGCCGGCCAGCCCCGTCGCTGGTTTCGGCTGCCGCCGGCCCTGCCAGCCACCCCGTATCGGAATATTCCGCCCTCGCAGGATCTCCCACCTTATGGCAGTTCTAAGCAATCATGCCGGGTCTGGTACTTCTCCTGCATCAAATGTTTCAAAATGCCTTGCCCACGATGGGGTCCCATGGTACTGATTCTTTATAAACGTACCGAGAAAGGAGCCGTGTCGTGTCCCCCACTGTCACTCCCCGGCCGGCCCGCGCGGGTTCCGAGCTTCGCAAAATCGGATCCGCGGTGAACCGATACCCGGTTCAATTTGATCTCTCTTACAAGCTCGTTCGTGGCGGCCAGGTGCTGGAGCGTGGTCCGGGTAAGACTCAAGAGTTTAGCCAGGGGAACGTTCGTTTCAGCGCCGATCGCATTCTACCCGTCGGGGCCGATTTGGAACTCTCGTTGGACTGGCCGCTCCGGATCCATGGAGTATCGCCGCTTCATCTCGTCATCTCCGGACGCGTCACCCGGAGCACCCACAAAGAAAGCACCCTCAAAATTACCCGCTATGAATTTCGGACCCGCGGCGGGCGACCGGCTGCATCCGCGCAAATGGTGCGGACCAGCGGATTTCAAGTCCACGTCGGAATGCGTGCGATGCACGCTCGGCGGGGATGATGGCATCGTCTCCGAAGGAATCGCCGCCGGCCATTCTGATTGTCGATGACGACCTCGGATTTCTAGTGTGGCTGGGGCTCACGTTGAGCGCCGGGGGTTTTGTAACCGTGCCCGCCACCACCGGCCCCCAGGCGGAACAACTGCTTGCCGATCTCGCCATCCGCATCAACCTGGCGATTGTCAATTTGACTTTGCCGCGGACTGCCGAGCTCGCCGGCCTCTTAAAGCGCCGCAATCCATTGGTCAAGGTAATCGCGATTCAGACCGCCAGCGCCGGACCGGCCTTGAGCATCAAAACCGATGGCGTCCATTCCCGGTCCAGATTGGGATGGATCACGTTGGTGCGCAAGGTCCTGGGAATCGAAAAGGCGACCGGCGCCCGTTAAACCATCGCGCTCCCTTGATCAAATCGGCCGAACCGGCGCCCGGAGCGCCGCCCGCCCCTGGGCCTGGCCTCGATCCGTGCATGGCGCTAGATTCGAGTTGATGAGCCATGTCGCTGAAGTCGCCGTGACAGATCTGCGGCGTGTTTGCGATCCCGTGGCGCTCGGCTTCGAGACCACGGAAGACCTCCCGGTTTTGAGCGAGGTGCTCGGCCAGCCTCGCGCCGTGGCGGCTTTGGAGCTCGGCGCCAGTTTCGCCAGCCAGGGATTTAATCTGTTTGCCCTGGGCCAACCCGGATCCGGAAAGACTACCCTGATTCGCGACTATCTGCGGCATCGCGCGCAGAGCGAACCGCCGCCGCCCGACCTTTGCTACGTCTACAACTTCGCCAACGCCCGCTGCCCGCTGCCCTTACTCCTGCCGGCTGGCCGCGGGCCGCGATTGAAACAGGACGTCGACGCCTTCGTCGACGAGCTCAAGACCGAAATCCCGAAAGCATTCGAGACCGAGGAGTACACGAATCATCGCAACACGGTCATCCAGACCGCGGAGTCCGGCCGCCGCCAGATCGCCGTACAGATCGAGCATCGCGCTGCTCAGGCCGGCTTCCAGATCCTCAAGGGTCCGGGCTCCTTGCTGCTGGTCCCGGTGGTGGACGGTAAGCCGCTCAATGACGAAGATCTGGCCAAACTCGATCCCGCGAAACAGGCCCGCATCGCCGAAGCCCATGATCGCGTCCAGCATGAGATCGAAGACCGGCTGGTTGCGATTCGCGAGCTCGAGAAAGGCGCGCGCGACGCCCTTCGCTCGCTCGATAGCCAGACCACTGCTTACGTAACGAGCCGCCTGCTCGACGATCTGCGCACCCGCTACCGCGATCAGCCTGTCATCCTCGCTTATCTCGACGCCATGCAGGTGGATATTACGGCCAATGTCGATGATTTCCGCAAAGGCAGGGAAGCCGAGCCCGTTCCTCAGCCCCTGGCTGCTCTCATGCCCCCCAACGACAAGCCTCTGGCGCGCTATCAGGTCAACGTGATGGTCACCAACGACGAAAATAAGGGCGCGCCCGTTATTGTCGAAACGAACCCAACCTACCATAATCTCACCGGCCGCATCGAACACCAGGCCACCTGGACCGGCGTGATCACCGACCACACCATGATCAAGGCCGGCGCCCTCCATCGCGCCCACGGCGGTTATCTCATCATTCCCGCCCGTGAATGCCTGCTGAATCCGTTCGCCTGGGAAGGCCTCAAGCGCGCGCTTAAGGACGGCGTCGCCAAAATCGAAGAGTTGGGTGCGCAGCTCAGTTTGATGAGCACCGTGACGCTCGATCCCGAGCCCGTGCCGCTCTCCGTAAAAGTAGTGCTGATCGGCAGCCCGATGCTCTACTACCTCTTGTTCGCATACGATGAGGATTTTCAAAAGTTGTTCAAGATCAAGGCCGAATTCACTACCCGCATGCCGCGCGATGCCGAGTCCGAGCGCGCCTATGCCCGGTTCGTGAATACGATTGCCCGACTCGAAAATGCCGGCTCGTTCAATGCGGGCGCCGTCGCCCGCGTCATTGAATTCGGCTCGCGATCGTTAGAGGAGCAGGATCAGCTCTCCACCCGTTTTGGCGAAATTGCCGATCTGGTGCGCGAAGCCGCGCATCGCGCGCGGCAGGCTGCGCATCCCATCGTCACCGCCGCCGACGTCCGCGCGGCCGAGGAGGCCCGCCGCTACCGCAACAACCTCCTCGAGGAGCGCCTCCAGGAATCGCTCGTCAAAGGCACGGTCCTGGTCGACACCGCTGGCTCCGCCGTCGGCCGCATCAATGGTCTTTCCGTGCTCGGCATCGGCGACTACGCGTTCGGCCATCCCGTCCGGCTGACCGCCGCCGTTGCACCCGGCCGGAAAGGAATCATCAGCATCGACCGCGAAGTCGAGCTCAGCGGCCCCATCCACGGCAAGGGAGTTCTCATTCTCAGCGGATACCTGTTGCAGAAGTACGGCCATGCCGGGCCGCTCAGCTTATCCGCCAGTCTGGTTTTCGAGCAGTCGTACGGCATGGTGGATGGAGACAGCGCTACGGTAGCCGAGCTCTGCGTTTTGCTCTCGGCGGTATCCGGCGCGCCGCTACGCCAGGACATCGCCGTGACCGGCTCCGCCAATCAGCACGGCCAGGTGCAGGCCGTCGGCGGTGTCAACCAGAAAATCGAAGGCTTCTTTGATTTGTGCCGCGCCCGCGGCCTCACGGGCACGCAGGGTGTCATCCTGCCTGCCGCCAACCGGCGCAACCTCATGTTGCGCGATGATGTGGTGGGAGCGGTCGCGGAGGGAAAATTCCATATCTGGACCGCGGAACTAGTCGATGATGCCCTGGAGCTATTGACGGGTGTGCCGGCCGGAGAACCCGATGCCTCCGGCGTCTACCCGGTCGGCACGCTCCATCGCCTGGTGGCGGATCGCTTGGCCCACTACGCCGAAGAGCTTCGCGCCGTTCAAGCAACGCCGGCCGCCATGCCGCCGGTGTGTTCTTCCTGACCTGGCTCCCAACACGTATGCGCCTTACGAACGCGGGAGTTTGTTCAGGGCGTCGTGGATGCGCGTGGCCAAGGCCTCGGCGTCATCGGATTGTTCGATGGCACGGAGCGCCGCCAGCGCCACTTGATACATCACCGCCTGGCGGTCCGGCCGATCGATATGCTGGGCATCGAATAGACCGGATTGTTCGAACAGTAGATTCGCCATTTGATAAAAGAACGTCTGGCGCGGAACCGCCACCGGCGCGGCGCCAAATGCCGTCATCGCATGAACTGGATCACCGGGCTTACCCACCGCCGCCGACGCCGCCAGGATTACTCCGCGTTCCAGCATCGCGCGTTCCAGCGCCTCACGCCCCGTATCGGCGAGCCATTTGCCAGCCGCGATTTGCGCCAGCGCCGGCGGACGCTCCGCGAACCCCGGAGGAAACCCGAATGCCAGCGGCACCGACACTTCCTGAATCTCGCAGGAATTTCGCAGCGCTTGTGTGAATTCGAGCGCCGTATTCGCCGCCATGCTGCGCAACCGCGATGCCTCGGCGCGGAATCCCGCTGGATTCACCTCGCTTCCGGACTGGTACGCATCGGCGAGCTCCCATAGTCCCCGCGAGATGCCGGCCGACACCACCATCTGCCAGATTTGCGCGCGCGCCGCGTACTCATGGTCCCCCGCGCTGAGCTCCACGAGCGTGGCATCTGCTTTTAACAGGTCGCCGGTGCGATAGCTTTCATTGGCGACAGCCCAGAAAAAGGCCGGGCTGCCCGGCTTGATCGGCGCTGGACCCGCGCACCCGGTCACCAGAATCCAGGCGGCCCCGATTGCGAAGCCCCACAGTGTTTTCATAGATCCTCCCGGAAAAGCGACACTGCCTCCATTTGCACTATAAGACTCTATTGTCTGCTTTTCAAGGGGCCGGGGCAAACGCCCGCCCGGTTACTTCGCGGCGCCGCTTGCCAGCTTTAGCTCGACGCGGATGAACCGCAGCGGCGTATCCGCCAGGTTCTCATCCTGGTGCGCGGGCCCCGGCTCTACCCAGCGGGCCACGCGTGATGGGTATTTGCTCAAGCTCGACGTTCCATCCGCCCGCGTGAGCCGCAGGTTTTGATCAGTCAATTGCACGAGAACCGCTCCGGCATTCGGATGTGTATGCTGGCGTAGTTTTTGGTGGGGGCCGATCGTCACGCGCAGCACACGGACATACTCGTTCTCGAATTCCACATGATAATGCTCCGGGTCGATCGCCGCCGCGTCCAGCTTACCCGGCACGAACGCCGCCGCCGTTGCTCCGGCGGGTGTTCGCGGCTCGATCTGCACTCCTTCGAACGCCGCGTCGCTCAGGTTCTCGCTGCGGTGCGTGCTGGGGAGGGACCACATCAGGTCGCCGGCGCGCCCGCCCAACTCCTGGATTTTTCCGTCCGGCGCGATCAGCCGGTTGTGCCGGTCCGTCAAAAGAATGATCACCGCACCCGGCGCGGGATGCTGATGCATCCGCATGGTCTCGTGCGGCGCCATCTTCTCCCGTATGACTCGCACCCACGGATTCTCGACCTCGCGGGTGTAATGCCGGGGATCGGCCGCTAACGGATCGAGCGACTGCGCGTGCGCCAGGATCGCCCAGAGGCTTAACGCCGCCGATATCCAGCAGGGCAAACGCATCATTGGCGCCCGAATTTAATCCCGCCTTTCAGCAGCTCTTCGTATCGCTCGACATCCAGATTGTTTTCCGGACACACATACTCGTGAACGCGCGTGCCTTCCCGCAGCATCATGGTCGTCCTGTAGACCCACGGCTTCGTCAGCACCTGCGGATCTTCCATCACCGCCTCATAGTTAATCTGATCCTTGCTGACTCGCGTATACCGCTCGGTGATGTGCAGCTTATCGCTATGAAACGTCCCGCCCCCGACGAGCCATGTCTTGTCGTTGAAATTGTTGACGTCGACCACCAGCGTGTCGCCTTCCCAGCGGCCGACGGAATCTCCGAGGTACGTCGGTTCCGCGTCCTCGGCATGCTTGGCATTGAGCGGGATCACGCGAAACACGTTCATGTATTCGTACAGGATAATGATCTGCCGCGGCGTTTGTGCGATCTGCACAGGAAACAAGCCAAACGAATAAAGCCGCGGGATTCCGGCCGGCAGGCACCGGGCCGTCGGATCGTCGATGTCGCGGCTGTTGAACGACTCCAGCACTTTCTTGGCGGCCCAGTCCTGGTACGGTGCGCCTTCCTGGCCGTGACGATCGGTCGAACTCAACGCCACCGGCGCGTTCGGATTCTTACCCGTGCCGCCGAGCCCGTTGCCGGAATTGGCGTCCTCCCACGATCCCGGAGTGGTGCTGCCGGGCTGCCAGACGCCGGTCAAATCCGGCTTGCCGTCGGCGGCGCGCGGCGCCGAAGATTGCGGCCGCGCCTGCGCGTGCAAAGTCGTCGCTGCCATGATCGCGGAGCAGAGAGTCAACCAGCGTGCTGTCATACGATCCACCCTATTTCACATCGACGGCCGGCTTCTCACCGCCGTCGCCGGTCCCCGCGGGAGGCCCCCAGAACAGCTTGGTTCCATTGGCCAGCGTCACCTGGCGCCCATGCCCCCAGTTGGTGCCGTCGCGCGCGCGCCATGCGAACACCGTTACACGGTCGCCCGGCTTCATCGAAACGTCTCGTTTCCACCCCGTCCGGTACAGCACGCTCGGCGGATACCCTTCAAATTTCCAGTTGGCGACGTTGCCCTTGTCATCCGTCACATCCATAAAGAAGTGCGTATGCGGGTTCGTCCATTCGACCTTGGTAACCACGCCCGTCAGCGTGATCGGCTTATTCGCGTCATATTCGGCGCCGAAAGAATGGTGCGCCCATGCCGGAACCGCCGCCAGCAGCAACGCCAGAACACCCGAAAAGGTCAGTATTTTCCCCATAGAAAGCTCGCGTTTTCACAGTATACGTGAATTTGCGGGATCCCTGTAGGCGCCATCATCGTGCGGAAGATGTGCCTGGGAATACGCTTCGGGAAGGATACACTTGTCCGTCCCCGCCGGGCGCGTTAGCTTGTTATTTGGGCTGGCAGCACATCGGAGCGCCGACGGCACGCGAGCGGAGTTCGCTACCACCTGTCAGCCCACTTTGATTAACGCCAACTGTTGAAGCCGGGATGTTCCTCTCCGATGATTTCTGAAGCGCGAGGCGTTTCTTCGGTATTTGTCGATACAACTCCCGTCTGAAGCTCCGGGCACAACCCATTGCCGCCGCGCCCTGGCAGCCCCGACGGACGGCCCGGGAGGAAGAATCCTTCCGATGCTTGCGGTAGACCGGTCAATCCAAACCACGAGTTCCGATGTTTAGTGGGTATCGTGGAATTTCTCTTAGGCGCCGCCCTTGACGCAAGCCATTGAACATTAGATGATTTCGTCGTGGGTGCCAAAACGGACCAGCACAAGTCTCAGACGAAAACCCTCGGGGACCTGCTCTATGCCAACAATGCGACATTTCGCGTGCCCGAGGCAGACTGGCGTGCGCTCGTCCAATCCATCGCTAAGGGGGACCAGGCTGCCCTTCACTCCCTGTACGAGCAGACGCATCGAATCGTTTTCACATTGATAGTCCGGATTACCAACAATCGCGAGACCGCTGAAGAACTGACAGTGGATGTGTTCTACGATGTGTGGCGTAAAGCCGCGTCTTACGATCCGGCAAACGGGTCTGTTGTCGGATGGATCATGAATCAGGCGCGCTCCCGGGCGATCGACCGGCTGCGGTTCGAGCACCGGAAAAAAAGGGTCAACGAATATCCGGATACCCCGGTCGTGGCGGCGTCGAATGATCCGCACCGGGTCTGTGAGTTGGAAGAACAGGGCCGCCTTTTACGAGCGGCGCTGCAACTGCTCACGCCCGAAGAACGGCGGGCGATTGAGGAGGCATTCTTCTCCGAGTTAACGTACGAGGAAGTCGCAACACGATTGAACCAACCTACCGGAACTGTGAAGACACGGATCCGTTCCGGACTGGGCAAGCTGCGGCAGGCGCTCGCTGGGACGGTGAGGACCCTATGAATTTCAAATCGGGTCAGCACGATCAAGAGCATCTGGATCTGGTGTTGCTGCACCTGTTGCAGGCCCTTCCCGCAAGCGAGATTGCGGTCGTGGAAGCACAAATCTCAGGCTGCGCCGAATGTCGCCGGGAAATTGAGGCGCTCCGTCCAATTACCGAATCCTTCATATCCTGGCCAACCGACGTGCTCCGGCCATCCGCACCCTTGTGGGGACGAGTCGCTGAGCGAATCGCGCCGGAGACGGGCACGCCTCCATTCTCGCCAGCGTTCCGAGTGTCGTCGAGGCCGGAATGGGAAGAGCCGGCGCCCGGCATTTCCTGCCAGCTCCTCGCGACCGATACCGAGAGACAACGTGTCAGCATGCTGGTCCGCCTGGCGCCGGGAGCGGAGTACCCGCCGCATCGCCACCAGGGGGTGGAAGAATTGCACCTGCTTCACGGCGAACTGATGATCGATGCCAGGAAGCTTTATCCCGGCGATTACATACGGTCGGAACCCGACACCGTCGATCATCGTGTCTGGACCGAAACCGGCTGCACGTGTGTTCTCCTCACCTCGATCAATGATATAGTTCTTTAACCGCGAATCGGACGGGGCGCTCAAGTTCCGCTGCTTGGGGAGGACATCATGAAACGTTGGCATCTCATTGGGCTAGCTCTGATCGCGATTGCCGGGGCGGCGGCTATCAAAGAGAACTGGATCGCGATCGCACCCGGCACGGTTCACGCCGCCAAAACTCGCAGTCTGCCCCTGTTCGCAGTGGACCGCGAATGGCCCAAGGTGCCCCCGCAGTGGAAACTCGGAGATCCGTCGAGCATCGCAATTGACGGCAAGGACAATGTCTGGGTTCTTCACCGGCCGCGCACTCTGAAACCGGAGCAGAAGACCCTGGCGGCGCCGCCGGTGATCGTCTTCGATTCGGCAGGCAACTACCTCAAGGCGTGGGGCGGCGACGGTAATGGCTATGAGTGGCCGCAGCGCGAGCACGGCATCCATATCGATTACAAAGGCTACGTGTGGCTCGGCGGAAATAACTGCCCCACCAATGGACTGCCCGGGCTGAAGCCGGTCGCCGATGACCAACTGCTCAAGTTCACGCAGGATGGCAAGTTCGTGATGCAAATCGGGCACAGCAATCAAAGCAAGGGCAATGCCGATACGCAAAACCTGCACCGGCCTGCCGACGAATGGGTCTATCCTCCTACCAACGAGCTGTTCGTGGCCGATGGTTATGGCAATCACCGCATCGCCGTCTTTGATGCCGACAGCGGCAAGTTCAAGCGCATGTGGGGCGCGTTCGGCGAAAAGCCGGTCGACGATGACCATTGCCAGATTGTCACCCCCGCAAGTTTCTCCGATCCTGGACCGCGGCAACTGAGCATCGTGCATGCCATCCGCGTTGCCAATGACGGCACGGTGTATGTGGCCGACCGCGAGTACCGGCGCGTGCAAATGTTCACAAGGGACGGCAAATTCCTGAAACAACTGGTCCAAACGGGCGAGCCGTTCGCGCGCGACCTCGCTCTCTCGCCCGACCAGCAGTTCCTCTATGTGGGCGGGGGTAAGGGAATTTACGTCCTCGACCGCAAAAACCTCGAGATCCTCGGTAAGATCGACACTCCCGGCATCATCGGTCCGGGTCATGAGATCGCGACGGATTCCAAGGGCAACATCTACATCGCGCAGACTACCGCCGGCATGCAGAAACTAATCTTCAAAGGACTGTCCCCGGCAGCCCGTTAGAGGCGCACTCCCCGGAGAACTACTGCGGAGTGCGGATCGGATCCTGTTGGCGCATGTGCGTGGAGTCTTTTTCGTTTTCCAGACAGTAGTAGTCGATGAGTTCGGTGTCGAGCACCAGAGGCTGGTTCAGCTTCACCGCCCAGGGCGCGGTGTACGCCTTCGGATCGTTAATCGTAATCTCGACTTCGAGATTGCCGTAATTGGGACGGCGGATACGTTCCGTCATTTTGCCTTGCTCGGTCAGCGGATTGCCCTGAGCGTCCAACCAAAGGTCGTCGCGGAAGCCGCTGGTCTCCACCACCAGTGTCTCTCCCTCCCAGTGCGCCGTCGAGTAGCCGTTCCAGGTCGGATTGGGATCTTTCGGCAGCGCTCGGCCATCGAGGAAAATCTGGCGGTACTGCATGTTGCGCTCGGTCAGGATGATCATGCGGCCCGGGACCATGAAAATGCGCTTGTAATAATCGTCGGTCCAGATGCGAGGAGCGCCTCGCGGCATGCAATGCACATTGGGATCGAGCCCCTGCTCGACGCGGCGCTTCTTGACCAGCTCGGCGGCCCACTGCTGGTACGGCAGAGGATTCTTCAGAGTAGCGGCAATATTGATAAACTCGCGGGAAACTTGCGTGTCCGTGCACTCAGCCCCGCACCAGGTTCCGATGTTAATCCACCCGTACATCCCGGAAAAGTCGGGCTTTCCATCGGCGGCGCGCGGCGCTGGAGCGGCGCGATTCGGCTTTCCATCCGCAGTCCGGGGAACATTGCTTGTCGGATAACCCAGCCACTGGGAATATACGGAGGGCGAACCCGCAGTAACTATCGCCGCCATCAAGAAGTATCGTTGCCACGTTCTATTCATTCGAGCTAGCTCCGCTTCGCGGGGATCACGAGGCGGCCGCGGGGCCGCCGGGCAATTCTAATCAAAAGGAGAACCGCATCTCCAGCGTGCCTTGCCGTGAGGGCAGGAACGTGCTCCCCCCGATGTAATTGATGAATCCGAATCCACCGGTCAGAAGCCCGGTGGCCGGGTTCCTCACGGTCGGCGCCGAGGGATTCGTCGTCGGGTTAGACATCTGGAGCCGGTTGAATATGTTGGTGAAGTTCATGCGAACCGTGAATCGCATCGGGTGAGCTTCGGTGCCGAACTGGAATACGCGGCCCAAGCTCATCGATTCCGAAGGCCGCCGCTGATAGCGGAAGTCGTTGTAGTAGGGCGCGGCATTCCCGAACTGGCCGTCTGTCGGATTTACCCACGCCTGAGGGTTCAAGACCAGGTCCTTGGTGGGATCGATGCAGTGGCAGTTCAGATCTTTCAAGAACAGCGGCTGGCTTGGATCGCGGTTGTAGAAGGTCGACCGGAACATCAGCGTACTGATGTTCTGCCCGGTAGCCGCAGGCGCAAGAATCGGCAATCCGCTCGCGTAAGTCAGCAGGCTGCCTACGGCCCAGTCGCGGACGACCTGCGAAACGATTTTGTTTCCGCTCGGGGCCGGCACGCGATAGTTGACCGAAATCACGCTGACGAACGGACGCGAGAATCCCGACAGCGTCTTGTCGAGATTTCGATTGAAAACGTCAACCAGTACGGGGACCGGCGGTGCGACTCCCACTGACTCGGTCCCCATCTGGAGTTCTTTGGCCCAGGTGAAAGCGTACTGAGCTTCCAGGCCCTTATAGAGGCGCTGCGTCGCTTTGGCTTGCAGAGAGTCGTACCAGGTGCGCCCCTGCGGCGCCCAAAGCGGAGCCAAGCCGCTGCTGAACTGGGGATACGGCCGCAAGGATTGCGCCACCGTGGAGGTCAACGGGAAACCGGCGTAAGGCAGCTGGTTCTGGAAGCGGCCGGCCGCAGGAGAGCCGATCGGGGCCCGCAGGATGGCCCGGTCCGCGGGATTATTGATATCGATTCCCACGCCTTTGAGCCTGTCCAGGGAGATGGCGTCGTAATTGTCCAGAACGGGACTGAGCCACCACGCGCCGCGGTTGCCGACGTACGCCGCCTCGATCACGGTGTTGCTCGTGATCTCGCGTTGAATCCCGACGCTCCATTGAACCTGCCGGGCCGGACGCCCCGCGTTTTGATCGACAATTGAAGCCGGCCCGTTCAAGTTGGCCGGGAAATTCGGATTCGGATAAGCTCCGGGGGAAAAATTCGGCCAGGGGAGGACATAACCCTGGGGCACACCTGAGGCGAACTGCATCGCGGCCTCGCCGAAACCAGGCGCCTGAAAGGCATTGTTGGCGCTCGCGCTCGCAGTGCCGGTCGCGGCTGTTGCGGTTCCGTCGTATGCCACGCCGATGCCGCCGCGGAAGACTGTCTTCGGTGTGATCTGATATGCGACTCCCAAGCGAGGCCCGAAAGCATACGGGTAATTCCTGGCGAAATTGCATTTGCAAGTGGATTCATAAATAATTCCGCCGGGTATCCCGCCGACCGTCGGGTTTGCCACGCCGAGTGATGCGCTCGGCAT
>Ga0209060_10003547_pt1 | contig 12936 bp, 12 predicted proteins | sample Coa_R1_8_FD_187155 | JGI IMG/M metagenome (GOLD analysis project Ga0209060, IMG submission 187155) | Surface soil microbial communities from Centralia Pennsylvania, which are recovering from an underground coalmine fire - Coalmine... | ecosystem: Environmental > Terrestrial > Soil >...
TGTCGGCGATGTTTTGAAAGAGATCGCGCCGGAGCTCGGCGAAAAAACGCTGGTGATTTCCGTTGCGGCGTCGGTACCGACGGGTTATCTCGAAGAACGGCTCGGGAAGAAAATTCCAGTGGTGCGCGCGATGCCGAACACGCCGTCGGCGGTGGGCTGCGGCATGACGGGAATTTGCGCGGGCGCGCATGCGAAACCGGAGCACATTGAAATTGCGCTGGCGATGTTTAACGCGGTGGGCCGAACGGTAGCCGTGGATGAAAAGAACATGGATGGCGTCACAGCGCTATCCGCGAGCGGTCCGGCGTACGCGTACATCATCCTGGAATCACTCGCCGAAGCTGGAGTGAAAGTTGGACTTCCTCGCGATGTGGCAACTTTGCTCGCCGCGCAGACGATGAAAGGCGCGGCGAGTGTCGTGCTCGAGACAGGCGATCATCCTGCGCTGCTGAAAGACGCCGTGACCACTCCGGCCGGCTGCACCATCGACGGAATCATGGAACTGGAAGAAGGGAAGCTGCGCGTTACGTTGATCAAGGCCGTAGTCAAGGCGACCGAGCGCGCCGGCCAACTTCTCTTCGAGAAGTAGTTTCACCATGGCCGACGATCCCAACGATTCCGAGAAACTGACGCAAACGCAAAAAGACGTCCGCGACATGACGCTAAAAAGCGGCCTTGCCATGGAACTTCCATTGACCATCGTGGGAGCGATACTTTTGGGTGGTTTCCTCGGATACTTGCTGGATCGCTGGCTTCACAGCGCACCTTGGCTGATGATTTTGGGCGGCGCCTTTGGATTTGCGAGCAGTATTTTTGAAATTGTCCGGCGGTTTCGTCCCCGTTGATTTTTCGCATCGATGAATTCTCCCTTCTTCCAATCTGACGCCACAATTCCCGGCAGCCATGTAGTCCGCCGGATACAGTGGCTGACGATTGCATTTGGTGTAGCCAGCGCTGCACTGGCGCTTGCGCTGCGCCGCATGGATTGGGCCAAGGGGCTGTTCGGCGGAGCGCTGCTTGGCTGGCTGAATTTCCGATGGCTTCAGAGCGGAATCCGGGGCATTTTCGAAACCGCTCTTTCGCAGGCGAACGCCTCCGCGGGGCGCGGTGAAGCGCCTGTAAGCGGCGCCAATTCAGCAACTTCCGGAATGCTTCGAGCTTTCGCGATGCTCCTCCGCTACGCTTTGGTGGCGCTCGGAGTCTATGTTATATTTATCTATCTGCACGTTCCCCTGGTTAGCATCGGTTTGGGATTGTGCGCGCTAGTCGCGGCCATCATTACGGCAAGTGTGTGGGAAGCCTTACAACCTGAAATTTGAGTAGTTCACCCTGCGAGGGCCCAGAGACGATGGAAGAACACGTCAGTCCAGTTACCCACTTCATGAACCACTACCTCGGTTCGATTGCACTTTCCATTCTGAATGCACTGCACATCAAGCCGGAAAATGCCGCTGAACCAATTCCACAGCACGTAGTGATGGCACTCTTGGTGCTGGTAATCTTGACCCTGTTTGGCGTGATTCTTCGCTCACGGCTGTCTGTAGAAAAGCCCGGCGCGACACAGCAAATCGCGGAGTTGCTGCTGACCAATCCCATGCGCGTCGGAATTCGCGACGTTCTGGACGAAGCCGGCGGACACCATGGCCGTAGTTTTGTTTCGTTTATTGGTACGATCAGTATTTTCGTGCTGACTGCCAATCTAATGAGTCTGTTTCCTTTGTTTTCCGCACCCACAGCAGACAAAACCGTGACACTTGGCTGCGCATCGCTTGTATTTCTTTACTTCAATTTTCAAGGAATTCGGCACATCGGTTTGGGGCACTACCTGAAGAACTTTACCGCGGGAACTCCGATCTGGATCGCCTGGCTGATTTTCCCACTGGAAGTATTCAGCGCTTGTGCTCGAGTGCTTTCGCTCACTGTTCGTTTGTTTGCAAACATCCTAGCCAGCGATCAGATTTACCTCATTTTTGTGAGCTTGCTTTCCGGTGTTGCCACCTGGGCCTGGCACAAATCCCCGGCACTCGGTGTGGCGTTCGGCATATTCCCTGCGTTAATTCCTCTGGCATTTATCGCATTGCACCTGCTGGTGGCGTTCATACAGGCGTTTATTTTCACGGCGCTGCCTTCGGTTTACGTCGGATTGGCAACGGCGGAAGAGCACTAAGAAGATTTGCCCCAGTTGTTTGGGGCAATAGTCGCTCCAGTGTGAGGCCGGCTGCACGGTGTCCGGCAACCACCTCCTGGCGGCAATTCATAAGGAGGCAGTACATGAAGAAGTTGAGCATGTTGTTGACTGCAATCGCGGGCGTGGCCCTTTTGGCACCGGCAGCGTTTGCGCAGGGTGGTGAAGCTGCAGGAGCTAGCAAGAGCGGCGCTGCATTGGTGATCGCGGCAATCTTCGGCGTCGGCATCGCGGCATTTGGCTGCGGACTGGGCCAGGGCCGGATCGGCGCTGCGGCTCAAGAAGGCATCGCGCGCAATCCGGGAGCGGCGAAGAGCATGTTTATCCCGATGCTTCTGGCGCTGGCATTCGTCGAAACGTTGGTCCTTCTGACCTTCGTGACGGTATTCATAGTCAAGTAAAGCTACAAGCATGATTTACCGCCCCTCCAGCTTCTGCCGGAGGGGCTTTTTGTTTGGTTGAGTCGTAGTTAACCATAATCGCCCCCCCCTCCCCCTTTTTTTTGGAAGTGTTGATTCTAAAGGCAGATAAAGTCGCGTGTTTTGTCGCAGATACGCAAGTGTTCATTCTAAAGGTGGTTAGCGGCGGATTTTGCGGCCAAAACACGGCAAAACGCGGAGTTCGTCCACAAGTGTTGATTCTGCAAGGGTTAGAAGAATGGGCGAAAGCGAGAAGGGGGTCCAACTCGCAGTTGGCCCCTGCGGACTTCGCGCCAAAAGAAAAAGAGCGCCTGCGGCGGGCAGACGCTCTCACAAAGATAGTATAGCACGGGTGTCAAGGGCCTTGGAGTCCTGTTCCTACATGCATGCGGTTGGTGGTAGCGGCCTAGGCAGGTTGCTCTGACCTCGGCGCGGATTCAGTTGGCACGGCCCTTACAGGGTAGACCCTGCCAAGGTAGACCCTTATAGGGTAAACAAGAGTGGCGCGCTACTTACTTGATGGAGCCGATGAGGGCTTTTTGGTTGAGGAGGAAGTTGAGCGTACGGGAAGGAGCGAGGCCGAAGTAAATTGTGCCTGCGACGGTGACGCAGAGAACAAGAGTGGCGGTCAATGGGAAGCGAACCGGAGCGATGGCGGCTTCGGGCTTGGGTTCGCGCATGTACATGTAGACGATGACGCGGAGGTAGTAATAGGCACCGATGATGCTGTTCACGGCCATGATGATGGCGAGCCAGATGAGCTTGGAGTGAACAGCGGCGGTAAAGACGTAGAACTTTCCGAAAAAGCCCGCCGTGACGGGCAAGCCGAGGAGCGAAAGCAGGAATACGCTGAGAGAGGCGGCGACCCAGGGTTGGCGTTCGCCGAGGCCTGCGTAGTCGTCGAGCGAAAGATGCTTTTCGCCGGCGCCACCGATTTGAGAAACGATGGTGAAGGCGCCGACTTTTACGAGGGCGTAGCTCAACAAGTAGAAGAGAATTGCCGCATAAGCGGGACCGGCAAGCGCGGGATCGTCCGCTGCCATAGAAGTGACAGCGGCAAAAGCGACAAGGATGTAGCCGGCATGAGCGATGGAGCTGTAAGCGAGGAGGCGCTTGACGTTGGTCTGAACGAGAGCGCCGAGGTTGCCGAGAAACATGGTGAGAGCGGCGAGTACCCAGAAGGCCCAGAACCAGTAATGGGTGGCGGCAGGGATGCTGACGAAGATGCGGAGCATCAGGGCGAAGGTAGCGGCCTTGGGCCCGGCTGCGAAGAGAGCTGTGACAGGCGTAGGAGCGCCTTCGTAGACGTCAGGCGTCCATATCTGGAAGGGAGCGGCGGCCACTTTGAAGCCGAGGCCAATCAAAATCATGGCAAGGCCAAGCTTGAGGTAGCTGCTGTTGCTGTCCGCGCTGGCCATGGCCGAGATCATGGTGGTTTGCGTTGCGCCATAGACGAGAGCGATGCCGTAGAGGAAAAACGCGGTGGCGAACGATCCGAGGAGAAAGTATTTGAGAGCGGATTCGCTGGACTTGAGCGAATCGCGGCGATAGCCGGCGAGGATGTAGCTCGAGATGGAGCTCATTTCGAGGCCGACGAAAGCGGTGAGCAATTCCTGCGCGGAAGCGAGGACGCCCATACCGGCCGTGGCGAAGAGGAGCAGGGCAAGAAATTCCGGCGAATCGAGGTTTTCGCGCTCGAGATACGACTCCGAACCGAGCACCACGAGGAATGTGACTGCGCCGAGGAGCAAGTGGAAGAAGAGGCTGAAGCCGTCCGCGCGAACAAGTCCGGAGAAGCCCGGGCCGTAATTCCACGCCGAGACGACGGAAAGAGCGGTGCCGCCAAGCGCGCCGACGAGCGCGAGAAACGTGAAGAAGTGGCGGTTTTTGAGGAACGGCTGGAGCAGCATGATAAAGACGCCGAAAGTGCACCAGACAAGCTCCGGCAGAACGATGTAGAGATCAGCGGTGGTGGGCATGCCGAGATTCATTTAGCGAGTGCCGGACCTTTCGAGAGAAATGGAGGCCAAGTGCGAAGAGCAAGCCGAGTCGGATGGGTTGGCGCAGCCCCTTACAGGGTAAACCGGGTTGGCGGTGCTACCGGAGCGAACTTGAAGCACGGTTGTAGTTGATTTTGTTGAGTTTGAGGCGTTAGAGCAGGTTTCGCAGGCCCTTACAGGGTAAACAGGAGTGGCTACGCTACCGGCATTTTGGGGCGCCATATCGCCGGGGCGAACCATTTGCTGGCGGATGGTTTCGGTGGCGGTGGCGGTGCGACGCGTAAGGTAAGCGGAGCCGACACCCATCCAGAGAGTGACAGCAGCCATGGCGAGAAGGATGCCGCGCTCGCGAGCGCTGGTGTCCGGCAATTCCTTGTTGTGGGCGTGAGTGACTTCGCCGAAGAAGACGCGCTGATAGGCCCAGAGCAAATAGCACGCCGAGAGGATGACGCCAGAAGCGGCCCAGGCGGCCCACTTCCAGTTCGCGGCGTACGTGCCGAGAAGGATCAAATATTCGCCGACGAAGCCATTGAGAATCGGCAGGCCGAGCGAAGAGAGAGCGGCAAAAAGGAAGAAGGCCGAGAGGCGCGGCATCGGAGTGGCGAGGCCGCCGTACTCGGAAATTTCGAACGTGTGGCGGCGATCGTAAAGCATGCCGACCAGCAAGAAGAGAGCGCCGGTAGAGATGCCATGGGCGAGCATCTGGTAAATGGCGCCCTGCATCCCGATGGTGCCGAAAGTGAAGATGCCGAGAACGACGAAGCCCAAGTGGCTGACGGACGAGTACGCGACGAGCTTTTTGAGGTTGGGCTGAACGAGGGCGACGAGCGCGCCATAAATAATGCCGATGATAGCGAGCGCTGCGACGTAAGGCGCCGCCTTGCGCGATGCAGCAGGGAAGAGCGGCAAGCAGAAACGCATCATACCGTAGGTGCCCATCTTGAGGAGCACGCCGGCGAGGATGACGGAACCGGCCGTGGGCGCTTCGACGTGCGCGTCGGGCAGCCATGTGTGCAGCGGGAAGAGCGGAACTTTAATGGCGAAAGCGACAAAGAATGCGAGGAAGAGAAGCAGTTCGGCGGTGCCGACGACACCTGGTGTAGCGGAGCCAAGAAGCCCGGGATTCGCCTGCAGGGCTTGTTGGACAAACGGCAAGTCAAAGCTGCCAGTCAGGTTATAGAGCCAGACGATGCCGACAAGCATGAGGATGGAGCCGCCCATGGTGTAGAGGACGAATTTGACGGCGGCGTAAATTTTGCGGCCGTGGCCCCAAATGCCGATGAGGAAGGCCATCGGGATGAGCATCACTTCCCAGAAGAGGAAGAAAAGGAAAAGATCGAGCGAGAGGAAGACGCCGACTATACCGACTTCGAGCATCAGCAACACGACGAAAAATTCCTTGATGCGCTCGTGGATGCTGTTCCATGAAGCGATGACGGAGATCGCAGTCAGGAACGTGGTAAGGATGACGAGGAAGACGCTGAGGCCGTCGACGCCGAGGTGATAGTTGATGGGCGGCGCGGAAATCCAATGAAAATTTTCCTCGAGCTGGTAGCCGGAAGCGCTGAAATCCATTTTGCGGAGCAGCAAGAGCGAGAATCCGAATTCGAAGACAGAGACGCCGAGGGCGAGGCCCTTGATAAATTTGTGATCGTCGCCGCGAAGAACGAGAAGCGCGAGGGCGCCAACGGCAGGGATGAGGATGAGGCTCGTGAGCAGGCTAGGCAGCATCATTGCGCACCTCCTGCCAGGGCCCGGATGGCGGGCCAGAAGACGATGATGAGGATGGTGAGCGCTCCGACGACGACCCAGACGGCGTAACTGCGGGTGTTGCCGGATTGCGTGCGGCGGGAGACGTCGCCGGTGGCGGTGGCGCCGTGGGCGATGCCGTTCACGGTGCCGTCGATGGCTTCGACGTCGATGATTTTCCAGAGAACGTTGGTGGAGATGGCGAGGAGCGGTTTGACGATGGCGGCGCCGTAAGCTTCGTCGACGTAATACTTGTTGTAGAGCGTTGTGTAGATTGGCTTGAGAGATTTGGCGATTTCGGCGGGTTTACCGGGCTGTTTTAAGTAGAGCCAGAAAGCGGTGAGCAAGCCGATGAGCGCAGCGACGACGGCGACGACAGCGAGAGTGAGCTCGAGGCTATGCGCGGCGGCTTCGGAGAGAGCGGCTTCGCCTTCGGCGTGGCTTGCGCCAAAGACCGGTGCGAGGAAGGCGGTGAAGTGGTCTTCGCCGCCCCAGAAAGAAGGCGCAGCGAGCCAGCCGCCGATGATGCTAAGGACAGCGAGAATCACAAGAGGGCCGAGCATGCTCCAGGGGGATTCGTGCACGTGGACATGATGTTCGTCATAGCGCTGCGCCATGGAAGGTGAGAAAGATGAGGCGGAACATGTAAAACGAGGTTAGCAATGCCGTGAGCAAGCCGACAACATAGAGAGAATGCCAGCCGCCTTCGCGCTGGAACGCCTCGCCGAGAATCGCGTCCTTGGAGAAGAAGCCTGCGAGCGGCGGGAAGCCCGCGATGGCGAGCGTGGCGATGAGCATGGTCCAGTAAGTGACTTTGATTTTTTTGCTGAGGCCGCCCATGTGAAGCATGTTCTGTTCGCCACCCATGGCGTGAATGACAGAGCCGGCTGCGAGGAAGAGAAGGGCTTTGAAGAAGGCGTGGGTCATCAAGTGGAAGATGCCCGCGCTGAAGGCGCCAACGCCGCAGCCGAGAAACATGTAGCCGAGTTGCGAGACGGTGGAATAGGCGAGAACTTTTTTGATGTCGGTCTGGACGAGGCCGATGGTAGCGGCGAAGAAGGCGGTGGCGCAGCCGACTGTTCCGACGACGATGAGTGCAGTATCCGAGTGCGTGAACAAAATGTGTGAGCGGGCGACGACGTAGACGCCGGCGGTGACCATCGTGGCGGCGTGGATCAAAGCGCTGACGGGCGTAGGGCCTTCCATGGCGTCGGGGAGCCAGACGTACAAAGGAAGCTGTGCGGATTTGCCGCAGGCGCCGGTGAAGAGAAGAAGGCACGCGACGGTGAAGGTGCCGAAGACGCCCCAGGATTCATGCGACCAGGGCGCGGCTTTGGCGAAGAGTTGCGTGAAGTCCAGCGTGCCGAAAGTTTTGAAGAGCAAAAACATGCCGAGCATGAAGCCGAAGTCACCAATGCGATTGACGATGAAGGCTTTCTTGCCGGCGTCGGAAGCGGATTTTTTGAGGAAATAAAAACCGATGAGCAAATAGCTGGCGAGGCCGACGCCTTCCCACCCGACGAAGAGGAGAACGTAATTGGCGGCGAGGACGAGAATGAGCATGAAGAACATGAAGAGGTTGAGGTAGGAAAAGAAGCGGTAGTAGCCGCCTTCATGCGACATGTAGCCGGTGGAGTAGATGTGAATCAGGAAGCCGACGCCGGTGACGACGAGGACCATGATGACGGTGAGCTGGTCCATTTGAAGGTCGAAGCCCGCGCGGAAGGAGCCGGCGACGATCCAGTCGAAAAATTCCTTGTGAACGAGCTGCTGACCGCCGGCGAAAAATTCGCGGACGGCTTCGAGTGCGGCGAGGAAGGAGAGGCCGGTGGCTGAGAGCGCGACGGTGTTGACGATTTTGTTCGGCCAGTTTTTGCCGAAAAGGCCGTTGGTGGCCGCGCCAAGGAGAGGCAGCAGCGGAACAATCCAGAGGATGTCGAGTATCGGCGTAGACATTAGAGTTTGAGCAGGTTCACTTTCTCAATGTTGAGCGACTGGCGATTGCGCTGGGTCAAGATGATGATGCCGAGCCCGACGGCAGCTTCCGCCGCCGCGACCACGATGACGAACAAAACAAAAACCTGGCCATGCACTTTGCCGAAGGCCTGGCTGAAAGCGACGAAGGCGAGATTGACGGCGTTGAGCATCAGCTCGATGGACATGAAAATGGTGATGATGTTGCGCTTGAAGACGAAGGCGACAGCACCGAGTCCGAAGAGGACGGCGCTGAGGATCAAATAATATTGCGTCGGGACCATGCTATTTCTTCTCCCGCTGGGCGAGGACGAGCGCACCCAGGATGGCGACGAGAATCAGGAACGAGGTCAATTCGAACGGATAGACGAAATCCTTGAAGAGCATGGTGGAGATTTGCTCGGTGGCTTTGGGGATGAATACCGGAGCGGGGGCGCTGATGCTCGCGTCGGGCCTGATGACCAGGGCGGCGAGCGAAGCGGTGAGCGCAAGCGCGAGCGGAAGGCCGGCGAATCTGGCGAGCTTCGAAAAATCGGTGTGCTCTTCTTCGCCCGCGTTCAAAAGCATGATGACGAAGATGAAGAGAACCATGATGGCGCCGCCGTAAACGATGATCTGGACCGCGGCGACGAATTCGGCGCCCATGAGGAGATAGAGTCCCGCGAGGCAGACCATGACGACGATGAGCGAAAGGGCACTGTGAATCGGATGCTTCTGGAACACCAGGCTGAGCGCGCCGAGGACGGCGAGTCCGGCAAGGACGAAGAAGATGAGGAGCACGGCGCTCATGGATGGCTCCGCCACAAAACAACCGCGGCCGTGACGATGACGTTTGCGATGGAGACGGGGAGAAGCAGCTTCCAGCCGACGTTCATGAGCTGGTCATAGCGAAGGCGAGGCAGCGTGCCGCGCGACCAGACGTAAAAGAAGAGAAAGACGAAAACTTTTGCGGTGAACCAGAAGATTGGCTGGATGAAGTCGTTGACTCCGGGCAAAGCGATGAGAGTGCCGCCGATGGCGAACATCGCGAAACCGACAGCGGGAAGAATCAGTTTGCCGAAAATGGTTTCGTACTTGATGCCATCGTAGATGACCCAGAGGCCGAAGGGAATCAGCGTGATGCTGGGGATGAAGTGGGTGATGTAAAAGAACTTTGTATCGGGGAAGGGAGAGAGCCAGCCGCCGAAGAAAAGAATCGTGGCGAGGCAGGAAACGGTGATCATCGCGGTGTATTCAGCGATAAAGAACATGGCGAACTTGAAGCTGGCGTATTCGGTGTGGAAGCCGGCGACGAGTTCGGATTCGGCTTCGGGCAAGTCAAACGGAACGCGATTGGTTTCTGCGATTGCGGATGTGAAGAAACAGATGAAGCCAATGATTTGCGGGAAGAGCAAACCATTGCGCGTCCACGCAAAGAGGTTCCAGCCGAGGAACCCGATGCCCCATTTGCCGTGGTCCTGCTGCTCAATGATGGATTGGAGGCTAAAAGTATTCGCCATGAGGAGCACGCCGACGACGGACATGGTGAGAGCGAGCTCGTAGCTGATCATCTGGGCGGAGCTGCGTAAGCCGCCGAGCAGGGAATACTTGGAGTTGGAGGCCCAGCCGGCGAGGGCGATGCCGTAAACGCTTAGCGCTGTGATCGCGAAGAGAATCAGCAGGCCGATGTCCGGATTAACGATCCAAAAGTAGATTTTCTGGCCGAAAATTTCCAGGGGCCGAGGGCTGAAGGGAATTACGGCGAGGGCCGTCAACGAAAGCGCAAGCGCGAGGAACGGAGCGAGGTAATAGACGAACCGGTCCACGCCGGCAGGCGTCGGGTCTTCCTTAAAAAGAAATTTCAGGCCGTCGGCAGCGGGCTGCAAGAGACCGTGCGGGCCGACGCGGTGCGGTCCCCAGCGGGACTGAATGTGCGCAACGACTTTGCGTTCGAACCAGGTGAGATAGGCGTTCACCGTGAGAACGATGAAGAGGAGCAGCGCGATCTTGACGATCGCGATGATCCAGAAAGCGTTTTGCTGAAGGAAGCTGATCACGATTTCGCCTGCGCCTCCGGAACGGATTCAATGGCCTGGCAATAGCGGCCGAGCGTGCCGCTAGTGAAAAGGGAATCCTGCGCGGGCTTGATCAAGCCGACGGGAACATCGTAGGCTGCGTGACCATTTTTCTTGACGGCGGATTGCGTCTCTTCCGCGGTGCCGGTAAGCAGGCCGGTGACTTCGACGTCGTAACCCGGGACAGATTTGCGAATTTCTTCGAAGACGCCACCCGGTTGCTTGTAATGGAACGCCTTGCCGAGGCCCAGTTTTTCGAGTTGGTGCGAAAGAATGCGGAGCAGGTCGAAGTCGCTACGCGCGCCCATCACTTCGGCGGCTTTATGGAGCGGCTGAATTTCGCCGCTGGTGTTCGTGACGGTGCCGGTTTTTTCGTAAGCGGAAACGGCGGGGAAAACTATGTCGGCCTGCTTCGCGGTTTCCGTCATAAACATTTCATGGACGATGACGAGTTCGGCTTTGCCGCGGCCGTAGCCAAGCGTGCCGAAATGCGCAAGCGGATTGGCGCCCATCACGTACAGGGCTTTGAGACCGCCGTTTTGCGCAGCTTCGACCATTTGCGGAGCAGTCATACCGGACTTCTGAGAAATTTTTCCGCCCCAGAGGTGCTCGAAAGCTTCGCGAGATTTGTGATCGTCGAGATTTGCGTAGCCGGGCAGGCGATCGGGCAGGACGCCCATGTCGGCCGCGCCGCGCGAGTTGGAATAGTCGCCAAGGGTCAAGTAGCGAGTCTTGCCTTGCAAGCTGTTGCCAAGAGCTACGACGCCAGCAATCGCGGATCCCGTGAGTTCTGCGCCGAAGACAATGGCGACATCGGATTCGGCAGAGAGCGCCGATTTGAGCGCGTTCAGTTGATCCGCCGCAGCGCCCGCGATTTGGCCTTCGCTGCCTGCGAGATAACGGACGGCGGCAGCTTCCTGGCCGGCAGCAACCTTGACGAAATTCTTCGCCTTTCGCTTTAGCTTGATGTCGCGCGAATTGATGATGAAGAGCTTCAGCCCATGGTGGCGAATGCCGCTACGAATCTGCCACGCGACGAGCGGATTCTGATTCGTCGGGTCGTTGCCGATGAGCAGAACCGCTTTTGACTTGTAGAGCTGCTCCATGGTGAGCAGAGAATTTTTTGCGTTTTCGCCGAGCGCGGTGAGCAGGCCAGTGTAATCGGTGGTGCGATGGTGATCGATGTTGTTCGTGCCGACGGTGACGCGCGCAAGACGTTGGAAGAGATAGTTTTCCTCGTTCGAAGTGCGATTCGAGCCGATGAAGCCGATGGAATCGGCGCCATGAGCATCGCGCACCGCTTTGAGCCTCGCGGCGGCGGTCTGCGCGGCTTCTTCCCAGCTTACGGGGAGGAGCTTGTCGCCCTTGCGGACGAGCGGCTGCTTGATGCGTTCCGGGTGCTTGGTAAAGTCAAAACCGAAGCGGCCTTTTACGCAGAGAAAATCGTTGTTGATGCCGCTCATGTCGCGGTTGTTGGCGCGGAGAATCTCGTGATTGCGCACGCTGAGGGTCGTTTTGCAGCCGTTCGAACAGTGCGTACAAATCGTGGAGACGTATTCCATTTCCCACGGACGCGTCTTGTAGCGATAGGTGCCGCTGGTGAGCGCGCCGACGGGACAAATGTCAATGCACATGCCGCACTCTTCGCACTCGAGGTGATCTTCCAAGTTGGGAATGATCACGGAGTTCGCGCCACGCATGCCGACGCCAAGCGCCTTCACGTCCATGCCTTCATCGCACACACGCACGCAGCGGAAGCACAAGATGCAGCGCGGGGCATCGTAATAGACGAGTTCCGACCACTTTTCTTCGGGCCGGTGAATCTTTTCTTCCACGAAGCGGCTGGAATCCGCGCCGTAGCGGAATACCATGTCCTGCAATTCGCATTCGCCGCCCTTATCGCAAACGGGGCAGTCCAATGGATGATTTGTCAGAAGAAATTCGAGAACGCCTTTGCGCGCTTGCTTGATTTGCGCCGTGTCGGTGCGGATGACCATGCCTTCGGCAGCCGTCAACGTGCAGGCGGTCTGCAACTTCGGCATTTTTTCGACTTCGACGAGACACATACGGCAGGCAGCCTGCAGCGAAAGTCCAGGGTAGTAGCAAAAAGAAGGGACTTCCGTGCCCATGCTCTTGGTGACTTCAATAATCAGCTTGCCCGCGGGAACCTGCAGGTCGCGGTCATTTATTTTGATGTTGACTAGCTTTTGATCCGCCATGATCCCTTACCGCGCCCCGAGCAAGAGTGCGTCGCTTGCTTTGGTGTAGGCGCAACGTCCGACCAAATGATCCTCAAATTCGTTTCGCCACTTTTGCACGATGCTGATTGTGGGCAACGCGGCGGCGTCACCGAGCGGGCAGAAGGTGCGGCCGAGCATGTTCTGCGCAAGCTCTCCGACCAAGTCGATGTCTTCGCTGCGGCCAAGGCCCGCATGGAAGCGTTCCAGCATTTTGCGGAGCCACGTTGTCCCTTCGCGGCAGGGAATGCACCAGCCGCAGGATTCGTGCGCGTAAAAGTGCATGATGCGGCGCGCCATGTCGACCATGCAGGTGTC
>Ga0209060_10003548_pt1 | contig 12930 bp, 11 predicted proteins | sample Coa_R1_8_FD_187155 | JGI IMG/M metagenome (GOLD analysis project Ga0209060, IMG submission 187155) | Surface soil microbial communities from Centralia Pennsylvania, which are recovering from an underground coalmine fire - Coalmine... | ecosystem: Environmental > Terrestrial > Soil >...
ATCATCGCTTCGAGCGGGATCGACACCCAGTAAGGCAGGTATCCGCGAAGCACGAGCATCGCGACCAGGGCAACGCCAACGTACACGCCGATAAATGTCGACAGGGTCGGCCATGGGAAACCGGTGGTCAGCGGCTGCACCGCGAGCCGGGCGCGCTTTTCGAACGCGCGGGCCCGCGCAAGGAATTCGTCGCCCGCGCGCGCGTCCGCCGAGAGCGGTGCGTCACCCGCCATTGCCAGTACCTGGAACTCTTCGCGATCCATCCGGTGGCCCGCTCGCCCGCAACCGCCAATATTAACAAACAGTTACGCAGGTCGGCAAGCCACTGGCCCAAGTGGTATTGTTACAATTTGCGGCTGGCGCCGAGGCGGGTTCTCTCTCAAGCTGGCTCGGCGCCCAGGGGCAAAGCAGCTTTGTCGGAAACGCAGTCGCATCCCACAGGATCGCTCGCAACGGCATTGCAGCATGCGGCGCGGTTTCTTCCGTCGAAGCCGGCACTCGCGGAAGCGCAGGCCCGCGAGATTCTGGCGGTCGTTCCCGGCAATTCGCAGGCGCTGACAATTCTGGCGCGGGCACGCGCTGCACAATGCGATATGGCCGGCGCGCGCGACATTCTCTTCGACGTGTGCCGATTGCAGCCTGGCGACGGTGCGGTACATGCCGAGCTGGGAGCAGTTCTGGCCCGACTGGGTGATACGCGCGGCGCCGCCGCGGCCCTCGAACGCGCAGTCACACTGTCCCCTAAACTCGCCGGTGCCTGGCGCGAATTGGGCGACCTGCGACTTCTCGCCGGCGACACCAAGGGAGCGGACGGCGCTTATGCCCAACACATACTCGCGTCCGCGCACGACCCCGAACTGCTTGCCGCTGCGCGTGCGCTCTGCGACAACAAGCTCGCCATTGCCGAGCATGTTCTGCGCGATTTCCTGAAGCGACACCCAACCGACATTGCCGCAATCCGCATGTTGGCGGAAACGGGCTCGCGCCTCGGCCGCTACGAAGACGCCGAGAAGCTTCTTGCCCGGTGCCTCGAGCTGGCGCCGAATTTCCGCATGGCCCGGCAGAACTATGCGACGGTGCTTTATCGCCAGAACAAAGCCGTCGAAGCGATTGCGGAAGCCGATCGTCTGCTCGCTGACGAACCGCGCAATCCGGGCTTTCGCGCGCTGAAAGCTGCGGCGCTGGGACAGATTGGCGAATATGCGCTGGCCATACAGAACTATGAGCAGCTGCTCGGGGATTATCCCGAACAGCCGAAGGCGTGGATGAGTTACGGCCATGCTTTGAAAGCGCTTGGACGCCAGAAAGATTGTATTCTGGCTTATCGCAGGAGCATCGCGCTGTTGCCGTCGCTCGGCGAAGCGTGGTGGAGTCTCGCCAATATCAAAACGTTTCGACTGACGACAGACGATGTCGCCGTGATGAAACGGGAGCTCACGCGCGGCGGGTTGAACGACGAGGATCGTTGGCACTTTCATTTTGCGCTGGGGAAGGCACTCGAAGACGAGGCATGCTACGCCGAGTCGTTCGAGCAGTACCGGGAAGGCAACCGCCTGCGCCGTCTGGCGCTCGACCACGACGCCGATGAAGTCACCGAACATGTCAAACGCTCCCGCGCGTTCTTCACCCGGGAGTTCTTTGCCGATCGAACGAACTGGGGGTCTGCCGCGGCGGATCCGATTTTCGTCGTCGGTTTGCCGCGTGCGGGCTCTACGCTCGTCGAGCAGATTCTGGCAAGCCATCCGCAGGTGGAAGGGACGATGGAACTGCCTGACATCGGCTCTATGGCAAGACGTCTCGGCGGAAAATTGAAACGCAGCGACGTGTCCGCCTATCCCGAGTCGTTGGCCGATCTCGATTCCGACTCAGTGAGAGCTCTTGGCGAAGAGTATCTCGCGCGCACACGGATTCATCGTCGCGCCGGCAGGCCATTCTTTATCGACAAGATGCCGAACAATTTCGCGCATGTGGGATTTATTCATCTGATACTGCCGCAAGCGCGCATCGTTGATGTGCGCCGCCATCCGATCGCCTGCTGTTTTTCCCTGTTCAAGCAGCATTTCGCGCGAGGACAGGGGTTCAGCTATGACCTTGGCGACATCGCCCGCTACTACACCGACTACGTCGCGCTGATGGCGCATTTCGATTCGCTTCTGCCAGGGCGCATGCATCGCGTGATCTATGAAAAACTCGTGGACGATTTCGAATCCGAAGTGCGGGGCCTGCTGGCCTATTGCGGATTGCCGTTCGAAGAATCCTGCCTTCGCTTCTATGACAACACGCGGCCCGTGCGAACCGCGAGTTCGGAGCAGGTCCGTCGGCCGATTTTCGCCGAAGGATTGGAACATTGGCGTCACTACGAAGAATGGCTGGGACCGCTGAAGGAGGCACTTGCACCGGTGTTGTCGAATTATCGCGGTGATACGTCCTCGGTAACTTGCCCCCGCGGCGGCCATTGACGGGCGCAAATCCTGTGGCCAACATCAATTGATGCGCGCCGGATCGGCTCCCGAGGAGGCCGGTGGCGGGGCGGGGGATTGAAGGGGCAGGGACGATGAGGGGGATTTTGCGGCGCCGCCCGGCGCGGCGGGCGTTGTTGCCGGGTCTGCTGGCGACCAGCATGCTGTCCGGCTTACCGGTTGCGTTGGCTCAAGCCCAAACCCAAACCCAAACCCAAGCCCAGGCGCCTCAGCTCGAAACCGTAGTCGTTACGGCAACGAAGCGTGCCGAGAATCTGCAGAATGTTCCTTTCAGCATTCAGGCCATCGGCAACGAGCGGCTGGAGCAGCTCCAGATCAACGGCTTTGCCGACTATGTGAAGTATCTGCCCGCGGTCACCTATCAACCGGGCGGAACAAGCGGCGGCGCGGGCGCCGGCAATGGCGCGCCCGGGTTTGCCAATGTGTACATGCGCGGCGTTGTCGCCGGCGGCGACGGCAACCATTCCGGATCGCTGCCAAGCGTCGGCGTCTATCTCGACGAGCAACCGATCACCACAATCGGCGGGACCCTCAACGTCCACATCTACGACATTTCCCGCGTCGAGCAGCTCGCAGGACCCCAGGGAACTCTGTACGGCGCCAGCTCCGAGTCCGGCACCATTCGTATCATTACCAACCAGCCCGATCCGAGCGGCTTCGAGGCCAGCTACGATCTGCAAGGCAATCACGTCGACCACGGGGCCTTCGGCTACACCTTCGAAGGCATGATCAACCAGCCGATCGCGGACAATGCCGCGATTCGTCTTGTCGCCTGGGACGAGCACGACGGCGGCTTCATCGACAACGTGCCCGGGACAAGGTTCTATCCAACCTCCGGCATTACCATCAACAATTTCAAAATCGCGAAGAACGACTACAACGACGCCGACACGATCGGCGCGCGCGGAGCGCTCAAGATCGATCTCGACAACAACTGGACGATCACGCCGAGCATCATCGCCCAGCAGGAGAAGAGCAACGGCGTGTTCTCCTGGGATCCCAGCGTCGGCTATCTCGACGTCACGCATTTCTATCCGGAATATGTGCATGACGGCTGGTGGCAGGCGGCGTTGACCGTGCAAGGCAAGATCGCGGATCTCGATCTCGTCTATTCCGGCGGTTACATGGACCGGCGAATACGGGAGGAATCGGATTACACGGATTACTCGTACTGGTATGACACGCTCTACGGCTATGGCGCCTACTGGACCAACAATGCCGGAAAGCCGGTCGATCCCTCGCAGTACATCCTGGCGCAGGACCACTTCACCAAGACTAGCCACGAGCTGCGCCTGTCGTCACCGTCGAGTGATCGCTTCCGGTTCGTGGGCGGTCTCTTCTACGAACTTCAGACGCACTTCATCCTTCAGGATTACCGAATCAACGCCATCGGTTCGGATATTTCGGTGCCTGGATGGCCATCCACAATATGGCTCACAGACGAACAACGGACGGACAGAGACTATGCGGCGTTCGGCGAGGCCTCCTACGACATTCTGCCGAACCTCACGGCGACCGCAGGCCTCCGTGTGTTCGAAGCAGTGAATTCGCTCGAAGGATTTTTTGGTTTTGGCGCCGGTTATAGCTCGCATACCGGCGTAGCCGCATGTTTTGCGCCGACGAGCGAAGATGCCATGCACGAACCTCAACCAGGCTGTTACGGAGAGCGGCGAGACGCATAAGGTCAATCTCTCCTGGCACATCGATCCCGACAGGATGGTGTACGCGACTTATTCGACCGGTTTCCGCCCCGGCGGCGTCAACCGGCGCGGGGACCTCCCCCCCTACCAGCCCGACACGCTCGACAATTATGAAGTGGGCTGGAAGACGACCTGGCTCGACAACAATCTTCGCTGGAACGGCGCACTGTTCCATGAAGTCTGGAACAATTTCCAGTATGCAGTGCTGGGGGTAAATTCCTTTACGCAGATCACCAACGCGGGCAAGGGGGTGATCAACGGCGTCGAGAGCGATGTTGATTGGCTAATTGACGACCATCTCAGCCTTGCAGGATCCGGGAGTATCACGGACGCAAATCTGACGAGCACTTTGTGTGGCGTGAACAATCCGGCCACCGGTCAACCGGTGACGCAATGCCCCGGACCGCTTGACCCCCTTCCGGCTTGGGCGCCGGCAAATACCCAACTGCCGGTGACGCCGAAGTACAAGGGCAACCTCACCGCCCGTTATCAGTGGAACTTCGCCGATTTTCTTGCGCATGCACAGCTGTCGCTCGTCTCGCAGAGCAGTGTGTGGTCAGACTTGCGAATCCAGGCACCCAATCCGGTCACGGGCGTCGAAACACCGATACGTTCCGCGCTCGGCAAGCAGGCGGGCTTCACGACAATGGATTTTGCGATAGGCGTCGAGCGCGACAGCTGGCATGCCGAACTATTTGTGCAGAACCTGTTCGACGCGCCGGGCGATCTTTTCAACTTTCCGATGTGTACGACGCAGATATGCGAGCATCAGACCTACGAGACGCCGATCACGCCCCGCCTGATCGGCATCAAATTCGGCCAGAAGTTCTGAATTCTGCGCTTAAGCGCGCTCTTAGAGCTTTGTCTCTGTCACGGTTTTCTGCGACAGGCGGATCACGTGCAACGCAAGCAACAGACAAATCGCCGAAGAGTCGTCCGAAAGGCTTTGGCATGTTGAGGTAGTGCCGGGGCCGTAACGCAGCACCGCGCTGAAGGCACGGGCTGCTTGCGCTTTTGTCTGCGGGGTCACCTCGCCCGACACTGTGGCTTGCGGTTTCGGGGGAAGCGAATCCGCCTCGGCCGCAGTCAGTGAAAGTCCCACCGCAAATAAGCCTGCAAACAGCCCGATCTTCATGGTACGCCCCTGTAAGAAATGTAATGTGATATTGCGCTCGCCGGATTACCGGTCCGTTTCAGCGATCCGCGAAATTCGACGGCAGTTTTACGCAAAGCTGCGCGACAGTTGTGCCAACGGGCCACTTGCGCGTTGTCTGTCGCGATGGCGCGGGAGGAAAAGTCATGCAGCTCCGTCTTGGATACAAGGCCTCCGCAGAGCAGTTTGGGCCCAGAAAGTTGATCGATTTTTCCATCCTCGCCGAGGAGCTTGGTTTCGATTCCGTTTTTGTTAGTGATCATTTTCAGCCTTGGCGTCACACCGGCGGCCATGCGCCGTTCTCGCTGGCGTGGCTGGCGGCTCTGGGCGAGCGAACCTCGCGCCTGCTTTTGGGCACGAGCGTCCTATCGCCGAGCTTTCGTTACTATCCGGCCATTGTGGCGCAGGCCTTTGCGACGCTCGGCGTGCTCTTTCCCGGACGCATCATCCTCGGCATGGGGACCGGCGAATCCATGAACGAGACGCCGGCGACCGGAATGCCTTGGCCGCCACAGAAAGAACGCACACAGCGGTTCCGCGAAGCGCTCGACCTTATCGAGAGGCTGTGGCGGGAGGATCGGGTGTCGTGGTCCGGCGAATTCTATCACACCGCGAAGGCGACGATCTATGATCGCCCGGAAAAGCCCGTGCCCATCTATGTCGCGGGCGCGGGGCCGGTGATGGCAAAGCTCGCCGGCGAGAAGGCCCAAGGCTTCATCTGCACCAGCGGCAAGGACCGTGATTTGTACGTCAAGACTCTCTTGCCCAATCTGGTAGCCGGAGTCGAGAAGGCGGGGCGTGCGCCGGATTCCATCGATCGGATGATTGAAATGAAGGTCTCGTTCGACACGGACAAAAAACGTGCGCTCGAGGACACGCGAAACTGGGGTGCACTCGCGCTTTCGCAGCAGGAAAAGCACGATGTCGAAGACGCGGTCGAGATGGAGCGGCTGGCGGACGCGCTGCCCGTGGAACGTACCGCGAGCCGATGGATCGTCTCGGACGACCCGGAAGAACATGTCGAAAAACTGAAGGACTATCTCGACATGGGTTTCAATCATCTCGTCTTTCATGCGCCCGGCGACGACCAGACACGGTTTCTGAGACTCTATGCCGAACGCGTGATCCCGCTGCTGCGCGCAAAATTCGGGTAGATGTCGACGAGATCGGTCGGTACGTCGATATCACAGGCGAGGCCGCGCCGCCGAACGATTTGTGGAATGAGGCCGGCGTTCTCCGCGGCATCGCGATGGCGGGCAAAACTGTCTTCTCCAAACGCGAAGGGCAGATGCGGCCAGCAAAGCGCGTTGGTACCGCGGTCATGGCGGTCGGGCGCGATGGCGCAATCGTAACTGAAAATATCGGTGAGATCGCTAGCCCCGAGAAGTGGCAGATCGCTCGCGAGCACGAAAAGTTTCGGTGTTCCATTCGATTTTGCGAAACGTGCCGCTTGCTGGAGAGCGGCATTAAGATCGGACGGTGCGCTTTCTACAAAGCAACACGCGCCTTCCTTTTCGGCGATTGCAAGCACGTCGCGTGAGCGACTGACGACGAGGAGGTCGGAGGCGCCGAAGGCCAGGGCGGCGGTGCGGAGCACATGGCGAAACATACGCTCGGCGATCTGTGCACGCTCCGCGTGGTTGAGCGCGGGAGCGAGGCGTTGTTTCGCTTCGGCGAAAGGCTTCACGGGAATGATGATGCGCAGGTTCATCGGTCAGCGGAAGAAATCAAGCGCCCTGTCGCGCAACAATTCGCGTGCATTGCCGTCGCGCCGCGCATAAGGAACGCCGCGAACGAGGACGATCGGCAGGCCTTCACCCGCCTGGCCCATGATGAGCGACGCCGCGGAGGCAATCTCGTCTGCAAGACCAAGATCGGTTGTACGTAGCGTGCGTCCGAAAAGATCCGGTGTGCCACGCAAGTCCAGCAGTCCGGGCAGACCGCTGACCCCGATCGCGGTGCCTATCGTGCCATTTCGCCATGCGCGGCCGATACTGTCGTTGATGATGATTCCAACATCGCGACCTGTCCGAGCCTGCAACGCTCCGCGCAATTTTGCGGCGCTTGCGTCCGGATCGACAGGCAAGAGCAGCACGCTCCCGTCGCCGCCATCCGCGTTGACGTTGGATGCGTCAACACCGGCGCCGGCCAGCACAAGGCCACGGACATCCTCTACGACGATCACGCCGGCTCGAACGCGCAAGATTTCTCTCGATTCGCCGAGAATGATCTCAATGAGGCGGGGATCCTTTTCGGCAGCTTTCGCAAGCTCCTTCGCACGTGGCGATGGCACAATGTCGGCAAGCCGAACCATGCGGCCTTCCGATTTCGAAACAACTTTTTGGGCAAAGACGAGTACATCGCGATCTTCGAGCACGCACCGCATATGCGCGAGCGAATCGAGCGCTATCGCCGCAAGATCATCGTCGGCTTTTACCGCCGGCACTCCGATGAGCGGAATGACTTCCAGTTTGTGCGTGTTCATCGAGGCGATGATGTTTCAGGACGACAGGGAATACCACTGTCTCACGGCGAAGGCGCGGCCGCGTCGAAATCCCTGACTCTTTTGCGGAGCGGGGTTTGCACTGGCGGGAGGAGTTTGGGAGCATTGTAAGATTTGCGTTGTTGCGAAGACGGGGCATCCGCATAAAGCGTCGTACGCTGCCGCGGCTCGCGGCCAAGCGAGCGGATCAGCCGATCCATTTCCGCGGGAGGACATTCCTGGCCGTGCTGCGTACCGGCCGCGCGCGAAATGCTTTCGTTCATGAGCGTGCCACCAAGATCGTTGACGCCCGCCCGGAGGCAGAGTGCGACGCCTTCCGGCCCCATTTTCACCCATGAGACCTGGATATTGGTAATCAGCGGATGGAGCGTGAGCCGTGCCACGGCATGCATAAGGACTGCCTCGCGAAACGTGGGTCCCTTGCGCGCTTGCCCGCGCAGGTACATCGGCGCTTCCATATGAACGAAAGGCAGCGGGACGAATTCGGTGATGCCGCCGGTGCGGCGCTGCAATTCGCGCAGGCGCAAAAGGTGCCGCGCCCAGGAGCGCGGGGTCTCGACCTGGCCGTACATGATCGTCGAGGTTGTGTGCAGACCTTCCGCATGCGCCGTTTCCACCACGCGCAACCATTCATCGGTCGAAAGCTTGTCGGGACAGATGATCGCGCGCACGGCGTCGTCAAGAATTTCGGCGGCAGTGCCGGGCAGGGTTCCGAGTCCCTCCTGCTTCAGCAGGCGCAGGAATTCGGCGACGGACATCCGCAGGGTCGCAGCGCCATGGCTGACTTCGAGCGGCGAGAATGCGTGCACATGCATTTCCGGAACCGCTTTCTTTGCCGTGCGTAGGAGCGCGAGATAGGTCTCTCCGGTGTAATCGGGATGGATGCCCCCCTGCATGCAGACTTCGACCGCGCCCCGATCCCAGGCTTCCCGGACCCGCCGTGCGACTTCCTCGTGCGCGAGATCATAGGGCGTTCCGCGCAGATCGATCGACGTCTTGCCCTTCGAGAAGGCGCAGAAGCCGCATTTGTAGGTACAGACATTGGTGTAATTGATGTTGCGGTTGACGATATAGGTTACCGTGTCGCCGCAAACAGTGCGGCGCAGGGCGTCCGCCGCTGCGCAAACCGAATCGAAATCCGCGCCGCGCGCAGAAAACAGGCGCTCGACTTCCGATTCGCTCAGAGCACCTCCAGAAAGCGCGACATCGACAGCGTGGCCAATACGCGCGTCCAGCGTCCGCTGCTGGGACGACGCCGCGAGTTGCGATTTTGGCGGGGTTAGCGAGCCCGGGGTCCAGTTGTCGTTGCGTGCAAAGCCGAGTGCGTCGCTGTGCATGCGAATGTGCCTGTGGAGCGCCGGATCCTGCCAGCGCGCCAGGTCGCGGCAATAAGGCGGATAAGCCGCAAGCCTTTCGGCGAGAGTTTTTCCATGGGAAACGGTGGTGCGCTGGAGCGAGTCGAGCTGTGGCCAAGGCGCTTCCGGATTCACATGATCCCGCGTGACGGGGGATACGCCTCCCCAATCGTTGACGCCGGCGTCGATCAGCCGCCCATAAAGAATCCCGCTGAGATTAGGCGGCGCCTGAATGTTCATCGTTGGACCAAAAACAAGCCGCGCCACCGCAATCGTCCACATCAGGTCGTCAAGATCGGGCTCGTCAGCTCCCGCCATTCGCGTGTCCGGCTTGGCGCGAAAATTCTGGACGATGATTTCCTGGATATGTCCGTACGATTCATGAAGTGCCCGCAGCGCCAGCAGGGAATCAAGTCGCTCTTCGCGGGTTTCGCCGATGCCGATAAGAATACCTGAGGTGAAGGGAACATGTGCCTCACCTGCAAGGCGGATCGTTTCAAGCCGCACGCTGGGGTACTTGTCGGGCGAACCGAAATGCACATGGCCCCGTTCGCAAAGACGGGGCGATACGTTTTCAAGCATCAGGCCGAGCGAGACCGTCACTTTGCGCAAGAGGGCAATGTCAGCGGTGGTCATCACCCCAGGATTGGCATGTGGCAGAAGCCCGGTATCATCGAGAACCGCGCGACACATCTCCGCGAGATACGAAATCGTCGTTTTGTGTCCAAGGTTTTCGAGTTCTTGGCGGGCCTGGCGGTAGCGCAGTTCCGGCTTGTCGCCGAGCGTAAACAGCGCCTCTGCACAACCGGCTTCCGCGCCGGCACGAGCAATCGCGAGAACTTCGTCACGCGTGAGAAAGCAGCGTTCGCCCCGTCTCGGAGGCTTGGCAAAGGTGCAGTAGGCGCAGAAGTCCCGGCAAAGATGCGTCAGTGGAATGAAGACCTTCCGTGAATAGGTAACAAGCGGGCCGTGGCCGTCGTCGCGCAATTCGCGGGCCACCGCGCACAGCTCGTCGAGCGGCGCCCGCATCCACTTCAGGATTTCAGCGCGCGAAAGCGTGTGTGTTGAGACGTCGCACGCGATCGAATTTTTCATTGAACGGAGTCGCGCCAGGCAAGGGCTTCGCGCAAACCGTCGAGGTTCCATTCGGGGCCGCGCGCATGGACGACGAAATGAGTGAACCCGGCCTCCAGATAGGGCTCGGGATCGACTTTTCCGCCTCGCATGATGCCAATCGATGTCGAACGCACGATTTCCTTCGGATCGCGGCCGATCTTTGTGCACCAGTCGTCGAGAATGTCGGATTTGCGCTTCATGGTTTCGATGTCGCCGAACGAATGCCAGACGTCTGCGTGCTTTGCCGTTATTCGAAGGGTCATTTTTTCTCCGCCGCCGCCGATCAGAATGGGAATGCGGCGCAGCGGCGCGGGATTGAGTTTGGACCAACGTTCCCTGATCGTGTCCAGGTCCTTTTCGAGTTGTTTCAAGCGACTCGGCACGGTACCGAATTCGTACCCGTATTCGTCAAAGTCCAGCTTGAACCAGCCCGAGCCAATTCCAAGCACAAAGCGGCCGCCGGAAAGATGGTCGATGGTGCGCGCGATGTCAGCCATGAGATTGGGGTTGCGATAGGCAGTACAATGGACGAGACAGGATATCTCTGCGCGCCTTGTGGTGACGGCCATGGCTGCCTGTATGGTGGTCGCCTCGAAACTCTTGCCATGCGTTTCTTCGAATGTGGGATTCTCGTGAAAAACCAGCGTAAAAAAATGATCGAAGGTGTAGATCCGGTCGGCCCCCATGCCGTCCGCCTCTTCCCAGGCCTTGCGAAGCTGAGCCATATCGCCGTGCTGCGGCGGCATCGAGACACCTATGGTGATTTTCATCGGGTGTTTCCTCACGGCCTGAATGCGGATCGTTTGCGTAATCGCCGCCAACGTCAACCGCCGGATGCAAGTCCCGGTTCCGCGCCAGGCGCAGGCGTCGCGTGAGCAACATCCGCGTTCTGGTTCTTTCGGGCGGCGTGGGCGGCGCCAAACTGCTGCGCGGGCTCTATCGCGTGCTGCCGGCAAACACGCTCGCGGCGCTCGTCAATACCGGGGACGATTTCGAGCACCTGGGACTTCGAATTTCACCGGATATCGACACCGCGCTTTACACATTGGCCGGACTCGCGCACCCGACACAGGGCTGGGGTCGTTACGACGAAACCTGGAATTTCATGGCAGCGCTCGAAGCCGTCGGAGGCGAAACCTGGTTCCGGCTCGGGGACCGTGACCTAGCTCTCCACGTAGAGCGCACACGACGGCTGAGAGCGGGCGAGACCCTTACGGCGGTCACACGCGACTTTGCCCGAAGGTTTGGCATAGCCGCGCCGATTCTGCCGATGAGCGACGACCCGGTCGCCACGCGCGTGATGACAGACGAAGGCGAACTCGCGTTTCAGGATTATTTTGTGCGCCTGCGCTGCGTTCCTGCTGTGCACGATCTTGGTTTCGTCGGTGCAGACAAGGCCCGACTGTCCGATGCGGCCCGCGCCGCTTTCGCTTCACCTGAGCTTGAAGCGATCATCATTGCGCCGTCCAATCCCTGGCTCAGTATCGATCCGCTGCTCGCGATACCCGAATTGCGATCAGCGCTTCACTCGACGAAGGCCCCGATTGTCGCGGTCACACCGATCATTGCCGGAAAAGCGGTGAAAGGTCCAACGGCGAAAATCATGAACGAGCTTGAAATCGAAGTCTCGCCGCTGTCGGTGGCGGCCCACTATGGCGATCTCGTCGACGGCTTCGTTCTTGACTCCAGCGATGCTCCGCTTGCCGAACAATTCAATATTCCGGTGGAAGTCACCGATACGTTGATGACCAGCGTGGAAGACAGCGGCCGCGTGGCATGCGCCGCCTGTGCCTTGGCCGCGAGCCTTTCGGTCAGGGATCGCTGGACAGACTATTGCCCAGACGGTTGAATGCGCGCCACGAGCTCCGCGAGAGGAAAGCGCGCCATGGCAACCGATCCCGAAAACTACCGTGATCTTTTCGAACAGAAGAAGGCCTTTGCGAACCTTGCGACGATGATGCCCGACGGTTCCCCGCAGGTGACGCCCGTATGGTTCGATCGCAAGGACGGCAGGTTCCGTGTCAACACCGCGAAAGGCCGGGTGAAGGCGCGCAACATGAGCGAAGGTTCGCCCGTCGCGCTCTCGATCATGGATCCCGACAACGCCTATCGCTATGTGCAGGTGCGCGGAACCGTATCGCGGGTAACGGACGAAGGCGCCGACGCGCACATCGACTCGCTCGCCAAGAAGTACCTTGGCCAGGACAAATATCCGTTTCGCCAGCCCGGCGAAGTGCGCGTGATGTACGAAATCACGCCAAAGAGCTTTTCGGGAATGGGCTGAAACCGGCGATCGGGCAGGGGCGACGATGAGAGCGACGTTCATGCTTTCGGCTTTGGTGCTCGGCATCGCGGCGCAGACCGCCTTTGCCGGGGGCAGCGGCGCGGATGCGCGGTTCGAGGCGCTCTATACGAAGGAGTGGGCGTGGCGGAAGGCGCAGTTCGCTTTGCGCGACGAAGAGAACAAGCGGGAGCCGCTGCCGGATTATCTTCCTTCCGCGACGCCTGCGGCGGAGGCCTCGTTCGGACAGGTGCAGTAGAGCACGATCTCCCGGTCGCGCGGCAGGTTCTCAAGCTGACCCTCGATTCCATCGAGTGTCAGATGGACGGCGCCCGGAATCCG